>Ga0182742_1000620_pt1 | contig 53016 bp, 51 predicted proteins | sample eDN5th37CBELigMG_FD_128880 | JGI IMG/M metagenome (GOLD analysis project Ga0182742, IMG submission 128880) | Enriched Miracle-Growth compost microbial communities from Emeryville, California, USA - eDNA 5th pass 37_C BE-Lig MG (version 2)... ...
GCCGCCAGCGTTCGTCCTGAGCCAGGATCAAACTCTCCAATAAAGTTTGTTACTGGTTCAAAGCTGGCAAATCATTAATGATAGACTCATCAACGCTTTCGCTGTTCAGTTTTCAAAGAGCATCCAATCGCCCGTAGGCGACCTTCTTATTATAACACCTTCACCGCAAGAGTGCAAGTGTTTTTTTGTAACCGCCAAACTTCGTTAGCGGCGACAAAATCTAATATAACAAAATCACCTACTCAAAGTCAAGACCTTTTGAATCTTTTTTTCAAGATATTTTTAGTTGCACTGTCTTTTAGTGAGCAGAATTAGAGTATATATAAACAAACATGAGAAGTCAATAGTAAGATGCATACGTTTGGATGCTTTACTTCACACTATTTATTAAGCGTGCATTTCCCCAAACAATAAGGCGGTGAACTTGTGGATCCTAAACCTACCTACCAAGAATACGATAACCAGGATTATAGTGAGCTTTCTACTGTACAATCGCAAAGAAACGAAATCCTCCAGGAAGAGTTTCCCGAAGGTCCCTATGGTGCGGCTACAAATGAAGTGAGGCTGGGCAAGGCAACAGGCTGGGAACCCGGGCAGCATTCCACAAATACGCACTATACGTACGAAACCAGGCAGATGCATGAGGATTTGCCCCGTCAGTACCCTGGTGCTCACCCCATTCATGACAACTCCACCGAAGAGGAATAATCCAAAATACAGCAAGCCCCTACCTTATCACAGTGGGGGCTTGCTGTATGAACTCGATATACTCTGCATCACGCTTCCGCTTCTGCTTCGACTCGTGTCCTCAGAGTTCCAATCCCCTCAATCGTTACAGAAATTTCATCACCGACTTGAAGCGCCCCTACACCTGGAGGAGTCCCTGTCAGGATGACATCCCCCGGCAGCAGAGTCATCACGGCCGATACGGCTTCCACCAGCTGCGGAACGGTAAACACCATCTGATTCGTGTTGGAGTCCTGACGAACCTCTCCATTAACCCGTGTCACAATGCGCAGGTTTTGGTAATCCACTTTGGCAGCGATCGCCGGGCCGAGCGGACAGAACGTATCAAAGCTTTTCCCCCTGGTCCATTGCCCGTCCTTCATTTGCAAATCCCGTGCTGTAACATCAATTGCACACGTAAAGCCGAGGATATAGTCTTCCGCATCCGCTGCCTTGACTCGCTTCGCTTCCTTTTTGATGACGACCGCAAGTTCTCCTTCATAATGCAGATTTTCGGTCAGTTTTGGGTAGACAATCGGTTCCTCCGGTCCGACGACGGTTGTCGAGGGCTTGAGGAACATCAAAGGCTCAACCGGCAGCTCAAGCCCCATCTCTTCGGCATGATCACGGTAATTGACGCCGATGCACACAACCTTGCTAGGTGTACTTGGAGCCAACAGGTTGACATCCCCCAGCGGCAGTTCCAAACCTGTCATGATTGGTTTGGCTGATTGAATCTTGTAGATGTCCCCTTCAATCACACGAACCTTGTTCTCGTCTTCCACCATCCAGCCATGCTTGATCTTGCCATTGCGCTCATAGCGAATAATCATGCTCTTTTCCTCCCCCGACATGCCTTGTCTCTCGCTTAAAATAGATCGTTACTCTCCTCGCGCGGTTTGGATGTAATCTCTTCGATGACTGTTCCTTCCACCGCTGCCTCGACCAGTGCCTCTACATCCAATGCTTCCTCGAATCGCGCCGCCAGATAGGCTTTCGGTCTCGTCACCGGATTTTTTGGTGTAAATACGGTGCAGCAATCCTCATAAGGAAGGATGGACAGCTCATAGGTATCAATTTTTCTTGAAATATCGGTAATCTCGATTTTGTCCATCGCTACCAAGGGACGCAGCAGAGGAATCGAAATCACTTTATTGATTGTGTCCATGCTCTCCAAGGTCTGCGAAGCGACCTGACCCAGACTCTCTCCTGTAGCCAGTGCCTTGGCCCCGGTATTGGCTGCCACCCGTTCGGAGATCCGCATCATGAAGCGTCGCATGATTGTAATCAGATAGTCCTCGGGGCACTTTTCGCGGATCGCCGTCTGAATTTCCGTAAAAGGAACAACATGGAGCCGAACTGTGCCGCCCCATTTGGTCAGCTTATGTGCCAGATCACGGACTTTTTGCAGCGAGCGTTCACTGGTGAAGGGATAGCTGTGAAAATGGATGGCTTCCAACGTAACCCCGCGTTTGAGCATCATCCAGCCAGCCACCGGACTGTCGATTCCCCCTGAGAGCAAAAGCAGTACCTTTCCGCTCACTCCTACTGGCAAACCGCCAGGACCGGGGATCGTCTCACAACTGATATAGGTACCTTCTGTACGAATTTCGATATTTACGATTGCTTCCGGCTCGTGAACGTCCACCTTGATTTGCGGCAGAGCACGCAGAATATGCGTCCCCACGATGCGGTTCATCTCCATCGACGGCGTCGGATACCGCTTGTCCGCGCGGCGTGTCACGACACGGAACGTCCGCGGCTGCGGGTCCATCTGGCGGATCAACTCTAGCGCCCTGGTCTTGATCGTCTCCAGGTCAGGCTCGACGTGGATCGTAGGGCTGAACGAAGAAATTCCGAATACGCGTTTGAGCCGCTCCATGACTTCATACGCATCCTCTCCGTGCAGCTCCACATACATCCGCCCGTAATTCCTGCGCACCTTTACCTTGAAAAAGGAGCGCAAGACGCTTTTTACGCTACGAGCCAAGGCCTCCTCAAATTGATCGCGATTGCGTCCCTTCAAGGCAAGCTCGCCATAGCGAATCAAAATTACATCGTAGTTCATGACAGTCTCCTTCTCTATTTCCCTAAATTTTTATTTCATATAAGATCGCAATGTTTTCACACAAATCCGCAATGCTTCGATAAACTGCGCAACCTCTTCGGCTGTATTGTCGCGACCGAGACTGATGCGCAATGAAGAAGAAGCACATTCAGTCCCCACCCCGATCGCCATGAGGACTCGACTGGGTTCGTTCGCCTTGGAGGAGCAGGCCGATTTGGTGGAGACGAGAAAACCCCGTTCTTCGAGGGCATGCAATAGCACCTCTGCCTTCACTCCCGGAACAGACAGATTCATAATATGCGGCGCTGTTCCTTTTTCCGGCGTATTGACCTGAATCCCTTCGATCGGGGATACTCCCTCCCGCAGCTGTTCAAGCAGACGCTGCAGTCGCGATGGTTCATCTGCGCCCGACTCCTGCAGCAGGCGGAACGCTTTTGCCAATCCTGCGATTGCCGGCAGATTTTCTGTACCGGAGCGAACCCCTGCCTCCTGTCCGCCGCCTGTGAGCAGCGGTTGGATAATCAAGCCTTCCCTTTTATAGAGAATGCCGATGCCGCGAGGACCATGGAATTTATGAGCAGACAGGCTCAGCAGGTCAATCCCGGATTCTTTGATCCGCAGCGGAACCTTGCCGATCCCTTGCACCGCATCGACATGGAAAAGAACCTTGGGAAATTGCTTGAGCCACTTTCCAATTTCCTCGACTGGCTGTATCGTGCCCAACTCATTATTTACATGCATGACGGAGACGAGAATCGTATCAGGCCGCATAGCCTTTTGTACGTCTGTCAAGGATACTCGTCCTTCACGATCAACTGGCAAATAGGTCACGGAAAAGCCCATCGACTCCAGTTGCTTGCAGACGTCATACACGGCGGGATGCTCAATCTGCGTCGTGATGATATGCTTCCCTCTGCCTTGATATTGGAAGGCGACACCTTTGATCGCCGCATTGTTGCTCTCCGTCCCGCCTGAAGTAAAAAAGATCTCGCTCGGCTTGCAGCCCAGATATCCGGCAGCTACAGCCCGCGCTTGGTTCAGAATATTTTCTGCTTCTACACCTTTGCGATGAAGAGAAGACGGATTGCCATAATAGCTTGCCATCGCCTTGCTCATCGTCTCAATGACCTGTGGATGGGGACGGGTAGTCGCACTGTTATCGAAATAAATCACTTGCCTACACCTTTCTTGGGGCATCTGCCCTAGTCTACGCTTCATCATAACATGACTTTTCCCTCATCACATATAGCCAAAAATCATGTCTGCTCTCTATTTTCCCCACCTTTTGCTGCTGCCATATCCTTTTTCGGTCCATGATTGAGCGTTTGTTCACAATCCGTTCACGAAGTAACCGCTTACACCCAAAAATAGGCTCTTTACATCGGTAATGCCTTTCTTTAGAATAGTCAATAAATTTAGATAAAAACAAAAAACAACTTAGGAGAGAGCAACCATGACGACGCAAGCCATGCAAGAAAAAATCAGCAAAATGGAAGCAGAGATAAAAAAACTGCAAGCCGAATTAGCCAAAATGAACAAAAAAAATACACCTCGCTTCGAACGCTCAGAAATTGCCTATCTCAACGAAGTGTACAACGGGTAATGTTCTGTTTCCTTAAAAAAGCTACAGCGTGACGCTTCGCTCTCGCATCGACCGAGCAAGCATCACGCTATATTTGTGTCCATCTATTTGTAAGGAATCGGCCCCCGGTAGACACCAGAAAAAACTTCTTCCGCCGGACCCGTCATGATGACGCGGTTGTCACTCTCACGCCATTCAATGAACAGATCCCCGCCAGCGAGATGAACCGTTACTTCCCGGTCCGTCTTCCCTCTGAGGCAAGCTGCTACAGCCGCAGCGCATGCCCCGGTCCCACAGGCAAGTGTCACGCCAGTCCCCCGCTCCCAAACGCGGAATTCGATTTCCTCCCGATTCAATACCTGAATGAACTCGACATTGGTCCGCTCCGGGAACCACTCGTGAAACTCCACTTGAGGACCGTACAGCCGGACATCCTCATCCCGAATCTCATCCACGAACAGAACAGCATGGGGATTGCCCATCGAAACAGCCGTCATGGTAAAGGAAGCATCGGCGAGATCAATCACTTCTTCTACGGCCCGTTCCTCGGGAATGCCCGTCATCGGAATCGCTGATCGCTCAAAGCGCGGTTCGCCCATATCGATGCTGACCTGATCCACTTTTCCATCCGGACCTACCGACACGACAGGAGCCATGATTCCGCCTAATGTCTCCACCGTGAACCTCGTCTCTTGGGTCAATCCATGGTCGAATACATACTTGCTCACGCAGCGAAGTCCATTCCCGCAGTTTTTCGCTTCGCTCCCGTCATTGTTGAAGACGCGCATCCGGAAATCTGCCCGCTCCGAAGGAAGAATCAGGATGAGGCCATCTCCCCCGATCCCGAAGTGGCGGTCACTCACCTGCCGAGCCAGCTCAGGCAGGTCCACACGGCTCACATCTTCCTCAAAACAGTTGACATACACGTAGTCGTTGCCTAATCCATGCATCTTCGTGAACTTCATTCCTCTACTCCTCTTTTTCTTTGTTTAGGTCGGTTTTGTTTGTATGAATAATCTTAACATATCGGTCAACCTTCGTGGAGAAAACTGTAGAATGGTATACTACTCCTAAAATGAATGACTGGAAAAGGAGTTCGATTACATGGATTATTCCCAATTTCGCTATGCTCTGGGAACCCAAAATGCTGCCAAAAGGCGCGCGGTAGTGCAGGCAACCGGAGTCGAACCGACTTGTCTGTCCGTCCCTTCCGGGGTATCGGGCCAGCCCATGTCCGAAGAAGAGACAATCCAAGGAGCGATCAATCGCGCAAAAGCCGTGCTGGACAAGCTCCCCGATCACCATATCGGTCTGGGTCTGGAAGGCGGTTTGATGCTCGACCAAGCATACACCCAGCAGTGGTACCTGATCTCCATCTGCGCTGCCTGGGATGGCAAACAGTTGTTTTTGGGAAAAGGACTCAGCTTTCCGATTCCCCTTCAGGCTGCACAGCGAATCGTACAGGAAGGCATCGAGCTTAGTACCGTCATTGATGAATGGGGCAACACGACAGGCAGCAATCAACAGGGAGGGGCGTATGCCTTGTTGACAGAAGGCCGCATCCAGCGCGCAGACGTGTTCCAGCAAGCCGTGACGGCTGCCATTACTCCGTTAATTTCTCCGCTGTACAAGCCTGTAGACAGACAAAAACCTCTCCAGCCATAGGAGAGGTTTTGTCCGCGGGTTTTGATGTGCTGGCAGGTTATCGCGTCGTAAAGTACGGATAGATAACCAGGGCACCCAAAATACCAGCCGCCCCGAGTACGATCGCCCATACTCCCGTCATTTTCGCATCGCGGCGATAGGCGACAATCCCCAGCACAATCCCCACAATTCCGAGCAGGTATGGCCACATAAACAAAGAAAGAATAGACAGCACAAGCCCTGTGATTCCGATGCCTTTGGCTCCTGCTTTCGGGCTTCCATCGATTTCCTGGTCGTCTGCCCGTCGCGAGCGCGGAATCGGCTCGGCTATTTCTGCCGCTGACTCGACATCATTGTCGCGTACGTTCGAAGCCGTAAAGGGCTTCTCCTCCGTACCTCTTTCTTCAATCATCCCTGTCTGCCCGGCTTCCTCACCAACCAGTTCACCTGTGTAGCGTTCTGTCTGTGTATACGGATCATACTCGATGCGTCGCTTGGCATTCGCTTCGCCATCAGTCAGGGCAGCGCTTGTCCATGTATCGGCTGCGAACTCCGTATCATGCAGATCGACTGTCTCAGAAAAACCGGTATCTTCCTTGCGCCTCGCAGTCATACGTTCATCTTGGTCCGTCATGGCATGCTCAGCCCCTTTTGGAAAAGGATTTGTTGGTGAAGGAAGTAGCCTTATTCTCTGCCTTGGGTGTACAATTTAAACGGGAGGCGAGAGGATGAATTCAGATAAAGTCCTAACCATTGGCATTGATATTGACGGTACAGTAACCTCACCAAGCAGTATTGTACCTCTCATGAATGAAAGCTTTGGAAGAAATTTACGCTATGAAGATTGCCTGGAGTACAACCTGGCCAATATTTACAAGATTACCGACGAGGAATTTGCCGACTGGCTGGATCAGTACGGCGAACGGCTTTATAACGAGGCTCCTGTTCACGGAACGGCTGATCAAATCCTGCGGGGCTGGCATCAGGAGCATAAGCTGATCTATATCAGCGCGAGGGAAGATCGACACCGAGAAGTAACCTTAAACTGGTTTTCCCGTTACCATATTCCCTACGATGAAGTGGATTTGATCGGTTCTCACGACAAGCTGGCCTCAGCACGAAAATGGGAAGTCAATCTGTTCCTCGAGGATCGCTTGGAGAATGCTCTGCAATTGTCAGAAGAACTGGAAATTCCCGTATTTTTGTTTGATACTCCCTACAACCAGGGAACTTTGCCAGATTTGATTCACCGGGTCTATACCTGGGAGGAAGTAAACGACAAGATAAAGAAGCTTTTCCCTCATACTGCTTTTCGTTAATACAGTGAAAAGACGTACCACTCCATTGGAGGATACGTCTTTTCTAGCGCAAGGGTTTACTTGCTTTTGGAATCTTTGGGTTTAAACGTCAGACAACAGGTTTGGGAAGAAGATTTCGCGGTATCCTGATGGCTGGTTTGCGTACTGCTGCCACCACTATACTCGCCTGCAAATTCTACATCGAGGTTTTGTTTTGCGTGCGCATCGATTTCAACCAGGATCGCATCAGCGCTGCATTTGTTGCCCTCTGCCCAATACGTACAGTTGGCTACACTGCAATTTACTGTCGGCATTCCTATCACCCCCTAGGGGCTATCCTTCACCTTCACCATCCAGCTTATACTTGGCAAACACCGACACGATTATTAGAAAAACGTGGCTGACGCCCATGTCCAATAACAAAACGTGTCTACATTCTCAGAAAGTTGAAAAGGAGACTTCCTCTTCATGACTTCTCGTGTCGTCGTCATTACCGGAGCCACAGGCGGGCTTGGCCGCGCGCTCGTCCAGCTCCATCTGAATAAAGGCGATCTGGTCATCGCAACAGGCCGCCGTGAACAAGCGCTAGCTGCCTTGTCCCGGCACTTCCCTGCTGCCGATCAGCTGCATACCTACACGCTCGATGTGAGCAGCAATGAAGCGGTGCGCCAATTTGTCGCGTGGGTGCAGGTCCGTTTTGGACATTGCGATATTTTGTACAACAATGCGGGCACAGCCGTTTTCACACCGCTGACAGACATGCGGCTGGAGGAATTGGATGAGACTTTGCTCACCAACATCGCGGGAGTCATGTATCTGACACGGGCTTTTTTGCCGATGATGCTGCAGGCCCGCTCCGGACAAATCGTCAATATCGCCTCCTTGGCTGGACAGGTAGCGACAGCCAAAGCAGCCGTCTACGCAGCCAGCAAAGCGGCGGTGATCCGCTTCAGCGAAGGGCTTCGCCATGAGCTTGCAGGAACCGGCGTCAGCGTCACGTGCGCCATGCCCGGTCCGATCGACACGCCTTTTTTGGATCGTGCCGATCACACGGGAGCCTACCGCGACAAGGTGCGCCGCTACCTGCTCACACCGGAACAGACAGCGGAACGAATAGGGAGGGCAGTGGAAAAAAAGCAGCCTGAGGTCGCCATGCCCCTACGCCTTTCTTTCCTCTCCCAGCTCTACGCCCTCCTGCCCCACTGGTTGAAGCGAATCGCCGCCCCGCTGATCAACCGCAAGTGATCCTTGCTGATCCAAGCCTCGCAAAAGCCCCAGGGCAAGAAGCCCCATCAAGATACAGGCGGTGGCTCCCGCTCCCAGCAATCCGCGAACTCCTAAAACGGGAATCAAAACGCCACAGACTGCTGCCCCTGCCGGCATCCCGGTCCCTGTGATCGTACGGATGCTGGTCATAACCCTTCCCAGCAAATGATCCGGCACATGATTTTGCAGGTAGCTGCGGTAGAGAATGTTATACGGCGAAAAGCTCAATCCGGCAATCCCCATCGCGAGCATGGCGACCTCCAGTCTTGGAAACAAAGCCAACGGGAGTGTCGCCAATCCCCAGAGGACAATGATTCCGCCAAGCGTTACCCCTGTAGCCAGCTTCCAGCGAATGGCAGTAAACAGCAATGATCCCAACAAGGCGCCTACGGCCAGTGAAGACCAAAGCATTCCCAAGCCCACTGGCCCTGCTGCCAAATCCTTGTTGGCGTATAAAGGCAAGGCGACCTCGACTGGCCCGTATCCCATATTGAACAAAAAAGTAAAGATAACCAGCAGCAGCATTTCCTTGCGGCCAAACAAAAAGCGATACCCAACGCGCATATCAGCTAGCAAGGAGCGTAAGAACGGACCTATTTTCTTTGCCGTGGCCCCCGATGAGGCTTCCTGATCTTGCACCTGATGGGAAACAATCTGTCTCGGCAGCCGCGAAAAACAGAAAGCGCAGATAAAGAAGCTGACAGCATTGAGAATTAGCACATTGGCGGGTCCGATCCACCCGATCAGCACACCTGCCATGGCAGGCCCCAACATGTAGACGATCTGCCACTGACTTTCCATGACTCCATTAGCCTTTACCAGCAGCTCCTTTTTCGGGACGAGCCGCGGCAATAAGGTCTGGGCACCAGCCGAGCTCATGGGTGACAAAATCCCAGCGCATACAACCAGTATGTAAACGGACAGGAGCGGAACCTGTTCCATCTGCAGCAGCGCAACAAGACCGAAAAAAATCACGCCTCGCCCTACATTATCCACGACAATCAATTTTTTGCGGTCATAACGGTCCAGCAGCACGCCTGCAACCAATCCGGCAAAAACCGCTGGCAGCATATACGCCATGATGATGCCGCCCATCGCCACAGGGGACTGGGTTCTTTCCATTACGAACCAGCTTAGCGCCATCCAGCCCATTTGATCGCCCAGGCCAGACAGAAACAGACCGAGCCAATACCAGCGGAAGGGCCGCTGAAGCCATAGCTCCTTCATGCAGAATTCCCCTTTTTTGTAGATTTTGACCTCATTATAGCGTATTATCATACTTTTTCAATCATTATATTTCAAAAATAGAAAAAAGCTACCGGAACCCTCGTGGTCAAGTTATTTTCTACACGAAAACAAGCCCCCGATTTCTACATTCCGGAGGCTTGCCTTTTCCCTTACAATTCTGTTCCGGCTTCTCTTCGCTGCAGTTGGCGTCGGCTCCACAACCAGCCCACACCCGCAACAATCCCAAACACAGCCAGCCATACGGAGGAGACGGCGCTTCCGACATGCTCGGCGCCAACGCCCAAAATCAGACAGCTGGCCGAAAAGCTGCCCATCGTCGCCATCTCCCGGATGGAGAAAACGCGTGCCAGGTATGCTTGATCCGTAAGACGCTGCAGCTTCGTGACAGAAAGAATCGACGAGAGGAACGAAGCGAAGGCGCAGAACAAGATAGCGACTGCCATCCCTGTGATCGGCTGGATATGGAAGACTGCATAGATACAGATGCCCATCGCCACCAAGGCCCAGCCCTGCGCGACAGAGAGCTTGTGATCGCTGAACCGGTCCGCCAGCTTGGTGGCGATCACACCTGCGATCACACCGCCAAGTCCGAGCGGGATGTCCAGCAGTCCGAATACGTACAAGCCCTCTCCCCGCTCCTGCAAAATGTAGAACATCAGCATGATGTAATAGGCAGCGCAGATTCTCTCCGCCATCTGGTACAGGATCACCCTGCCGATCTCTTTTTGCCGGCTGATGTAGCGAAAGCCTTCCTGCAAGCGCTCAAAGAAATGGGCGGATGCCTGCTGCACGCGTTCTGTCACCAAGGGCGGCAAGCGCAGAAGAATCAAAAGCGATAGAAAATAGCAAGCCGCATCCAGCAGAAAATTATAGCGATAGGAAAACAGGTAGACGAGAATAGCCGCAATCCCTTGGCACACGATAATGAGAAAAGAAGTCGTCCCCTGCAAAAGGGTGTTGGCCCCCAGTCGATCTTTTTCTTCGACGGATTGGACGATCGCTACCTGCATGGCGGGCTGAAAAAAGGCACTGCAGATATTGACCAGCACCAACAGTAAAAAAGCCACCCACAAATAAGCAGATGAAGTAATAAAGAAAAAGAGGCCGACGAGAATGCCGCGCAGAAAATTGACCACCAGCATGACGCGTTTTTTATTCCAGTTCTCCAGCAGTGGTCCGGAAAAAATACTCGTCAGAACGTATGGGACTTGTCTAAACACTGTCCCGGCTGCAAAGGAAAGACCCGACCCGCTCAGGTCATGCAAGAGCCCGACTACCGCGATAAACGTAAATTCATTCCCGATGATATGAACGATATGAGCCAAATACAGGCGGAGAAAGACGGGATGCTTTAACAGATGCATAGGAGAACAACCAACCTCTCACCGCTTTTTTCCGTATTGTATCACTTGTCAAAAAAAATGGGAAAAAGGTTCTTGCCAGGAGAATGATTTAATTGTTACAATACGTTCAAATAAAACTGAACGTTTAAATTATGGAACACGTTCAGCATCACTTGAAGAGAGGTCGATCTCCTTGAAGCGTTTTCTTGTCATTGAAACGTTGGACCAATTAAAAGCCATCAGCGATTCGCTGCGCATGGAAATGATTACTCAATTGGTAAAGGAGGAGTACACCGGCAAGCAATTGGCCAGCCTCCTCTCCCTGTCCCCCTCGAAAGTGCATTATCACCTGAAGGAACTAGAGAGCAACGGTTTTATCGAAGTCGTCCGGACAGAAGAAAAGAATGGCATCGTCCAGAAGTTCTTCCGGGCTGTCGCTTACGATTTCAAGGTGAGCGACGCGCTTCTCCCCTCTTTGCAGGAGGATACGATGCTCTTGCAGGAAGTGATGCTGAACCATTTGCGCACAAGCATCACGCGTCTGTACAATGCGCCAGAGGAATCCTTCCTGCAATTTGCCGAGCCGCAAAAGCGTCCTCCTGCCATCGCCATAAGCTCACAGGTCAAAGCTCCTCGTGAGGAAATCCGGAAATGGCTCAAAAAATACCAAGCACTGCTGGATGAATTAGGAGAGATGGACACGCGGTACGAAGCACAGATCGAAGCTGGAGAAATCGAGGATACGGAAGAGATTTTCTATCTCGTCTCGGTCGGCTTCATGAGCAATGAACGTTACTACGTCGCCGATGATGATTCCTTGCCTGACGATTATGAGCATTCCCCTAGCGAATTCAAGCATTTGACGGATAAAGTCGTCGTTTCGCGCAAAAAGAAGGGGGATGCAGAGAATGGCAACTAATGCAAGCAGCAAGCATGTGCTCTGGAAAAACAGCTCATTCGTACGGCTGTGGTGCGGCTCCGTACTGTCCGCGCTGGCCGACGGCGCCTTTTTCATTCTGCTCTCCTGGTTTATCGTCGATGTGACCGGGTCGGAAGCGATGCTCGGCACGACACTGATCTGCATGTCCATTCCCCGTCTGCTGTTTATGCTGGCTGGCGGTGTCGCTGCCGATCGCTGGAGCCGCAAGTGGATCATGACGCTTTCGATGATTGCGCGGGGGCTGATCCTGATTGGATTTTGCCTGCTGCTATTGGATGGAAGCGGCGGCTGGCTGCCCTACACCGCCTATTTGATCGCCGCCCTGTTTGGTACGGTCGATGCCTTCTTCTGGCCTGCACGCAGCTCCATTGTCCCGTTCCTGGTGCCGCGCGAGCAATTAGCCCCGGCCAACAGCCTGATGGAAATATCCCAGCAGATCAGCATGGTCTGCGGCCCTTTGGCAGCCGCGTTTTTGATCCAGACGAAAAACTATCCGCTGATGTTTGGGATCTTGGCCATTTCCTTTTTTGCCGGAACGGTGTTTATTCTTACCTTGCGCTTGCGGCCGGTACAAGTCGAAGCTGAGACAGACGGGGAATCCGCCTCACAGAAGGACGGGTATTTGCGGGATATCTGGTACGGCATTCGCTATTCGTTCTCTGTACCGATTCTCTGCATTATTTTGGGTACCTCACTGATCATGAACATGATGTTCTCAGGTCCCATCAATATGGGTTTGCCGTTGCTGGTCAAGGATCTGGGCTGGGACGGCAGCGCCTACAGCACCCTGGGAATGACGATGGGGATCGGCACGATTCTGGGAGGAATTATTACGGGGATTTGCAATGGTTTTCGCGGCAGATTTCTCATGATTCCCCTCTTTGTCGGCGTGATGGGGATGGCTACCAGCTCCCTGTTCTTCATGCAGCATCTGGGCATGGGCCTTTTCTCTATGATCGTGCTGGGAATAACCTTGAGCTTGACCAACATCCCGCTGATCACCTACATCCAGAGCATTGTCCCCGGAAATATGCTCGGGCGGGTCATGTCCTTGCTTTCTCTTATGTCGATTGGACTTGGGCCAGTCAGCTACGCTATCTGCTCATTCGTGCTGCAAAACAAGCTGGCGACTCCCGCAACCTTATTATTGGCTGGTGGGGTTGTCTTGGGCCTGATCGGTCTGTCCCTGTATCTGTTTCGGGAATTCCGCAAAATGGAACAGCATCCCAACTGGGTGCAACCCGTTGCGGTATCCGCAGAATCGACGCAGCTGTCCTCCTGATGAGCACAAAATAAAAATGGCACGAGCTTTCTCAAAAGGCTCGTGCCATTTTTAATCTACCCTTGAAATGAGGGGCGGAAATGGGCGGTGCGCTGCACGTACTTCCCGACCGCCTTTTGGTTAAGCGCGTACCCGATACCCGGTCCATCCGGTACTGCCAGCTCTCCCGGGGCAATCAACTCCACGCCCGGTTCTACGATATCCTCCTCCCAATAGCGGCTGCCTGCCGAGGTATCACCCGGGATCGTAAAGTTTGGCAAAGAGGTAATGGCAATATTGTGTGCGCGGCCTACGCCGGATTCCAGCATGCCTCCGCACCAGACAGGGATTTGATTTTCTTGGCAGAGATCATGGATCTTGCGGGCTTCCGTCAAACCGCCGACACGCCCGATCTTGATATTGATGATGCGGCAGCTGCCCAGCTCGATCGCCTTGCGCGCATCCTCTGCCGTGTGAATGCTCTCGTCCAGGCAGATCGGCGTGGAAATCTCAGCTTGCAGTTTGGCATGATCGACAATGTCGTCGTGAGCCAGCGGTTGTTCAATCATGATCAAACCGTATTGATCCAATTCCTTCATGATGGAGAGATGCTCCAGGGTATATGCGGAGTTGGCGTCTGCCATCAGCGGCACATCGTCGCCAAACTTCTCGCGAATCGCCCGGATTACCTGCACATCGAAGCCAGGCTTGATTTTGACCTTGATTTTTTTGTAGCCATCACTCAGAGAGCGTTCTACTTTTGCCAGCACTTCATCCACTGTTGGCTCGATGCCGATGCTGACGCCGACATCAATCACTTTCTTGTCTCCGCCCAATGCCTTCGCCAGGGAGATCCCTTTCTGCTTGCAGCTGAGGTCCCAGATTGCTCCCTCCAGAGCAGACTTCGCCATATTGTTGCGTCGAATCGGCGCGAAGATACGTTCTACCTCTTCCGGCGATTCAATGGAATGAGCAAAAAGGCGCGGAATCAAGAACTTCTCCAGCATGCTCCAAACCGTATCAGTCGTCTCTTCACTGTAGAAGGGATCCGGCATCGCTACGCTCTCCGCGTACCCTACCTCGCCATCCCCATACACGCTGACCAGAATAAAGTCTTTCAGCGTCGTACTGCCAAAACTCGTCTCAAACCGGAAACGAAGCGGCATCTGCAGGTGCTGCAGCTCGACACGCTCTATTTTCATTAGGGTTAACTCCTCTCCTATTCGAACCTGCCCAAACGGCGAAATATTCGTTCACTTTCGACAACAATTTCATGGTACAACGATCCCTTGCCGAATACAAGATTGCCCTTGAAAGTAGAAAAAGCTATCCTGCAGCCGTCTGAGGCGCAAAATAGCTTTTCTTTCATCATGGATCAGGAGGTTTTCCACTTCGCCAATTCGGAAGGGAATTTGTCATTAAGGACTTTGATATAGGTTCCTTTCATCCCCAGTGAACGCGATTCCAGTACACCGGCACTTGCCAGCTTGCGCAGCGCATTGACGATGACGGACCGTGTAAGACCTGCCTGGTCGGCCAATTGACTGGCTACGAGCAAGCCTTCTTTGGCATCCAATTGCTCCATGATTTTTTCGATCGCGATCTGCTCGCTGTATGACAAGGAAGACAGCGCGATTTTGGCAAACGTCTTATCACGCACTTCGTTTTCGATCTGTTCGGTACGTTGACGAACGATTTTCATCCCGATGACGGTCGCTCCGATTTCGCCCAGGATCAGGTCTTCTGTCTCAAACAGACCGATGGGGCGCAGCAAAACAAGTGTACCCAAGCGGCTTCCGCCCGCACTGATCGGTATGACGGTCGTCATCATTTGCGGAAACAAAGCGCGAAGCTCTTGCGGAACGAGACTGTACGGACTGTTGATCGGCTCATTCGCAATCGTCTGACTCACTTCCAGCAGCTTTTGATTCACTGCAGCCGGAAGCTGGTTGGACTTGCGCTCATCCTCGCTGAGCAAAATATCCTGATGCAGGCCATTGCCCAGAATCGTGCCGTCTGCCGTAACGATATAGACGTTGGCAGCAATCACTTCTGCGAGCAATCGGGCCAGGTCCTGATAGCCGACACCGCTTCCACCCATTGTTTTTTGCAGCATCACATTAATCTTTCTCGTCTTTTCTAATAAGTTCATACATGTATTTCCTCCTTGGATTCTTATGCCCACAGTATTGTCAGAAAAATCCAGGCCTATACATGCAAATCAAAACATTAGAAAGAGACCTATGCAAATGGTTAGGAAGGGATTTGTGTCAATGTGCGTTTCTCGATCATTTCCGCCAATTCGCTCATCGGAAGCTCCAGATCATCAGCAGACAGATAAAGTCGCTTGTAGCGCTCTTCCAGATCAAATGCATGTTCCTGCGCACGCAGATAACCGCGGGCACGTCTGTCCACTTCAAAGAAAATCTCCAGCCCCGTCTCCTCCAAAAAGAAGAAGACATCCAGCTCTTCCACACGCCCGCGCAAAATACCGACTGGCCGGAATTCAAATGCCTGGACAAACGGATACTCTCTTCCCAAATAGCGATTATATTCACAATCCACCTTGTACAACTGAAACCCGATGGATTGAATGGCATCCAGCACCTTTTCCATGTAAGGATGCGGGCGCACATCAATAAAATCCGAATCGCCCGGATCCATCGCCATTTTGATGTCCAGACCTGTCCGCAAATAGACGGGCTGGCGTCCCATCGTCAGCGGGGTTTGGTAAGGGAGGGTAAAAGAGAAGGGCAAGGCAATCGTCTCATTGGGGTGGAGCACAATTTTTTCTGTCAAGCGATGTTTGGCTAACACGCATTCTTCTCTTCCCTTTTTCTGGTTATCTTCCCGCTCATAATGTGTAATGACGTACATGTAAATTTCATCAATTTCCTGTGCCACTTCCCCGCCTGTCAGGTGAATGTCTCCTGTGACCTGATCGCCGGGTACCAGTGAATCCTGCGACAAACGAGCATCCACTCGGGCTGCTCCGATTCCGACACTAGCCAGCAGTTTTTTAAAAAAAGTCACGGCACGAAACCTCTCCTCTGTAGCGATCCTCAACTTACAGCTTAATGATTTTTTCTGATTGAATATACGAGTGGAACGTAAGAAAGTTTCGGGCCACCGCCTGCCACACCTCTTCCGTTTTCACTTCCGCCGTTACAAATAGATGGAGGGTTCGGCTGATCACGACAGTCTTGATGCGCACCTCTGACATGCTGCCGTCCGAGAGAACGTATTCGCGCCTGCGCAGCATCTCATGCAGGACCTGATGAACCTCTGCCACCTGCTCAACTTTTTTCCCTTTTAAGGATTCGAGATCTTCTTCCATCTTGTCAACGACCTGCACCTCGATGGTCGGGTGAGGCTTGGGGTCCAACACGGTTACGCGAATCTCTTCAATAACCGTCTCCTGTTTTCTGCGAGATACATGCTGGTTTTTCTTCAGCGACAGATTTTCCTCGTAAAGCTTCTTATTTTGCAGCTCCAGACTTTGTTTGACCAGCATCATTTCCTCCATCTCGCGGCCATGCATAAACAAGATTGACGCTCCGCCGAGCAGACAGCCGATGACAAACAAGGCTATGTATCGCTCCCATGGCCTCCTGCTCATGATCGCACCTGTACCAGCCAGTGTACACAGATGGTCCCGATATGAGCGCCCCAGAAAGCGACGACGATCATGACCATTTGCTTGAGCACGGGAGAGAAATTCCCCATGAGAATTTTTTCGATCTGTAAAAAAGAATCGAATGTCCCTCCCAAGGCTCCGACGATGCCGAATATTTTCAGTTGAGTAGCAAGCTGAAACATGGACAGCAGCGGTGGCTTATCGGTCAAAAAAGCCCCTATTCCGCCGGAAATGGAGCCCCCGACAACAATTCCATAGGCTACAAAAAATGTGAGTATGACTTGTGCCAACCCGCATACCTCCTCCAGACAGCATGACCTATGCTAAAACGTACGCTGCTTGTCTGACAAATATGATGAATCCCTTGTCCCGGGAAGGTAAGCAGGTAAAGGCGAAAGAAGGGATAAAAAGTGACGGCATGCATTCCGCAGCATGCCGTACCTGGTCAGCGTCTCTTTCGCTTCATCTTCCCCAGCCTCTTCTGGATTTTTGCAGCGTTCATTACCATCAAGTCCATAAAGAGGTTCACCATATTCGGGTTTTGCAAAAGCTGGCGAAATACTTCCGGATTCTCCCTGAACCACTTCTCATTCAACTTTACCCAGGCCTTGAAGCCCTCGTTTGACTGATAGTATTGATTCAAGCGACGAACAGGTCTGTAGGCACTCATCCTAATCTATCCCTTCGTCAAAAAATATAGAGAGGAGAAAGATGATCACGAGAATCCAGATCACCACTTCAAAGCCATCCTGGTTAAAAAAACCCTTCATGTTCGTCCCCCCTTCACCAACCAGCAAAGCCTTGCACTCGGCTGTCCGCCCATAGCGCCCTTCTCTATAGGTATATGTCGCCAGGCAATTGTTGGATTGTACATTTGCCCGTGATATGCCATTTTCCGCGCACGCCCAAGTCGGGTGCATAGAGACGCTCTATTTCCACTCATACTACCTACGGAGGATGATTGAAGAAGGAGGCGATCATGGAAGCCTCAACTGCCTTGATTTGGCGCAATAAACGCTACCTTATGCTTCTGGTTCTCGTGTTTTTCATGCATCTCGCCGCTTATCTGATCGTTCCGGTCTTTCCCATTTTTTTGCAAAAGGTGCGTTCCCTTTCTCTCTCCGAGGTCGGCCTGATCCTTGGCGTAGGCAGCTTCGCCTATCAGGCGGGGAGCTTGTTGGGAGGACCACTGCCGGATCGCTTCGGCAGACGCTTCGTCATGATGACGGGAGCTTTGCTGCAAGGATCCGCGATGCTAGGCTATCACTATGCGCATGCCTACGGTCTCTTCTTGCTCTTCTCTTCGGTCAATGGCTTGGGAGTCGGCCTCTTGTCTCCGACGATCAAAGCCATGATTGCCGATCAAGTCATGCCGGATCAGCGGACAATCGCCTTTTCCTGGCGCGGAATCTTCGCCCATTCCGGTATCATCGTGGCCGGTCTGCTCATTACCTGGCTGACCTCCATCGGCAAGCAGCCTTTCTTGCTCGCAGCCCTCGTGTTTTTGATTCTGGCAATCCTGACACGCGTCAGCTTGCCTGCGGATCATTGCACGGGCCCTGAATGTCCCCGCACGCCGCTAGTGGAATACAGACACATCCTCACACATCGCAGCTACATGATGTTTTCCGGGATCATGCTGCTGCTTTGGGCCCTCTATGCCCAATTCACGATGATCCTTCCACTGCGGGGGGAAGCCGTCCTGCACTCTGCGACGCTAATCGGCTTAATCTGGACCATTAACTCGGTGAGCGTCGTGCTGTTTCAGGGTGCCGTGTCCCGCTTCGTGCTGCAAAGGATCAGCCCGTATCTGGCGTTGACGTTGGGGATCCTCATGCTCGGCATCGGCTTGACCGCGCTCGGTTGGGCAAATCATTTTATCGCCCTCAGCGGAGCCGCCCTGCTGTTTATTTTCGGAGAGATGCTGTTCATGCCGGTCCAGGACAGCCTGGTTGGCCATTTTGCCCAGGAAAAATGGTTGGGCGCGTACTTTGGCTTCTCCAATTTCGTCTCCGGAATTGGCACTGCTCTCGGCACCAGCATCGGAGGCGCACTCGTACAGAGACTAGGTGGCGTTACCAGCGTCAATCCATGGATTGTCTACGCGATCGCAACTGTATTTCTCGCAGCCATCCTGGGACTTTTCGCCATTTACGCGACAGCACGCCACAAAAAAGGGACACCTCCCTCTCGCCGTGGAGCAGGTCAAGGGTCAAGAGAAGGAGCCGTATAGAAAGGAGGAGCACGTATGAGCAAAGAAAAGAAGAGTATGCCTGCCGCGCAGCATCCAAACGAAGCGGCAACCCGTCAGCCCGAATCGGTACATAATGACGCACCGGGCTACGGAGATAAAAAACTGGAGGGTCCTAATCGCCCTTCCACGTGAGCAGCAAATCAGAGAGGGTTGAACAGATCAACCTTCTCCCTTTTTTTTGACAGGCTTCGATCTTTTCTTGAAGGTTTGGTCAAATTGTCCTATGATGAATAAATAAGTTTCCCAATAAACGGAAGGGACGTAGGACCTTGCCACTAAAACCGACGACCAGATCACATCTTTTTTCCCTCTTCATCGTCTTTTTGCCTATCCTCTTCACCGTGGTCGTTTTTCTCGGGTATACGCAAGCCAAAATCGTGTTCTACCGCTCCGGTATTGACGCCATGGATAGGCAGCTTGGCACTGTCACACAGCTTCTCGACCTGTACAATGAACAAATCAAACACGATAGACTCAGCTTTACACAGGTGGAAAACAAAATCAGGGAGATGTTCGTCGGCTCCCGGCACGCGGACAATTCTTCAGACCAATCCCGGGACCGCCTTGCGCTTGCACCCGATTCCGAACTTTTCGTCTTCAATTCACAGGGTACCTTGATTATCCACCATTCTTTGGAGGGTCAGAATATATTCAGCTTGTCCCAGATGGGAAACGGTTTTTTTGCGAAAAAAGTTCTTTTTGAAGGAATGGATGCCGTCTCGTATTCCTCATCTGAACCTGGAAACTCCCCCCATGCCAGCAAAATGGCCACCATTCGCTACTACCCCAAGTGGGATTGGTACATCACGCTTGCGATGGATGAAGATGCTTTTTATCAACAGCTCAGTCAGGTAAAATCCTTCCTCATCATGATTGTATCCGTCAGCTATTTGATTACCGCGATTCTTTTTTATCGGACCTACCATAAGGAAAAGGCGTTCGTCTCCTCCAAGCTGCGCAGCGTTCAGTTGGCCGAGGTGAATCAAAGTATCCTGAAAACGTTGGCTGTCGCTCTCGAAGAAAGGGACGCCTACACCTCCGGACACTCCCAACGCGTCGCTTACTATATGCGAGTCATCGGCAAGAAGATGGGATTTGACGACGAAACGCTTGATATGATGTATACGGGGGGGCTTTTGCATGATATTGGAAAAATCGGTATCGAGGACAATATCCTGCTCAAGCAGGGCCGATTGACCGAAGAGGAGGCCGAGGTCATCAAATCCCACACGGTGCGCGGCGAGGCTCTGCTGCGAAAACTGTACGCTCAGGCGGCCAGTAAAGACGCGAGCCGCATCAAGAAGATCCTGATGATCACCCGGCATCATCACGAGCGTTATGACGGGACCGGTTATCCCGATCAGTTAAAGGAAGAGGAGATTCCTTTGCTGGCTCGCGTAGCTGCCGTAGCCGATTCCTTCGACGCCATGACCTCCTCGCGCGCCTATCGAAAAGCCCTGAGCTTCTCCAAGGCATGCGATGAGATCATTCAGAACGCCGGCACGCAATTTTGTCCGAAAGTCGTGGATGCCTTTTTCCAAAGCGTAACCGAAGATACGTTCCACCACGCCCATCATATCTCGCGAGCCAATGAACTGCTGGAGCCGATCGTCAAGGAAACAGAAGTGATTTACACCCAGCAGCATCCCATTGGCGGATGATTCCGCAACGAAGACAAAAGAAGCCATCTCGCCCTTCAACAGAAGTGCAAAATGGCTTCTTTTATTTCAATGCGACCAATTTGTAAGGCAGAGAAAAAGCCTGCAATCCGCTGATAAATGCCGCAGCGGACTCTTGGTCGGGCGCGATGAGCTGCAGGTAACGGGTAAAGTAGAAAACAATCCGGTCTTCCTGTCCTTCCTGGAGCCGATAGTGCGGCAGCTCGGCTATATCTTTCATCCCATAGAAGTACTGGTACTTCTCCTCCGTCATTGGACTGCGGAAGGAGCGGCTGACTACGATCCCCTGGCTTGTCTGCTCGCGCGTATTCTCCTTCGAACTGCCCAGAAAACGGAGCAGCTCGCTGGCCCGACGCACGCCCAGCTTCTCGATCAGCATGCTGTCATTATATTCAACCTCAAGCTCCGTCAAACGCGGACGAACGGCCTCCAGCATCGACATCATAACTTTGCGAACCGCGAGATTTTCCGTCGCAAACTGATTGTCGAATACGTTGAATTCAAAAGATGTGGCATCTCCCAACTGCTTCGTGTACAACAGGACCGCTTGCATTTCGCCACCTCCTCTTATTCTGGATTACTCAGCATTTCTGTTCTCTATTATACTGGGAAAAGAGAAGGATTTCACATCGCAATCCCCGAATCAACTTCAAATAGCTGAAATGGAGTGGGAGGAAGATACATCGATGACAATTACGTTTCGCGAGTTGAAAACACAGCAGGAACTGAAGCAGCTTGAGGCATTGGAGTCGGCAATATGGAAAGGCGAAACCCCGATTCCTCATCACATGACGCTGACTTTGGCGAAATTCGGCGGCCTTTTTTTGGGAGCTTACGACCAAGATGATCAAATCATCGGCTTTCTCTACAGCTTTCCCGGCTATACGGACGGTCAGCCCCATCTCTGCTCTCATATGATGGGCTTCTTGCCTGAATACCGAAAGCAAGGACTCGGCGTGCAGATGAAGTGGCTGCAGCGGGATGAAGCGATCCGATTGGGACATACCAAGATTACCTGGACCTATGATCCGTTGGAGACCGTGAATGGATTTCTCAACATCGTCAAGCTGGGCGGCATTGTCCGCACTTACTACCCGAATTGCTACGGTTCATTAGAGGATGATTTCAACCGTGGACTTCCGACAGATCGTTTCCTGGTTGAATGGTTTCTGGCAAGCAATCGCGTAGAGAACTATCGGACAGGATCGAGAAGGCTGCCCGAGGTCCAGGGAGCGCCGCAGGTTTTGCGCTATGAGAAGAACGACAACCTCCCGCGCCCTGTAGAGATGGACACCACGCGGGAAGAAGAAGTCATCCTGCTCTCTGTACCCGCCTTTTTCCAAGACGTGAAGCGAGCCAATCTGACGGTTGCCTCCCAATGGCGCGAGATGACGGGAACTCTGTTTTCCTCCTATTTTGCCCGCGGCTATGCCGTGACGCATCTGATTCGCGAAGAGGACATGGTCAACTACGTTCTGGAAAAACAACCGCTTTCCGCTCTCCTTGAGCGGGCATAGGCGGCTTCACTTACGCTGTGGCGTGTTTGCTCGCCTCTTGTGATACAATGGGCATTGCATGACTGAAACCGACAAAGGACGAGTATAACATGAATGTATCCAAACACGATTACGATGTGATCATTATTGGCGGCGGACCCTCCGGCCTGATGGCAGCCTGGGCTGCGTCCCGCGAAGGAGCGCGTGTCTGCCTGGTGGAAAAAGGAGCGAAGCTGGGCCGCAAGCTGATCATCTCTGGCGGCGGCCGATGCAATGTGACCAATGCCAAGGAACAGGACGAGCTGATCAAACAAATGCCCGGCAATGGCCGGTTTATGTACAGCGCCCTATCCCAGTTCGGCAATCGGGACATCATCCGTTTTTTCGAGGACTTGGGCGTCGCCTTGAAAGAGGAAGATCGCGGCAGAATGTTTCCTGTGACAGACAAAGCCGTCACAGTAGCGCAAGCGCTGATCAATGAGATCAAAAGGCAGGGGGTCAACATCCGTCTGCAAACGCCTGTGAAAAAGGTCAATTACAGCGAGGGCCGCACGACTGGCGTTACGCTGCAATCCGGGGAAGTGATAACCTCCACCTGTGTCATCATCGCGGTCGGCGGCTGCTCCGTCCCTCAGACAGGATCGACAGGCGACGGGTATGCCTGGGCCAAGGAAGCCGGGCACACGATTACCGAATTGTATCCCACCGAGGTTCCGCTGGTTGCCAACGATGCTTACATCCGCGACAAATCGCTGCAGGGCCTCTCCTTGCGTGAAGTCGAGATGACGCTGTACGCTCCCAACGGAAAAAAAGTGACGACACAGGAAGGGGACATGATCTTTACCCATTTCGGCATCTCGGGGCCAGCTGCTCTGCGAATGGGTCACTACGTCTCCATTACACAGCGCAAGCACGGCGGCGCTCCCCTCTCTCTGACGATCGACCTGATGCCGGATAAGTCCGCAGAGGAGATCGCTGCAGAAAGCTGGAAGCTGCTGGAGGAACAGCCCAAAAAAGCAGTGAAGAACGTGCTCAAGGGCTACCTGCCTGAACGTCTGATCCCTCTTTTGCTCTCCCTGGCTTCCATCGCGGAGGATACGACACTCAGCCACATGCGAAAACAGGACTTGGCCCTTTTTGCCAAGCATATCAAAGCTCTTCCCTTGACGGTCACAGGCACCTTGTCACTGGAAGAAGCCTTTATCACGGGTGGCGGAGTGAGCGTCAAGGAAATCGACCCGCGCACGATGCATTCCAAACTGATGGAGGGACTCTTCTTCGCGGGGGAAGTCATGGACGTCCATGCGCATACGGGCGGCTATAACATCACCATAGCCTTTTCCTCCGGTTATGCCGCTGGGACGAACAGCGCAAAAAAATCAATGGAATTGCTCTCCTAGGGTTTACTTCCTGTCCGGATAGGGAAAGATGAGTGTTGGGTACTCTTGTTAGCAAGAGTGATCAGATTCACCCGACGTCGTTGCTGGGGACTGATCTTCACACCTCTACTCCCTTTATCTTACTGGATGAAGCGGCGATGCTCCTATCGCCGCTTCTTTTTTTTGGCCTAGTTTCCGGCATGAAAACAGCAAGGAGTGCGCGTATACAACGTCGAATAAAAAAATCTTCCACAAAATTGCGTTTTCATTCTGTCGGAAAACCATGTAAGGGGGAGATTGCAACGGAATGTATTTCGATCAAGAATCCGTTTTTGATGAATCACTTTTTGGTTTCGAAAGCAGAAGAAAGACATTATGAAGATCTAATGGAACTATTCCTCGAAACGGCTTCTTGGCTACAGAGCAAAGGACTATCGCAATGGCGCCATTTCCTTGAAGGATATGGACGTGATGATGTGATGCAAGGTATAAAAAGCGAAACGACCTATATCATTACAAAAGATGATGTGCTGGCGGGAACTGTAACCATTTCAACGTCACCTGATGATTGGGACAAGCATATATGGAAGCAATCCACTTTACCCGATTCTGTATTTGTTCATCGACTCGCCGTAAAGCGAACCTTTTCAGGTCATGGTTTAGGAGGAGGCGTTCTAAGATGGATGGAAAGAGAGCTTACATTTCCTTCTGATAAGCGATACCTAAGACTTGATTGCGTAGCAAACAACAACAAACTAAATGAATTTTATGTACAAAACGGCTATGCCTATGTGGGAAGCAGCGAGGATGGTCATAGTAAATATCAGAAAGACATACACGTGATATAAGCTGCCAGAACAATGGATAAAAATTGCCGCCTTGTAAGAAAAGGCGGTTTTTTATGTGAACACAAAAACACCCGTGCAGCGCACGAGTGTCTTGACTCACATCGTATAACGGTACAGATACGCTAGCCCCCCTAGGACAAAAGCTAGCCCGAGCAGGAAAAACGTGTTGGCTCTCTGCTTGATTCGCTGCTCATTGCCGTTAAAATGCTTCTGCATCCTGGACTGCCAGCGTTTCGTACGAGGTTGCACCATGATCAACAGGCCTGCAGCGAGCAGAAAAAGGGGATAGAGGATATGCGTCACCCCTTCTTCTTCCGTCGCAACAGCCAGCCTGTTTCTTCCTCTTGAGGAGAAGCGCCTTCAATCACCAGGCGCGCATCTTCTGCCAGCTGGTAGGCTTCCGCAAAAGCCAACTGGCGAAATGACTGCTCTGCCAGCGTCAGCAACTCATTCACCTGGCGATTTTGCCGGCGGTAGCGATTGGTGTACTGAATGGCTCCCTCCGCCAATTGGCACGTGGAAATGACTCGCTCGGTCACTCGCTCCGTCTCGTCCAATTGATCGCTTGCATCCTGCAGCAGAATCGCCACTTCTTCCAGATCGTAGCGATGTTGCTCCATGATGGCCTTGATCCGCGCCAGGGTTTGCACAACTTCCTCAAACATGAACTTCAGATGATCCGGAATTCCTGGCAGATAGCTGCGCTTGATCTGCTGACGCAAGCGAATCAAGGAGTTGGAGATTCGCTCCATCTCATCGAGAGCGTCGTCTTCGGTCTCGATGTAGAGGGTATTCGCTTCTTCCACAACCTCTTCTGCCACCGGAACTTCCGGGCGTCTCGGCATAACCAGCTCGTACTCATCCTCATCCTCGCTGCGATCTTCAGGCACACCTTGCTCCGCTTGGACGCGGACATCCTGATCCACTCGTACGAAGGCATCGTCTTTCAGCAAGCCTTCCCGCTCCGCTTGACTGAGCGCTTCCTGCTCTTGGAGACGGCGTGCTTCTTCCGCCCTTGCTTGCTCTCGCAGACGCGCCAATTCTTCTGCTTCCGCCTGTTCGCGCAGGCGCTCCGCTTCTTCCGCTTCCGCCAGTTCGCGCAGGCGCTCCGCTTCTTCCGCTTCCGCCAGTTCGCGCAGGCGCTCCGCTTCTTCCGCTTCCGCCAGTTCGCGCAGGCGTGCTGCTTCTTCCGCTTCCGCCAGTTCGCGCAGGCGTGCTGCTTCTTCCTCTTCCGCCTGTTCGCGCAGGCGTGCTGCCTCCTCGGCTGCAACCAATTCTCGCAGACGGGCTGCCTCCTCCGTTTCCACCATCTCGTGCGGACGTACCGCTGCTTCCGCTGCCGCTACCTCTGGCAGACGGATGGATTCTTCCGCCCTCGTCTGTTCCTTGATGCGTGACGCTTCCTTTGCAGCCACTGCAGCAGCCGCTGCCTGCTGCTTCGCCAGAACAGCTTCTTCCAACCCCTGGTAGGTTGCTTCTATCAGCACTTCAAAAGCCTTTACATGCGTTTTGACGATTTCGAGGTTGCCTTCCTCAAGTCCGTTGCCAGCAGCGGTCATCAACTGCTTGGCTTGCAGCATGGCGTTGTCCAGACCATCAAGGCTGATATCAAAGCCGTCGCGTCTGGCCTGTTCAATTCCTTCCTCCAGCTGCTTGAACTCTCTTGGCATCTCCTTTTTCACACGGTCCATCATGCCTGGAACCTGGTCCAGCGCTTGGACGATGCCTTCCAGCATTTTCTGCGCCTTCAGCGTCGTCTCGTAGGCGTGCACGTCATCGCCAGCCGCTCGCGACTTTTTGACGAGCGAGCGCATGTTTTCCACCTCGTCCAAGGTGGACTTCAACTCGTGAAAAGAAAGACCGTAGTCTAGACGCATATCGGACAAGCGGCGCTCCACTTGTTCAACCAATTTGCCGATCTCCGGTATGGCAGCCTTGTTCTCTTGTTTGGTCACGGCGACCTTGGTGGTATCTTCCTTGAGCTCCGCCAGCTCCTGCTCGATCTGCGACAGAGCTTCGCGCGCGTCCTCCAGCATCCCGATTGCGAGTGTAAAACGGAAGCGGTCGCAAGCCTCCTCCGCATCCAGAATCATCATTTCCACGTCCGGAATCTTGATGCGCAAGAGGTTCTCCTTTTTATCCGCGATATGATGATAACGCACCTCCGTCATCCCGCTTGAGCGGCGAAGCGGTTTTTCCACCTCGATGACATGGATTTTCTCGACGAGCTCATCCTTCCAATCCTCGACGTCATCTACCTGGGAGAAAATGGAACGACGACGAATCATCGCATAGACGAGCGCAATGGACAAAATGGCGAAAACAGCGCCAATTCCGTAAATCCACCAGGGGATCTCGCCAAGAAGCGATTTTGATTTCACTTCTTCCGTCTGCGCAACTGTATCTGCCTGCTCTGTCTGGACTGGTTTGTTCTGTACCCGCTCCAGCTCTCTATGTACCTCCTGGAGGAATGTTTGAATGCCGTTCAGATATTGTTTTTGATTGCGGAAGGGCACGTAGTACGAGGCAATTTTGTCGTGAAGCATCTCCAGTGTGGCGCCTTTTTCCTGAAATACGGTGCCAGCGTAGACGCCGAGCTCTTCCGTATTGTAATCGAGTACGACCATGATCGCCTCGTCAGGCAGGTTGAAATTGTCGTATAGCTTCTGTGCGTACTCATCGGGAGTGGCTGCTTCCGGCGAGGTGCTTTCCACCACGACAACCTTGTACTCCCCCGGCAGATCTTTGATCGTTTCTACAAATTGGGTCGCATTCTCAGCTTTGAGGTAATTGTCCTGATCCTGTACGACCTTGTCTGTCTTGTCTGGAAAAGGTGTGGCAAAAGCCGGATTTGTGTATAGGAGCATGCCTGCCAAACAGAGCATGAATAGTTTTCGTTTCATTCGGATACAACCCCTTAGTGTATTCATTCATGGAAGAGGGTACTACTCCCCGAGTCAGGAATCAAACTGACGCGCAAAAAATCAAGAACCGATGTATACAGCCAATTGACGAATTCTTCTGAGGCTGGTTCCAATTCATAGACTTGTCGAACCATTTGCGGATGCAGGAGCGGATAGACGATATGACTCGTCACGCCCAAAACAACGCGATCGACCGAGCAGGTCTGGAATTCTCCTGTACCGATTCCATACTCCAGCACGGATGCCAGTCCATGCTTGTAACGGCTCATGTACAAGGTCATCACTTCTCGGGCCAGCATGGACTCCACACTTAATTCACGCTGAATCAACCGGGTAATGGCAGCGTGTTCACAATGAAACTGTACATAGAGACGAACGATCTGAGCCAGTTTTTTCCAGGCTGCAGCGCCGGCTAGAGCCGCTTCCTTCTCTCCTACCAATCGGAACAAGGTCTCAAAATAGGAAGCCATCAAGGTCTCCAGCACGCCTTGCTTACCTTGAAAATGATAGGAAATGAGGGCGACGTTCACGTCAGCCTCTTCAGCAATTTTACGAACCGATGTGCCGTGGTATCCGTATATGTCAAACAGCTTGGCAGCTGCGGACAAAATGCGCATTTTCGTTTGTTCCATTGCCGATCGTCCTTCCTGCTTGGCATCTGATGTTTAAGGAAATGCAAGCATGTCAGGTATCGTACCTATTGTACAGACTGTTCGACGAAAAAAGATAGTCCCGTTCTATGTTCGACAAAGTTTTCCAGTATTCCTCCTACTACTTTCCTTGCTATGATAAAATCAGAATAGAAAAATAAGTTCTTTTGCCTTCCTATTTAACAGAATATTTCTACTGCTTGCATGCACAACGGGGGGTGGACATCATACGACCAAAATGGATGCGACGTATTACGCTATTTCTCACACTATTTCTCTTTTCTCCGACAGCCCCCATCATTTACAATGTCCATTCGGTACCGGCCGCTCCGCTGAGTAAAGACGAACGACCCCTGAAAATCGTTACCTATAATATTCGCGGCTGCCGGGATGATGAAGGGATTGCCGACCCTTTGCATATTGCAGAAACTCTCCAGACCCTGAATGCTGACGTGATTGCCTTGCAGGAAGTCGATTACCGGCTGCCGCGCTCCCAATTTGTTGATCAGATTGCAGCAATCGCGGATAGCCTGCAGATGAACTACGTCTATGCACCTTCGTTGTCTCTTGTGGTCGGTACGTACGGCAATGCCCTCTTGAGCAAGCTTCCGATCCTGCATGCCGAAACGATTGCACTGCCCGCTTCCTGGGAACCTCGTTCTCTGCTGGACGTTACATTGGACTGGAATGATAAACCCCTGCATGTATACGTAACCCATCTCGGCGTTAAAGAGTCAGAACATAGAGAACAGATAGAATCGTTGCTCGCCTCTTTGCAAGAAAACACGCACCAATCCAGCGTTCTACTGGGAGACTTCAACATGCAGCCCGATCATCCGCTGCTCGATTCCCTCCGCAGCTTGTATCAAGACCCGGTATACGATCAACAGCTCGAATTTGTGACGTTAAAAGGCAAGCATCGGGGCAGGCAGATCGACCGGATTTTTCTTTCTCCGGATCTTGCTTTTCTCGATGCAGCAGCCCCCTCGATCGGCCAATCAGACCATTACCCTGTCTGGATGCGCATACAAAAAAACGCTCCGCACCCCGAGGTTTCGGCGGAAGCGGAGCGTTGATGACAAGCTATTTCTGCTTGCCCGATCGAAGGGAAGGAGATTGATCCTTGTTTTTTACCCGTCCGTAATTTTGCAGGTACGTCTCTACCTGTGTATGCTCCTGCACACGCTGATTGTTGTAATCGTACTGGGATCGGATGCTCATCAGCATGCTGGTAGGCAGCTTGGTAGACTTCTGATACATAATCGTGTACTCCGCTTCCAGGTCCATCTGATTGATCATTTCTTGAATGTTGGCGTTTCCTGTGGACTGGATTCGCGGTCCTTGGGGAGGTTCCTGCCAATCTCCCTTGGACAGGGACATCGCCAGCTTCTGACTCGGCTTGTGAAGCTTCTCGCCGGGGATCACCGACTGAATATGGGAGCCTGTCTGCGTTTGCAATTGAGCGCCCAACCAGCTTTTCAATTTGGCAGAGTCCAGCACGACCCGGATCCCCGCCTGGTCAGTCTTTAGATTTTTCGTGATCGGAGTCACGCTTCTCTTCATTTCATCCATCTGCGCGAAGGCCGATGCGGGATCCCAGTTCTCCATCTCTTGTCGCAAAGCCGCTTCCGAGGCAGAACTCAGCCTCCAGTCTTGATCGCGATCCGTTTTGGCATACAGTTTTTTCCCCTGGTCCAAAAGGGAAAGCGAATCGACGCGATTTTCCTCAGGGACAGATCGCTTCACATTCATGTAGACGCTGTCTCCGTCTTTTCGTCCGGAAAAATTGACGATGTTGGAATTGGAGCTGTTATCCGTCAATAGCTTCGTACGGCCATAGAACTCGTACGCCCTTTGTTTGGCGAATTGATCGCGAACCTGTTCAAAATCAGAGCCAGCATTCTGCTGCACGCCCATCTGATTGCAGCCGCCCAGCATCGCCGTCATCACCGTCAGCAGACAGATGATCCAACCCTTTCGCATTTTCGTCCTCCTTCACAGCTAGTCTCCTTTAGCGTTTCCGGGGAGGAAAGGGCTTATTCTTCTACAAGTGGTAGTACAGCACTCCGTCTCTTTCTTTCACATCTACCTGATGCAAGATCATCAGCAGGTCGATATGCCCGATCGTTTCCGACAGGGTAAGGGGCATTTCTTTTTCGTACAGAGTCGGGAAGAGCAATGCGGCCAGTTCATATGCCGTTTTTTCACCGGAGACCAGAAGTTGGCGCAGCGCGTTGGTACGATCCCAGTTTTTTTGCAGACGCGTGGAGATGAGCTCGCGATGGTTTGCAACCGGTTCGCCGTGGCCGGCAAATACCTGCTCGATCTCCATGTCAGCGCACATCTGCAAGGCAGTGCGGTACTGGACAAGCGTCAGCGGCCGACTGCGGGAACCATCTCGCGGCGGCTCGATAAAAGCATTGGAAGAAATATGTTTGATGATGTGATCGCCGCCGATGAGCAGACGGTCTTTTTCGCGATACAAAGAAAGATGGCTCTGGCTATGCCCCGGCGTATACAGCACCTGCCATTCGGGTAAAAGCGGAACAGTCTGTTCATGCTTGAGCAGACCATCGATTTGACTAGGCTGTGAAAATGTCTGCATCAGCTTTTGAAACTTCTCAATGATGATCATCTTGTCAGCGGGTACCCCGCTTTGGCTGTAAAGATGGGTGAAAAATTCATCGTGGTACGCCATAAAGCTCTCGTCGAGCTGAACATAGGGCCGGGCCAAGGGATGCGCCAGCGTGCGGGCACCCGAAACGCGTCTCACCCGCTCCAGCAATCCGCAGTGATCGACGTGATGGTGTGTCAGAATGATCTGTGTGATCTCCTCCATCCGGATTCCGATCGAAGCAAGCCCCTCTTGAAGCGTCTCCCAGGCTTCCTCTGTCAGCGGTCCCACGTCCACCAACGTCACATGCTCTTCCTTGAGGACGTATACATTGACCGAGCCGACATGAAAAGGTGTCGGAATCTCGATGCAGTATACACCCGGTGCCATTCTTACTCCTCGTGCTGCCATCTGTGTCCCTCCATCAATCCTGACATTTTCTAAAAAAAGAGAAAAGAGCCATTTGCTGGCTCTATGCTAACACGACCTGGTTTCTACCCGAGTTCTTCGCCTCGTAAAGGGCCAAATCCGCTTGATAAAACAAGGCTTCTACGCTCAAATTGGCATCTGTCTCCTTGTTCCACTTGGCGAGGCCGGATGAAATCGTGACCTGTGGCGAGGTCTCCATTTCCACACAGCGGCGGATTCGCTCAGCGACAGCATGCGCCGTCCTCTCGTCCACGCGCGGAAGATAGACCGCCAATTCCTCTCCGCCCCATCTGGCGGCGATATCGGTGTCGCGAATGCTTTGGCGAATCAGATTGGAAACCTGGATCAAGACTTCGTCGCCAACCTGGTGGCCAAACGTATCGTTAACCTGTTTGAAGTAATCAATATCAATCAGGATCAATGAACCATGGCTATCTTGCTCCAGCGAGGTGCGCACCCGCTCGTTCAGGTAGCGGCGCGTATACAGGCTGGTCAGATTGTCCGTGATCACCATCCGTTCCATCTCTGTATGCAGCACGGCATTGGTCATCGCCAAGCTGGCGTGCTGTCCAAAAATCTCGAGCAGCTTATAATCGTCAAAACTGAAAAAATGATAGCGTGAATCCGCAACGAGCAATACCCCGCTGATCTCCCCTTCGACGATCAGGGGTACGCCCATCAAAGAGCAGCTTGGCACGAGCGAGAAGGGAAGCAGTCCCGAGCCCGGCTGAGCCAATAGCAGCGTCTGTTTGTTCTGCAGGATCTGTTGAAAAGGCTTTTCATTGGCTGTTACGATTTTTCCGGCGTATTCCGGGATGGAGGCAGCTAAAACCTCGAAGCTCTCTTCCCCCGGTTCCTTGCGCAGCAGTGCGCAAAATTCTGCATCGAAGGTGGCGCGCATCATCGTCGTCACAAACTCGAGAATTTCCGACAGATTCAAACTCCGATTCAACTGCCTGGCCATCTCGTTGATCAGTCGAAGCTCGCGAATGAGATTGCGCGATTGCTGGTAAAGCTGTGCATTTTCAAAGGCCTTCCCGGCTGTATCCGCCAAGATCGAGATGTAATCCGTCTCGTACGGGCTGGGTGATACCACCTGGTCGGAGGTGATTTGCAACACTCCGTAGATGCCTTGCTTGCCAAGCAACGGAGCTGCGATGACCGTCTTCGCTTGCCCATTCTCTTCGATGTCCTCGACAATGAGTTGTCCCTCCAGATACGCCTTCGTACTGGTGGAGCCCTTCTCTTCTTGCAGGGAAAGCTGTTTGACAGGCGTCGTCGCATCCGGTTCCACCGTGAGAAAAAGATCGACGGAATAATTCGGATATAGGCTGGGAATGCTGGTCACGATTTCATGCAAGACATCGTTGACATCAATGGAGGCCTGGATTTTGGACATGAGCTGATAGAGCAGGTTCTTCTTGCTGGCTTCACGGCGCAACTCCTCGGACATCATGACCCGCCACAAGGCGCTGCTTGCTTTATCCGCCACTTCCTGCAAAAACGCGACGTCCCTTTCGTCGTAGACACAATCGGTCTCATCAGGCGGCAGATGGATAAACAGGGCATACAGCATCGTTTTGTTCCAACTGACCGGCATGACGACCAACCGGTTTTCCTGGAGAACCGCCGGAACGATCGGACTTGTTCCCAATTCCGCGACAATGTGAGCGATCTGGCTTTGTTCCTTTTCTGCTGCTTCTGTCGTCACCATATCGTGCATCAGCAATGTCCCGTTGTCCGAGAGCTTGACTGCAGAACAGTGGCCTTTTTGAATCACTTCCGCAATCTGGCTGGTTAGGCTGCTCAACAGGGATCGCGTCGTATCATGGACGCTCAGCTCCATGATGATTTGGCTCGTCGCATGCTGAATATAGGCATCATACCCCATGCGGATCAACGGTTCTAGCCCGCGCATATAGGAAGCCAGGTCGAAGGAAATCTCCTCTTGGGGTGCTGCGATTCCAATCGTAGCGCGTACAAAACCGTCGCGCTCACGCAATGGAAACACAGCGAGTACGAGAGAGTTTTCAGCGTATGTCTCTACTGCAATCTCACCCGAATGCAACGCCGATTTTACAGGGTCAGACAGCTTTCCTGCAGGAACGGCATGTAGCGAAAGGTCAAGTTCTTGAGGGTTCCAGGGTTGGCCTACCTGCATATCCATGGAGTTGATCACACGGCCTGCGGAATCTGTCAAGAAAAGGATGCCCGGTCGCTTTTCCGGCCATGACTGCAGGATGAAGTGGGCCGCATAGGAAAAGACCGTCTCTAACTTTCCCAACATTTTACTTGACACGAGATACTCCCTCTCTCAACTTTTTCTCAAGCTTCCAAATGATCCGTATTATTCACCTGTAGCACTTCCCAGCGTTGATCGGCAAAGCGAAAAAGATTGATGCCTGTATTCTCTATCTTGGTAATTCCAGTCCCTTGCAATCCTCCCGTTACATAGTGAAGGAAGCTGTTGATCAGCCCGCCATGGGAGACCACCACGATCGTCTGGCCGGGATGTTGGGTTGCAATCTCCGTTAAGGCTGTCACTGCGCGCTGCTGCATGGTTTCAAAAGTCTCGATTCCATGCGTCTCCTCATCCTCCTGGGAGAAGCGGTCGCGAATCTCCTCGTAGGTAAGTCCTTCCAAACGACCGTAGCAACGTTCCCGCAGCGTGGCATGTGTCGAGATCCCATAGTTGAAATGCTTCGCGATATGCTCGGCTGTCACATGGGCGCGACAAAGATCGCTGGAATATACGGCGTGAAAGATCTCTCGCTTCAATCTCGCTCCTACTAGCTCGGCCTGCCGAAGACCACGCTCATTCAATGCGACATCACTATGGCCTTGGATACGCCGAGAAGAGTTCCAGTCTGTCTCGCCGTGACGTATGAGGTACATGATAGTTTCCAAGTGATACGTTCTCCTTTTTTCACAAGTACATGAAATGAATAGGTTCTCTTATTATATAAGATGCCTGATCTCAATTCTAGATTCATCCCACAACATTTGGGACAATTTTCCCATTTATTTATAAATGCTTCCAAAATAAGCAGATCCCCTGCTGCGAGCTTGAAACGGATGGAACATCACGAGCGTCTCAGGTAATAAGTTTGATTCTAACGTAATCGGAGGTCATGAATATGAAACCCTGGCTGTACCGTTCAAGTGCCATTCTCCTGTCTGGCAGCTTGCTCATCCCTGTTCCGGCTTCACACGCCAAAACAATCCATGCCTCGCAGTCCATCTCCTCGCAAGGCAGTCCGGCTGCTCTGGCTGCCGCAAAGGACGTCAAGCTTTCCAAAGACGCTGCGCTCGCCATCGCCAAACGAATGGTTCCTGGCAATGACATGGAGCTGAAATCCGTGTCTTTTCGCTCAGCGGATACATGGCGATCCTTTCCGGAGTGGTCCTTTAGTTGGGAGAAAAAAGTACCAGATAAAGACGAGGTCCAAGTCTATCTCAGCGTCAGTATCCACGCCAACAGCGGTGAGCTGACTTCGTACTCCCACCACGATCAGAACAGCAGCAAGCTCCCGTATGCCAACCGCGTCTCTTATGAGGATGCGCGCAAAGCAGCAGAGCAATTTCTCAAAAGCAACAACCCGGGCAAAGCGGCCAAAACAACACCGGATACCTACACGACTCCAACTCCCAAGACGCCGCTGCACGCGGATTCGATCTATACCTTCCGCTTCTCGCGAGTGGAAGACGGCATCCGCTTCCCAGACAACAATGTAGAGATCTCTGTCAATGGAGCGGGCAAAATCATCAATTATTCACTGATGTGGAATGAAGAAATTCAATTTGACCGCCCATCCAAGACGATCTCTGCAGAAGATGCCAAGGAGATTATGAGGGAAAAGACACCTCCTACCCTGTCCTACCTCATTCCGTGGGATGCGCAGGGAAATCAGCGCAACAAGCCGGTATTGGCGTACACCAATCCCTTTTCCATCGTAATCGATGCGAAAAACGGGAATGTGCTCGACGGCATGCTCGCCCCACTCGATGGCGTCACGGAGCCGGTTCCCGTCAGCAGCAAGCAACTCCCGGCCAGGCATACCGGCAAAAACCTGACGCAAGAAGAAGCCGTCAAGCTCGCGGCGCAGCTTTTCCCGCTTGCCGGTTTTGAACTTCGCTCGGCCCAGTACAGCGAGTCGGATTATCGCGGCAACCGGCCTGTCTGGGATCTCTCCTATGAGAAAAAGGGCAGCGATGACTACGATTATGCCAACATCGCTATCGATGCCTCTACCGGGGACATCTACAATTTCTCAAAAAGACAGAACAAGCCGTTGGAGAAAGACGCTGCCGCCTCCAAGCGGACTGCCGCCGATTATCGGGAAAAAGCAATGGAAACCATTCGCAAATGGAGCCCGACCCTGGCCCATGAGCTGTATTGGAACGAACATTCCGAATCGAAGGCTAGGCTAGGCTCGACCGAGGAATACCTGTTGACCTTCCAGCGTTACGTCAATGGCGTGAAAGCGGCGACCGGCTCGTCTGCGGTCAGCTTTGATCCAGTGACGGGAGAGATTCTCTACTACAATGCCGATATCGGCAAGGAAGCCTATCCTGCTAAACTACCGGAGCATCTCTCGGCAGAAGAAGCGTCCGAAGCGTGGTGGAAGGAAGCGGAAATCGAGCCTGTCTTCATGCTGGAGCAGCTAACCCCGGAGGACCAGAAAAAGCTCCGGCAGCAGCCTGCCTTCATTCCGAGCCGCTCAGCCAAGCTTGTCTACCGCGCCAATTCTACAGTGTTTGACGAGCCTTATTTCCTCGACGCTGTCTCTGGAGAATGGCGCTCGCAATCGAGCGGAAAACCCGTAGTCCTGCATCGCATCGATCCTGTCGATCTCGCCGGACATCCAGCAGCCAAAGAACTGCTGCTCATGTATGAATACGACGCGCTCTCCCTCGAGGATGGCAAATTGCTGCCAGACAAGACGATTACCAGGGGCGAAATGATCGAAATGCTGATGATCAGCATCAACCGGGGACGGTACTTCCCACTCTATTCCGCGGAGCGAAAAGCCTCATTCAGCGACGTTTCCAGCCAGTCCCGCTATTTCTCAGCCGTAGAAAATGCGGTAGACAGCGGTTTGCTTGACAAACAATCGTCCAAACTGAATCCGGATGAAGCGATTACCCGAGAAGAACTCGCTGATATGATTGTTCGCGCTCTGGGGTATAAAAACCTTGCGCAATACTCCAATATGTTCCAAAGCGATCTGACGGATATTGCCAGCTCGCCAAAACGCGGCTCGATCATTATTGCGACAACGCTGGGGATCATCCCGACTGACAAGCAAACCTTCCGTCCACAGGCGACGGTCAGCCGTGCGGATGCTGCGATCACCTTCTCTCGTTTTCTGGAGAAACGGAGTGAACAGGATACGCAGCCAAGCATTGCCCGCTGACCTGAATAATAAGGAAAAGATGAGCAAAAACGCCGTCCCTGCGCACTTGCCGGACGGCGTTCCCATTTGAATCCCCTCTTGACTTTCTGCAGTTTTGCCTAGTATTATTGATTGTATGTGTACAGGGTAGCATTGATTGCAGGTAAAAACGAAAGGCTAACCCTCTTAGTTCCTTCCCTTTCAGGCAGCGGCTGAACTATCTGTGAGGAGCACGATGCGGAAACGCTACCGTCCGAAGTTCGTGTAGATAAAGAAGGAACTAACCTGTCGGAAGTAAACACCTGCGAATCCACATTAAAGGAGACTGAAAACATGTCACGTTACACAGGCCCACGCCACAAACTTGCTCGTCGTCTGGGAATCTCCCTCGATGGTACTGGCAAGGACATCAAACGCAACTTCCCTCCTGGTCAACACGGTCATAACAACCGTCGTAAAATCAGCGAGTATGGCATCCAGTTGCAAGAAAAGCAAAAACTGCGCCATATGTTTGGCCTGAATGAAAAACAATTCCGTCGCACTTTCGACCAAGCTAACAAAATGGCTGGCGTAGTGGGCGAAAACTTCATGAAATTGCTGGAATCCCGTCTGGACAACCTGGTATACCGCATGGGCTTTGCACCGACTCGTCCTGCTGCCCGCCAATTGGTAAACCATGGTCACTTCCTGGTAAACGGCAAAAAAGTGAACATCCCATCCTACCGTGTACAACCTGGTGATGTGATTTCCGTTCGCGAAAAATCCCGTGGTCTGCAATTGATCAAGGATTCCCTGGAAAGCCGCAACTTCCTGCCTAACTACGTTACTTTTAACGATGCAGCATTGGAAGGAACTTATACTCGTCTTCCAGATCGCGAAGAAATGCCAGCTGAAATCAACGAAGTTCTGATCGTTGAGTTCTACAGCCGTTAATCGTTTGATCGCAAAAGAGCAGTGCCGACTATCGGCCTGCTCTTTTTTTGCGTAAAAAATATCCGTGAATGCTGCAACTTATGGACTGATATCGACAAACCTGCCCGTAATCGCGTCGAAATACCTGCCACCCGCGTTCTTTTGTGCCCGATTATAAACGAGGACTGGCTGATCCAACTGAGTGGACCAGACATAGGCCAGCTGGAGTGGCGAATCCTCCAGGAACTTTTCGGCAGCCACGGCGGGAGCCACGGCCTCGCTGACGTCAGGTACCCCATCCAGGTCTGGAGAGGTTGGTGCCTGCATATCGATGTATGTTCCTTTGTCAGCACCGCCCTCCCCCTGATCTGAGGTGTTGCGAATCGGGTTTACAACGTCTCCAGTTTTCGCATCCATCGCAAATGTGCCTGGTATCACGTATTGCAGGGTAGGCTTGGCCTCCAGCGCCTTTCCGAAATAATCGCGCTTCGTCACCTGGTTTGGCACGTACACCAGCCTTAGCTGCCGAGCAAAAACCTGTTTGGCTTCTTCCATTGATAGAATGCCTTGCACGTCAGGGAACACAGCCGTGTCCGCCTTGTTCTCAAGGTCTGCTTTTATTTGAATGCCTGTCACGCCTTGTTTTACCGAAACGCCGATTTGGTAGGATTCATCCAGATACGGAATGCCGTTGACGATACGGGTAAAGACGATGCTTGCTGTCTGGCTATGATGTGTCGACAAAATTTCATTGATCTTGTACTTATGCATCTCGTCCTTCCCTACCAATTGTTCGAATCGGGCAGTCGCCAGCTTTTCAAGGGCAGCTCGGTCAGGATTACCTTTCTTCGTTTGATCGGGATAATCGGGATGCTCGGCCTGTACGGTCTGCACCGCCTGTACTGCTTCTTCTGCTACCGGGGCGACCCCTCCCGCTGGCTTGCGAATAACTGGTGCTTGCACAGGTGCTTGCACAGGTGCTTGCCGCTGAACCGTCTCAGCCTGTCTCGGAACCGTTTGCTGTATTTCTTCGGCGCTATCCTCCCTTTTGGGTATCGCAGATGGGGAAGTAAGCTCATTGGGACTCGCAGCCGAAGACGGATTCTCCTGGTACGGTTTCAGTTCGCTGCCGCTGCCTTCAATCCGCAACAAACCCACGGTTAGCAAAATGATCGCTGCCGCACTCACAATCTGAATGCTCCACCTGCCCCGCCCTCTTTGTATCATGAGTCTTTTGCCTTTGGCGACCAGCCTCTCTTCCAGATTGTCGACAAATGAAGAGGAAGGCTCCCGCTTTTCCAGACGCTTCAATTGCTTCAACAACTCTTCTTCACTCAACCAGCTCATGCAGCCACCTCCCATTCCCAACAGGACTTAGCGTTTGTTGAAGTTGCTTGATTGCGCGGTGATAGTCCACTTTGATTTTCGCCTCCGAGCATTCCAGGATCTCGGCCGCTTCTTTCACAGAGTAGCCTTTGATGCAACGCAAGATGACAACCATGCGATATTGCGGTTTCAGCGTCCCCAACGCCTTTTCGATCAATTTCTCCTCTTCTTGCTGATCAAGCGCCCCCTCCGGTGAGCCATCAGTGGCGGGAAGGCGGCGGAGCCATTTCTCCATAAACAAATACTGTATCTTCCTTTTCCGGTAGTGATCGATAGCGGTATACTTCGCAATGGTCATGATCCATGTTTTTCTATTGGCTTTTTCCGCATCATAGTGGGACAGACTGCCGAGGATGCGAATAAACGCCTCCTGCGTCAAATCCTCTGCTTCATTCACATCGCCTGTAAAATAAAGGAGAAAATGATAGACATCTTTATAGTATGTGCGGTATATGCCTCTAATCAGTTGTTCCTGATCATCCTGCAAAAGTGACTGACCTCCCTTTTGGCCCATTGAAAGGAGGGGAAGTTTCGCCTTCCCCTCGAAATTGCTAATCTACCGTGTGAATAACGCTTTTTCCGGTCAGGGCATCGATATAGCTGAACCCGGTTGTTTTTGCTTTGAAATCATAGACCAGGGAGGGCAAATCGCCGATCCCATCGTTGTCAAAAGCACTGTAGATCAGCGTTGCCTGGTGTGCGGCGCGGAACTCTTGCTTGGCCGTCTCCCGGTCCACAGCTTGATCCTTATCAGGCAAATCTACATGCTTGCGGTCAAAACTTCCGGTCAGATCAATCACCGCTCCGCTCGCCAGATCAATCACGACTTCATATGAATGATCTTCTACCGGAATGCCGTCGTGTGACCTATGGAAGAAAAACGAATACCTATCCGTCCCTGAAACAGCGTACATTTCACGCATTTGCAGGGATGTCACACTTTTGTCCAGATAGGGTACAAGCGTATCGAGCGCCTTTCTTTGCGCCTGTTCTTTCGTAAGGCGACCTTTCCCCTCTGTCTTTACACCTCTGTTGCCAACACTGACGAGTCCGCCTGTCTTCTCGTCTGCCGCTACAAAAAGCCGTTCTCCCTCTTTGCCTATCCATTCATACGTACTGCCCTGAAGCTGACGGAACTGCAGACCCTCCGTCCCAATCTGCAATACCTCCTTGAGAACCTGTTGTGCGTCCTGCTCCGATCTGATGCTCCATTTTTTCCCGAGAGGCTGGACTGAGAAGGGTTGTCCGTATCGGTTGCTGGATGTTTTGAAAGAATGTTCCACAGCTCCTGTTTCAGCGTTCATCTCTCCATCCAGCTCCGGTACATATTTCAGTACCGGCGCATTCGTCCAACCATTTTTTTCTTCATAGACGAGGCGCAACGTCTCCGCCATCGCAAATAGAGCTTCTTCCTGACTGATCACATGATCGGGTTTGGGGAACTTTTTCAGGTCTTGAAACTGCTGACCGGCCAAATTTCTGGAAAAGGAGGTGATGTCGCCATGGACGTTCACCCCCACTCGAATGCTTCCCGCATTGAACAAGATTCCGTCCACAAACAGATCAAAAACAATACTTCCTGACTTGCCGATGTCATGCTCTCTCGGTGTGTATTTTTTGGACTCGTCACCCAGCAGCGCTTTCAGGAATGCTGTTGCCTTCTCTTTGGCAAGCTCTTTATCAGCACTGTCCGTTTTGTCCACACCTTCCTGTATGGAAAAAAGGACGATTTCTTTTGTTTTCGGATCGATCTGAATAGACGCATAGGGGTATTTCTCCGAATCTGACTTTCTCAGATGAATATCGATCACCTGCTCTTCGCCATCATCTTCATCGATGCTCACGCTTTGGATGGAGAAGTCCTTGAGCTTGGGCACTGCCGGCAATAACTGCGCCAATGCGTCCTTCCCCAACTCCTGCAGCTCGGATTTGTTCCATTGATCCGGGCTTTTGGCATAAGCGTTGGGGGGTGGAAGAATTCCCAGAGCGGGTTGCGCAGACAACAGACCCGCTGCCAGTATGGTTGCCCACATTTTTCTAGTCTTGGTCATTTTACGTGCCTCCTGGTATTGTCAAAAAATGTACTCAACCAATATTCGTCATTTTAGCAGGAAAGGTTACAATTTCTCCAAAAAAACGAAAAAATGCTAAAGATCGCTGCTGGTAACCGATCCATACGTGGAGACATTCGCCTGGCGAATTTGGCAGCCACCCCCTGATCAATGGCGAGGTTGACGTCGCAATTCCTATCCTCCAGGTTCCACCTATGGTATAATCAGGCTGTATGCTAGGGGGTAGTAGATCAATGTCGAATAACCAAAATTCTTCCTCTGAACCCAAGAAGAAAAAACGCCGACGAGGACGCCGGCGACTAGTCTGGGGCATCGTCCAAATCGTCTTTTTGCTCGGACTGATGGGAGCAGCACTCGCCGGGGGAATCTTGACAGGATATGTCGCAGCACTCGTCAAAGACGAGCCAGTCCGAACCAAGGAGGAATTGGAGCAGAAAATCTTTACCAACTATCTGACCGGCTTCGCCTATTACAACGACGGCTCTCTGATTGGTCAGCTTCGTGCAGAAGAGGGCGACCGACGCTTGGTAAAAAAAGCAGACGTTTCTCCCTATTTGATCAATGCTATTATCGCCACGGAGGATAAAGGCTTCTATCACCACAATGGTATTGCCGTTCAATCTACGTTGCGGGCTACCTACCAGGAGCTTACCCATCAGCCAGTCGTGACAGGCGGGAGCACCATTACCCAGCAGCTTGTCAAAAATACGATTCTCACGCATGAAGTCAGTCACGCTCGCAAGGCAAGGGAGATATTTAATGCGTTGCGGATCGAGCAGATGTTTTCCAAGGATGAGATCCTGGAAGCTTACATGAACGAGATTTACTTGGGCAAAAACGCCAATGGCTCCAATATCTATGGTGTCCAGGCTGCTGCCAAGGGTGTTTTTGGAAAAGACGTAAAAGAATTAGGTCTCAGTGAAGCCTCCTACATGGCAGGCATGATTCAAAATCCCGGAGCATACTCTCCTTTTGGCAATGAGAGCTATGAACGCGGGAAGGAACGGCAAAAAATGGTGCTCGATCGGATGCTCGAAAATGGCTACATAACACAAGATCAATACGACAACGCACTTGCCGCCGATCTGAAGGCCAATCTCGCCAAACCGACACAGCAAGCCTACCGGGAAGTTCCCTTCCTGATGATGGAAATCGAGGAACGGGCCGCACGTCAGCTGGTAGACGCTGAGCTCAAGGAAAAGGGACGGGACAAGTCTTCCATCAACCGCAATGAATACCGGCTTTTAATCGAAGAAAAACGCCGGGACATTCTGCGCAACGGGTACAAGGTATACACCACGTTTGACAAAAATGTACATCAGATCATGCAGGCTGTCGCAGCCGACGCCAGCAACTTCGGGAAAAACCGCAGCTATACGATCCGCCGTTCCAATGGAAAGACGGAAAATATCGAAAACGCACTGGAAGAAGTCGGCGCGATGATGATTCACAATCGCACCGGAGCCATTCTTGGCATGATTGGCGGACGCGACTTTAACGTGGAACAAACCAACCACGCTACTGCACCACGCCAGCCAGGGTCGGCGATGAAGCCGCTCGCGGCTTATGCCCCGGCTTTTGAACTTGGCATTCTGCAGCCCGCCTCCCCGATCGACGACGCACCCGTGCTGTTGAAGGATGGACAGAAGGGCTACCACTTGCCGAAAAACTGGAATAACAAGTGGCAGGGAATGATGAGCGCTCGGGAAGCCTTGCGGAATTCCTGGAACATCCCGGCGATCAAGGCTTATCAAAAAGTGGGCATTCCTACGGCTCTCGAGTACGTGAAGAAAATGGGCATCACCACGCTGGTTGACGCGGACAATTACGCGCAGACCGGGGTAATCGGCGGACTCACGTACGGAACCACTGTCGAGGAAATGACCAATGCATACGCTACGTTTGCCAACAACGGCTCCTTTATCGACGCATATCTGATCGAGCGCATCGAGGACAGCCAGGGCAAGGTGATTTACCGCCACCAGGCTCAGCCCGTACAGGTGTACAGCGAACAGACAGCCTATTTGATCACGGATATGATGCGCTCCGTAGTCAATGCCGGAACCGGTACGCATGTCCGCAAATTTGTTCCGCGCAAGGTCGACATCGCTGGGAAAACGGGTACAACCAACAGCAGCAACGACCTGTGGTTCGTCGGCTACACGCCGGAGGTCTCGATGGGCGTCTGGGTCGGCTTCGATGAGCCTTATCCGATGCCTGACGCCGACAAGTATGTTCCGATGATCGTCTGGGGAAAAGTCATGAAAGAGGTCATCGAAGCACATCCCGAGATTTCTCCGCCAGATGCCACCTTTAAAAAGCCGGAGGGAATCGTCAGTGCTACCGTCGACTCGAAGTCAGGCAAACTGCCAAGCGAGCTGTCGAAGGAAGCCGGTCATCTGATCACGGATCTTTTCAACCGCCGCTTCGTACCGAAAGAAGTGGACGACTCCCATCAAAAGGCTCGGGTTATCACCTATAATGGTGAGCGTTACCTGGCGAAGGAAAGCACACCTGCCGACTTTGTAACAGAAGGAATCTTTTTTCGGTCGCCTGATCCCTTGCCGACCAAGGAGCAGATTCAAGCAGCCAATTCCAAGGTCGCCATCCGCCCTCCCGATTGGGAGCAAAGGCTGCCCGATGCAGAAGACCCGCGGACAGAAGTGCCTGGTGCGCCGGGCTCGCCATCGGGACTTGCAGCGACTCGCAACGGAGCTCAGGCAGTCCTGACCTGGAATTCCAACAAAGAAGCAGATCTGGTCGGATACCGCATCTACCGTGCAGATCCGGCAAGTGGCTTCACGCATCTTGGCACGGTAAAAGATCCTGCCGTACTGACGTTTACAGATGAAAAAGCGCCCGGCGATTCGGCGTACTATGTCACATCCGTCGATTTGACAGGCCTGGAGTCAGAGCCATCTGCCATCGCAGCAGTCGGTTCCTCGTCCCACACCTGGCAGTTGCCGCCGCAGAATGGTTCGAATGAAACGCCGATGGACGGCTTGGAGCCAGGCGATCTGCCCGATCCTATTCTGGGTCAGCCGGGTCAAGACAACTCATCTGGCACGACGACGCCATCTGCTTCACCGCCTAGCGCCCCCCAAAACCTGACGATCAAAGAGACAGGGAACGGCTGGCAATTGCAGTGGAAGGCTAACAGGGCGGCCGAACAGGTCATCGCCTACAACGTCTACTTCAGTCCAGACCCAAGCAGCGGCTACCTCTTGCTCGGCACCGTGTCCGACACGACCTTTACACATGCTGCTGGCGTAGACAATCCGAATTACTACATCACAGCCGTAAATAGCTACGGGGAATCCACATTCTCCAATACCGTAACAGGCAGATAAAAGAATACATCACATTCATGAATGAACAGAAGAGATGGTGAACCAGCCATCTCTTTCTTTCTACATATTGGAGGTGAACAGATGGAACACATCAAGCGCTATCACGCTGCAAGGATGCAGGTGAACGGCAGGGATTTGCTCATCGAAGGCCCCATCTCAGGAGCCGATCTCGCAGCACTCTCTTTTGACGAGGGTCTGAAAGCATTCCGGATCCCCGAAATGCAGCATAAAGCCCTGATTGAGATAGCCGATCTCCCGGAAGGACGCATCATCGTGGCGCGAGAAGGAGATCACGTGCTGGGCTATGTGACCTTTCTCTATCCCGATCCGCTGGAGAGGTGGTCCCAAGCCAAGCTGCCGGATCTTTTGGAGCTAGGCGCTATTGAGATCAGCCAATCGGTTCGCGCTGGCGGAGTGGCGAAGAAACTGCTGGAGGTCTCCTTTCTCGACGATGCCATGGAGGATTACATCATCATTACGACCGAATATTACTGGCATTGGGATCTGAAGGGAACCGGACTGGACGTATGGGAGTATCGCAAGGTCATGGAAAAAGTGATGGGAAGCGTGGGGATGATCTGGGTTGCGACGGACGATCCGGAGATATGCAGCCACCCCGCCAACTGCCTGATGGCAAAAATAGGAAAACGCGTTCCTCAAGAAAGTGTCGTCGCCTTTGATAACATGCGTTTTCAGAACCGCTTTTTGTATTGAAAGACAGCCTCAAAGGATCTGAAATAATGGAGGAATGGTTCATGCGCATTGAGGATATCATGCGAAAAAATCTTGTGACTGCCAGCCCTGCCACTACGATCGGGGAAGCGCTGCTTTTGCTTCGACTGAACAGGATTCGTCATCTTCCCGTGCTCGAAAACGAACAGCTTGTGGGGATCGTCTCGGATCGGGACCTAAGGGATGCCCTCCCCTCCCGCCTGATCACGAGAGACGATGATGATACCATTCTGCACAAGCCGATATCGGAAATCATGAAAACCCAAGTGATTACGGTCCATCCCCTCGAGTTCATCGAGGATGCTGCTGTACAAATCTACGAAAACAAGATCGGCTCGCTTCCTGTCGTGGAGGGTACGAAGCTTGTGGGGATGATTACAGAATCCGATTTGTTCAATAGTCTTATCGAGCTGTTCGGGGTCAACAAGCCCAGCTCGCATATTGAGGTCGAGGTAGACGACCGTGCCGGCATGCTCGCAGAGGTGAGCCAGGTCTTCCGCGAAGCCCAGGTGAATGTATGCAGCGTCGTCGTCTACCCGGGGAAAAAAATCGGAACGAAAAGCCTTGTCTTCCGCGTACAGACGATGGACCCGCGCAGTCTCATTCACCTGCTCCATGAACGCGGCTTTACCGTCATCGGGCCGGCGAATGGGGGGGTTGGCTCGTGAGTCGCCAATCACGGCTGATCTACTCCCCCGCTTACACGAACTACTATTTTCATGACGATCATCCCTTCAACCAGCGCAGGCTGCTGCTCACACATGACCTGATGCAAGCCTACCAGTTGCTTCGCGACGAGGACATTCTCGCTCCCCGTCAAGCGACAGATGAAGAACTCGAGCTGGTCCATGACCCCCGCTACATCCAGTTCGTGCGCGAGCAAGGCGAAAGCGACGAGGTGCTTCCCATCGCTGCGGGTTATGGACTGGGGACAGAGGATGTCCCTTGCTTTCGCCACATGCATGAAGCTTCTTCCCTGATCGTGGGCGGAACGCTGCAAGCAGTCGATGTCGTGATGAACGGCCAAGCCGAACATGCCTTCAATCCTGCCGGTGGACTCCACCACGCTTTTCGCGGACGAGCTTCGGGCTTTTGCATTTACAACGATTGCTCTGTCGCCATCGCGTACCTGCGCAAGCACTGGAATGCACGGGTCTTGTACATCGATACGGATGCCCATCACGGGGACGGGGTTCAATGGGCTTTTTACGATGATCCCAATGTATTGACGGTCTCTTTGCATGAAACAGGCAAATATCTGTTTCCGGGGACAGGCAATACGACTGAGCGCGGAGACGGCCATGGCTACGGCTTTTCTGTCAACATCCCGCTCGACGCCTATACGGAGGACGATTCCTTCCTCGAGGTCTATCAGAAGCTGATCCCCAAGCTGGTGCGAGGCTTTCAGCCTGATGTGATCCTCACCCAAAACGGCTGTGATGCCCATGCTTACGATCCGCTGACGCATCTGTCCTGTTCGATGAAAGTCTATCAACAGATTCCGCGTCTGGCTCACGAAATGGCCCACACGTATTGCTCCGGCCGCTGGATCGCGGTCGGCGGAGGAGGCTACGACATCTGGCGTGTCGTCCCGCGTGCGTGGACACTGCTCTGGAGCGAAATGAGCGATCAGCCTCTTGCAGATGATTGCGAGATCCCTAGATCGTGGCAGGAGCATTGGCAGCCGCAAAGTGAGTTGATACTCCCCTCTCGCCTGTTCGACGAGCCATTTCCCGCGATTCCCCGGCGCGCGGAGATCACTGAAAAAAATCGGGTGACGCTGGAGCGGGCGATCCTGCATGCACCCATCGGATGAAAAGAATTCACCCCCTGGAATTCCTTCGTGGTACCTTCGAGGTAACACCTGAATTCCAGGGGGTGAAGCGTTTCTTACATAAACATATTCGCGATCAAGAGACAAATCAAGCCGACAAACCAGGCAATCGTGGTAGGAACAGACCAGACCATGATTTGCTCTTTTACGTTCTTGATGCCCAGCATGCGGTTAACGACCCAGAACAAGCTGTCGTTGAAATAGGAGAAGATCATCGAACCCATCGCAGCGGCTTGAGCAGCCAATGCCATATTGACTTCCATGTTCCCCAGGATCGGTGCGGAAATCGATGCAGCAGTTACCATCGCGACCGTTCCGCTTCCCTGAACCAGACGCACCAGCGTGGAGACAAAGAACGGAATCAGAATCGCAGGCAAAGGCATCTCTGCAATTTTTCCGGCAATGAAATCCCCGGCACCGCTCTCGCGCAGTACGGCACCGAGCGCGCCACCTGCACCTGTCACCAGAATAATGATCCCCGCTGTTTGAATACCCTCTTCCATCCGATCCAGCGTAGCGGAACGGCTCAGATTTCCGGCCAGCGCGTAGATCGCTGCGATCAAGCCAATACTGACGGCGATGATCGGTTTACCCAAGAAGATCAAAATTTCATAAAATCCAGTAGTCAGATCCAAAGCAGAGAGCGTTGTGTTGAGAAAAATAAGAACAATAGGGATGAGAATCGGCAACAGGGATCGGCTCAGAGAAGGCAGCTCTGTCGATTTTTTATCGGCCAGATCCAAAAACTCTTGATAGGCGATTTTGGTATCCGGTCTGCTGAATCCCTCTTCCGAATCATCCGGAATTTGATAAATGCGGTTCCCCAACCATTTTGCATACAAGACGCCAACGATCATGATCGGAATACCGAACAGCAAGCCCAGTGCGATCATCACACCGATGTCGACTCCAAAAATTCCTGCGACGCCGAGCGGACCCGGTGTTGGCGGCACCATGGAGTGCGTAATGACAAGACCGACAGCCAATGCCACACCCAAGGCGATAACCGATTTTCCTGTTTTCTTTGAAAGCGCTTTTACAAGCGGGTTTAAAATAACAAATGCAGAGTCCACAAAGATCGGAATCGAGACGATATAACCTGCGATGGCCATCGCCCACTCTTCTTTTTTCTTGCCGACAAATCGGATCAAGGAATAGGCAAGTGTTTCAGCGGCCCCGGATACCTCCAGAATCCGTCCGATCATGACGCCCAATCCAATAATAATCCCAATGGAAGCCAAGGTGCTGCCAAACCCTGCTGAAATGGTGTCCGCTACTTTCCCCGGCGGCATTCCGCCTACAATTCCTGCGATAGAAGCTGCAATAATCAGTGCGAGAAAGGCATGAATCTTGGTTCGCAAAACGAGAAAAATCAAAATGGCTACTGCCAGAACCAGGCCAACGACCATTTGTGTACCTGAGACATCCATATTCCTGCTCCTCCTTTGTATGAAAGTGTTTACATTTGAATGGATTTGTAATGAAGGATCTGTTCAATCCTTCATTACAAATCTCTCATTCACTGACGCGAGATACGCCCTCTATCCCTGCCTTACAGGGTGTTGCTGGAGAACTTAGGCGCATATTGGGCTGCGAGCTTGATGCACTCTTCCATGCTGATGCTCTCTGCGATGTTCTTCCCAGCGATATCAAAGGCTGTGCCGTGGTCGACAGAGGTGCGCAGGAAAGGCAACCCGTTGGTAATGGAGATGGTTCTGTGGAAGTCGGTCATTTTCGCTGCGATATGGCCTTGGTCATGGTAGAGCGACAGAACGGCATCATAACGACCTTGCAGAGCCTGGAAGAATACGGAGTCTGCTGGTACCGGACCTACTGCATTAATCCCTGCAGCCGCAGCCGCTTCAATTCCTGGCTTGATTTCTTCCACTTCTTCCATGCCGAACAGTCCGCCTTCGCCGCTGTGCGGGTTCAGACCGGCAACTGCAATTCTTCTCGATTCGACACCCAAACGTTGCAAAGCTTGGTCGCAGCGAACCAGGTAATCCTGCACTCTTTCTTTTGTCATCTGAGCGATCGCATCTTTTAAAGACAGATGGCGAGTCAGGAAGAAGATGCGCATGCCATTCACTTCGAACATGGTCAATGGATCTTTGGTGTTGGTAAGCGATTCGAGCATCTCCGTATGGCCAATGAAAGGCACCTTCGCCGCTTTGAGCGATTCCTTGTTGATTGGAGTAGTAGCCAGCGCTTTCACTTCGCCATTCATCGCCAGCTCTACGGATTTTTTGATGTATTCAAAAGCACCCTGGCCGCATTGCGCCGATACTTGTCCGTATTCCAGCTTGTCCATATCGATATTGTTCAGATTGATGACATCAACGGTGCCCAGCTCGTATTTTCCTTCAGCAGGAGTCTGCACTTCATTGATTTTCAAATCTGCGTTGACGATCTCGATTGCTTTTGCAAGCACCTTGGCATCCCCTACTACCAACGGTTTGCACACATCGTAAATCTCTTTTTTTGTCAGGGATTTCATGGTAATTTCTGGTCCAATCCCTGCTGGATCACCCATTGGAATGGCAATAATTTCTCTCGTTGCTGTCATGTCTGGTTCCTCCTTAACATTTTGCCAATAAATATTGAATGCTGGTGTAGATGGCTTTCTTGTCTCCTGCCATGCCGCCCTTGGTGATCAGCGGTATGCCATCGAGATATCCCCCGATGAGATGCCCGTAGGCGATCAGAGGAAGCACCTCTACCTCCAGCTTGATTCCTTCTGCTCGGCCGATGGCACATAGCGATGCGGTGACATCTCCGCCGCTGGTGAAGCAGCCTCCGATCTCATACTCACTCTTCTGGATCACCAGTCGGGTGATTTTCCCGAGACCATCTGCGATTCGCTTCGCAAGACTGTCCTGGGTCGTATTCTGTTCTTTGGCAATTTCCTTCAGGTTAAGCGGCTCGGCCATCGGGGAATTGGTGGTGATGATCAAAATCGATTGCTTCTTCATCTCTTCCAGGACGACCTGAATCACGCGATCCGTCTCTTCGTCCCAGGACTCCGTCATGCTCGCCAATTTTTTGGCGTCCACGTAGATGGGCTGAGCATTTGTTTTTTCCACCAGATATTGCAGCTGGCTCGCCGCGTTCGTCGTAATGCTGCCAACCGTCACAATGATCTTCTTGTCGTTGGCGTGCTGACGAGCAAACACTTTGGAGTAGATGGCGGACAGCGGTCCCGGATCGACGGGAACCATCTGGTACTCCTTGATCGCTGCCATGGCTTTGGCAATCGATTCGATTTCCTCGTCTGTCACGGCATCCATCACCAGGATTCGTTTGCCCTCCGCGATATGCGCGCGCATCGCCTGTTCCGTTTCCTTCTCGCCTGCCAAAACCGTTTCCAAATCGATATAGGAAACTGGATATTTGCTTTGTTTTTGCACGATGGCAGGCACGTAGGATTGCGTAACCGGCGCGACCGGATCATGCGCTACGTCCGTCGTCTGCAGAGGAACCCCATTCACCAGCAGGTAGCCCCCTGAGGTAATGCGCCCTGAATCCGGATAGGAGGCTACAACTACCGCCACCGCTTTATCACCGAGTCCGGCAAGTACCGTATCGATTTCTACCCCTATGTTGCCTCGCACCGTACTGTCGATTCGTTTGCAGATGACATCTGCGCCCCATTTTTTGAGATTTTCCAGCACGGTCTTGACTCTCATCTGCGCAACTTCTTCTCTGGCATATCGGCTGTCCGTATCCACCATCACGGCGTTGTAGGAATCCGATGAGGGAAGATTGTTGTAGTGAACCATCGTAGCTGCTTCAAAGCCTTGCCGGGCGAGTCTCACCCCTGTCGCATTTGCTCCTGTCAAGTCATCTGCAATGACTCCAATTTTCATGTGGCCTCACCCACCTCTGCTGTCACAACTTTCAGATGTTCTTTTATTTTTTCCAGGTCTTCCGACGATAATCCATCATCTGTAATCAAACCGTCGAGATCGGACAAGTCGCATACCTTCGTGAATGACTTTTGGTCAAACTTGCTGGAGTCTGCAACCATCCAAGTAGTGCCGGCAGCTTCTATCATCAGCTTCTTGATGGAAGCCTTTTCAAAGGTCGTTACGGTAATTCCCGCCTCTACATGAACCGCATGCGCACCCAGGAAAAACAGGTCGACGTGGATGCTTTTCAGGATTTGCTCCGTCAACGGACCGAACAAAGCCCCTACCGTGTTTTGCAGCTCTCCGCCCGCCACGATCACTTTAACCTCGCTGTCCATCAGTTCGGCGGCGATTTTGATATCGTTGGTCACTACGGTCAGATTCTTTTTATCCTTCAGCAATCTGGCTATTTCAAGGGTAGTCGTGCCTGAGTCCAGCAGGATCGTCGAGTGTTCCTGAATCAGCGTTACGGCTTTTCGGGCAATTTCCCGCTTCTGTCTGCTGTACTTCCCCTCTTTGGTGAGAAAGGGCGTTTCGTGTATCAAGGGCTTGTTGAGAATCGCCCCTCCAAACGTGCGGATGATCTTCTCTTCCTCTTCCAAAATGGACAAGTCTCTGCGAATGGTCATCGCCGACACATTCAACTGCTCGGCCAGCTGGTCGATATCGATCTTCTCGTCTTTGCTAAGCTGCTCCAAAATCCACGTTCTGCGCTCTTTTGGCAACAAAGTCATCACCCTTGTTAATTTAGAACATTTTATAATGGTATTATGTTATTCTCGAACAATTTTGTCAAGGAACAAAAGTTTATTATGTTCAAAATGAACAGTTGTATTGAAAATGTTAGACATGACGGTTTTGGTGGCTCTATGAGTAAACAAAAGAAACCCCTGGCGAGGGTGTACTTCTCGTCAGGGGGATTTTGGTAAGTGCATTTTTACGAAAGCATATCTCTGAGCAGAAACATCAGTTCTTTTATTCTTTCTTCATTTAAGTTTCTCATACCATATTCCTTTACCATTCCATGAACGTAACTCCATTCTTCTCTGTTAATAAGCAATATTATTTCTGATAATAGTTCATTTCTTGTTTGTTCGGTTTCGGCTTTTTTATATAAAGAAATTAGGTTTCTTAAATCAGAAAAATCAGCGGAGATGTTAAAATAACACAATAAAAAATGCTTGAAGTGCTCTATACTTTGATTGTGCATTATTTCTCTCTCCTCGGACTATTTAAATATGGGAATCCTTTACGTTCACTTTGAACTTTTTATAATTTTGGTAATTTCTCGAGAGGACGAAGAGTATGCTATTTCATCAACTATCAACTAAAGTTAGGCAACGTTCCGCTATCGAAGAACCAGACCGTACCAATGTAAAATTTGTTGACTTCATTATTGATGGAAATTCCTTACACCAGCGACTTCGTAAGTATGATTTACTGCCCAGTCTAGGGTGGGGCTGTCGAGAATATCAGATTGAAATGATCAGTTATTTCTTACTCCAAAAACCTAACCCTCTGTTGTGGTACAGAACACCAATCTTGGTTTGTCCTGAATGTGCGGATTTGGAGTGTGGGTTCATATCTGCCAAAATCGAGAGAATAGAAAATCTAGTAATTTGGAGTGATTTCTACAAAGATAACTACCAATTCAAGATTAATATTGGGCCTTTTTACTTTAGATGGGACGAATATAGTAGAGTCATTCAATCAACCTTGAGTGGTTAATCAAAATGAGCAATTTGTAAAAACATTCTACGGTGAAGGTCACACCTCAATCTCATCGAATACTTTTCTAATGTCTTCCGTTTGGAGTGATTCTGTTGTCAGATTCAAGGTTTAGAGACTCTGGAGAAACCATTCACGATATAATCTTCAGTAACGATGTACTCGTTGAATGTCCTAAGTGCTCAAGCTGTACCACTGCTAGAAAATCCAGTGAAGAATACCCTTTTTTCCGTGTGATCTGTATGAAATGTGGACTCTTACCTTGTTCAGATACTTTATCCTGGGGCGCAGTGTTTTTTGCACAATAGAAATGACTAATATTGCAGCGTAAAAATGCTCAACACAAATACAAAAAAGGCACTTGTCAGCATCAATACTTCCTCCTACCGTTAGGTTTGGGACAACTTAGCGA
>Ga0182742_1000621_pt1 | contig 53011 bp, 56 predicted proteins | sample eDN5th37CBELigMG_FD_128880 | JGI IMG/M metagenome (GOLD analysis project Ga0182742, IMG submission 128880) | Enriched Miracle-Growth compost microbial communities from Emeryville, California, USA - eDNA 5th pass 37_C BE-Lig MG (version 2)... ...
CCACTTTTACAATAACGAGCGATTACAGGCAAAGTTAAACGGCCTCAGTCCCACGGAATTCAGAACTAAGGCCGCTTAAAACTTTTACTTATTTGTACTGTCTACTTGACGGGGTGCAGTTCATGCGAGGAAGACTTCTAACTTCTGTATGCGCTGGCTGCCCTGCTGCGGCTGCCGCAATCTAATCCTCCAATCGTACAAACTCGTCTGGGTTGCTGCGGATATGCGCACCAATTCGAATAAGAGTGAATGAAGCGATATTGCGAAAAGAGGTGTTGAGAGTGGTCATGGATTCGCGAAGTTCTTGGTTACGATCGAGGTCGTCACGTGTAACATGGAATCCCGCTAAACTCCTCGGATGTTTATGTTTGATAAGAACAACTTCCATGTCTTCCAAAAATGAAAGCATGGCATCATCTTTGAAATACCGCAAACCGCCTTTGATTTCTGACCAAATGCTTGGCTGCGCAAAGAAATAGGCACTCCACCAATATAACTCGGTCAGTGATTTATTGGCGTGATTAAAATGCGCGTAGAACATGAATACGGCTTGTTGTCCTTTTGTTAAACCCTTGTAAAAAAGAGCAATGTCATGATCAAAGGCTTGTTCCGATTTATAAACCCGGATCATAGGCTCGAAGCATGCACCTCCGAGCTTTGAATCTTCCAGTAAAACGAAATCTTGTCTCCTCATTTTCACAATCAAAATATGAATTTCCCCTCTCCTCTCCATCATACAGCATCAGGGAATAGGGAGACAATTCCTTGAAAAAGAGAAAACAGCCAACGGTCTCTTGTCACCAAATAGCGCCCCTGTTGTGCCGTTGCCAGCCGCAAACAGGGGCGCCTTGCCTCGCTCTAGTCAAAAACAATCCCGTCCAATACACCCTCGCGCTTGAGGTACTCACGCAGCCAAGCATAGCGATCCTCTCTCCAGAAGGAACGCTCCGCCACCAGATGGGCCGCCTCCTGCCTCGCCACCTCCAGCGCCTTGTAGTCGCTCAAAAGATCCGCCACCTTGAACTCCGGCAGCCCGCTCTGCTTGGTGCCAAAAAAATCACCGGGGCCGCGCAGCTCCAGATCGCGCTGCGACAATTCAAAACCGTCTGTGGTCTCGCACATGACGCGCATCCGCTCTTTGCCGATCTCCGATTTGGGGTCGGCGATCAACACGCAATAGGATTGCTCCGAGCCGCGTCCCACCCGACCGCGAAGCTGATGCAATTGGGCTAGTCCAAAGCGCTCCGCATCGTAGACCACCATATAGGTCGCATTCGGCACGTTTACCCCGACCTCGACCACTGTCGTCGAGACCAGCACGGCATATTCGCCAGCCAAAAACGCCTGCATGACCGCATCCTTTTCCTTCGCCGGCAACCGTCCGTGCATCAAGCCGACACCGAATTCCGGGAACACCTGGGAGAGCTGGGCATGGACGTCGATCGCGTTTTGCACGTCCAGCTTTTCCGACTCTTCGATCAATGGACAGATGACGTATGCCTGTCTGCCACGGCGCAGTTCGCCGCGCATCTCCTCCAGCACAGCCGGGAATTGGTCGTGCTTCTTCCAGGTTGTCTCAATCGGCTTGCGGCCTGCAGGCATCTGGTCGATTGTCGAGACGTCCATATCGCCGAAAGCCGTGATCGCCAAGGTCCGCGGAATCGGCGTCGCGGTCATGAATAGCACGTCAGGAGAAAGCCCCTTGCTGCGCAGAATCCGCCGCTGCTCTACTCCGAAGCGATGCTGTTCATCCGTGATGACCAGACCCAGTTTGGAGAAAAACACATCCTCCTGGATCAAGGCATGCGTGCCGACTACCACATCGACCAGCCCCATCTGCAAAGAGCCAATCACCTCGCGCCGTCTTTTCGCGGTCAGGGAACCGGAGAGCAACGCCACCTCTACCCCATAGGGAGCCAGCAGAGCCGTCAGCGACTGCAGATGCTGTTCAGCCAAGATCTCGGTCGGCACCATCAACGCCCCTTGATAGCCTGCTTTCACAGCCGCGATCAGGGCGATCGCCGCTACCACCGTTTTCCCGGAGCCTACATCCCCTTGCAGCAAGCGGTTCATCGCGTGGGGAGCCCGCATGTCGTCGAGGATTTCCTTGACGACGCGCTTCTGAGCGTCCGTCAGCGGGAACGGCAGGCTGGTGACGAATTGGCGCACCTCGTCCATCGGAATCGCAAGTGCCGTGCCTTCCGTCTGCTGCCGATTGATGCGTCGCAGCGTCTGCATTTTCAGCTGGAACAAAAAAAGCTCCTCAAACATGATCCGCCGACGAGCCTGCCGCCCGTCCTCTGCGCCTTCCGGAAAGTGGATCGAATGAAAGGCGTCTGCACGCGGCATCAGCCGAAAGCGCTCCACGAGTTCCGCAGGCAGAATCTCCGGTATCTCCCGTCCGTACTGGCGCAATGCCTGCTGGATCAGCTTGCGCAATAAGGCATGTGTCACATCCCCGCGCAGCGGATAGACAGGAGCCAGCTCCCCTCGCTTGGCGGCACGCTCCGAATCGACCTCGGTCATTTCACTCACGGTAATTTGCAGCTTGTGCTTGTCCCATTTTCCGGTCAAAAGCACCTCTTTGCCTGGCGCCAATCTGCTTTTTATGAACGTCTGGTTGAACCAGACAGCCGTCACCACGACCCGGTCCATCACGACCTTTACGCTGATGCGCGATTTGCCTTTTCCGTAAAAACGAACAGAGGGTTCGCCGTAGACCGTACCGGCTAGCGTAACCCTCTCCCCGTCCTTGATTTCGGTCAAGTCGCGAACGCGGTAATCCTCATAACGGGAGGGAAAATACTCCAAGAGATCACCTATGCTCTCTATGCCCATCCCTGCCAAAGACTTAGCCCGCTCTTCCCCTACCCCGTGCAAAAGGGAGACGGACTTCTCGTACATTCCGCTCACGGGGTATCCAACCGGACGCCAAAGATCTTGGCTTCGATTTGTTTGCCGGTCTGTGTCGCGGCGAGTCCACCCTGCGCCGTCTCTTTCAAGGCAGTCGGCATCTCGCAGCCGATTCGGTACATCGCTTCGATCACCTCATCGGTCGGTACGACGCTCTTGATCCCGGCCAATGCCATATCCGCCGCGACCGTCGCAATCGCAGCTCCCATTGCATTTCGTTTTACACAGGGTACTTCCACGAGGCCGGCTACGGGGTCACAGACCAGACCGAGCATGTTTTTCAGCGCAATCGCCACGGCCTGCGAAGACTGCTCCGGCGTGCCTCCCGCCATCTCTACGATCGCAGCCGCTGCCATCGCTGTCGCCGAGCCTACCTCTGCCTGACAACCGCCGGCAGCTCCCGAGATAAAGGCATTGTTGGCGATGCAATACCCGATCGCGCCAGAGGTAAACAGATAGTTCACCATCTCTTCTCTCGTCGGCTGCAATTTTTCGGAAACCGCGAACAACGTGCCGGGGACGATGCCGCACGCTCCTGCCGTAGGCGTCGCTACGATGGTCCCCATCGCTGCGTTCACTTCATTGACCGCGACAGACATGGAGACTGCATTCAACAGCGTCGGGCCCGAGAGGAAAGGCTTGGTCTTCATATATTCCTGCAGTTTTTTCGCGTCCCCGCCTGTCAGTCCGCTATGAGAGCGGATATCCTCTGTCAGCCCGCGCTGGACCGCTTTTTCCATAATGTCCAGATTTCTGTACATCTGCTCCATGATTTCATCCCGGCTGCGTTGAGATACTTCCATCTCCGCCTCAATCATCACCTGGGAGATTTTCTTTCCCTGAGATTCTGCCAGCTCCACCAATCCAGCCACATTGCGAAACATGATGTGATACCACTCCTCTATCCCGCCTGTCAGGCCCTTAGCCTAACGCCAGCAGGGAAACATCGAATATATGGGGAATGTTGCGGATCTCCTCCATGACTTGCTCCGATACGACCGCATCCGTCTCCAGTGCCATCAATGCGCGGGAACCGCGGTCGTGGCGGGAGACCTCCATCAGTCCTACGTTGATCCGCTGCTGCGTCAGCACCTTGGCTACCGCCGCAATCATTCCGAAACGATCCTCATGCAAGACCAGCAGGGTCGGACTGTCGAATCCCAATTGACAGGAGAAACCATTGATCTCCAGCACCTCGATCTTGCCGCCGCCAATGGATACGCCGACGATCTCAATCGTCTCCTTCTCATCTGACAGCCTGATTCTCGCTGTGTTGGGATGCTCTGTCCGCACATCTGAGGTCTGCAGGATAACTTCCATTCCTTCATTTTGCGCAATGGTCAGAGAATCTTTCAAGCGCAAATCGAAAGTGTCAAAATCAAGAATTCCCGCGACTGTCGCTACATCTGAGCCATGACCCTGATACGTTTTGGCAAATGAGCCGTAGAAGGTAATTTCAGCCCGCTTCGGCTGACGACCCAACAGCTTGCGAGCCACTCTGCCGATCCGCGCCGCACCTGCGGTATGGGAACTGGAGGGCCCTACCATGATGGGGCCGATAATATCAAATACGCTTTTGTATTTCAACCGTTTCTCCTCCTGCTATCAAAGGGGTGGCACGTTCATTCTCATTGTATCGTACAGCATATGAAAGCGCTACATAGGTTTGAACATCCGGCTCTTGAAGAAGGCAAAAGCCCCCCTTCGACTGAGGGAGGCTATCCGCCAAAATCCTGAGCTTACTCTTTCACCATCACGAAGCCCAGCAAACCGGGTCCGGTATGGGTACCGATTACAGGACCAATTTCTTGAATATAGGATTCGCTGACCGAGAACTCCTGCTTGATGCGCTCCAGCATTTCTGCAGCCTGCTCAGGAACGCTGCTATGCAGAACGGCTACCTTGACCCGCTGCCCCTGGGCGTATTCCTGCAGGGTTTCCAGCACACGGTTGAGTGCTTTTTTCGTCCCGCGAACCTTGTCAAAAGCGCTGACGTAGCCCGCAGGGTCCAGCATCAAAATCGGCTTGATGTTGAGAAGCGACCCAATCACGGCAGAAGCACGTCCGATTCGACCGCCTTTTTGCAGGAATTCCAAGGTATCGACGATAAAGTACACCTGCACCTCATCCAGGTAGCGGTCGATCATGTCGAGAATCTGCTGCTTGTTTTTGCCTTCCTGTGCCGCACGGGCGGCCTCGACACAGATCATGCCATGGACGAACGAGGCTTTGCGCGAGTCGATCACTGTGATATCCACTTCGTCTTCCATCATCGTCTTGGCGATCATCGCAGACTGATATGTGCCGGAAAGGGCGGCAGACAGCATGATCACAATAATCTGTACATCTTTTCCATGCTGTTCCACGATTCCCTTGTACGCTTCGGCAAACTCGATCGGAGAAGGCTGCGAAGTAGTTGGCAGTGCAGAGCTTTGCTTTAATTTGTCAAAAAACTCACCTGAGGAAATGGTGACTCCGTCCAGATAGGTCTCTGATCCGAACATGACCTTCAGCGGAACACTTACAATCCCCAATGATTGACGTACAGATGCTTCGATATCGGAAGCACTGTCAGTAAGAATCACAATGGACATACGCGCATCTCCTCACACGATTACTCTACAGAATAGATAAAGGGATAAAGAGGTTGACCACCGTCAAGAATCTCGACTTCCACATCCGGGAACGCGTCTGAAACGGCCTCTTCCAGCTCTGCCGCCTGATCCTGCGTCGCATCAGCTCCGAGGAAGATCGTGACGATCTCTGCATCCTCATCGATCATGCTGAGCAACAGCGTCCGTGCGCTCTCCATCAGATCCGCGCCTGATGTGACGATTTCCTTTTCAGCAATGCCAATGTAGTCGCCTTCTTTGATTTCCACATCACCCATTCGCGTATCGCGCACGGCATGTGTCACCATACCGGTCTTGACATGGGCAATCGCCTTGCTCATCGCCTCTGCGTTCACCATCGGCTCCGCGCCTGCATTGAACGCCACGAGCGCTGCCATGCCCTGGGGAATGCTTTTGCTCGGGATCACGGTGACAGGCACCTCTGCCAGTTCCGATGCTTGTTGGGCAGCCATGATGATATTGCTGTTGTTAGGCAGGATGATGACATGCTCGGCATTTAGCCCTGTGATCGCGTTTACGAAATCTTCCGTGCTCGGATTCATTGTCTGTCCGCCTTCTACCACGACATGAACACCCATGCTGCGGTAGATTTCAGCAATCCCCTTGCCAGCGGCTACTGCGATCAGGCCGTAAGGAAGCGCTCCCAATTGCCCGCTTTCGGCAGCGGCATCCTGCTCTTTGCTCTCCTCTGCCTTCAAAATGTTGGCGTGCTGCTCCCGCATGTTTTCGATCTTGATGCGGTGAAGACTGCCGAACTGCTGGGCGTACTGCATGACGTTGCCCGGATGCTCGGCATGGATATGTACTTTTACTACATCATCGTCCGAGACGACGAGCAAGGAATCTCCCATCTTGTCCAATTGTGCGCGGAACAAGGCTTCAGAGAACGGCTTCTTGTTCGGCTCGGTGCTATGGGAGAGCCATACCATAAACTCCGTGCAGTACCCGTATTGAATATCTTCTGTTTTAAGATGAACCTGCGCGTTGTGGTGCTCTTGCACCAGCTTGTCGAGTTGCAGCTGGTCCTTGGGCTGCGGCGAGGCTTGCTTCAGCTCGTTGGCCGTCTCCCCGCGCAAGGCACGCAAAAATCCTTCATATATGTATAACAGACCTTGTCCTCCGGAGTCGACCACACCGACTTCTTTCAAGACGGGCAGCATATCCGGTGTACGCAATAAAGTCTCTTGCGCCTGTTCATATGTTTTCTCCATGACGTGGACCACATCATCGGATGTACGGGCAGTACGGACAGCCATGTCTGCTGCTTCCCGCGCAACTGTCAAAATGGTCCCTTCTACCGGCTTCATCACCGCTTGATAGGCAGAATCTACACCGGCTTTTAGTGCGTCCGCAAACTGACGGGCATTGATTTCCTCTTTCCCGCTGACCGTCTTGCTGAAGCCGCGGAACAACTGGGACAGGATAACCCCAGAGTTCCCCCTGGCCCCCATCAGCAAGCCTTTTGCCAAGGCGGAGGCGGCATCCGAAATGTTCGCGGACTCTTTGCGCGACAGTTCCTCCACGCCTGAGGTGAGCGTCAAATTCATATTGGTCCCCGTATCGCCATCCGGTACGGGGAACACATTCAATCCATCTACCACTTTGACGTTTCCGGACAGAAAACTCGCTCCCAAGTAAACCATCCTGCTAAACTGCACGCCATCCAGACGCGTATGTACCACTTACGTTCCTCCTTACGTATCTCTGTCTGTGCGAACTCCCTGTACGAAAATATTGACGGCAGAGACATCAATTCCAACCGTTTGTTCCAACGTGTATCGAACACGGCGCTGTACGTTGCCAGCCACTTCAGAAATCTTCACGCCATAGCTGACGATGATATGCATGTCCAAGGTCACTTCGCCATTTTGATTGTGGACTACGACACCTTTACTCAGGTTGTCCTTTTTCAACAGCTCCGCGATTCCATCTTTTAACGCTTTTCGGGATGCCATTCCTACCAGGCCAAAAACTTCCATGGCCGCGCCCCCAGCAATTCGTGCGACAACATCTTCCGTAACGTCGATTTTTCCGAGAGGGGTGCTCAATTCCACTGTCATGCAAGGACTCCTCCTTTTTCAACGGCTTGGCCGTCATCGGTTCGCCTAACTATGCTTCCCCCAATTCTACACTAACATATGGGAGAAATGAAGCGTTTTTGTCGATTGGTAGATTGTCATTGCGGAACAAGCGGACAAATCCTCATGTCAAGTATTGCAATTGACAGCAGTCATATGCTACTATTATCGAGTATTTGTATTTCCCATCGAAGGAAATCCCGTTTAGATGCAACAAGGGAGGTGGATCGTAATGGCACGTCGCTGCTTTGTAACTGGTAAATCTGCTAAAGCTGGAAACGCTCGCTCCCACTCCATGCGCGCAACTCGCCGCACCTGGGGTGTTAACGTACAAAAAGTGCGCATTCTTGTAAATGGAAAACCGAAGCGCGTTTATGTAAGTACCCGAGCACTGAAATCCGGACTCGTAACTCGCGTATAGTGTTTCATGCTACGCGAAAAAAAGCACCCTTGAGGTGCTTTTTTGCATTTCTTTGACCTTGCATCCTTGAGGAGGCCCGTGCCACGCCGTCATTTTTTCTTGTTGAATGCCTCTATGACGGCGCGAATCATGCCACCCAGGAACTTCGGCAACTTGATGGTGTAAAACCGCATGTTACCCCTCCTCACCGAAATTACTTCCCACGATACAGAAACAAGCCGGCCCCCATGAGCGCCACCGATAACAGGCTATACCAAACCCACGGAGGTGCCATGTACAGGAAAATGGTGACTCCTCCGACAGCCAATGCAACACCGAGAACACGTCGCAAGGCGCCCCCCTGTCGCAGGCGAAAGGAGCGCAATCCCATTTCTTGACGCACCTCCTTTAAGGTGTTCTCCCAAACGTGCATATTACATCATATTCTGCTGTCGGATAAACATGTATCCTGCCGCACGAAAATGTAAAAATGATGGCTTCCAAATGATTCCAACCAAAGACAAAAAATCAGGCAGCAGGATAGCTGCCTGATTACAATATGCACGGCTGATGATAAAAATGCAGGTCCACTCAGCAGGTTTCTGCTCTCTTAGACCAAACGTTTGCGGGCAGGCTGCAGCAACTGAGGCGCGCTTGCCAGAACAATCGTGAGGACAATCCCCGAGATTACCATCTCAGGCAATAGATACGTGATATTGTACACGAACGAATACCATGCCACATTCATGCCCTCTGGAGCCAATTCCCCAAACCAAACGATTCCGGAGATGAAATGGCAAGCCAAACGAACCATCACACCTGCCAAAAGCGCGCCCCATATTGCGATATTTCGCTTTTGCTTGTTCTCAAACTCGGAGATGCGTACGATCCCAGCCAGGCCGAGAGCCGCAAATGCGATCGGGTAATCCAGCAGGATCTGCACGGGATGTACGTAATAGCCGCCAAAGAAAAGCTGCAGCAAACCGACAATCAGACCAGTCACAAGTCCGGGAATGATGCCACGCCGAACAGCGATCAAAGCAATGGGAACCATGACCAGGGAGACCGATCCTCCCTGTGGCATTTGAAAGACTTTAATTTCACTAAAAACAAATGCGAGTGCTGCCATCATCGCCATTTCTAGCCATATCAGCAGTCGATTCCGATCCACGATTTTCCACTCCCTTAACATAGATGGTTTTTGAACATTGGACAAATGAGAACAATTTCTACTCTTACTGCTCTGATTCTAGCCCAAGTGTTCAGTACTGTCAAAACGAAAAGCCGCGCTCTATCAGAACGCGACTTTGCTTATCGAACCTTCTCCAAAAACTGCTTGGCGCGCTCACTGGCAGGACGCTGAAAGAAATCGGCAGGCGGCGCATCTTCCACCAGACGCCCCCCGTCGAGAAACAGAATGCGGTCCGCTACTTCTTCTGCGAAACGCATTTCGTGCGTCACAATAGCCATTGTCATTCCCGAATCCGCCAGCCCCTTCATCACGTCCAGCACCTCTTTGACCATCTCCGGATCAAGGGCAGACGTAGGTTCGTCAAACAGCATAATCTGCGGCTCCATGACGAGAGAACGGGCGATCGCTACGCGCTGCTTCTGCCCTCCAGACAGGCGCGACGGATATACGTCAGCTTTATCCGACAACCCAACGCGCGAAAGCAGCTCCTTGGCTTTTTTCTCGGCTTCGTCTTTGGACATGCCCTTTACCTTGACCGGCGCGTAGGTCAAGTTGTTCAGCACCGTCATGTGCGGGAACAGGTGAAAGTGCTGAAAGACCATGCCGATCTGCTGGCGGATTTGCATCACATTTGCCTTCGGATCCGTGATGGCTTGTCCGTTGATGATAATCTGGCCGCTTGTCGGAACCTCGAGCAGATTGATGCAGCGCAACAAGGTCGATTTGCCTGATCCGGACGGGCCGATGATGGCCACGACTTCTCCCTTGCCAATCTCGGTCGAGATGCCTTTGAGAACCTCCAGCTGTCCAAACGATTTCGTAATCTGATCGATCTTAATCACTGCGTCTCATCCTCCGTTCCACAAACCGGGCCACCCAAGTCAGGAGCATTACCATCACGTAGTACAGCACGCCGGCGATGATATACGGCTCCAAGTAGCGGAAGGTCACTCCCCTGACCACATTGGCGTTCTGCAGAATATCAGCCAGACCAATCGTGGAGACGAGTGCGGATTCCTTTAACAGAGCGATCGTCTCGTTCACCAGTGCCGGCAGGATGTTTTTAACCCCCTGCGGCAGGATGATATCGAGCATCATGCGCCGATAAGGGACCCCGAGCGCCTTGGCCGCTTCCCACTGCCCTTTGTCGACCGCGAGAATCCCGCCGCGAATCGTCTCCGAAATATAGGCGGCCGAGTTCAGTGTAAAGGTAAGCACCGCCGCCTCCCACTGCGAGATGCTGTAGCCCGTCAACTGCGGTGTGGCAAAATAGACAAATGAAAGCTGCAAAATCAATGGCGTGCCGCGAAAAACCGAGGTGTAGGCGACAGCAAACCAGTTGAGCGGACCCAGCTTCGAGATTTTGATCAGTGCCAGTATAGAACCCCAGATGAAGCCTAGTACCACGGAAATCAATGTAACTTGTAGCGTGACCTTTATCCCTTCAAAAATAAAAGGGATATAGGGCACGATTTGATCAAAATTCCAATCCATGCCCTTCCCCACCTTTACCAACAGCCTGTCAGCTGTTATTCAGATTCTCTGAACCATTTGTTGATGAGCTTGTCCATCTCACCGTTTTCTTGCATTTTCTTGATCACGTTATTGAAATCTTCGACCAGCGGAGAGCCTTTCGGGAAGGCAATCGCAGTTCCGTTTGTTTCAGGGCTTTCGATGACGGTATATTGCAAGCCCTCATTGTTTTTCACGAAGCCTGCCGCTACCTGGTCCTCGATGATCGCGGCATCCACGCGGCCCGTTTTCACTTCTTCCACGATCTCGCCAATGCGGTTCAGGGAAGTGATTTGCAAGCCTTCTACTTTTTCTGCCAATTCTTTTGCTGCTGTTTCCTGGATGGACCCGAGCTGTACGGCTACTTTTTTGCCAGCCAGCTGCTCTGGTTTTGTCAGGTTGCTGTCTTTTTTCGATACGATGGTATTTCTCGCTTCGTAGTAGATGACCGAGAAATCAGCATTTTGCAGGCGCTCCGGTGTAGGAGTCATCCCTGCCATGACGAAATCGGCGCGTTTGGATTGAAGGGCTGGAACCAGTCCGTCGAAGTTCATATCATTTACCTGTACTTCGAAGCCCAGCTCTTGTCCAATATATTTGGCAATGTCGATATCAAAGCCAACGATCTCATCCTTGCCGCTGGACAGATCATGGTACTCATAAGGCTGATAGTCTGCTGATGTAGCCATGACCAATGTCTTTTTATCTCCGCTTGGCTGCGCAGCATCCTGGCCTGCTTGCGGCTGCTGTGGCGCTTGGCCTGCTCCGGACTGATTGCCTGTCCCACAGCCTGTTATCATCGCTACTGCCAGCAACGAGGAAATGGCAAGCGAAAAAACCGACTTTTTGTTTTTCATGATGAAACCTCCGTTTAGTATGAAGAAAGTTTTGATCAACAATTTATATTTATACAACAAAATGATTGGAATAATCAATGCCTAATTTTCGAAGAAACCGCTTCCTTCGATAGTATGTCCGTTTTTTGTAAAAACTGCACCGTACTCTCGTTGCTTCTGGCATAATAGAATCCAGACAAAGGCGCGTACCAGGGAGGAAATGAATTTGGAAAACTGGACTTCTTTTTTCCAGGAATTGATGCCAGAGATTGTAGAAGAATTGCGAACCTATGTGGAGATGGAGACCCCCACTCACAATAAGGAAGCTGTCGATCGGTTGGGAAGTCTGCTCGTTGAACGGTTTGCTGCTTTGGGGTGCCGCGTGGATGTCATCCAGCAGCGCGAATACGGCAATCCTTTGCGCATCGAATACGGCAGCGGTGACGAGCAAATTCTCATATTGGGCCATTTTGACACGGTCAAAGAGATCGGCACACTGCAGCGAGAGCCATGGCGCATCGAAGACGGTCGCGCGTATGGGCCCGGTACGTATGATATGAAGGCAGGAATTGTATTCAGTTACTTCGCCCTCCGTACCATTATCGAGAAGGGATTGCCGCTCCAAAACAAGCTGGTCTTTTTTTGGAACACCGATGAGGAGACCGGCAGTCTGGCATCCGAGCATTTGATCAAAGAGGAAGCAAGAAAAAGCAAGTGCGTGCTGGTGATCGAGCCTGCTGCGGGCAATGGAGCCTTGAAAACCAGTCGCAAGGGCGGCGGAGACTTTATCTTGAAAGTACGCGGACAGGCAGCGCACGCAGGGAATGATCACGCCAAAGGGATCAACGCGATTGAGGAATTGGCCCACCATGTGCTGAACATCCAGTCCTGGACGGACTACGCTCTAGGTACCACGCTCTCCGTCGGCACGATCAAGGGCGGAAGTGCCTCCAACGTCGTGCCTGATGAGGCCGAAGCCGTGATTGACGTTCGCGTGCAGACGATTCAAGAGTCAGAGCGCATCGATCGGCTAATGCGGCAACTCAGCCCTGTCCTCCCCAAAGCCAGTCTGATTGTAGAGGGCGGGATCACCAAGCCGCCAATGGAGCGAACGAAGGGAACGGAAGAGCTGTTTCGTCTGGCTCAAAGCCAAGCAAAGCTGGAAGGAATCGAACTCGAGGAGATTGGGGTAGGCGGAACAAGCGACGGGAATTTTGCCGCTGCCACCGGAACTCCCGTACTCGATGGCCTGGGTCCTGTCGGCGACGGCGCCCATGCTTCCCATGAGCATATTGTCTTGTCTGAGGTTCCCGGGCGTATTGCAGTACTGCTAAGGCTCATCACCGCATTGTAATTATCTTACAAATCTGCATATAATAATACAAAATCAACACGACGCACTCCGCCCAGATGAAAGGCGGAGTTTTGTGTTGTCTTATCAAATGAATGGGGAGGAGCAACATGGACACAGAACAGATAGAATTTTTGGACATGAATCCAGTAGGGTTTTGGCGTCGTTTTGGGGCTGCTTTTTTGGATGGGCTGCTTTTTGGATTGCCACTGTCCCTGCTTATATCTTTCATCTTTGGGGGCGAGGAAAACGAATATTTCGTCGAAGTCATCACTTTTCTATATTTTCTTTTGCTTCCGTTGTTCTGGAATGGCTACACCATTGGAAAGAAAATCATTGGCATTCGCATAGTCAAAATGAACGGAGAGAATGTAGGAATCGGCAACATGCTTCTGCGGGAATTCGTCGGGAGACTGATCTACATCATTACCTTTGGCATCGGTATCATCGTCAGCGCCATCATGGTCGCCGCCCGCGAAGACAAGCGCTCCATCCATGATCTGATCGCCGGGACGTATGTCACATCAAACGAGCCTTAGCTTTTCATCCCAAAAAAAGGTGTCCGACAGTCTCAATTGACTGAAGGACACCTTTTCCTCTTATCCGCGAATCGCAGCGATCGCCTGCGCCCGGTCAGGCTGATTGAATACGGCGTTGCCTGCAACGAGAACAGTCGCGCCTGCCTCGATGCACTGACGGGCTGTTTCCTTGTTGACGCCGCCGTCGATCTCGATCTCCACATGTCCGAGACCGCGTTCATCGAGCAGTCGGCGCAGCTCGCGAATTTTTGCGACTACGGAAGAAATGAATGTTTGTCCGCCAAATCCAGGGTTGACGGTCATCAGCAGCACCATGTCCAGATCCGGCAGCATGGACTCGATGGTCACGAGCGGCGTAGCCGGATTGAGCACCACCCCTGCTTTGACGCCCTGCTCCTTGATCAGGTGAATCGTGCGATGCAGATGGCGGCACGCCTCCTGATGAATGGTGATCCAGTCTGCCCCGCTTTTGGCGAATTGCGGGATGTAGCGGTCCGGCTCCTCGATCATCAGGTGGACATCGAGCGGCAGCTTGGTGACGGGACGAATAGCGTCTACGATCAAGGGACCAATCGTGATATTGGGAACGAAGTGGCCGTCCATGACATCGACGTGAATCCAGTCTGCTCCTCCCCGTTCAACATCCTGAATTTCCTCACCCAGACGTGCAAAATCTGCTGACAGGATAGATGGTGCGATTTTTACCATGGTTTGTTCCTCCGTTGATATTCTTTCAGCTCTTCTCGAAACTGTTTGTAATGCTCGTAACGCTCCCTGCTGACCTCCCCGGCCTCCAGAGCAGCCCGTACCGCGCAGGAGGGCTCGCTGATATGCAGGCAGCCGCGAAACTTGCAGTCTGAGCTCAGCACGGCGAAATCCCGGAACGCCTCCGCCAGATCCAGCTCATCCATGTCCATGAACTCCAGGGAGCTGAATCCCGGCGTATCCGCTACGTAACCGCCGCCCTCCAGCGGTATCAGCTCCACGTGACGGGTCGTATGCTTTCCTCTCCCCAGCTTTTCACTGACATCTCCAGTCTGCAGGCTGACGCCGGGAAACAACAGATTGATCAGCGAGGATTTGCCGACACCGGATTGCCCCGCGAATACAGAAATGCGATCGCGCAGCAATTCCTTTACTTCCTCGACTCCGCGCTGATCCACCTTGGAGGTGGGAATGACCCTGTAGCCGATCGCTGTGTACTTGGCGACAATCTCTGCGATCTCCTCCTCCGACGCGTGGTCGGCCTTGGACAAAACAATCACAGAGTCGATGCCTGCCTTCTCCGTATGTACAAGGAACTTGTCCAATAACAGCGAGCTGAATTGGGGCTTGAACATGGAAAAGACCAAGACGGCCTGATCGACATTGGAAATGGGCGGGCGAACCAGCTCGCTGGTCCTTTCGCCCACCTCCATGACATAACCTTCTTCCTCGCTGATGACATCATAGACGACCCAGTCACCCACGAGAGGTGTCACCTTCGCTCCTTTTTTCTTGAACAAGCCGCGCGCACGGCAACTGTAGACGCGGTCCCCGTCCGCTACGTAGTAGAAACCGCTTAGCGCTTTGACAATCCGTCCCTCTGGCATTCAAGTACCTCCACTTATCTACGGCAAGCTGTTGTACGATATAGGAATGGTTTGATATTCATTGTACTGATTGTTCGGCCCTTTGATAAACACGCGAATCACGGCATCCTTCTGCGGCGAGAGCACGATCGGCACGTCAAACTCGTTGCTTTCCGTGATGACTTCCTGGTAGGCTACCTGCTTGTCGCCGCGAGCATCCGATACCTCGATCTTGAAGTCGACCGTCTCGCCGGGAACGACTTGCACGTAGACCGGTACATTGTAGGACTTGGCATCCAACGGGAATTGTCCATTGCTTACGGTCAATGGAATCGCCACTCCTTTTTCCACCTGCATGCCAGGGTCGTACGGATGAGTGGACAAGACTCTGCCCGCCTCCTGGGTGGTGTACGAAGGCTCCTTGGTGACGTCCCCTACTTCCAATCCGGCCTTCAAGAGCTCGATTGTCGCCTCTTCTACCGTCTTTCCACGCACTTCCGGCATCTTGACGAAGGATTTGCCCTTGCTTACCTTGACCGTCACGGTGTCTTTGCTCGGGTAGACTTTTTCGTTGAACGCCGGATTCTGACCGATGACGATCCCTGCCTCTGCCTGGTCGTCCTCTTCTTCCACGAACTTGATGTTCTCCGGTTTAAAGCCCATTCGCTTCAGCATATCTTCTGCTGTCGAACGCGACAGTGTAATCAGGTTGGGCATGTCTTCCGCCTGTTGCCCTTTGCTTACGTAAATCGTGACGGTTGCCTTTTCCTTCAATCGCATCGGGGGAGCAGGATCCTGTCTGATGACCATCCCCTTCTCCAACGTGTCGTTCGCTTCCTCGACCACGTGTGCGACCAGCTTGGCGTCTTCGATCTTTTTTGTCGCCTGCTCGACAGGCGAGCCTTCTACATAAGGGACGGGTACTTCCGGTACAGTTGGGAAAAGATTTAAAAGTAAATTGAATCCGAGAAACGCAAGTACGAAAAACAAACCGATGCCGCCCATCCACAGCAAGGCTTTGACCCACCATTTTTTCGGCGGTTTTTGCTCATCATGTTCATCAGTGCGCTCATAGCGGCTGCGCTGGCTTGAACCGGCGCGGCCAGCGCCCTGCTTTTCCAGCATTTCAGGCGTAATGACGGGGACGACTCTCGTCTCCTCATCATCCACAGGAAAAATCAGTTTTTCCTCATGCAGACGCTCCGGCAACAGGCACGTTTCCAGATCCTCCAGCATCTCGCGGGCTGAAGAATAGCGCAAGAACGGGTCCTTTACCAGCGCTTTCAATATGACATTTTCCACACTTTGTGGTATGCCCGGATTGATTTGCCGCGGTTCGGGAAGAGGCTCCTGCAAATGCTTGAGCGCCACTGAGATCGGCGAATCTCCAGAAAAAGGAAGCTCTCCCGTAACCATTTCATACAATACGATGCCGAGTGAATAAATATCGGACTTTTCCCCCGTAATGCCGCCTCTCGCCTGCTCGGGAGAGAAATAGTGCACTGATCCAAGCATAGCATTGGTATGCGTAATCGTCGTTGAGGTTACCGCTCTGGCGATGCCAAAGTCCGTTACCTTTACGCGTCCATTTTTCCCGATCAGAATATTATGCGGCTTGATGTCACGGTGAATAATTTGATTTTGATGCGCATGCTCCAATGCATCGCAAATTTGTTGGGCGATTCGCACTGCCTCTTCTACCGGCAAAGCCCCGCGTGCGACAATCATTTCTTTCAGCGTGGAGCCTTCCACGTATTCCATCACCATGTAGTGCGTATCGTTCTCCTGTCCCACATCGTATACGCCGACCACATTGGGGTGAGACAGACTGGCAACCGCCTGTGCTTCCCGCCGAAAACGATTGACGAAATCTTCATCCGTCCCAAATTGGGAACGCAGCACTTTAACGGCCACCTGCCGATTCAATATCAAATCCCTGGCCTTGTATACGATTGCCATGCCGCCACCGCCAACACGGGCTTCCAACTGATAGCGTCCACCCAGTCGCAAACCTTCCATCTCTCTCACCCCTCTTTCTGACTAGCATCGGGCATATTGCGGACAGCGACGAGTGTGATGTTGTCTTCCCCACCGGCAGCCAAAGCCTCATCGATCAGGCCGTCCACCCTGTCCTGTAGCGATACCTCTTTATGTAGCCATTCTTCCATTCTCTTGTCATGCACCTTGTTGCTCAAGCCATCAGAACAAATCAGTACGATGTCATCCGCAGACCATGGAAATTGTCCCAGGTCAATACGCACATCCGGCTCCGTCCCCAAGGAACGCATGATGACATTGCGATGGGGATGGACGGAGGCCTCTTCCTGGGTAATCTGCCCGCTTTTCACCAATTCGTTGACCAGCGAGTGATCCTCCGTTTTGATGATAAGGGCCCCATCATTGAAGTGGTACAGGCGACTGTCCCCGATATGCGCTGTAATGACGCTCTGCGCACTCAGCAAAGCGGCGACGACGGTCGTCCCCATGCCATTGCATTCCGGGTGCTCCAGGGCATATTTATAGACTTCCTTGTTCGCATGCAAGACAGCGTTCATCAGTTGTTCCCGGGCATCCTCGTCGTCCAGGCCATTTTCCAGATGACTCAGTTCTTTTACTATTCGCTCAACGGCGAGCCGGCTGGCGATTTCGCCAGCCTGATGACCGCCCATACCGTCTGCTACAACTGCCAGCACACGTCCGCTCAGATCTTCCACACAGGCAAAAAAGTCCTCGTTGACCTGACGGACGCGGCCGACATGGGATTTCATCGCAATTTCCATGGTAACACGTCACCCCACGGTTTCTTTAGCGTGTTGCGCCCTCAACTGTCCACAAGCAGCGGCGATATCACTGCCGTGTTCACGTCTGATGGTCACATTGATTCCCTTGTCCTCCAAAATTCGTTTGAACTGAAAAATTTCATTGCGCGGTGTGCGCACATAATCTCGCTCCGGCACGTAATTGACGGGAATCAGGTTTACGTGGCAAAGCATATCTCCGACCAATCGGGCCAGCTCTTCGGCATGCTCCGGCTGATCGTTTTTTCCGCCGAACAGGCCGTACTCAAAACTAATGCGACGCCCTGTCTTGTTGATGTAATGACGGCACGCCTCCATCAGCGAATCCAGCGGGAAACCGCGGTTGATCGGCATAAGCTGGCTTCTCAGCTCGGTGTTGGGCGCATGCAGGGAGATAGCCAGATTGACCTGCCCGCCTCTTTCCGCGAATTCGTAGATTTTCGGCACGATGCCGCTCGTCGAGACGGTGATGTGGCGCGCCCCGATATTCAGCCCGCGATTGTCGTTGATGATGGACAAAAAGCCCATCAAACTCTCGAAGTTTTCAAAAGGCTCGCCAATCCCCATGACGACCACATGGCTGACACGCTCACCCTGGGCATCCAGCTTGCGTTGCGCCATCAGTACTTGTGAGACGATCTCACCGGCGTCAAGGTTGCGTTTTAACCCGCCCAAAGTGGACGCACAAAACGTACAGCCGATGCGGCAGCCAACCTGTGTAGTCACGCAGATGCTGTTGCCGTAGTTGTGACGCATGATGACGGTCTCGATCGCATGGCCGTCGATCAGTTGGAACAAGAATTTGATCGTTCCATCCTGCGACTCCTGATGCATGATCTCCTTGAGCGAATCAATGCGGAAGGCATTTTCCAGCTTTTGGCGCAGATCCTTGGATATATTGCTCATCTCGTCAAAGGAAGCAACGCGTTTTACATACAACCAATCAAAAATTTGTTGGGCGCGAAACGGTTTATCCCCCGCCTCTACCAGCCATTCCTTCAGTTCGTCGAGGGTCAGGCTGTAGATGAGCGGCTTGGCGCTCGTAAATGTTGTTATTGGCATTGCTGTTTTCACATCCTCAAAATCAATGCAGCTTGGCATCGTCATTTTTTCATTGTACCCTGCCTGACGCCCGTCTTCAAACGGTTTTCCCCACCAATTGTGCAATTGCGTCGCTTTACCTAGTGTAAACCAATCCGCGCTCGCGCAAACAAACGGCAAAAAGGAGCAGCACGCCTCGTTTCCGAGCATGCCGCCCCTTCGATTATCTTTTCCGCTTCAAACGGGCGATAAAAAAGCCGTCGCTGTCGAAATCATGGGGCAAAATCTGCAAATATCCCTTGGACGCATCCAGCTTTTCCTGGACTGTCTGAGGCATGTCATCGGCCAGCGTCTCATCCAGGACAAAATCAGGATGTTCCGCCACAAAACGCTTGACGATCTCCTCATTTTCCGCAGGCTCGATCGTGCAGGTGCTGTAGACCAGAAGTCCCTCTGGGGCAAGCATGGACGAGAGGCCCACCAGAAGCTCGTATTGCAGCTTGGCAATCTCCTTGACATCCTGGGGCGTCTTGTTCCATTTGAGATCCGGCTTGCGGCGAATGACGCCGAAGCCGGAGCAAGGGGCATCCAGCAAGATGCGGTCGAAGCTGCCCAAATTCCGATCCGGCAGATCGAGCGCGTCGCTGACGATCGCTTGAATGATGTTGATGCCAAGACGATTCGCTGTCTGAACGATCAGTTCCCGCTTGTGCGGGTGGACATCGCTGGCTACGATTTCTCCCTGGTTGTCCATCCGTTCGGCCAGATGCGTCGTCTTCCCTCCCGGAGCCGCACACGCATCCAGCACGCGCATGCCAGCCTTAGGAGCTACAGCCAGGGCGACCAGCATGGAGCTTTCGTCCTGAATCGTGCAATACCCTTTTTGGAACCAGCTTGTCCCGGCAGCGTTTCCTCCCGCAAGCAGGATGCCGTCCGGGGATAGCGCTGAGGCTTCTGCTGCTTTGCCTTCTTCCTGCAAGTGGGACAACAAGGCTTCACGGGTCGTTTTCAGACGGTTGACCCGGATGGAGCTATGCGGCGCTTGGTTGTTCGCATCACAGATCGCACGGGTCGTCTCCTCGCCGTAAACGTCAAGCCACTGACGCACCAGCCATTGCGGGTGGGAATATATGACAGCCAAGCGCTCCGCAAGGTCTCCCTGCGGCTCGCGCTCCCATACATCAGGCTGGCGCAGGACATTGCGCAAAACGCCATTGACCATCGAGGCGATACCTTGGTGGCCGCGGCGTTTGGCGATTTCGACTGCTTCATGCACCGCCGCCCGTTCGGGAATCCGATCCAGGAAACGAATCTGGTACAGACTCAGGCGCAGCAGGTTGCGCACCCAAGCCTGGAGCTTTTTGCCGCCGACAAAATGGGACAGGACGAAATCAAGCGTCAATTTGCGCTGAATCGTGCCATAGACCAGCTCGGTTACCAGACCTGCATCCGCTGCACTCAAATCTGCTTTGTCCAATACGGACTTCAGCTCCAGGTTGCTGTAGGACTTCTGTTCTTCCACTCGATTCAGCACATCAAGTGCCAGTTCACGCGCACCTTTTTTTGCCACGGGCTATTCTCCTACCTTTGTGCCGATTTCGATGCTGCTGCCCGCTCCGCGCAAAAAGTCGAGAGCGCTCATCCGCTTCTTGCCCTCCGGCTGAAGCTCGGTGATTTTTACCGTGCCACTCCCGCAGGCGATGACCAAGCCATCCTCTTCCCGAGCGAGGATGGTGCCAGGAACGTTTGTGGAGCCCGTAGTTTGGACTTTTTCCACCCACCAGACTTTCCATACCTTGCCTTGATAGCTCGTAAAAGCGACCGGCCAGGGATTCAAACCGCGCACCTGGTTGTAGATCTGCTCCGCTGTGCGCGACCAATCGATGCGCTCATCAGACCTTTTGATGTTGGGGGCAAAGGTAGCGGCTTCATGGTCTTGTGCCTCTGCCTTCAATTCGCCCGCCAAAAGGGCCGGGAGCGTCCGGATCAAGAGAGCGGAACCAGCGGCAGCCAGCTTGTCGTGAAGAATCCCTACCGTATCCCGTTCCTCGATCGGGACGATGACCTTACTGAGCATATCCCCTGCATCTAGCGCCTCCACCATGTACATGATCGTTACGCCGGACTCCTTTTCGCCTTCCACGATACATTTGTGGATCGGGGCGCCTCCCCGGTATTTGGGCAGCAAGGAAGCATGGACGTTGATGCAGCCAAAGCGGGGCGCTTCCAGCAGCTTTTTCGGCAAGATCTGTCCATACGCCGCTGTCACGATCAAGTCCGGCTCAAGCGCCAGCACTTCTGCCAAGGCTTCCTCTGTCTTGATCCGCTCCGGCTGCAAGACTGGAAGCCCATGACGGATAGCCGCCTCTTTTACAGGCGGCGGGGTCATGACTTGTTTGCGTCCTACGGGGCGGTCAGGCTGTGTGACCACTCCGATGACGTGATAGCCTGCTTCCATCAGCGCATCCAGACTGGATACAGCGAAATCAGGCGTTCCCATAAACAGGATGCGAGTTTTATCCAAAGCGAATTATTCCCCTTCCTCGTCCGGGCTCACCGGGTACACCTTGTCTGCCACATCAATGAACAGTACGCCGTTCAAGTGGTCGATCTCGTGCTGAGCGCAGCGGGACAGCAGATCTTCCGCTTCCAGCTCCACGTGATTGCCCAGGCGATCCTGACCGCGCACCTTGATCCACTGATGGCGGCGTACTTCACCGCGCAGTCCCGGAATACTCAGGCAGCCTTCCGGATAGTCGATCTGTTCTCCTTCATACTCGACGATCTCGGGATTGACGAGTTCAATCAATCCGTCGCCGCAATCCATGACGATGACGCGTTTGGAGATGCCGACCTGCGGGGCAGCAAGCCCTACGCCATTGGCGTCGTACATCGTGTCTGCCATGTCGTCCAGCAGCTTGTGCAGATTTGCGTTGAATTTGGTCACCACGATCGCTTTTTCCCGCAGGATTGGATCTGGATGCTTGACGATGGTGCGAATAGCCATTTGTTTTGTATCCTCCCTAAAGCAGTACGTAAGGATCGACGTCAATCGTCATCAGTACCTTCTGCTGTTTGTTCCACTCTTCAAACACAGCCGTTGCTTGCGCCAGCAATTCGGCCACATTCGGTTCATCCCGATATTTTAGCATGATCTGAAAACGAAATCTATCCTTTACCCGAGCGATCGGAGAAGCGACAGGTCCCAGCAGAATGGTTGTCGGCGCTACCTTTTGCCGCAAAAAATCTCCCATGACATGCGCCCCCCGCACCACGACCGGAACCTCTTCATGGCTGAAGGTGATCAGCACCAGCCGGAAATACGGGGGATAGCCGGTCCTGCGACGCTGCAGCATCTCGTCTTCATAAAAGGCCGGATAATCGTGTCTGGTGGCGTGCTGGATGCTGTAGTGCTCCGGGGTGTATGTCTGAATGACCACATCCCCCTCCAGCTCGTGGCGCCCCGCCCTTCCTCCTACCTGCGTCAGCAGTTGGAAGGTCTTCTCCGCAGCGCGAAAATCCGGCAGGTGCAAGGAGGTATCCGCCGCAATAATGCCTGCCAGCGTTACGCGCTGAAAATCCAGCCCTTTGGCGATCATCTGGGTCCCGAGCAGGACATCGCCCTGGCCTTGGCGGAACTTGCTCAGCAGCTCCTCATGGGAGCCTTTTCGCGAAGTCGTGTCCACGTCCATGCGAATGACGCGAATACCGGGGAAGAGCTTCGCCAGCTCGGCTTCCACCTTCTGCGTCCCTGTCCCGAAGAAGCGGATATGCTCGCTTTGGCACTCCGGACAATGCGATGGCTGCGGAATCGTATACCCGCAGTAGTGGCAGCGCGCCGTATGATTGCTTTTGTGATAGGTGAGCGAGATGTCGCAATGGACGCAGCGCATGGTGTATCCGCAGGAACGGCACATGACAAATGTGGAAAAACCGCGGCGGTTCAAAAAGATGACCATCTGCTCCTGCTTCTTCAGCCTGTCCGCGATCATTTCATGCAAAAGGCGGCTGAACATGGAGCGGTTCTCGCTGTGCAATTCCTCGCGCATATCGACGACGTGGACTTGCGGCATGGGGCGGTTGCCCACGCGATCAGGCATCTTGAGAAGCGTATACCTGCCTCGCGTCGCCAGGGCGTACGTCTCCAGTGCCGGAGTGGCGCTGCCCATCAAGAGGACCGCATTGTTCTCTTTGGCCCGCCACAAGGCGACTTCACGTGCATGATAGCGCGGCGTCTCTTCTTGTTTGTAGGAGCTTTCATGCTCTTCGTCGATCACAATCAGTCCGACATTTTCAAAAGGGGCAAAGATCGCGGAGCGCGCCCCGACCACTACCTTTACCTCTTTACGGATGATTTTGCGCCACTCGTCATAGCGCTCTCCCTGCGACAATGCGCTGTGCAGCACAGCCACATCCGCACCAAAGCGCGCCTTGAAACGCTCCACCATCTGCGGTGTCAGCGAAATTTCCGGCACGAGGAAGATCGCTTCCCGCCCTTTCATCAGGGTGTGCTCGATGGCTTCGAGGTACACCTCTGTCTTGCCGCTCCCGGTGACACCGTGCAGAAGATACGATGCGTAGCTCGACTCCTTGATGGAAGTGATGATCGGTTCCAGTACCTGGAGTTGCAGCGGGGTAAAATCCGGCTTCTGTTTCTCCTGAAATCGGCGATTTGCATACGGATCGCGGTATATCTCGACCTGCTCGATCGCGATCCACCCTTTTGCCTCCAAGCCTTTCAAGGCAGAGCGGTTGATCCCGAATTCGTCGCGCATAGTCTGTACCGAAAAGGATTGCTCCGGGTGCTGAAGAAACACCTCCAGCACTCTGCGCATCTGCTCGGCTCGAGCCGATAGAGAAGCCAGAGACTCCGACAATTGCTGAGGCGTCAAAAGGCTTCTCACAAAGCTTTGCTGTTTTTTCGTGATCCGGTCCCTTACCTGGTACTCCGTCGACAGCAGACCGCTGTTAATCCAGCCCGGCACCAGCATAAACTCGTCCGGGAACTGCTTCTCCACCTCGGCAAGCGGCAATTGGCGCTTGCGGTACAGCTCCCAAAGAAGCCCCGACCTGGCGCATGTCTCTTCATCCAAAAGCTCGCTCGCGGTCAGCCATTTCTGCGCCTTGCCTTTGAGAACGGCCGGCAGCATCGCCTGTACAGCCGTCACCCAGGGACACAGATACTGCCTGGACATCCACTCGCTCATCTTCAGCAGTTCGGGTGTCAGCGGAGGTGTGTCATCCATGACCTGCTCCACATCTTTGAGCCGATGAAGGGCCTCCTCAGGTCCGTCGTCCTCCGTGATTCCGATGACATACCCCTGCAGCTTGCGCGGACCAAACGGCACCACCACACGGCTTCCCACGTGTATGAGCGGACTTAGCCATCCGGGTACGCGATAGTCAAACGGCCGGTTGGTCCGACTGACCGGCACATCCACGATAACCTGTGCAATCATGACAGCTCACGCAGCGACCGCTGCTCCGACAAGAGAAGAATGGCATCCAAAAGCTTGTCCGCTACGGCGCGCTTGCTCATTTTGGCCAGCTCCACCTGTTCGCCGGAACGTGCCATCAGCGTGACGATATTGGTGTCGCTGCCCATCCCGGCGCCTTCTGTCAGCACATTGTTGGCGACGATCATATCCAGGTTTTTGCGCTCGAGCTTGGATTTGGCATTTTCTGTCAAATCCTGCGTCTCGGCAGCGAACCCGACCACAAACTGCTTGGTTTTTCGCTCTCCTATGGTTTTCAAGATATCTGGTGCCTTGTCCAACTCCAGGACGAGCGGGCCATCGCCTTTTTTCATTTTATGCTCATGTACCGTTTTCGGCCGATAATCCGAGACTGCAGCAGACTTGATTACGATGTCGCTTTCAGGCAAATCACGCATGACCGCATCGAACATTTCCTGCACCGACTCCACAGCGACAAAGCGCACTCCTGCAGGCTGCGGCAAAGAAGTCGGGCCGCTCACCAGGATGACGTGCGCTCCGCGGTCCCGTGCCGCTTCCGCAATCGCGTAGCCCATCTTGCCCGAAGCGTGATTGGTAATATAGCGCACCGGGTCGATTTTTTCTCTCGTCGGACCAGCCGTTACCAGCACGGTTTTTCCGCTCAAGTCCTTGTCTGTACAGTCCACTTGCCTTTGCTCGGCAAAAAAGGCTGCGACCGCCGCGACGATTTCTTCCGGCTCTGCCAGACGTCCTTTTCCTACCCAGCCACAGGCAAGCAACCCTTCCCCAGGCTCGATAAATCGATAGCCATATTCCGCAAGCTGGCGCATATTGGCCTGTGTTGCCGGATGGTCGTACATGTTCACATTCATCGCTGGAGCCACCAGGACCGGAGCCTTCGTGGCCAGGACGGTTGTCGTCAGCATATCGTCAGCAAGACCGTGCGCCATTTTCGCGATGACATTGGCTGTCGCAGGAGCTACAAGTATCAAGTCTGCCCTGTCTGCCAGATCGATATGGCTGATTACATGCGGGTCGGGCTCCGCAAAAACATCCGTGTGCACAGGCTGATGGGACAAGGCCTGAAACGTCAACGGCTGAACAAATTCCACTGCATGCTTGGTCATGATCACATGGACGGTCGCCCCTGCCTGTGTCAGCTTGCTCGTCAAAGCAGCGGCCTTGTATGCAGCAATCCCTCCGGAAACACCGAGCACAATTCGTTTTCCCTCTAGCGAGTCAAGCGAATGCATCTCATTCTCCCCTTTTCAAGAAAGCTCCTCATCCGAAAAAAACAACCTGCTTGAGGTTGTTTTTACGAGGTTTTAACCCTATTTACGCGCGTCTTTATTCTCGTACACGAGTTCATCGGAAATCATCTCTTCCAATGCCATCCCGACGTATTTTTTCGACTTTGGCTTGGCGACTTGCATCGGGCTGTTCTCCCGAAGCTGGCGCGCGCGTTTGGATGCGACAGTCACCAGAATGTACTTGCTCTCCGCTTTCGCAGTCAGTTCATCAATCGATGGATACAACATGATTATCGAACCTCCTTCAACCATTTGCGATATTTGTGTACCTGGCGTTCTCTCTTCAGATGCTCGGCAGTGATGATCGCCTGAATCCGGTCGCACGCCCACTCAATTTCGTCATTGACCACGACATAATCGTAATGGTCCATCAGCTCGATCTCCGCTCGCGCCACTTCCATCCGCTTGCGAATCGTTTCCTCGGACTCTGTGCCGCGGCCGATGATCCGGTTTTCCAGTACTTCCAGATCTGGAGGAGCGAGGAACAAAAACGTCCCCTGGGGAAACTTTTCTTTTACCTGCAAGGCACCCTGGACTTCGATCTCCAAAATGACATCGCGCCCAGAAGCCAGCATCGAATCGACGAAGGCACGCGGTGTTCCGTAGTAATTCCCCACGTATTCTGCCCATTCGAGCAATTCGTCTTGCTCGATCATGCGGCGAAATTCTTCTTTGCTTTTGAAAAAGTAATTGACTCCCTCTACCTCTCCGGGACGCGGCTGGCGCGTCGTAGCAGATACCGAGTATACCAGATCAGGCATACGTTCGCGAAGGGCTTTGCAGACAGTGCCCTTCCCTACCCCTGCAGGTCCGGATAGAATCAAAAGGAGACCACGATCAGACATATCCATGATTTACACTCCTACTTATTCGTCCGATTCATCATCTTTCGTCGTCAGCCTTTGTGCCACCGTCTCCGGCTGCACTGCGGACAAAATGACGTGATCGCTGTCCGTGATGATCACCGCACGCGTCCGTCTTCCATATGTCGCGTCCACCAGCATATTGCGGTCCCGCGCCTCCTGAATGATCCGTTTGATCGGAGCAGATTCAGGACTTACAATGGAGATGATGCGGTTGGCGTTCACGATGTTGCCAAATCCAATATTGATTAGCTTGATTGCCATGCGGCCCAGCCCATCCTTTCGTCCTACTCGATGTTCTGAACTTGCTCTCTCATCTTTTCCAGCTCCGTCTTGATCTCGACTGCCAGATGTTGAATATGTAAATGATTTGCTTTGGAAGCAATGGTGTTCGCTTCCCGGTTCATTTCCTGCAAGAGAAAATCTAGCCCTCGCCCTATCGCGTCATCGCGTCCGAGCTGCTCGGAAAATTGGAGGCAGTGGCTTTGCAGCCGCGTAACCTCTTCGCTGATGTCGCTTCTTTCGGCGAAAATAGCGACTTCCTGTACGATGCGCTGCGGGTCCGGCTCTACAGAAACCTGACCTAGCATGTCAGCCATTCGCTGTTGAAGACGTTTGCGATACTCCTCGCTGACTTGAGGAACAAGCTCTTGGAGTTGGCTCACCCACTCCCCGATCTGTGACAGTCTCTTGGTCAGATCGGTCTGCAGTTGGGTTCCCTCCGCTATTTTCATCGCCAGCAGATCTTCGGCCGCCGCTTTGACAGTATCAAGGATCCAGTCCCCTGTGTCCTGCTGGGCCTCATCCTTGCCTTCTTTGGTTTGCAGCACACCTGGCAAAAGCAGCAGGTCCTTGGGTGTCAATGGCGTCTCCAGTGAAAAACGCTCACCCATCTCCCTGGCGATCTGCACGAATTGGCTGGCGAGCTGCCAATCGATCTCGACTTCCGATCTCGTCGCTGCCGCTTCCCCCTCCAGCGCAATCGTCACATCAACGCGTCCGCGCCTGACAAAAGCCGCGACTTGCTTGCGAACCGAATCCTCCAGCAACGTCCAGGCTTTGGGCAAACGAACCAGTATGTCTGAAAAACGATGATTGACCGAACGGATCTCCACCGTTACGCGCATTGCTCCTTTTTCATCCTCTTTCCGTCCATAACCCGTCATGCTTCGTACCATTGCATTCACTTCCATCACTGGATTCCGTTCCGATTTTGTCGGATTCACGGCAGACGAGCCGCCAAGAGGAATGGGAGCATTTCCCAACGACCAAAAAATCGTTAATTTATTATAGGAGACAACTATTTGCAGTGTCAACTCATGCAGGTTAAAGGATACAACATTCATCCCTCTGCAGCCGATTTATGCTACACTGTGAAGGCATCATTGCAACCATTAAGAACGAGGTGAATCAAAGTGGCATTCGATGGCGTAGTCACCCGTGCCGTAGCACAGGAATTACATAGATTGGTCGGTGGGCGCATTTCCAAGATTCATCAGCCCCACCACAGCGATATCCTTATGCAGGTTCGTACACAAGGAGAGAACCTCAAGCTCTTGCTCTCGGCCAACCCTACCTATCCGCGCATTCATGTGACGACAGAGGAGTTTACCAATCCGCTGGAAGCGCCGATGTTCTGCATGCTTCTGCGCAAGCATTGCGAAGGCGGGATGATCGAATCGATCCAGCAAGTCGGCATGGAGCGCATCATTCACATCGACGTGCGCACGCGCGATGAGCTGGGAGATACGACGGTACGCAGAATCATCATGGAGGTTATGGGAAAACACAGCAACATCATTCTCGTCGATCCAGCTTCCGGTACCATCCTGGACAGCGCCATGCACGTCACGTTGGCGATCAGTCAATACAGACAGGTCATTCCGGGCCGTCCCTATGTATCCCCGCCAGGCCAAAACAAGCGCAATCTCTTTGAAGTAGACAAGATGGAATTCATCACGTCCCTTGACTGGAATACCGGACGCTTGGACAAGCAAATTGTCGATGCCTACACAGGGGTAAGTCCTCTTTTGGCAAAGGAAATCGTTCATAGAGCGGGACTGGCTACACGAGACAGCCTTTGGGAAGCCTTTTCCGGCATTCGGGACGACCTGCTCGCCGAGCGTTATACACCCATGATCGTGACAACTCGGGACAAATCATATTTTCATGTCGTGGAGCTCACACACCTTGAACCGGAATCCCTTACGCCTTATCCCACGGTCCAGTCTTGCCTGCAGGCGTACTACGAAGGAAAAGCCTTTCGCGATACGGTCAAGCAGCGCGCCCATGATCTGATCCGATTCGTTACGGGAGAGCGGAACAAGAACGAGAAAAAAATCGAAAAGCTCCTGCAGACACTCGAGGACGCCAGGGACGCCGAGCAATTCCGCCTGTACGGAGAGATGATCACGGCCAATATGCATCAAATCAAGCGCGGCGACAAGGAACTGGTCACCGTCAACTGGTACGACGAAGCCGGAGGGACCATCACCATTCCGCTGGACCCGCTGAAGACTCCGTCGGAAAACCTGCAATCCTATTACAAGCGTTACAACAAGGCGAAAAACAGCATCCAGGTAGTCAGCGAACAAATCGAGCAAGCAAGAACGGAGATCCTCTACCTCGATGGATTATTGGGGCAGCTGGAGCATGCCAGCTTGCAGGAGGCAGAAGAAATTCGCGACGAACTGGTCGAGCAAGGGTACATGCGCGACCGCAAAAAGCGAGGGATGCGCAAAAAGAAAGATACGAAGCCAGCTCTGGAAACATACACTTCTTCTGACGGAACGGAAATTCTAGTCGGCAAGAATAACAAGCAAAATGAGTACCTGACCAACAAGCTGGCATCTCCGCAAGACACCTGGCTGCATACCAAGGATATTCCGGGATCCCACGTCGTCATCCGGGCACGGCAGTTCTCTGAACAAACCTTGCTGGAAGCAGCCAATCTCGCGGCCTTTTTCAGCCGCGCCCAGCAGGGAAGCCAAGTCCCTGTAGACTACACCTTGGTCAAGCATGTAAAAAAACCCAGTGGCTCAAAACCAGGCTTCTGTATCTATGAACAGCAAAAAACCGTCTACGTTACACCTGACGAAGACTTGGTCCTCAGATTGAAAATGAACGCCAAGGGAAACGCATAGCAGCGAAGGCAACGCTCATACTAAGAGCATGTGAAAGGAGGAGTTCCAAACTTGAACATCCTGATCAAGCTCGTATCTAACGGTATAGTAGCGATTCCTGGACTCTGGTGGTCAGGGACCTCCCTTGCTTTTGCGATCGTAGCAAGTGTAATCATCAGTCTGATTGCCTACGCCATTGGCGATTTGCTGATCTTGCCCAGTACGAACAATACATTAGCGACTACAGCCGATTTCTTCCTTGTGTTCGCCTTGTTTTGGGCGAGCTGCTCCCTTTTTAATCAGACCTTCGCGTTGTCCGGTCTATTGTTGACATCCTTGATCATCGGGGTGGAGGAGTATTTCTTCCACGGCTATCTCCAGCGTAAAGGCGTACACCACACCAAACATCCAGGGTGACTTCCTGAAAGGAGCATCGAAATGAACGTGATTGGCATCATCCAGACAGATTTGAACGAATTCAGTGTCCTGTTCGATCAACAGCAAGGCAACCAAGGCCAGGATCAGCAGCAAAGCAATGCCCACAACGGGGAATCGCAAGACAGCCAAGAAAACGACTCCATGTTCCTGAGCTTTCTCGACGAACCGATGGGTGGCGGCAATGATAAAAACTCGGGCTCCCAGCAGCAACAGCAGGGACAACAAAACAATGGCCCCCAAGAGATGACGGTACGCATCAAGGGAATTCCAGAAGGACAAAAGGCTAACTTCTTGCAGATGTATCAGATTCTCCAGGATGCGAAGGACACCGACTCTCTGCACCAATCCTTGACGATTGTTCAGCAGGGGAACCAACAAGGACAGCAAGGACAGCAGGGCCAAGGACAAAAAGGACAGGGCAAAAGCCAGAACCAAGGGTAACAGAAAGAGTTCAATCCAGTCGGACAAAGGGAATGGAACCAAAAAAACCACCCGGAAACGATGTTCCAGGTGGTTTCGCATTTTTACGTGTACCCGCTCTGCCGTTGACCTCATGTTTCTATAACCTGCGCTCACACAGGTGGGTGACCCTTTTTCGCGCTTCTGCCTTCCCATGCATCCCAGCAGGAGGTGGGCTTGACATCTACAGCGAAATTTCGTCTCCCGAATAACACGTATAAGGTTAGAAACATTTACGGCCTTACGTACATCGCAGGAAGTTGTTGCTCTTACTTTATCACAGAATGCTGAAAGGCTCAACGGATAATCTTTCCAGTTGTTATCGCTTCATTTTTGCCCGTATGAGGGCTGCGAACTCCGGATGCTGCAACAAAGCGGGCTGTTGATCTTTTTCCCAAGCCAACATATGGGCCAGATCATGTTGCAGGCTTTGATTGAGCCCTTCTTTGGTGACGGAATACGCCTGCTTGGGCAGTCGCCGCAATCGTGCGAGCAGGTCCCCGACTTCCTGATGGAGAAGAGCAGCGGGAACTGCCTTGTAGATCAAGCCGATCCGTTCTGCCTCTTCTCCTGAGATCGGATCTGCCAATAGTGCCAAGCGCTTCGCTTGCGCCATCCCGACCAGACGGGGCAGCAGATACGTCCCGCCGAAATCCGTCGTCAAGCCTATTTGTACAAATGGCTCCTGAAGGCGTGCATTCTCAGCAGCGATGACAAAATCGGCATGCAAAGCCAAATTCAATCCTGCTCCCACCGCTACGCCATCAATTGCGGCGATTACCGGCTTTGGCATCTGGTGCAGACGGGTTAACAAGTCGTTGATGACGCTCAGAGCCTCATGCGCCTGACTCTCCTCTTTCAGCGAACCGAGCACGCTCAAATCAGCTCCGGAACAGAAGTTGCCTCCTTCACCTCGCAGCACTATACATTCAGCTGCCTCCTCTTCAGCTGCTTCCACGATCACGTCCCGCAACAGTCCGAACATCTCGACAGTCAAGGCATTCAACACCTGTGGACGATTCAGGGTGATGGTCCATACCCCGTCTCGCTTATCGACAAGAATCTGCTTGTCTTTTTCCTCCATTCTCGCTACCCCCTTTTTTATCATATCCGGACAGGGATGACGCCCATTTCCTCCAGGCGTCGCAATGATGCGTCCGTCATTTTCAGCTTTTTCTTCAACCATTCATGGGTGTGGTCTTCGTGCCATACCTGTCCTGCTTCCGGCAGGGTATCGGCAATCTCCCGGCTGCGGACATAGGCATTCTCTGCCCAATCGGCCCATTCTTCAACCGCAGTCAGGCAGCAGTCCACCTCTGCTCCCAATTCACTCCATTCCGCTTGTGTCCGGGACAAAAACAAGTCGCACAACTCCACGTACAAATCATGATTTCCGCTGATTGTTGCCGTGTGCATGGTCTCCCAATCAGCTCGTCCCACCGCACGGCAAAAATTGCGCCAGAACTTTTCTTCTCTGGCTGCCAGGGCTACATACTGACCTTCAGCAGTCTCATAGACGTGATAAGCCACAAAATCACGGGATGAATCAACCTTTGCCTGTTGCGCGTGGCCGCTCTTTGCAAGAAGCGCGTGCAGTCCAGACCAATAGGAAAGCAGATCTGCAGAAGCGACATCCAGATATGCTCCGCGGCCAGTCCGCTCACGCTGCACCAATGCCGCGCAGATCTGTTCGCTGGCGTAGACCCCAACCGCGAAATCAGCCAGAGGGATCTCTCCAGCCACCGGCCTGCCCTGAGCATCCCGAACTGCGGACAATAAACCGCTTACGGCCTGGATATTCAAATCGCTGCTGCCCAATTGGTACAGGTCGCCGCTCTGTCCATAATGCGTCACAGAACAAAAAATGACAGATGGATGAACCTCCCACAACCGATCATAATCCAACCCCAAGTGACGCAGGACGCCCGGGCGATAGCTTTCCACCACGACATCCGCTTCCCTGGCTAAAGCAAATGCGAGCGATCTCCCCTCCACCGTACGCAGATTCAGAGAGATGCTCTTTTGATTGCGATGCGAGCGCAAAACACTTGCACCCGTCTTCCTGGCGGGACCGTCAGCAATAGAGGAAAATGGAGAAGGATCTTGCGGATACGGTTGGACTTCAAGAACCGTAGCCCCAAGCTCAGCAAGTCGCATGGTACAGATGGGTCCGGGAAGATGGTGCGAAAAATCGACCACAGTAATGCCCGACAGCATGCTGTCACCACCCCGATTCACCGTTTACCTGCAAGATGATTTCGTGGGACGGGGTTGCTCTTCCTGCTTTTATCGGAAAATTCCCTCTTCTTATGCGAGTTGGATATCTGCTTCTCCTGCAAAAAAAAGAAAGTCGCTCCATGGAAGCAGGAGGACTTACTTGATAAAGCGTATGGTTAGCGGATAACGGTACATTTTCCCCTCATTGGCCTTGATGCAGGCGAGGATCATACAGACGATCCAAAGCACAAAAAGACCAAAGAGCAGCACTGCACCAATCAATATAAAGATGAGCACGGTAGAAATTGCGGCATAAATCGTAATCGACAGATTGAAATTCAACGCTTCTTTTCCATGCGCATCGACAAAGGGGCTTCCCTCGCGTTTGATCAGCCAGATGATCAGCGGCCCAAAAACATTGCCGAGCGGGATAAAGCTGCCGGACAAAGTGGACAGATGCGCGACCATGGCCCATGTCCGATCCTCCTTGCTCGATGCAAGATACTCATTCATGTTCAACCCTCCATTTTTAAAAAATTGGATCCCGTACTAAAAATATACTTCAAGAAGGGCCTAAATAGTCAAAAAAAGCGAAAAAGCGCCAAATAGTCGGCGCCTTCTCTACATAAACTTAGTATTTGCTGTCGTAACCACCATGACTAGAGGAGCCGTATCCGTATCCACCGTAACCGCCACATCCGCAGCTGTGGCCATGACCATGACCATAGCTTTTTCTACATTCGGTTTTGTAATATGGCTTGTAGTAACAGTGTTTCTTGTAGTATTTCTTTTTGCAGCATTTTTTGTAGTAGCACTTGTGGCAACTCGACTTTCTGCATCCGCAACCCATAACCTCACCCCCTCTTGATCGGTACATCAACAAGGTATGTAGGTGAGTGGTCATCCGCATGGTACATCAGTCTAGTCCATAGGAAAATCAGCCTTTGTCACGGTCTACTGGGTGACGATCTTGCGAAGTTTGGTGATGCCGTGGTAATCAGGAATTTCCTGGTATTCCTTCACCTTCGGCAGGGTCAGCAGATGGGGCCGTGTCATGTATCCCGGCTTGGAAATATAGACGATATCACAGTTGGCGATCATGTCAAACACATCGGGGTGATTGGCTTCGATGATCCGCAGCTCCAGATGGGTGATTCCTGCGTTGTGCAAATCCTGGATCATTCCCTCTGCTCCCCGTATGGTCGCACAGATGAGACCTACTTTGGTGTGCCGCGGATACGCCTCCATCGCAGGAATGACGGTAGTCGGGTCCGGGATGAAATCGAGGCTGACGACGGGCGGCGCTTCCCTGGGGAGGATTTGGCGCATCCTCATGCTTGCCGATGGATGAGTGACGATTGCCTTGTACTCCTGTAAAAAGCTGGGGTCCTCCTCCAGCCGCTCGGTAAAGTCCTCAAACGTCCTGCCCTCGACCATCGCGCTCGGCAGATGGTATTGGACCAGACGCAAATACTCTGCCAGCTCCAGCTCGGTATAACGCAAAAACAAAACAGGAAACTGATTCACTTCCTGAACGACAGCTGACAGAACGCGGGAAAATTCATCGAGGGAGTAGCCCATCGCTTTTATTTTGTGCAGGGTTTCTTTCGCCAGCAGAGCCAGATGGGCAGGATTGCGTGTCAGGAGCGGGTCATTGACGACGTTGCTGACAATGGTCCCCCGCCCTTGCCGAGAATCTACCATCCCTTCCTGCTGCAAGCGCAAGTAGACACTGCGCACTGTATTGTAGTTGATTTTCAGCTGGGCAGCCAGTTCTCTTACAGTAGGGAGCTGCTCGTGCGGTGACAATTCGCCGCTTCGGATCGAGGCGGCGATCTGTTGGTACAATTGTTCGTGATACGAGACATTTGAGTCTTTCTGCAAAGTAAGACGAAACACAGAGTCACCCCTCTGCCTATTATTAAATCCTACTGTATATGAATTCAGAATAGCACGTCAATAGACAGCCTGGCATGAAGCCATCGCCTCGGGAGATACTATATGCGGCAAGAGATTCAGCAAAAAGGAAGGTGTATTCATGGGCGAGCAAAGTCGTTTTCGCGAGGGCGAAAAATCTCCTAAAAACGGCGTCTACATGGAAATTGGCGAGTCCGGCTCCAGTGTGCAAGATCCAATGATTATCGAACTGGCCCGAGGAGAAAAATTCCCTGCAACCCGCAACAAGAATCGCGTCTGGACGCAAAAATAGCAGGCAAGATCAAGAAGAACCAACCGCATTTTCGCAAGTTGGTTCTTCTGCCGCCTGATTATGCAGCTAGTTGTCTTCGCTGTCATCCTCATCCGTCTCATCTTCCTCATCATCTCGTACGTATATGATGGTGACTCCGAGGCTCTCCAGCAGTTGCAGCACTTCGCGATTGAGGTCAGGGTCGAGCAGCAAGCCAAGGCTTTCCGCCAACTCCAGTTCCTCCAAATCTCCTTTTTCCGCGTCCTCAATCAATTCGATGACATCGGTCATCTGGTTGCTTTCCAGCACTTTCAGCAATTCATCTTTTGTCATTTTATCTTCGCACCTCGATTTCAACGGTCTATCCTTTATAATAGTATACAAGAGAACCGTTGAAAACCAAGCTGTGAGGTGAGCAGGATGTATCCCGAACCCTATTTGGAATATCTGATCCAGTTTCATGCCGAACGGGATTATTTTGAATGTCATGAGATTTTGGAAGAGTACTGGAAAAGCGCGCCTGCGAATGAACGGGAGCCCGTATGGGTAGGGTTGATCCAGATCGCCGTAGCCCTTTACCACCATCGACGCGGCAACTTCAACGGAGCAATCAAAATGCTGAGCAGTGCGATTGAGATCCTCGGCAAGCAACGAGAGCAGCTGCAGGAATTGGGACTGGATGAGTCGGCCCTCCTCCGCTTGCTGGAGCAGCGGCTCGACGATTTGCGCAAAGCCCTTCCCTATCAGCGCATGGATCTTCCCATCGCCTCTCAAGCTCTGCGGGAATGCTATCAACAGGCGTGCCGCCAGCGACAGTTGCCCGAGTCCCGCAGCAGCGACATGACCAACGAATATTTGCTGAACAAGCATACATTGCGCGATCGGCAGGAGGTGCGCGAGGAGCGGATGAGGCAATTGAAGCTTCGTGAGCTTCGCCGCAGCAATGGCAGTAAATAAACGGATCGATAAGCCGAAGCCATCCATTTTCCGTTGGCGTCGGCTTTTTCGTCTGTCAAAATACCCACAGGAGCACTCCCCCTACCAAGCCCGCATCTGCGAGCATATGGCTGAACCAAGTCGGATAGACAGAGGGAAACAAGCCTTTCATCCAAGCCCATAATACACCGACGATGAAAACGACTCCCGTCAGAAGAATGCCCCACCAGAACCCGAACAAAACGGCGGCCACAATCAGGTGATAGAGAGAAAAAAAGAAGCTTGATAACAAGATGGCTGCCAGACGGTTCAACCCCCGTAAAAAGCGTTGCAGGACAAACCCCCGCCACAGCAGTTCTTCCAGCAAAGAATTGACTACGGTGAGGTAGAGAGCAAACCACCCAATCCAGCGTTTATCCAAGCCCCAATTCTCCAAAATGTTTCGGATGTGTTCCGCACTGCCCGGCGTTTGGAGCAACAGCCACATGCCCGCCATGGCCCCCACCAAAAAGAAGATACCCAGTGCGATCCCATAGAGAGCGCCGCGCCTCTCGAACCTGCCCCAGGCCTGTTGCCAATGATCGCCCAATCTCCCTTCCCGCCATCCGTGAAAAAGCGGAATTCCAAGACAGACGAGCAGGTGAAAGCTGACAAAGGTCGCAAACAGACTTTGGCGTTCCACCAAACCGTAGAAGATGGCAAGCGTGGCAGCAAACCCGTAGCCGATCAGCAACAAAAACGACCGTACTCGCAGCATCTTCAACAAGCTCCTTTATCGCGTATTGGCCGTAAATGATATGTCTGATAGTTTACCCATTCCAACGCAGCACCATGTTCTCGATTGCATGAATACGCGCAATGAGAATATACAAATATTTTGACAAGTGCTATACTGTATAAACTTGTTAGTAAAATTTATTTGATAAGGAGTGGGCCCCATGTTGTGGAGAAATCGTACCTTTCTGCTGTTGATGACAGGAGAAGTGGTTGCGGGCGCCGGCATGTGGATTTTTATCATTGCCAACCTGCAGTTTATGCAGGGCCTGATTCCTTCTGATACGCTGAAAGCATTTGTCCTCATGAGCGGATTGGCAGTCAGCATTCTTCTGTCTCCGAAGGCAGGCGTCATCATCGATACATACGACAAACGAAAAGTCCTGATCATTTCCAGTTGGGTGCGCTGTATCAGTCCTGTCTTGATGCTTCCGGCGATCGCTTACGATTCCTTGATCTGGATGATCGTCGCCCTGATTGTCATGCAAAGCTCGGCAGCCTTTTATTTTCCCACTCTGCAATCATCCCTGCCCGCAATCCTGACCAAGGATGAGCTTCTGAAAGCCAATAGCGCTTATTTGAACATCTCGACGCTCTCTCGGATCTTTGGCACGGCCGCTGGCGGAATCCTGGTGGCTGCTTTTTCGTTGTCCCAGCTCTATTTGTTTTCTCTGGTCGCCTACGTGGTCTTGGCCGGAATCACCTTTTTCGTTCAGATTCCGCACGTGCAGAAGAGCCAGCAAAGGGAGAAAATTGAATTTCGCGAAGTGTTGACAGCAAGCCGAAAAGATCCGGCTATCTTCGTCGGATTGATCAACAGCGGACTGATCACCCTTTTCCTCGGCGGTGTCAATCTCATGATCCTGAATTTTAGCTCCATTCAAGGAGAGCCACAGCTCATGGGTTGGATCTTCGCGGCTGAAGGAATCAGCATCCTGATCGGGGGGCTTTTGGCCAAACGCTGGATCGGTGGACGCAATCTGGTCTCCTCCTCGACTCTGATGCTGTTCTTCTTCGCAATTTCGCAATACGGCATGACCTTTGTGGACAATAAAGTGATGGTATTGGCATCCTTTGCCTTGTTCGGATTCATCGTCGCCTTCTTTTTCCCGGTGACGACAACGATTTTTCAAAAAAGGCTGCCGCAGAATCAGCACGGGCGCTTCTTCTCTTTCAAGAGCATGCTCGATCGCAGCTTTTTCTTTCTTGCACTGGCCATTACAGGCGCCTCCCTCGATTTGTTGGGCTTAAGCCTGTACCTGATCTGCCTCGCGACTGTCACCTTGTTCGCAGGCGTTTTCACGCACTTGTACAGTAAAAAGCACAAGCTGGATGTGAGAAGCAGTGATGAAAGCCCTGCCGCAGCCTGATTTCCCTTATATGGAAAGTGCAGTGTCTGCGGCCGGATGGACGCGGAACCTTTGTCTGAGTTCCCGGAATGGTGTACACTTACATCATCGTTAACCTACGGGAGGAAATTTTCATGGACACATTTTCAACTTCTACCCTTGGGCTGCTGCTCCCGATCGCCATGGCTGTCTTCGTCATTTTTTTGCGAATGAAACGCGCCAAGCGACCCGTAACTGCGAAAAGCATCATTCTGCCGCCATTTTTTATGGCAACAGGCTTTGCCATGTTTTTGTTCCCTGGCACGACGACCACTCCAGTTATCGACCTGACTGCCTTTCTGATCGGGATTGTACTGTCCGTTCCATTGATCATGACATCGCGATTTGAGGTGGTCGGTGAGGATATTTATCTGAAGCCGTCCCGAGCGTTGTTCTTTATTCTCGGCGGGCTGCTTGTGATCCGCGTGATCATCAAGCTCGTCATCAACGATTCATTTACTCCCTTGCAAACTGCTGGGCTGTTTTTCCTGCTGGCATTCGGCATGCTGGCTACCTGGCGAGGAGCGATGTTGTACATGTACAGGCAGATCACCAAAAAACCGCTTCGTACGTAAACTATCTGATCGCAAAAAAAGCAGGAGCCGTTTCCCTTGTGGCAAACGTCCTGCTTTCTTTATTTGAAAACTTTATCTTCACATTGGCTCAGTCATGTACATCCCGCCAAACAGCTCATGCTGCGTCTTCTCGCAGTCACCTTTCATACGGACGAAAAATGGCCTCTCCCCTCTTGTTTCCAGCATTTGCTGTGTCGCTCCTGCACCGGACGGCTCGCACAAAGTCACATTCCCGCCAGGCAAGAAAAAGGTTCGGCAATGCGCCACCAACTCTGCATCAAACACACGGGGACCTGCTTCCCAGCCAAACCAGCGGCCCCAGGTATCCGTCGCCTCCTCAAGGTTGCGAACCGCATAGCCGACCGCGTCGAGGTGCGTTGCCCCATTCGGGTGACTTCCGATCAAGCCGCGCATGCTCAACTCCAGGTACCGGTCTTCATCGCCCTGTTCCCATTGAATAAAAAACGGAGGGTGCATCCCGCTTTCGGGATCTCGCGCAAACAGCATCTGCCAGCGTACCGTAGTCCCGTCCTCTCTCTGGCGGCTGCCCGGAACCGGACCCGTAACCTGTAGGCCAGCTTGAGCCAATCGCTTGCTCCACTCCTGGATTTGCGTAGTACGGATTGCGATCTGACCGAACCCCTCGCCTGCCGGCTTTTCATCGACCAGCTGGCGAATCAAAGGGTTGTCCGATCTGCTTGCTATCTCGCTGTTTTCCACAGCGAAACATTCGATGTATGAAAGTCCAAAATAGCTGACACTATTACAGGTCCCCCATAAGGGGTGACGTCCACCTGGTGAAACATGAAAACCTGCCTGCGCAAGAAGAGCGCTCCCTTCCGCAGGGGGACGATGAAGAAAATGGACGAGATGGTCAAAAGCTGCTTCCATCCGGCAAACTCCCTTCTCATTTGGATCTGGCAAGCTGGCCGACTGGTTTTGCCAGCTTTCGATTTGCTATACTATAGGAATGTTTCACAATAGTCCTGGAAGATCGAGGGGGGTAGAATGAAACAGACGCGAACACAAAGAGTGATGGAACAACGCAAAAAAAAGCGCCGCATATGGCTGCAAATCAGTATGCGAACAATTCTATTTTGCTTGATCGCCGTACTGGCAGTCGGTGCGTATTCGTTCTTCAAAACCTTCTTTTCCGATCCGGACGAAGCTAGCCGATTTCCCGAGACCGGGCCTGACAGTGTTGGCCAGATGCCCGAGCCTGCACCGGAGCCGCACGTTCATCTCTCCTTTGTCGGCGATGTCATGATGGCAGGAAACGTAGAGAAAATGCTGATAGAGAAGGGATATGACTATCCTTACACAGAGGTGGCAACATGGTTTGCCCAAGACGATATTACGATCGCCAACCTGGAAACGCCCGTGACGACCAGAGGGACTCCGCCTGAAAACAAAGCATTTATCTACAAGTCGCCGCCCGCGGCCCTGCCTGCCCTCAAAGAAGCGGGCATTGACGTGGTCAACCTGGCGAACAATCATTCCATGGACCAGGGGGTGGAGGGGCTTCTCGATACGTTTTCTTTTTTGGATAAAAACCAGATTGCCTACATCGGAGCAGGAAAAGACATGGAACGGGCCTATGCCCCTGTCATCATCGAGAAAAACGGGATTCGCGTTGCTTTCCTTGGATTCAGCCGCGTCATTCCTGAGGTAAGCTGGTACGCCGGAAAAAACAAGCCGGGAATGGCTGCCACCTATGATCCCGCCCTTGCAGTCAAAGCGATTCAGGAAGCCCGCACCCAGGCCGATCTGGTCGTGGTCATCCCCCATTGGGGCGAGGAGCGCAAGGATGATCCCGTCGATCATCAGACACAACTCGCACGAGCCTACATCGACGCGGGCGCTGACTTGGTAGTAGGCGGACATCCGCATGTCCTGCAAGGCTTCGAAACGTACAAGGATAAATGGATTGCATACAGCCTGGGCAATTTCGTCTTTACCCGCTCGACCGAACCCCGAACCTGGGAAAGCATCATTTTGCAGGCAAGCTGCACGAAATCAGGGAATTGCGCACTCAAGGCGATCCCGGTTCATGCTGAGCTGGCACGAGCCGTTCCGATGAATGATACAGACGGGCAGATCCTGCTCAAGCGACTGGAGTCCATCTCCATCAATGCGAGGATTCATTCAGACGGCAGCGTATCTGCCAAGGACTAGCTTGCCCAAACGAAAACCTCTGCCCGTTCCCCCATGCCTGGCTGTCCCTCGCCTCGACGGATAGCCAGGCTTTTTACGCAAACGCAATAGCTGCCTGCACGGCTTTTTGCCAGCCAGCATAGAGTCGTTCCCTGCTTTCCTCCCCCATCTCTACCGTAAATGAGCGATCCATCCGCCAGTTTTCGGCGATCTCCCGCTTATCCTTCCAGAAGCCTACAGCCAGGCCAGCCAAATACGCTGCACCCAATGCGGTCGTCTCATTCACCTGCGGGCGATCGACAGGCACACCCAGCATATCGCTTTGAAACTGCATCAGGAAATTGTTGCTCACCGCGCCGCCGTCCACCCGCAGCCTTTTCAACTGTATTCCCGAATCGGCCTCCATGGCGTTCAATACATCCTTGGTCTGATACGCCAAGGCTTCCAGCGTGGCACGGACAAAATGCTCCTTGCTGGTTCCCCTCGTCAAGCCGAATACAGCCCCACGAACTTCACTGTTCCAATAGGGCGTCCCCAGCCCGACGAATGCCGGGACGACATACACGCCATCGGTGGAGGATACACGCTCCGCATATCTTTCGCTCTCCGAGGAGGTTTTCAGCATGCGCAGTCCATCTCGCAGCCATTGGATCGCGGAGCCGGCGACAAAAATGCTTCCCTCCAAGGCGTACTCCACCTCTTGCCCGATCCCCCAGGCGATCGTCGTCAGCAAGCCATGCTCGGAGCGAACAGCTTGCTTGCCTGTATTCATCAGCATGAAGCACCCTGTGCCATAGGTGTTTTTCGCCATGCCTTGTTCAAAGCATGCTTGACCAAATAAAGCCGCCTGCTGGTCTCCAGCAGCCCCGCTTATCGGCACGGCTGCGCCAAAAAACAGATTTTTATCCGTATAGGCGTATACTTCTGAGCTGGACCGTACTTCGGGCAGCATCTGCACAGGTACGTCGAGGATGGATAGCAGTTCTTCGTCCCAGCGAAGGGAATGGATATCGTACATCAGCGTACGCGATGCATTCGTACAGTCTGTGACGTGCACTGCTCCGCCTGACAGCTTCCAGATCAGCCAGGTGTCTACAGTGCCAAACATCAGCTCCCCACGCTGTGCGCGGTCCCTTGCCCCATCTACATGATCCAGAATCCACTTCAGCTTGGTGCCGGAAAAATAAGCATCGATCAGCAAGCCAGTCTTGTCGCGAAAAAGCTGCGTCCATCCCTGCTGCTTCAACGTATCGCAGATCTCAGCCGTCTGTCGCGATTGCCAAACAATCGCGGGATAGATCGGCATCCCTGTCTCTTTATCCCAGACAAGCGTCGTCTCCCGCTGATTTGTAATCCCGATCGCAGCGACTTCATGGGCTGAAACTTGCTGGTTGGCCAGCACTTCCCCGATGACGCTGACCACGGAAGCCCAGATTTCCAGGCCATCCTGCTCCACCCAGCCCGGCTTCGGGAAGTACTGCTTGAATTCCTTTTGGGCCATCCCGATGATCTTCCCTGATTTATCGAACAAAATCGCCCGTGAACTCGTGGTTCCTTGATCGATTGCAAGCACGTACTGCTTTTCCATGTTGTGTCCCCCTGCCTTCCTCTCGTCGCTATGACAGTCCTTCAAACAACAAAACACGGGCTGGCGCAGCATCCGTCCCGATCAGCTTCAGCGGCGCTGCGACCATGAAGTACCTCGACTCTGCCACTTCTCTCAGGCGAAGACCCTCGATCACGATAATCCCTGCCGCAAACAAAATCTTGTGAGTGGGATGCCCCTCCTGATTGCGCTCGATCCCGAGAGCGTCTGTCCCGACGCCGCGAACGCCCAACTCTGCCAGATACTCTGCTCCGTCCTGAGCTAGGTAGACAAACGCAAAGGAAAACTCGTCGCTGTACGAATTTTTTGTCTTAAACAGCAGAAAGTCCCCCTGTTCAATCTCAAAACGCTCCAGATCCTGCCTCGTGATTCGGTCTTCTACCGCTGTCAGGTCCAGCACTTTGCAGCTCCCGACCAGCTTTTCCAACGGAATTGACTCCATCGTCTCTCCGTCCACGACCATATGGAGCGGAGCATCGACATGCGTCCCAGTATGTACATCCAGCTCGATTCTCGATTCTGTGACGTAGCCGTTGGTCTGCGGCTTGATTCTCGGCTGTTTCTCCGCTTTGTTTTTGTAGACGGCCATCCCCTCGTAGATCGCACCTGTAACATCGTACATTTTCATGTTCCCGCCTCCTCTTCTTCTGTACCCCAATCCACGTGCTCGTCAGCCGGAAAGCGCAATCCGATCTGCCTGCGAGCTTCGTCCATGATCTGCATTGCGACAAGGGAATTTTGATGAGAGTTGGTTGACGATTCTCTTTTTCCTGTGCGGATCAACTCCATGAATTCACGAATTTCATAATGCATGAGGCGGGAGGTTTGCGGTACTGTGATGTCCTCGACGCGACCATCGCGGTAGCGTATCTCCACCTTTTGCGGACGATTGATCTTATCGATGACCATCGTGGCGTCCTCGCCTTGGATTTCGGCAGGCAGAAAAGAGGTGGTAATCTTGGAGAACATTACTGCGGCTTCACAGTCCGGGTAACGCATGAGGATGCTTCCCTGCCCGTCCACACCAGAGTCAAGCATGACTGCTTCAGCTTGGATGCGCTGAGGTTTGCCCAATAGGACAACGAGCGGGTATATGCAGTATATGCCAATATCCATCAGCGCTCCGTTGGAAAAAGCCGGGTTGAAGGCATTGGGCAGCTGCCCATCCTTGTAGGCGTCATAGCGGGAGGAATACTGCCCGTTGCTGGCGACATAGCGGCGTATCCGCCCCAATTTGTGCAGATTGCCCTGAATCGCCCGGAAATTGGGGGCAAGCGGCTTTTCACACAGGACATGCATGCCGTGCTCCATGCAGACCAAGGCTTGCGAGGCGTGAAATGAATTGGGGCTGGCGATATAGACCGCATCAATCCGCTTGCTTTTGACCATTTCCTCCAGGTCTGCAAACCAGTAGGGAATTCCTTGCATAGCAGCAAATTCTCGGGCTCTTTCTTCCGTTCGCGAATAGACGGCCTCCAGCGAGAAGCCATCCACTTCCCTGCCGGAACGGATGAATTCCTCGGTAATCCAGTTGGTTCCGATCACGCCAAACCGCATAGTCCTGCCCCCTTTTTGAGAAGACGCTTTTCCCTATTTTATTCTTTCTTCTCCACGGCATGTCCTCCAAATTGATTGCGCAGGGCAGCTACTACTTTTCCAGAAAAAGTATCTGTCTCCAGCGAACGGTAGCGCATCAACAGGGACATGGCGATCACCGGCGTGGCTGCCTGCAGGTCGAGCGCTGTCTCCAAGGTCCACTTGCCCTCCCCGGAGGAGTGCATGATTCCTTTGATCTCGTCCAGACGGGCATCCTGGGAAAAGGCCTGTTCGGTCAGTTCCATCAGCCAGGAGCGAATGACCGAGCCGTGGTTCCACACTTTTGCCACCTTCGCAAAGTCGTAATCGAACTCGCTTTTGGCCAAGACCTCAAACCCTTCCCCGATCGCCGCCATCATGCCGTATTCGATGCCGTTATGGATCATCTTGAGAAAGTGGCCGCTGCCCGATTTGCCTGTGTACAGATAGCCGTTCTCCACTGCCGTATCGCGGAATAGCGGTTCGACTAGACGCCAAGCCTGCGGGTCTCCGCCTACCATGTAGCAAGCACCGTGTCTGGCCCCGCTGATCCCGCCAGAGGTCCCGGCGTCCAGATAAAAGATCCCGTGCTCCTCCATCTGCGCTGCACGGCGAATGGACTCTTTGTAATGCGAATTGCCAGCTTCAACGACAATGTCTCCCGCAGCGAGCAATGGGGTCAACTCCGCCAGGACGCCGTCTACGTGGGCGTGCGGGACCATCAGCCAGACGATGCGCGGAGCATCCAATGACTCGACCAGCTGTGTCAGGTTTTTTGCCCCGGTTGCACCCGCAATGCTGATTTCTCCTACCGCTTCCGCATTCACGTCAAAGGCAGTTACTTCATGTCCACGCTCCATCAATTGCAGTCCCAGATTCAGACCCATTTTTCCCAAACCGATCAACCCGACCTTCATCGTTATCCGCCCCCTCATTTTCCTTTGCTTCATCGTGCATGTACAGGTGTGTATACAGGCTCGTCCTGCGGATCAAGCCACCAGGTAAAGCCGTCCTCCTCCAGCAAACGGTATGCCGCATCCGGGCCGTTCGTACCTGCCGGATAGTCATGCAGCGGCACGCGATTTTCGGCAAATGCCGCGAGAATCGGCTCCACCCAACGCCACGCCAGCTCTACTTCCTCCCACTGGGCAAAATGCGTCCGATCTCCCTTCATCGCTTCAGTCAGCAGAAGCTCGTAGGGCTCGGGGAGATTTTCCTGATTGGCATACTTCAATTCCACAGGCTCGAGCTGTCCGGGCTTGCCGGGACCATTCAGATTCAATCGCAAGGTCATTCCTTGATTCGGCGAGACGTGGATCACCATCAGATTCGGCAGCTCTGCTTCCTCGGAAGGTTTGCACTGCACCACGATTCGGGTCGACTTTTCCTTCATTCGCTTGCCGGTACGAAGGTAAAAAGGCACCCCTTGCCAGCGCGGCAGATCAATGAACAGGCGGGCAGCGACGAATGTATCGGTCATTGACATGGGCGCTACTCCTGCTTCCTCCCGGTAAGCGAAGGCATGGGTTCCGTCTATAGAACCCTCGCTGTATTGCCCGCGAACCACGTGCAGCCTGACATCCTCTTTGTCTAGCGGACGCACGGCTTCCATTACGTTTCGCTTTGCAGCCTGTATCTCCTCCGCTGTCATCCTCCCAGGCACGTGCATGGCGGTCAACATGGCCAGCTGCAGCAAATGATTTTGCACCATATCGCGAATGGCCCCGGCATGATCATAATAAGCGGCCCGCTCCTCTACTCCGATCGTCTCGCTGGCGGTGATTTGCACATTGGCGATATATCGACTGTTCCAGATCGCATGAATGATCGGATTGGCTGATTCCAGCGATCCCAGGCTCTGCACCATCGGCTTGCCCAGATAGTGATCGATGCGGTAGATCTCTTCCTCGGCAAACGCCTCACCCAGCTTGCGATTCAAGTCACGCGCAGATGCGAGGTCTGAACCAAACGGCTTCTCAACCATCAGACGCCTCCAGCCACTCGTCTGACTCAGTCCGCTTCGATGCAGGTTCCCGGCAATGCCTGCAAACAACTCCGGTGAAACAGACAAATAGAAAAGACGATTCTCCCCGATCCGCCGTTCGCTCTCCCCGCTCCGTACATAGTGGTGCAAATTCAAATAGGCTTGCGGCTGCCGCACATCCATCTCGTAATACTCGATCCCTTGCAAAAAGACCCGAAGCCTGGAAAAATCCCCTGCCCGATCCTGACAAAAATCACGCAGCGACTCTTCTATGTGAGCTCGGAATCGCGACTGACTCCACGCTCTCCTGCCAATCGCGACTACCCAAAAAGGCTGCGGAAGCTTCCGGTCCAGATACATGCGAAACAAGGCAGGGAAAATTTTGCGGGCTGCCAAATCACCTGTTGCGCCAAACAGCAGCATGGTCATCGTATCCATTTTTGATTGCCCCCTCCTTGTCATCATCACGAACAAGCTGACACCGTTATTATTAGGCAAATGCCTGGTTTCATCAAGTGACTCCCTGCCATCCTGTGCCCGCTTTTTTGCGAGAGAAGAGGATTTTTTTGACTGATTCGTGAACCATATAGAGAGCAGGCAAAATAACCACCCAACACGTTGTCAGAAAAGTCTGCCATCCGTCATTTCAGGCTTGCTCACCTGGCATGGGACGTTGCGGGAGTCTCATACCTTATAAGGGGAAGGCAATTGCTCATGAGAGGGGGTGCCCTTTCTCTCCACTACCGTGAAACTTGATTGAAGGAGGTTATTGTCTTGAGACTTCGTCCGCGTGAACCTATCGACGTTGTCATGTATGTATCGACTTGTATCGCTGATCAGGATTGGCATTTGCAAAAATGGTTGTTCCGAATGCGAAGATAGTTCAAACCATGGGAGGAGGACTCTATGCGAGTCGCGATAGTAGGCGTTGGAGGAGTAGGACAAGTAAGTGCGTGTGAGCTGGTAAAATCACAGTATTTGACCAAGCTGGTTTTGGCGGACATATCCATCGCACCAGCTGAGGAATTGGCCGCAGAGCTGCGTCGCGAGACTGACGTGGAAATTCAGGTCAAACGGGTGGATGCAAGGGACGTGTCCAGTGTGCAGGCCATTTTGGACGATATTGATGTCCTGCTGCACATCGGATTGCCGGAAAATAATTTTGAAGTGATGAAAGCATGCCTGAATACAAAAACGCATTACATCGATACTGCTTCTTCGGGACCACAATGGCTCCGCAAGCAGCTTGCCTGGAACGATAAATTCCGTGCTGCCGGAATCCTCGGCATCATGGGCTTGGGTTGCGACCCCGGCTTTTCCAATATTGCCGCCCGCTACGCCGTCGATCAACTGGACGAGGTAGACGCGATCCTGATCCGTGACGGCGATAACTCCATCGTCGATTACGATGGTTTTTGCTCTTATTTCAGCCCTCAGACTGCCATCCAGGAATGTCTGGCCAAACCCAATTACTGGACGGCTGACAAGGGGGAGCAGTATCTCCCGACCCCTTTTGCCAACAAGGAGGAGTTTGAGTTCCCTGAACCGATCGGCTGGCTCGACTGCTACAATGTCGAGCATGAGGAAGCGACGACGCTCGGCGAAACGATCGGCAGGGCGAAAGGCTGCAAATACGTCGACTTCAAATACGCCTTGCATCCCGATTTCGTCAATACGCTCAAGGTCTTAAGCTATCTGGGCCTGGACAGCGACGAGGAGATCGAGGTCAAAGGCGTAAAAGTGGCCCCTCGGGATGTCGTCGTCACCACGATGCCCAAACCGGTTGATCTGGCTGGCAAAATCCATGGCTACTCCAGCGTGGGTGCCTTGGTCAAGGGCAAGAAAAATAACAAACGCAAAGAAGTTTACGTCTACACGATAGCCAATCATGACGAGGTTTTTTATAAGACCGAGTTCCAGGCGACGATTTGGCAGACTGGCATTCCCCCGGTCGTTGCCGTCGACATGATTGCAGAGGGGTTGCTACAGACGACAGGCTGCATTCCACCGGAGTTGATTGACCCCATCCCTTTTTTGGAACGGCTGAAAGCTCGCGGTATGGCTTGGGATGTCATCGAGAAGACTTCCCCTCTCTCGCAAGGCACGTAGCACGTAACTTGAGATAAAGAAAACCGTTCACCCTTTTGTTTGGGGCGAACGGTTTTTTCACATCTGTTATTCGCTCTTTCGCAGCACGGCTCGCACAGGACTCCCATCCGCATCGGCAAGCGGCAGCGGCAGTGCGATCAACTCATAATCACCCGGCTGGACATGATCCAAAAGCAAGCCTTCCAAAATATGGATATCGTGCTGGTGCAAGCCGTGATGGGCAAGCAATTCCTTGCTGTCCAGCGGATCGACCGACGGTACATCGACCCCGATCAGCCGAATTCCTTTTTCCGCCAGAAAGGCCGGCAGATCAGGGCGCAGATAGCAGATCTCCTCGGGAAACCTCTCTGGTTCACTCCAGGAGCCAGTACGAATCAACAGGCGGCTGACGCCTTCCAAATCAAAATCGGCGAGATCGTCTGCCCCGATACTGGGTTTGTCCAACAGTTCCACGACCCGTGCCATCCCGACGTACAGGTCGATGTCCAGATGAAGCATCCTTCTCCCGTCGTCATCGAAGTGAAAAGGTGCATCCACATGCGTTCCGGTATGTATACTCATGGTCAGCTTTCCTACATTGACGGAGCCGCTTGATGATTTTGGCCAGTTCACTTCATAAGTAAAAGGCGTATCACCCGGCCATGTCGGTGTCCCTGCCACCAGCGGGCGTGATATATCCAGCAATTTCGCGCACATACGAATTTCCCTTCCCTTCCTCTACGCTTCTTTTCCACAGATTACAGAATAGTGGAACCAGCGTCAACATTCACGCGAATAATCGGGTTCTCTCTTTTCATTTGCGACTATTCCCTGTATCGTAAGAACATAGAAAGGGGACGATGGAAGTGGAACAGAGCCATTCCCAGACAGATGGTCGCCACCTCAGATCGCAGCAGACACGGCAAAAGCTTTTGGAAGCTGCGCGACAAATCTTTCTCGAAGAAGGCTTTCAAAAAACAACAATCTCGCAGATTATCAAGCGAGCCAATACCGGCTATGGGACAGCTTACGTGCATTTCAGCGGAAAGGACGATTTTTTGATTGTACTTATGGAGGATGTTATGGCGGCCTTTTACGCGATCGCGGAACTGCCTTTCTTTCCGCAGACCCGGCAGGAAGCCCACGAGATGATCCTGCACCAGACGACGACATTTTTGAATCTGGCCGTAACCGAACGCAAAATGCTGCAGTTGTTTTCCGAAGCGATGGGCGCTTTCCCCACGGTCCAGCAAAAATGGGAGGAGATCCGGGAGCAATTCGTCCAGCGAATCGCCCAGGATATTCGCCATGCCCAGCGCCAAGGATTGGCCCGGGCAGAAGTAAACCCCGAGCTTGTCGCCCGGGGCTGGTTCTACTCGCATGAAATGTATTTGTGGGACATCGTCAAAAACAAAAATCAAGCTTCGCTGGACGAAATCGCGAGTACCCTCGTCGCGATTTACACCGGCGGACTATACGAGCCGTCCCCTGCATCACAAGGGTAAGAGGGGTTTACAACTGGATTCCATAGCCAAGGGCCAATTGCTTCATGCCCTCTTTGCTTTCTTTGATCAAAGTCCTGGCCTCTTCCAGCTTTTCGCGGGCAGCGGTCAGGCCTGCCTTGTCCTTGTCCTTCATAGCATTGACAATTCGTTGAAATGCCTCCTGCTGTGCACGGGTCGCAGACAGGTACTTTTCATGTACCTCCTGTACTTCCTTGGTCGCAGGCTTGATCTTCTCCAGTTCCTTTACAAATGCCTCATAACGCGGCAATACCTGATCATTCAATCCCTGGTACAGGGCCTGCGGGTCCTTCAGGGTTTGCGACATGTTGCTAAACTGGGTCATAATCTCCTGTTCCAGGGAGGCTACCTTGGGCAATTCCTCTTTGAAGTAGTGATTCGCATCTTCCTCGACTGGATCGCTGCTGCAGCCTGCCAGCAACAAAACGGCCGACAGCACTATCAGCATCCATGCTTTAGCTTTTCTCATGATTTTCTCCTTCCCAACAACTGCTGCAAATAGAGTACCACAATTTGTACAATTATGGATTGGTAAGTTACAACCGATTTTGGTGGAGAAGATAGCATTCGGCTTCCTTGTACAGTCCTTCTTGATCCGCGTGCTTCAGATAGCTTTTCATCGTCCGCAGCCATTCGACCGTCGTGGAGCGGGTCGCGGCGATCGATTCGCGCAGGTCGCTCATCTGGATCGGGCGTTCGATGCCCTTGGTCAGCATATCATGCAGGACTTGCTCTGTCGCCAATTCTACTACATACTCAAAATCCGAAGCGGAATAAAAAGACGTCCAGGCGGCAAGCTGCGCGAAATCGAGCGGTTCCGAAGGACGGCCGGACAATTTCTGACGGAATATCGCTTCGCGCGCTTCCAGATCTGGCGGACCGACAAAGATCAGCCTGTCAAACCGTCGATGACAGGCGGGATCGACGTCCCAAGGCATGCTGGTGGCTGCAACGAACAGCAATTTTTCCGGGCTGCTTTTGATCTGGTCCATCTCCCACAGCAATTGGTCGGTCACCCTGCGCAAGAGCAGGGAGGAAGCCTTTCCCCTGTTGTTGCTCAACGCTTCCAGCTCATCGAGGAAAAGAAGGGTTGGCTTTTGCTCCCGTGCCATAGCAAACAAGTCCTTGATTTGATCCTCATTGACTCCCTGATAGGATGAAAGACTGTCTGCCAGGGACATTGGAAGGAAATGCGCCTGACATTCTCCGGCGATCGCCTTCGCGAGGGTGTTTTTGCCGCACCCGGGCGGCCCGTAAAGCAGTACGCTTTCACCACTCCCCTTTTTGCGAAAGATCCCGGCTGCCCCTGAAGTGACAAATGGTTGGACAATCTTCTGCTGCACTTCCTCCTTGATAGTCGTCATTCCCCCGATGTCAGCCAGCGTGATTGGCCGCTGCTCCTGCTCGTCATTAGAACCCTCCACGCCCGATTGGCCTCTCTGCGCCAGGAGCATGGGAACCGATTCATACGCAAGGAAAAAATCCGTATCCTCAATTGCCTTTTTGAGCGGAGATTCTTGCTGATACGGATTTCCCTCTTTCACGATCATATGTCTAATCTCTTCATCCCCGAGGGTCAAAGCCTGCGTAAAGGCATGCAACGCTTCATTGCGCTCCCCCATCTCTGCATATTCCAGTCCAAGCAGATACCAAGTCAATGCATTCGTCTCATCTCGAGTCAGCATCGCTTTCAATATCTCTATCTTTGTCATTGGTTTCTCCCCTGAAAACGATAATAAGCACATAGCATCATCTTATTATAATGCATATGGCCTACGAGAAGAATATGGGAATAGGAAGAAGGGATGGAAGCAAAAAAACCACCTGGCCCCATGAGGGAGCAGGTGGTTCTCCTTTACACCAGTACTCGCTGGAAAAAGTCTTCCAATTGGCTGACGTCTGTAATCCGCTTGTTGCATTTCTCGGAATCGACACACATGTAATTGCCAACCGCCTTGTAATAATCCGGCGAAAGCGAGGATTTCGCTTTGGATATCGCCGTCACCAGCGCCACTTCTTCATGGCCGTGGCACAATGAACAAAGATTTTTCTTGTTCCCCGGCGTAAATCTGCCTTCTACCCCGATGAATTTACCATTTTCTGGATAAACAAAATAAATCTTGTTCGTTGCGATGTCGATCCATCCCAGGTAGGTAAGCTTGGAGATTTCCATATTGGCGAGATCTGGAAGCTTGAGCTTCTTGCTTTTTGGAAAGAGCTTTTTGATCTGCGCTTCTGTAATCGCTGGAAAATCTACCGTGTACTCGCTTAGTCTGTTAAGGTACTCCGAAAAATCCTGTGATGTTTTGCAGGTCGTAATCGGTTGCAGCAGGTCTTTTTGTTCCTTGCTCAGTTCAGGGAACAGCTCCATGATCTTGGATTCAGCAAGGAAGATGACCGCTTCGAGAACTTTCGGATCAGACACCGTATTATGGGTACGGAGAACATGATCGGCCTGTTTTTTAATGAAATTGTACTGATGGTTGCGGATAAATGGCTGAGTCATTGTGGACACACCTCTAACTTGTAGGATCAGGGCACCAACATCCATCTGCCCCGGGTTGTAGAATGGTATTGTCCATTCCTCCCATCCAACTTAAGCAATTTGACCTGCCTGTTCAATAGGCAGAATTGCAAAAGAGGGGAGGACAAGCCCGGCATCTGCCGCGGGTAAAGCGCTCCAAACATATCGTTTGAGTGATTCTATTTCATGATACTTGGGCAACCGTCCGGCGTTTAACTTGCTTTCCCTGCCCCTGTGAGATTCGCCGATCCGATAGCTTCATCAAACTCGAAACTTGTCGTACGCTTCACCACGGGTTGGTGCCCAGTTATTGTTTTTGAAAAATAGGTTATTTCCGTCTTGCTATCCATATTTCTTGTAGCGGCCTTATTCGCTACAAGCGTTATCTTAATCTGCACACGCGCAACCACCCTCAATCGAGCAGGGAAATAATTACATACTTTACACTCCCTTTGCCGAAGATGCAAGAGGAAACTTCCGTTAAGGAATGATGCATGCTGCAGTGGTGGGGAGGAAAAAAGGGAAAACGCTTCAGGCGGGTTGGGATCTTTGCTGGGGGGCATCCCTGGCACTCTATCAGTTATCCTCATTGTCTGGTAAATACAACTACATCTGCGTTACTGGGATAAATCCATCAATAAATCTCTCTCCAAGATTTTTTTCGACTCGCGTTTTGAATAATAAGGAAAAAATTCCATATAATTTAGACTGGAGTGAAATATGCAGGAACAGCTATACTAATATAATCGTCTATCCGGCAGCTAAAAATATCCAGACTTTTTCTTCTTATCAAGAGAGATGGACCGACCGGCCCGATGAGACTCTCGGCAAAGGCTTGATAGATAAAAGGAGCCATTCCTGTAATGAATGAATTTGGGGTTTGAATGAAAAAAGCACCTTCTGTAAACTGGGAAACGTTCCACCCAAAGAACAATTACCCGTACAGGAGGTACTCCACTATGAAGTA
>Ga0182742_1000622_pt1 | contig 52982 bp, 49 predicted proteins | sample eDN5th37CBELigMG_FD_128880 | JGI IMG/M metagenome (GOLD analysis project Ga0182742, IMG submission 128880) | Enriched Miracle-Growth compost microbial communities from Emeryville, California, USA - eDNA 5th pass 37_C BE-Lig MG (version 2)... ...
CTTGCCGTCCTCGCCCTCGCCCAGCTCCTTCTGGATCGCCTTGAGCTGCTCGTTCAGGTAGTACTCGCGCTGGGTCTTCTCCATCTGCCGCTTGACGCGGTTCCGGATGCGCTTCTCCACCTGAAGGACGCCGATCTCGCTCTCCATGTGAGCAAAGACCCGCTCCAGCCGCTGCGCCACGCTGGCGATCTCGAGCAGCTCCTGCTTCTCGCTGATCTTCAGGTTCAGATGGCTGGCGACCGTGTCCGCGAGCTTGGCGGCGTCATCGATCTGGTTGATCGAGACCAGCACCTCGGGGGCGATCTTCTTGTTGAGCTTGATGTACTGCTCGAACTGCGACACGACGGTGCGGGCGAGCGCCTCCACCTCGGACGATTCGGCCTCGGCCTCATCGATCGCGGCGGTATAGGCCTCGAAATACTGCTCCGTCTCCTTGAAGCCGAGCACGCGGGCGCGCTTGCCGCCCTCCACCAGCACCTTCACCGTGCCATCGGGCAGCTTCAGCAGCTGCAGTACCGTGGAAACGGTACCCACCTCATAGAGGTCGTCAGCGCCGGGATCGTCCTGGGAGGCGTTGCGCTGGGCGACGAGCAGAATCTGCTTGTCCTCCCGCATCACCGCCTCAAGGGCACGGACACTCTTCTCACGCCCCACAAAAAGCGGAACGATCATATGCGGGAACACGACAATGTCCCGCAGCGGCAGCACAGGAAGCAACTCGCCGCTCAGCAACTCGGGTTTCTTATCCGCCATTGGGGACCTCACTCAGGACAGCCGGCGTGGCTCCGCCCGTTCTCGGCACGGCGCCTCACCACGGGGATCTCCCATGAAATGGGAACGGCACGGGCACAGGGCAAGCCACGTAGGCCAGCCCTGCTTTCCCGGCCGGGCTAGACCTCACGCGGAAGTCTGCTCCGCTGCCCGTTCACCATAGATGAACAGTGGGGCGGCGCGGCCTTCGGCCACCTCCTTGTTCACCACAACCTCTTCCACATCCTCCAGGCCCGGCAAATCGAACATGGTGCCGAGCAGGATGCCCTCCATGATCGAACGCAGGCCACGGGCGCCGGTCTTGCGCTGGATGGCGCGGGTGGCGACCGAGCGCAGCGCGTCCTCGGTGAAGGTCAGCTTGGTGGCCTCCATCTCGAACAGGCGCTGGTACTGCTTGACCAGGGCGTTCTTCGGCTTGGTCAGGATCTCGACCAGCGCCTTCTCGTCCAGGTCATCCAGCGTGGCCACAACCGGCAGGCGGCCGATGAACTCCGGGATCAGCCCGAACTTCAGCAGGTCCTCCGGCTCCACCTCGCGCAGGATCTGCCCGGTGCGGCGCTCATCCGGCCCACGGACCTCGGCGCCATAGCCGATTCCCGAGCCCTTGCCGCGGCCGGCGATGATCTTCTCCAGCCCGGCGAAGGCGCCGCCGCAGATGAAGAGGATGTTCGAGGTATCGACCTGCAGGAACTCCTGCTGCGGGTGCTTGCGGCCGCCCTGTGGTGGCACGGAGGCCACGGTGCCTTCCATGATCTTCAGCAGGGCCTGCTGAACGCCCTCCCCGCTCACGTCGCGCGTGATCGAGGGGTTGTCCGACTTGCGGCTGATCTTGTCGACCTCGTCGATATAGACGATGCCGCGCTGCGCCCGCTCGACGTTGTAGTCGGCGGCCTGCAGCAGCTTGAGGATGATGTTCTCCACATCCTCACCGACATAGCCGGCCTCGGTCAGGGTGGTCGCATCCGCCATGGTGAAGGGCACGTCGAGGATGCGGGCCAGGGTCTGGGCGAGCAGCGTCTTGCCCGAACCGGTGGGCCCCACCAGCATGATGTTCGACTTGGCGATCTCGACGTCGCCAGTCTTGCCGCCATGCGCCAGGCGCTTGTAATGATTGTGAACCGCGACCGAAAGCACGCGCTTGGCGTGTTCCTGCCCGATCACGTAATCATCCAGCACCTTGCAGATCTCGCGCGGGGTCGGCACCCCGTCGCGGGACTTCACCAAGTGCGTCTTGTGCTCCTCACGGATGATATCCATGCAGAGTTCGACGCACTCGTCGCAGATGAAGACCGTCGGGCCGGCGATGAGTTTGCGGACCTCGTGCTGCGACTTGCCGCAGAACGAGCAGTAGAGAGTGTTCTTCGAGTCGCCGGACTTGCTCATGCGCGCTCCTGGACCCCCCGGGGATCGACCGGCGGATCTTGCGGGACTGTAGCCCCCCTGTCATCCAGGGGGAAGCGGAACGGAAACCGGACGGCCCGCGCCAGTCCGGTTTCCGCAGGTAGGCTCTGCCACCGGGAGGCCCAGGGCACGGTCTCCCGGCCGGGCATCACCCCTTCGGCACCTCGGTCGGCGCCATCGGCCGCTCCTCGACCACCTGGTCGATGAGGCCGAACTCCTTGGCCTCTTCGGCGGACATGTAGCTGTCGCGCTCCAGCTTCCGCTCGATCTCCTCGATCGGCTGGCCGGTATGCTTGACGTAGATCTGGTTCAGGCGCTTGCGCAGCGCAAGGATCTCGCGCGCCTGGATCTCGATGTCCGTCGCCTGGCCCTGGGCGCCGCCTGAGGGCTGGTGCACCATGATCCGGCTGTTCGGCAGCGCGAAACGCTTGCCCTTGGCGCCGGCCGTCAGCAGCAGGCTGCCCATGGAGGCGGCCATGCCCAGGCAGACCGTACTCACCGGGGCGCGGATGTACTGCATGGTGTCGTACATCGCCAGGCCCGCCGAAACCACGCCGCCCGGGCTGTTGATGTAGAAGGCGATGTCCTTGTTCGGATTCTCGCTTTCTAGGAACAGCAGCTGAGCGCAGATCAGCGACGACATCTGGTCATAGACCGGACCCGTCAGGAAGATGATCCGCTCCTTCAGCAGGCGCGAATAGATATCGAAGGCCCGTTCGCCCCGCGCGGTCTGCTCGACCACCATGGGGACGAGGTTGTTGTAAATTTCGACCGGATCGCGGTCCCGCATCTTGCATCCTCTCGCGGCGGCGGAGCCCCGGCGCCTCCGCGAGCCCCTGCCCGCTTCGGTCCGGTGCCGGCCTGCCGCCGTCACCTTAGACTTCGAAGGTTAACATGGGGCAGACGCCACTCGGGCGAAAGAGGGGGGTCCCCTTCACGCTTGCGGGCCGGGGCGGTCATTCCGCGCCCGGCCCGCCGCAAATCGAAGGGGAAAGTACCGTCAGCCCTGCGGTTCAGCCGAGAGCTCGGCCGCCGGAACTTCCTTTTCCGTCACCTTGGCCAGCTCCAGCATGAAGTCCACCACCTTCTCCTCGAAGAGCGGCGCCCGAAGGTTTTCAATGGCCTGCGGGTTCTTCTGGAAGAACTCCAGAACCTGCCGCTCCTGGCCCGGATAGCGCTGCGCCTCGGTGCGCATCGCCCGGGAGAGCTCGTCGTTGCTCACCTGGATGTTGTTGCTGCGGCCGATCTCGGAGAGCAGCAGGCCCAGGCGGATGCGACGCTCGGCAATGGCGCGGTAGTCCGCCTTCAGCGTCTCCTCGTCCTTGCCCTTGTCCTCCTCGTCCAGCCGGCCGGCCTTCATGTCGGCCTCAACACGCTGCCAGATCTGGGCGAACTCCATCTCCACCATGCCCTGCGGCACATCGAAGGAGGCCTGCGAGGAAAGGGCGTCCAGCAGCTTGCGCTTCACATTGAGGCGGGAGAGCTGGTCGTACTCGCCCTGCAGGGACTCGCCGATGCGCTTCTTCAGCTCGTCCAGGCTCTCCAGGCCAAGCTTCTTGGCGAAGGCGTCATCCAGCGTGGCCTGGGCCGGCTTCTTCAGCGCCTTGGCGGTCAGCTCGAAGCGGGCCGGCTTGCCCGCCAGCTCGGCAGCGCCGTACTCGGCCGGGAAGGTCACGTCCACATGGCGGGTCTCGCCAATCTGGATGCCCTCCAGACCTTCGGCGAAGCCGGGAATGAAGCCGCTGCCGCCGATCTCGACCGGCATGTCGCTGCCCGTGCCGCCCGGGAAGGGCTCGGCGAGGGCGTCGCCGCCCACCACGCTCGGGGACCAGATGCGCAGCGTCACCTCGGCATTCGCCGGCTGCTGGAAGTTGAGCCGCAGGAAGGGGCGCACCGCGTGCACCTTGTCGGCGGCGACGGTCAGCTGCACTTCGGCGGAGGCCGGCTCACTGCCCGACAGGGTGAGGGCCGCGGTATGCGGCTCCACCACGCCACCGCTGGCGTCACGCGCGCTCAGGTCGAGTACGGCCGAGGCGCCCTCCGGCAATTCACCCGCCACCACGGCCACCTTCAGCCGCGCGGTGAAGGCCTCGCCCTGCTTGGCGGGAATCGCGCCTTCCTCAGCCAGGGCCACCGCCACCTGGCCGGAAGCGCCGACCGCGCCCGAGAGCTTCACGTCCACGAAGGCGCCCGCGGCATCGCGGCCGACGCCGGCCGGGCTCGCCTCGGCGGTGGTGCCATTGCCCTTGTTGTACACGCGCCAGCTCGCCGGCAGCGCATCCGCCCCTTCGCCCGGAAGGGGCTGCACCAGCTCGCCACCCTTCAGCCGGCCGACGAAGTCCGTCACCACCACGTCGCCCTGCGCGGCCGGCCGCGCCTCGGTGACATCCTCCAGGTCGCGGTTGCGGGCCGCAATGCCCTCCAGCGCCTTGGTGACTTCCTCGTCGCCAACCTTCGCCACCGGCTTCTCCAGCTCGATGGTCGAGAAGTCCGGCAGCGGAATCTCGGGGAGCTGCTCCAGCTCGATCTTGAACTCGAGGTCGGCGCCCTCGGCGAAGTTCACCAGCTCGACCTTCGGCTGCATGGCCGGGCGCAGGCCGCGCTCGTCCACCACGTTCTTGGTGGCGGACTGCACCTGCTCCTCCAGCACCTCGCCCATGATGGCGGAGCCGTAGCGCTGCTTCACCACGCCCATCGGCACCTTGCCGGGGCGGAAGCCGGGCAGGCGGATCTCCTTGGCGAGGGACGTCAGGCGCTGATCGCGCGCCGCGGCGATATCCGCCGCCGGAACCACCACGGTAAAGGCCCGCTTCAGCCCCTCGGCTGCCAGCTCGGTCACCTGCATCGCCACACAACGCTCCTGAAGAGAATCCATAATCCGCCGGCAGTCCCGATGGTGCGGGCGGAGGGACTTGAACCCCCACGGCTTGCGCCACTGGAACCTAAATCCAGCGTGTCTGCCAATTCCACCACGCCCGCAGAGGCCGGCGCTCCTTAAGGCCGCGCGTTTAGCGCAGTGGGCGCCGCTTTGAAAGGGTGGCCTCACCCGCTCGGCGCCTTGCATGCCCTCTGGCGCGGCGGCACACAGGCCATTCGTCCCGGAGACCCGCATGAACACCACCCCCGGCACCCCGCCCGCACCCTCCCCCTTCGAGGACCTGCCCGAGCGGATCCGCAGCCTGCCGCAGAACCAGATCGCCGAGATCGCCTATCTCGGCCTGGAGGACCCGGAGGTCATCAAGCTCTGGGTCGGCGAGGGCGACCTGCCGACGCCGGACTTCATCACCGAGGCGGCAGCCGCGGCCATGCGGGCCGGCCATACCCGCTACACCTACTCGCTTGGCCTGCCCCGCCTGCGGCAGGCGCTCTCCGACTACCACCGCCGCCACTGGGGCGTGGAGGTCCCGGCGGAGCGCTTCAGCGTCACCGTCGGCGGCATGAACGCTATCATGCAGGCCATGCAGGCCGTGCTCAGCCCCGGCGACGAGGTGATCTTCCCGACTCCGCACTGGCCCAACATGGCCGAGGCCGTGAAGGTGGTGGGCGGCACGCCGGTACCGGTCGCGCTGCGCCAGGACGCCGCCGGCACCTTCCGGCTGGAGCTGGCGGATATCGAGGCCGCGATCACCCCGCGCACCCGGATGATCGCCATCAACTCGCCCGCCAACCCCACGGGCTGGGTGATGCCGAAGGCCGAGATGCTGGCGCTGCGCGATCTCGCCCGCGCGCGCGGCCTCTGGATTCTCTCCGACGAGGTCTACAACCACTTCACCTACGGCAACGCCATCGCCCCTTCTTTCCTGGAAATTTGTGGCGCCACGGATAAGCTGGTGGTCACCAACACCTTCTCGAAGAACTGGGCGATGACCGGCTGGCGCGCCGGCTGGCTGGTCTTCCCGGAAGGGCTGGCGCCCGTCTTCGACAATCTCGGCCAGTACAACACCACCAGCATCCCGACCTTCCTGCAGCATGCCTGCATCGCCGCGCTGGAGCAGGGCGACGACTTCATCCGCACCATGGTCGGACGCTGCCAGGAGAGCCGGCGCATCTTCCTGGAGGGATTCGCGAAGCTGCCCAACATCACCGTGCAGCCGCCCGAGGGCAGCTTCTACCTGATGCCCTCGGTGGCGGGCGTCACCGATTCCCGCGCGCTGGCCATCCGCCTGCTGCGCGAGGCCAAGGTGGGCGTGGCCCCCGGCACCGCCTTCGGCCCGGCCGGCCAGGGCAAGCTGCGCATCTGCTTCGCCGTCAACCCGGCCCTGGCCGAGGAGGCGATGCGGCGCCTCACCGACTTCTTCCGCAAGGGCTAAGACCTCGGCTGCCGGGGCGGCCTATTCCGCCTCCAGCCCCGGCCCGCGGGTCGCATCGGGGGCGCTGGCGGGCGGCAGGCTCACCGCCGCACCGGTGCGGGCGCTCTCGTAGAGCGCTTCCATGATGCGGTGGTCCTGCAGCCCCTCCTCGCCTGGCGTGCGGGGCACGCGGCCGGTCAGCACACAGGCCGCCATGTGGTCGATCTCCTCGGCGAACTGGTTCTTCTGCCCGAGGCGCAGCTCCTCGACGCCCTCCGCCTTGCCCTGCCGCCGGGCCAGCCGTAGCGACTGGCCCTCATAGGCGAAGGCGTCGTCCACCGCGACCCAGCCCTTCTCCAGGTTCAGCCGCAGGTCCTTGCACTCGTGGGCGCCATAGCTGGCGGCGCAGTTCGCCATCAGCCCTGAGGGAAAGCGCAGCATGAAGGCGATGCTCTCCTCCACCTCGCGCCAGCGCGGATCGTCCGGCGTGCTGTGGATTCGGGCGAAGACCTCCACCGGCTCCTCGCCGCTATAGAAGCGGGCGGCGTTGAGCCCGTAGAGGCCGATATCCGGCAGTGCCCCGCCACCGGCCATGGCCTTCTTGAACCGCCATTGGTCCACCTGCCCCTGCACCTGGGTGTTCACCGCCTCGATGAAGCGCGGCGCGCCCAGTTCGCCGGAGCGCAGCAGGTCCGTGGCGCGGCGGTTGTAGGGCTCGTACTGGCAGCGATAGGCCACCATCAGCGTGACGCCGGCATCGTGGCAGGCCGCGACCATCGCCTCCGCCTCGGCGGCCGAGTTGGCCATCGGCTTCTCGCAGAGCACGTGCTTGCCCGCCTTTGCCGCGCGCAGGGTGAACTCGTGGTGCATCCCGTTGGGCAGCACGATGTAGACCGCCCGGATCTCCGGATTGTCACGGATGCTGTCGAAGTCGTCGTAGCCGTAGATGGCGTCCGGCCGGATGCCGTGCTGCGCCGCCACCACCTTCGCCTTCTCCGGCGTGCCGGAGACCAGCGCCACTGGCCGCGCCCGCTTGCATTCGGCGAAGGCCGGGAGAATCTGCTCCAGAGAGAGCCGCCCCAGCCCGGCCACCGCGAACCCCACCCGCTCGCCAGGGGGCATCGGCGCCGGCGGCGGCGGCGAGGGCCGGTCCGCCTCGCCCTTCCAGTTCGGGAAGGCAACGCGGCCGTTCTCGACCTTCCCGATATCCGCCGGCGCAGGCGGGACCGGCCCCGTAGCGAGGGCCGGACGCGCCAGCCCGGCACCGAGCAGGCTGAAGGTACCACCGCCGACAAGGCCACGGCGGGACAGCGGAAGGAGCGCAGAGGTCACGGGCCGTGGTTCCTGGCTGAGGAGGGGGACCGCCGCCAAGGCGCCGGCGCGAGGCAAGCGCGGAAGATCCGGACGCCGGGAGAGGCGGGGCGAGGAGCGCCTCCCGCAGGGCACAAAGCGCCGGTGGCAGCCTGGTTGCCGGCTATCCGGCGCCGATCCATCCTGCGCCGCCGCCAGGTGGGGAGGGTCCGGTGCGCGTTGTGGTGATCGGCATTTCCGGCGCGGGCAAAAGCACCTTTGCCCGCGCGCTGGCCCAGGGGCTCGGCGCCTCTCATGTCGAGCTGGATGCGCTGCACTGGGACCCTGGCTGGGCTCCCGCCGCGCCGGAGGTCTTCGCTGCGCGGGTCGCGGCCGCCACCGCGGGCCCGGCCTGGGTCGTGGATGGCAACTACAGCGCCGTCCGCTCCCTCGTCTGGGGTCGCGCCACGCATCTGGTTTGGCTGGACTACGAGCGCCTGCCCATCATGCTCCGTGTCATCCGTCGCTCCGTCCAGCGCGCGCTGAGCCGGCAGGAGCTGTGGAACGGCAACCGCGAGGACTGGCGGAACTGGTGGCGCGCCAGCCATCCCATCCGCTGGGCCTGGAGCCAGTGGCGCGGCCGCCGCGCGAGCCTCGAAGCCACGCTAGCGGAGGGCAGACACGCCCATCTCCGCCTATGGCGGCTGCGCCATCCGCGCGAGGCACCCGGCGCGCTCGCTGCCCTGTTGCGGGAGCACGCCCAAGCGCAGGCCTGAACGACTGCCCTACCCCGCCAGCAACGCCTGGGCGCAGGCGTCGAGGATGGCGTCGGTGTCCAGCCCGTATTCCCGGTAGAGGTCGGGGATGTCACCGGACTGGCCGAAGCGGTCCACCCCGAGCGGCACCACGCGGTGCCCGCGCACCGCGCCCAGCCAGCTATGCGCCGCCGGATGCCCGTCCAGCACGGAGACGATCGCCGCGCCGGGCGCCAGCGGCGCCAGCAGCCGCTCCACGGGCGAGAGCGCCGCGCCCGGACCCTGCCGCGCCGCGCGGCGCGCCTTCAGCCAGCCGTCATGCAGGCGGTCGGGGCTGGTGATGGCAAGCAGTCCGGCGCCCGGCTCCTCCTCGCGCAGTGCCTCGAAGGCGGTCCAGGCCTCCGGCGCCACCGGACCCTGATAGGCGATCGCAATGCGCGCGCCCGGCTCCGGCGGCACCGCCCAGTAGCCGCCCTCGATCACCGCAGCCGGATCGAGGCTACGCTCCGGCTGCGGCACGCCGCGGGTGGAGAGCCGCAGCCAGACCGCTGAGCCATCCGGCTGCTGCATGTGGTGGAAGGCGTAGCGCAGCAGGATGGCCAGTTCGTCGGCGTGCGAGGGCTCGTAGGCGACGAGCCGGTCCTGGGCCATGCCGATCAGTGGAGTGTTGACGCTCTGGTGCTGCCCGCCCTCGGGCGCCAGGGAGAGGCCCGAAGGGGTGGAGACCAGCAGGAAACGCGCATCCTGGTAGCAGGCGTAGATCAGCGCATCGAGGCCGCGGTTGACGAAGGGATCGTAGACCGTGCCGACCGGAAGCAGCCGCGCGCCATGCATCCGGTCCGCCAAGCCTAGCGCGCCGAGCACAAGGAACAGATTCTGCTCGGCGATACCCAGCTCGACATGCTGCCCCTTGGGCGACATGCCCCAGCGCTGCGCCGAGGCCACCTTGGCGTCGCGGAACACGTCGTTCTTCAGGTGGCGGTCGAAAATGCCGCGCCGGTTCACCCAGGGGCCGAGATTGGTGGAGACCGTCACGTCCGGGCTGGTGGTGACGACGCGCTCGGCCAGCGGCGCCATCTCCTTTCCGCCACGTCCGATCTCGGCCATCAGCTCGCCGAAGGCGGCCTGGGTGGAGAGCGTGCGGTTCGGCGGCAGGCGCACCGCTGGCAGCCGCTCCGGCACCGGCACGTAGGGCGCGGTGAGGCTGCGGCCCTCCGGCGTCAACGGTTGCGCAAAGGGCACCTGCCCGAGGAAGGCGCGCAGCTCCGCCTCGGGGATGTCCAGCCCTTCGAACAGGTCCCATTCATGCCCGGGGCGGATGCGCATCTCCTCACGGAAGGCCTGCATCTGCTCCTTGGTCATCAGCCCGGCATGGTTGTCCTTGTGCCCGGCGAAGGGCAGGCCCATGCCCTTGACGGTATAGGCGATGAAGCAGGTCGGCTGGTCGCCGGCCGCCTCCTGGGCGCGGAAGGCCTCGGTCAGCGTCTCGACGTCATGACCGCCGAGATTGGTCATCAGCGCGCCGAGTTCCTCGTCGGTCAGCGGGTCGATGATGGCGCGGATGCCGGGCACCCGGCCCAGCTCGGCCAGCAGCGCGCTGCGCCAGGCGGCGCCGCCCTGGAAGGTCAGTGCGGCGTAGAGGCTGTTGGGGCAGTCGTCGATCCAGCGGCGCAGGTGCTCGCCATCGGGCCGGGCGAAGGCCGCCTCCAGCTTGCGGCCGTATTTCAGGGTGACGACGTTCCACCCCATGTCCCGGAACAGGCCCTCGATGCGGCCGAAGAGCCGGTCGGGCACCACGGAATCCAGGCTCTGGCGGTTGTAGTCCACCACCCACCAGACATCGCGTACATCGTGCTTCCAGCCCTCCAGCAGGGCCTCGTAGATGTTGCCTTCGTCAAGCTCGGCATCGCCGACGATGGCGACATGACGCCCGTGCGGCAGTTCCGGGCGCCCAAGCTCATGCAGCCGCACATAATCCTGCACCAGGGAGGCGAAGCTGGTCATCGCCACGCCCAGGCCGACCGATCCGGTGGAAAAGTCCACCTCCGGCCCATCCTTCACCCGGCTCGGATAGGGCTGGATGCCCCCGAAGGCCCGGAGCGTGGAGAGCTTCTCGCGATCCTGCCGCCCCAGCAGATAGTTCACCGCGTGAAAGACCGGCCCTGCATGCGGCTTCACCGCCACCCGGTCCTGTGGCCGTAGAATGTCGAAGTACAGTGCCGTCATGATCGCCGCGACCGAGGCGGAGGAGGCCTGGTGGCCGCCGACCTTCAGCCCGTCGCGGTTGGGGCGAATGTGGTTGGCGTGGTGGATGGTCCAGGCGGAGAGCCAGAGAAGCTTGCGCTCCAGCGCCCGCAGCATCCGCAGCCGGTAGGCCGGATCATCGGCGGCGCGCAGGGCGCGCGGATCGGGCGTGGCGTTCATCAGCTTCCCCTTGTTACCCGCAGTCTTGGACGGGACTAGCCTATGGGTGATAGGCTGGCGGACCAAGGCTTCCCTCGTTTATCTTTCGTTATCGTGTGTCGCGCAGGTTGAGGCGGCCGCCAGCTGGAGAGTTGCCGCCTTGAACCGCCTTGACGCCGAACACGGCGAGCCTCACCGGGCTTGCGCCGCCTGCCGCGACGGAAGCGTCACCATCCCCCCGCTCTCGATGGCCTTCCAGCCGATCCTGCACTGTCCGCCCGAGGGCGGCACCGCCCTCTACGCCTATGAGGCGCTGGTGCGCGGCCCGAATGGCGAAGGCGCCGGCAGCGTGATCGCCCGGGTGAACGACGGGAACCGCTATCTCTTCGACCAGACCTGCCGCGTCCGCGCCATCACGATGGCCACCGCCCTCGGGCTTGGCGCGACGACGGCGGCGCTCTCCATCAACTTCATGCCCAATGCGGTCTATGAACCGCGCGCCTGCATCCGCGCCAGCCTGGCAGCGGCACAGCAGGCCGGCCTGCCGCGCGAGCGGCTGGTCTTCGAGTTCACCGAGAACGAGGCGGTGCAGGACCCTAAGCACCTGCTCCGCATCCTCGCCTGCTATCGCGAGATCGGCTTCCGCACGGCCATCGACGACTTCGGTGCCGGCTACTCCGGCCTCAGCCTGCTCGCCGATTTCCAACCGGACGCGGTGAAGCTCGACATGGCCCTGGTTCGCGGCGTGGACCAGGACCGGGTCCGGCGGATCATCATCCGCCATGTCGTCGCGCTCTGCGCGGAGTTGAGCATTACCGTCGTGGCCGAGGGCGTGGAGACGCGGGACGAGTTCCTGGCGTTGCGCGACCTCGGGATCACCCTGTTCCAGGGCTACCTGATCGGGCGGCCGGGGTTCGAGCAGCTTCCGGCCGCCCTGCTGCCGGCCTGAACGGGCAGGCCGCCTCCCCTGCCCGCCTCTGGCGGCCCGGCCTCAGAGCACGCTGCGCGCCAGCTTGCGCAGCGCCGGAGCGGCCGGGCGGTTGCCCTCGCCCACATAGGTCTCGTGGTAGCTCTCGATCCGCCCGGGATCGTAGAGGTAGTTCACCATGAAGCCCAGGCTCTCGCGGATGCCCTTCTCGGAGATGTCGCCGCGCCAGCAGATCCGCTCCACCCGCGCGCCGTTGGAGAGGTGGAAGTTCCCCACCGGATCAAGCGCCCGGCGGCCCCGCTTGCCGTTCTCGACGAGAAGGTAACGGGCGCAGAGCCGAGTCAGCACCGGCTCCGCCTTGCCGCAGAAGGCTTCCGAAAGCGGGCGGCGGCTGGCCAGCAGGGCGCGCAGCGCGGCATGGCCGTCATCCAGGCCGGATGCCTCAGCGAGCAGCTTGTCCTCCTCCTCCGACAGCAGGTTCGGCTGCGGCTCGATGAGCTGCTCCTCCAGCCAGCGGCGGAAGCCAGGGATCGGCGAGAGGGTCGAGAAGGCCTTGAGGTTCGGGAACTCCTCGGAGAGCAGCGTCACCACGCGCTTGATCAGGAAGTTGCCAAAGGAGATGCCATCCAGCCCGCGCTGGCAGTTGTTGATGGAATAGAAGATGGCGGTATCGGCCTCGCGCGGGTCCTGCACCGGCGCCTTCTCGTCCAGCAACTTCTGAACGGAGGCGGAGAGCCCCTTCACCAGTGCCACCTCGACGAAGATCAGCGGCTCCTCCGGCATGCGCGGGTGGAAGAAGGCATAGCAACGGCGATCGGAGTCGAGGCGGTTCTTGAGATCGCGCCAGGTGCGGATGCGGTGCACCGCCTCATAGCCCACCAGTTTCTCCAGCAGCGCGGCCGGGGACTGCCAGTCGATCCGCCGCAGTTCCAGGAAGCCGAGGTCGAACCAGTTGGCGAGCAGGCCGCGCAGGTCGGCCTCCAGCGCCATCAGCATGGGGTCCCGCCCCATCATCCGCATCAGGTCGGCCCGCAGGTTGACCAGGAACTTCACCCCGTCCGGGATGGTGGAGAACTGCGTCAGCAGCCGCAGGCGCGGCGGCTCCAGCATGCGGCGCAGCCGCGCCTTGGCGGCGGCGCGAGCGGCGACGTCGGGCGCCGCGCTGACCTCGCGCATGGCTCCTTCCACCGCCGCCGGGTCCGAGTCGAAGCTTGCCAGGGCCTGAAAAAAGGCCAGCCGCCCCGCCTCCTCCAGCACGGTGTAAGACTGTGCCAGGCTGGCAGCGCGGTTGCGCATCGAAATCTCGCCGCCGCGCGCCTCCAGGCAGGCGCGCATCCGCGCTTCCCACGAAGCATCCTCGGCCGGGCCGGACACCGAGGATGCCATGTCGCGCCACAGCAGCGCGACCCGCTTCAGCGCCCGGTCGAACAACCCGACTTCCGCTACAGCGACGTCTGACATGGTGCCTCCTTCAGCCTGCCCGGCGCGGACCGGATCTGAAACTCCGCGAAATATATGGTGATAACCATGCCTCAGCCGAGGGTCATGAGGGAAGCACGGAGGCGAGGATTACACCGATTTCCGCCATGAACTCTTCGGGTAGCAGCGGCGCTCCGGCGGCGCGTCCACGCAGGGCGTGCTGCGCGGACGCACCATGCAGCCAGACGCCGGCGCAGGCGGCCTCGAAGGGCGCCATGCCCTGTGCCAGGAGCCCGGCAATGAGCCCCGCCAGGACATCGCCGCTGCCAGCGGTCGCCATCGCGGGCGGCGCGTTGTCGTTGATGGCGACGCGGCCGTCCGGTGCGGCGATGATGGTGTCCGAGCCTTTCAGGACGGTGACCGCCGAGAGGTCCGTGGCCACGGCACGCACCGCAGTCAGCCGGTCCGCGCCCGGCGCGCCGAAGACGCGCGCGAACTCGCCGGCATGCGGGGTGAGAACGCTGACGCCATGCAGCGCATCAGGCTTGCCCGCCGCCGCCGTGAGGGCTCCGCCATCCGCCACCACCTGGCGTCCGGCTTCCACCACGCGGCGCAGCAGGTCACGTGTCGCCGGAGCCGCGGGCAAGCCGGGGCCGAGCACCCAGACATTGCGCCGCTCGTCGCCCAGCAAGGCGGCCGGCGAATCCTCCGCCACCATCAGCCCCGGCTCCCCGGAGCGCAGCAGCATGGCGGTGGCGCGGTCTGGCGCGGCGAGGCTGACCAGCCCTGCCCCCGCGCGCCGTGCCGCGCCCGCCGCGAGCCGCGCCGCACCCGTCAGCGCCGCGCCTGCCGGCACAGTGACGTGGCCGAGGCTGAACTTATGGCTCTCCGGCTGCCGCACCGGCAGGCGCCACAGGCCGGGAGCGTTGTGGAAGGCGCGCGGCGCAATTTCTGCCAGCACCGAAGCCGGCAGTCCGATCTGGGCCAGTTCCAGCTCACCGCAAAGGCCGCGCCCGGGCAGCAGCAGATGCCCCGGCTTGCGGCGGAAGAAGGTCACGGTGAGCGCAGCCTGCGGCGCGAAGCCAAGCGGCTGCCCGGTCGCGCCGTCCAGGCCGGAGGGCACGTCCACCGCGACGAGGGGCGCGCGTACGGCCCGCAGCACGTCCACCACCGGTTCCTCCAGCGGCCGCGCCAGCCCGGCGCCGAACACCGCGTCGATCACCAGCCCGGCGCGCGCCACCTCCTCCGGGTTGAAGGGCAGCATCGGTCCTCGCCACTGCCCCGCCGCTCCGGCGGCATCGCCGCCCATTCGCGGCGGCGCGAGCGCGGCAACCGCCACGGGCCAGCCCGCCTGCTCCAGCAGCCGCGCGGCGACATAGCCGTCGCCGCCGTTGTTGCCCGGCCCCGCCAGCACCAGCGTACGGCAGGGGCGGAAGCGCGCGCGAATGGCCCGCGCCACGGCCGCGCCCGCCGCCTGCATCAGTAGGGGGCCGGCAATGCCGGCCGCCATGGCGGCGCGGTCGGCGCGGCCCATTTCGTCCGGCGTGAGAAGTTCGAGAGGGATCATGCAGGCAGGCTAAAGCGGCTCGGGCATCCCCGGGAACACGCCAGGGGAGGCAGCGTTGCATGACGTTTCGCCGGCGATGCGAGGGAGGCTCCTGCCCCGCTTCCGAGCGCAATGCCCAGGGCGCAGGCAATGATGGCGCCGCACTTGCTCGGAAGGGCCACGACGCCGTGCGGATGCGCTTGCTTTCTCCCCTGCCCGCTTGGCACTTGAGGCCAGGCAGACGCGAGAGGGCTGGCATGGCGGCGATGGAGCGGCCTTTCGTCGAGATCGACAGCGTTTCGATGCGCTACGGCGGCGCCGAGGGGACGCTGGCCCTGCAGGACACCACGCTCGCGGTGCGGCGTGGCGAATTCGTTGCCGTGGTCGGCCCGTCGGGCTGCGGCAAGTCCACGCTGATGAAGCTGGTCAGCGGCCTTTGGCCAAGCAGCGCCGGCAGCGTCGTGGTCGCCGGGCAGGAGGTGGACCGGCCGCTCTCCGTCGTCGGCATGGCCTTCCAGAACCCGACGCTGCTGCCCTGGCGCACCATCCTGGGCAATGTGATGCTGCCGCTGGAAGTGGTGGAGCCGCATCGCCGCCGCCTGCGCGCCGAGCGCGCCGCCTACGAGGCCAAGGCGCGCGGTCTGCTCGCCATGGTCGGCCTCGCCGGTTTCGAGAAGAAGTTTCCCTATCAGCTCTCGGGCGGCATGCAGCAGCGCGCCAGCCTCTGCCGCGCGCTGATCCACGACCCGCAGTTGCTCATGCTGGACGAGCCCTTCGGCGCGCTCGACATCTTCACCCGCGAGGATCTCTGGGCGCAGCTCCAGGAGGTCTGCCTGACGCTGAAGCCTACCGTCATCCTGGTGACGCACGACCTGAAGGAGGCCGTCTTCCTCGCCGACCGCGTACTGGTGATGTCCACCCGCCCCGGCCGCATCCTGGCGGAGCGCCAAGTCCCCTTCCCCCGCCCGCGCAGCCTCGACGACACCTACCGGCAGGACTTCCAGGACCTCGTGCACGAGCTGCGCGACCACATCAACGCCGCCCGCAAAGGCGCGGAGTTCGCCGATGCCGCGTGACGCCGCTCCCCCTTCGAAGCCAGCCACCCCGGCACCGCACGGCAGCAATACTTCCGCGCTACGCCGCGGCGATGCCAACGCCCGCCGCGTGGCGGCCATGGCCGCCGCCGCGCGCCGCCGTCGCCGGTTGCAGACCCTGCTGCCCTGGCTGGTCATCGCCGCCACCTTCCTGCTCTGGGAGGCGCTGGTACGTGGGCTGCAGGTGGATGCCTTCATCCTGCCCGCGCCCTCCGCCATCGCCGCGAGCATGGTGCAGTGGTGGCAGCCGCTGCTGGCGAATGCCTGGCAGACGCTGATGACGACGCTGGTGGGCTTTGGCCTCGCCATCGTCTTCGGGCTGGCGCTGGGGGTAGCCATCGGCAGCTCGACGCTGCTCTACCACGGGCTCTACCCACTGCTGATCGGCTTCAACTCGGTGCCGAAGGTGGCTGTCGTGCCGATCCTGGTGATCTGGTTCGGTATCGGCACCGTGCCGGCCATCATCACCGCCTTCCTGATCAGCTTCTTCCCCATCGTGGTGAACGTCGCCACTGGCATCGCGACGGTGGAGCCGGAACTGCGGGACGTACTGCGCGCCCTCGGCGCCCGCCCGATCGACATCATCCGCAAGGTCGGCCTGCCGCGCGCGATGCCCTATTTCTTCGCCTCGCTGAAGATCGCCATCACCGTCGCCTTCGTCGGCTCCATCCTGGCCGAGACGGTCGGCTCCAACGCCGGCATCGGACAACTCATGCTCGTGGCGAGCAGCCGCTTCGACGTGCCGCTGGTCTTCGCCGGCCTGATGGTGACGGCGGTGATGGGCATCGCGATGTACGCCGTCGCCGCCGCCATCGAAGTGCGTACGACCGGCTGGGCGATGCGCGGCCAGGCGGAGCAGCAGGTCTCCGGTCTGCCCGGCGGCTGAGCACCGCCCGGCGATGCGGCGCCGGAAGGACGACTTGACCTTGGCCGCCCGGGGCGCGACGGTCGCTCCCTCAGGCCAGCAGGACCACCAGGCATGTTCCTCCGGATCGCGGACCATCTCGTGCATTGCTTGGTGGAAGGGCCTGCGGCGGCGCCGGCGCTCCTGCTGCTGCACTCCATCGGCACGACGCAGAACGTCTGGGACCCGCAAGCCGAGACCCTGGCCCGCCGCTTCCGCGTCATCCGTCCCGACCTGCGCGGCCACGGCCTTACCGGCGTAAGCCCTGGCGAGTATTCGATGCAGGGGCTGGCGCGGGATGCCGTGGCGCTGCTCGATGCGCTGGGTGTCGCCCGGGCGCATGTCGCGGGGCTTTCCATCGGCGGCCGGATCGCGCAGCAGCTCGCCGCCGACGCGCCGGAGCGCGTGGCCTCCCTCCTGCTGATCGACACCGCGCTTGAGTTCCCTGACCCCGTCACCTGGCAGGCGCGCATCGATGCGGTGCGCGCCGAGGGCACGCAGGTGCTGGCCGATGCGGTAATGCCGCGCTGGGTGGCGCATCCGGAAGCTCCAGCCGGCGAAGGGCTGCGCTGGATGCTGCTGCGGACCGACCGGATGGGCTATGCCGCCGCCGCCGCCGCGCTGCGCGACGCCCGGCCCGGGGAGGTGCTCGGCCGCATGCGGGCGCCGGCGACCGTGATCATCGGCGAGGATGATCCGGTTGTGCCGCCGGCCGCGACGGCGGCGTTGTGCGCGGCCATTCCCGGTGCCCGTCTCGTCACCCTCGCCGGCACACGCCACATCCCGAACTACGAGGCCCCCGAGGCGCTGGCCAGGGCCATGCTGACGCATCTTGAAGCCCTGACGTGACGGGGACCTAGCCAGCCGTGGCGGCAGGCAACCTCCGGGTTTCCGCGGGGTTGCTGCCATTGCGAGCTGGATTTCAGGGAGGGCCAAGCCTCAATGCTGTCCGTCAATCCGGCCGATGGAGCGGTGCTCTCCGTGCTCTATGGCACCGATGCCATGCGCATGGTCGTGGGCGAGCGGGCCTTCCTCGGGCAGATGCTTGCGGTGGAGGCGGCGCTAGCCCGCGCCCAGGCGCGCCTCGGCATCATCCCGGAGGAGGCCGCCACCGCCATTACGGAAGCAGCAGCGGTGGATAAGCTGGACCTTCCGGCCCTCGCCCGCGCCACCCGCGCGGCTGGCTACCCGGTGATCGGCCTGGTACGGCAGCTCGCCGCCCTGGCCGGCACGGAGGTCGGCCGCTGGGTGCACTGGGGCGCTACCACACAGGACATCATCGACACCGCTGTCGTTCTGCAGATGCGCGAGGCCTTTGTCCTGATCGCCACCGATCTCGACCGGCTGAACGCGGCACTGGCGGAGCGGGCACGGCAGCACCGGGAGACGGTGATGGCCGGCCGCACCCATCTGCAGCAGGCCCTGCCGGTCACCTTCGGCTATAAATGCGCCGTCTGGCTCTCGCCGCTCATCACCATGCGGCAGCGGCTGGAGCAACTCATGCCGCGCGTGCTGAAGCTGCAGTTCGGCGGCGCGGCGGGCACGCTTGCGTCTCTCGGCGGGCGCGGCATCACGGTCGCCGAGGCGCTGGCCCAGGAGCTGGACCTCACCGCTCCTGACATACCCTGGCACGCCGCCCGCGACTCCATGGCGGAGGCGGTCTGTTTCCTCGGCCTGCTGGCTGGCTCCCTCGGCAAATTCGCGAGCGATGTGATGCTGCTGATGCAGACCGAGGTGGCTGAGGTGGCCGAGCCCTACAATCCCGGACACGGCGCCTCCTCGACCATGCCGCAGAAGCGCAACCCGATCGGCTGCGAATATGTCGTGGCCCAGGCGCATGGCGTGCAGGCACTGGTGCCGCAGATGCTCGGCGCCATGAGCGTGGACCAGGAGCGCGGCGCCGGCCCCTGGCAGACGGAGCCGCTGGCCTTGCCGCAGGCCTTCACCCTCGCGCACGGCGCGCTTGTCCAGGCGGTGACCATCGCCGAGGGCATGACCGTGGATACCGCACGGATGCGGCGCAACCTGGAGGCCAGCGGCGGCCTGATCATGGCGGAGGCGGTGATGATGGGGCTGACCCCGATGCTCGGCCGCGGCGGCGCGCATGAGGCAGTCTCGCGCGCCTGCGACACCGCCCTGGCCGAGCATGTCACCCTCGCGGAAGCGCTCGGCCGCGACAGCTGTGTGGCCGGGGTCCTGGATGCCGAGTCGCTGGCCCGGCTGACCGACCCCGCCAGCTATCTGGGCAGCGCCGCGGCCTTCACCGACCAGGTACTTGCGCGCCTGTAGCGGTTCCTATTGCGCTTTCTGGGTTTGCCCTCCGCCATCCCTGTGCCAGACAGGAACAGCATGATTGAAGGGAGTATCTCCTTGGCATGAAGCCTGTCCTGGTGCTGGGCGCCCTGCTGGTGCTGCCGGGCTGCAACGCCTTCCTCACTGAAGGCACGGCCGACATAGCGGGCCTTACCGGCGCCGCGATCTCCACGGCAGTGACCGATAACGGCGCGGTAGCCGCCGGCATCGGCCTCGGCGTCCAGTCGGTAGCGCGCGCGGGGCTGCAATACACCCAGCGTCGCCTGCAGCGCGCCGAGCAGGACAGCATCGCCGCAGCCGCCGGCCCGCTGACCGTCGGGCAGGTGGCGAGCTGGTCGATCGCCCATTCCGTGCCCATCGCCGACGACCACCAGGGTCAGGTCACCGTCAGCCGCGACATCGGCGGGCTTGGCCTCAGTTGCCGGGAGATCGTTTTCTCCGTCGAGGCGATGGAGCACCCGCATCCCGGCAAGGCGCCGCCCAACCCGCCCAAGGCACCGGAGCGGGGCTTCTACACCGCTGTCATCTGCCGCAACGGCGCGCAGTGGAAATGGGCCAGCGCCGAGCCGGCCACCGAGCGCTGGGGCGCGCTGCAGTGAGCCGCCGCTGCGCGCTGGTGCTGTTGGCACTGATGGTGGCGGGCTGCGGAAAGGACGGGGAGGTGACGACCGGCGCCGGGGAGATCGCGGGCAGCGTCGGCGGCATTACCGTCGGCGGCCTCACCAGCAATCCGGCGATAGGCTATGCGATCGGGCTCGGCATCCGCACGGCGGTCAGCGCCGCCCTGTCGAGCTGGTTCCGCGGCCTGCGCCATGACGAGCAGCAGGCCATCGCCGCCACCGCCGGGGCCATGCAGCCCGGCGAAAGCCGCCCCTGGAAGATCGACCACGGACTGCCCTTCGGCTACCAGAACCTGGAAGGCCAGATGGAGGTCACGCGGGTGATCGAGAACCCGCTCGCCGACTGCCGCGAGGTGCTGTTCTCCGTCGCCGGCGACAAGCCGGCCGACCCGCCCGCCGGCATCTTCATCACCACCGCCTGCAAGCAGGTGGAAGGCTGGCAGTGGGCCACCGCCGAGCCGGCGGTGGAGCGCTGGGGCGCGCTGCAATAGCCCGAGGCTTGGCAGGAGCCGGCGCGGGGGCCATATCCGCCGCGCCCATGGGAACATTGCCGGAACCTTTCGCCAACTGGTTTGCCGCGCGCGGCTGGCAGCCCCGCCCGCACCAGCTCGCCATGCTGGAGGCGGCGGAAGCCCATCGCTCCGCCCTGCTCATCGCGCCAACAGGGGGTGGCAAGACCCTGGCCGGCTTCCTGCCCAGCCTGATCGACCTGCACCGCGATCCGCGCCCGGGTTTGCACACGCTTTATGTGTCGCCACTAAAAGCTTTGGCGGTGGACATCGCCCGCAACCTGTTGGCGCCGATCGAGGAGATGGGCCTCGGCATCACCGTCGAGACCCGCACCGGCGACACCCCGGCCAACCGCCGGGCCCGCCAGCGCGCGCAGCCGCCTCAGATCCTGCTGACCACGCCCGAGAGCCTGACCCTGCTGCTCTCCCTGCCCGATGCGGGAGACATGTTCGGCAGCCTCGCCCGCGTGGTGGTGGACGAGGTGCATGCCCTGGCCGGGACCAAGCGTGGCGATCAGCTCGCGCTTTGCATGTCCCGCCTCTCACGGCTGGCGCCGGACATGCGGCGATTCGGCCTCTCGGCCACCGTCGCGCATCCCCAGGCCATTGCCGCCTGGGTGGCGGAGGATGCACGGGCGGAGTCGGTACGTTTGGTGCGGGCCGAGGGCGGCGCGGCGCCGGCGCTCGACATCGTCCTGCCGGCGGGGCGGCTGCCCTGGGGCGGGCATATGGGGCTCGCCTCCATGCCGGAGGTCTATGAGGCCCTGAAGGGCGCAGGCGTCACCATCATCTTCGTCAACACGCGCGCCCAGGCCGAGCTGTGCTTCCAGGCGCTCTGGCGGCTCAATGACGACAACCTGCCGATCGCCCTGCACCATGGCTCGCTGACCGTCGAGCAGCGCCGCAAGGTGGAGGCGGCCATGGCGGCGGGAAAGCTGCGCGCCGTGGTGGCCACCGCCTCGCTCGACCTCGGCATCGACTGGGGCGCGGTAGACCAGGTGATCCAGGTCGGCGCGCCGAAGGGCGTGGCGCGGCTGCTCCAGCGCGTCGGCCGCGCCAACCACCGGATGGACGAACCCTCCCGCGCCCTGCTGGTGCCGGCCAACCGCTTCGAGGTGGTGGAGTGCCGCGCCGCGATCGAGGCCGTCGCCGCGGGGGATGTCGATGGCGAGCCGCCCCGCCCTGGCGGGCTGGACGTGCTGGCGCAGCATATCCTGGCCATGGCCTGCCATGCGCCCTTCCACCCCGACGACCTCTTCGCCGAAGTCACGCATGCCGCCCCCTATGCCGCCCTCGCCCGCCGTGACTTCGATGACACTCTGCGCTTCGTCGAGGATGGCGGCTACGCCCTCGCCGCCTATGAGCGCTTCCGCAAGCTGTTCCGCGACAGCGAGGGCATGATCCATGTCCGCTCCACCCAGGTGGCGCGGCAGTTGCGGATGAACCTCGGCACCATCGTCGAGACGCCGCTGCTCAAGGTGCGGCTGCGCGGCGGCCCTGTGCTGGGCGAGGTGGAGGAATGGTTCGTCTCCACCCTCCAGCCCGGCGACAACTTCATGTTCGCCGGCCAGCTCCTGCGCTACGAGCGGTTGGACCCGACTGCGGTCGTCGTCTCGCCGGGCGGCGAAGGCGAGCCACGCGTGCCGGCCTATGGCGGCTCGAAGCTGCCGCTGACCACCGACCTCGCCCGCCGTGTACGCGCCATCCTATCGCAGCCGCGGCGCTGGCGGGAACTGCCGCCTCCCGTGCAGGAATGGCTGAGCCTCCAGCGCCACGCCTCGGAGATGCCGCCGCGCGAGGGGCTGCTGGTCGAGACCTTCCCACATCGCGGCCGCTGGTTCCTCGTTGCCTACTGCTTCGAGGGGCGGCTGGCGCACCAGACCCTCGGCATGCTGCTGACCCGGCGGATGGAGCGGATGGGCTTCGGCCCGCTCGGCTTCCTCGGCACCGACTATGTGCTGGCCACCTGGTCCGCCTTCCCGCCGGAGGACATGGATCACCTCTTCGCCGAGGACCTGCTGGGCGAGGAGCTGGAGGAATGGATGGCGGACAGCTCCATGCTGCGCCGTTCCTTCCGCAACATCGCCACCATCGCCGGGCTGCTGGAGAAGCACCACCCCGGCCAGGAGAAGTCCGGGCGGCAGATGACCATGTCGGCCGACCTGATCTACGACGTGCTGCGCAAGCACGACCCGCAGCACATCTTGCTGCGCGCCACCCGCGCCGAGGCGGCAGCGGGGCTCACCGATGTCGGCCGTATCGGCGCGCTGCTGGCGCGCATCAAGGGACGCATCCGGCACCGCGCGCTGGACCGGGTCTCGCCGCTGGCCGTGCCGGCGTTGATCGAGGAAGGGCGTGAATGGGTTGCCGGCAGCGCCGAGGACGCGCTGCTGGCCGAGGCCGAGGCCCTGGTGGAGGAGGCGACGGAGGGCGCCGACCACTTCACCGGCACATTGGGGCTGGAGATGCTGTCCCCCGGTGCCTCGCCCCGGCCGCCACGGGAGCGCGGCCCCCGCCGTTCGCCGCGCCATGCCCGCCAGCGCCTGCGGCACGGGGCCGTCTGAGCCCGCCATTCCGCAGGCGGCGTGAAAACGCCTCTTCCCGCCCGGCCTCCCGTCCGGTAACGCACGCAAAGCAATGATTTCCGCGCCCCTGCACCTGGCCGGCGAACGCCTGGCCCTCGATCCGGCGGGCGTGCTGTTCTGGCCCGCCCGGAAGCTGCTTGCCGTCTCCGACCTGCATCTGGAGAAGGGCAGCCACTTCGCCGCCCGCGGCCGCTTCGTCCCACCCTATGATACGCGCGAGACTCTGGCCCGGCTGGTACCGCTGCTGCGGCGCTATGCGCCCGAGCACCTCGTCTTCCTCGGCGACAGCTTTCATGACGCGGCCGGGGCTGCGCGAATGCCCGCCGCCGAGCGCGCCACGCTGCGGCAGGCGCTGGACGGGCGCGAGGTGACCTGGGTGCTCGGCAACCATGACCCGCTGCCGCCCGAGGCGCTGCCGGGAATGGCGACCGAGGAGCTACGCCTCGGGCCGCTCGTGTTCCGCCACCAGGGCATTCCCGGCAACGCCGCGGGCTTCGAGCTGAGCGGCCATTTCCATCCCAAGGCCAGCATGGCCACCCGCTGCGGCGCGGTGACGCGGCCCTGCTTCATGACCGACGCGCGCCGTATCCTGCTGCCCTCCTTCGGTGCCTATACCGGCGGGCTGGCGATCACCGAGGCGCCGGTGGCCGCCCTCTTCCCGCGCGGCGGCCGCGCATTCCTGCTCGGCAAGGAGCGGCTGTTCAGCATGGCCGTGGGGCCGATGAAGCATCTGGCCGCGGCCCTGACCAGGAGCCAGGCCGCACCCACATCCCCGGCATGACCGAAGCCCCGACCCTGCTCTGGCTGCGCCAGGATCTGCGTGTCGCCGACAATCCCGCGCTGCACGCGGCCGCCGGGGGGCCGGTGCTGCCGGTCTTCGTGCTCGATGAGTCCGCCGCCGGCCGGTGGGCCACGGGCGGGGCGGGGCGCTGGTGGCTGCACCACAGCCTGGCGGCACTCGGCGCGGCCCTGGCGGAGCGCGGCGCACCCTTGCTGCTGCTGCGCGGCGACACGCGCGAGGTGATCCCGGCCCTGGCGGCGAGGATCGGCGCGGCGGCGGTGCATGCCGGGCGCCAGCACGCCCCCTGGACCCGCGCGCGGGACGAGGCGGTGGCCGCGGCGCTGCGCCGCGATGGCCGCAGCCTGCACCTGCATGACGGCGCGCTGCTGATCGAGCCGGAGCGACTGCGCAATGGCCAGGGCCGCCCCTATGCCATCTACACCCCCTTCGCCCGCGCGGTGATGGCGCTGGGCGACCCGCCGCCGCCGGTGCCGGCGCCACGCCGCTTGCACGGTGTCCAACCACCCGGGGCCGGCCTGGCACTGGACGAGCTCGGGCTGCTTCCCCGCCCCGACTGGGCCGCAGCCTTCCCGGACTACTGGACACCGGGCGAGGCCGCCGCCCAGGCGCGGCTGCACGAGTTCCTGGAGGACGCCGCCGGGGAGTACGACACCGGCCGCGACATCCCCGGCGAGGACGGCACCTCCCGTCTCTCCCCGCACCTGCATTGGGGCGAGCTTTCCGCGCGGCAGGTCTGGCATGGAGTGATGCAGCACGGTGGCCAGCAGGGAGGGCGCGGCACCTTCCTGCGCGAGATCCTGTGGCGGGAGTTCAGCCATCATCTGCTCTGGCATCGCCCCGAACTGCCGGAGCAGCCGCTGCGCAGCGACTACGCCAGGTTTCCCTATCAGCCCGACCACGCCCTGCTGCGGGCCTGGCAGCAGGGCCGAACCGGCTATCCCATCGTGGACGCCGGAATGCGCCAGCTCTGGCAGCATGGCTGGATGCACAACCGGGTGCGGATGGTCGCCGCCAGCCTGCTGGTGAAGCAACTGCTGCAGCCCTGGTGGGACGGCGCTGCCTGGTTCTGGGACACGCTGGTGGACGCCGACCTCGCCAACAACAGCGCCAATTGGCAGTGGGTGGCCGGCTGCGGCACCGATGCCACGCCCTATTTCCGGATTTTCAACCCCGTGCTGCAGGGCCGGAAGTTCGATGCTGACGGCGCCTATGTGCGCACCTTCGTGCCCGAACTGGCGCGCCTGCCGGACCGCTGGCTGCATGAACCCTGGTCCGCACCGGCCGAGGTGCTGCGCGGCGCTGGCGTGGTGCTCGGGCGCACCTATCCCGCCCCCGTGGTGGAACCCGAAGCCGGCCGCGCCCGCGCTCTTGCCGCCCTGCGGGGCATGAAAGCCGCCGAATGAGTGAATCTCCCGCCGAACTGCTGCACCGGCTCCGTGACGCCTTCGCCGGGCTGCGCGTGGTCGGCGACGTGCATGGCGACGCTGCCAGCTTCGCCATCGCGCTGGCCGGCGCGGAGGAGAAGAACCTCTTCGTCCTGCAACTCGGAGACCTGACCGACCGTGGCCCGGACAGTCCGGAGGCGCTGCGCCTCGCCTTCACCATGCGTGAAGCGGGCCGTGGCCTGTTCCTGCTCGGCAACCACGACCACAAGCTGCGCCGCGCTCTGGCCGGCACGGTGGTGCGGCCCGACCCTGAAGGGCTGGGCGTCACGCTGGCGCAGCTCGATGCAGCGCCCGACGGCCCTGCGCTGAAGGAGCGCGCACTGGCGGAGATCGGCCATGCCCCGGCCTGGCTGCGGCTCGGCCCCTGGCTCTTCGTGCATGGCGGCTTCCACCCGCGCATGTTGCGCGAACCATCGCCGCCCGATGCCGGCCTGCGCAAGCCGGAGGGCCTGGTGCCGCGCGCCCTGTTCGGCCAGGTGACCAGCCGAACGCGGCTCGACGGCTATCCGGAGCGGCTGCACAGCTGGGTGCACCGCATTCCCTCTGGCATCACCGTCTATTGTGGACACGAGATGCGCAGCCTGAACGGACGCCCCTTCGTCGCGGTCTCCGCCGCCGGTGGGCGGGCGGTGTTCCTCGACACCGGGGCCGGCAAGGGCGGGCACCTCTCCTGGATCGACCTGCCCTGGTGAGGCGTGGTGCCCCTCCTTAGGAGGTAGGGCGCACGGTGACTGCCAGAAGAGTGCGGAACTTCCGCTTCGGGCGCGTGTTTTTCTCTCAGATGACGGGAGAGGACCGATGCCGGCTGAAACAGAGCCAACTGTTGTGCCGGTTGCCGACGAAGTCCTCAAGGTCAGTAAAGCTGAGTATCAGACGGGCCGTGTCCGCGTCTCGGTTCGCACCGAGACGGTCGAGGAGATGGTCGAGGCACGGCTGCGCAGCCGCACGGCTGCGGTCGAGCGGGTCCCGGTGGACCGTGAGGTGACGGAAGTTCCGCAGATCCGCGAGGAGCACGGCGTCCTCATTGTGCCAATCGTCGAGGAAGTTCTCGTGGTCGAGCGGCGGCTGGTCCTCAAGGAGGAGATCCGCTTGCACCAGACGGAATCGGAGGAGACGGTGCGGCAGCCTGTCGCGCGGCGCGTGCAGCATGCGGTCATCGAGCGCTTGCCTGCCGCGCAGGAAGAACCCGCCTCCCCGCCATCGGCTGATTCGCCGTGAGGCAGAAGAACGAAGCAGGAGGTTTCATGACTTGCACCATCACCGGGCTTTTCGACACACGCCAGGCGGCAGACGAGACCATTCGCCATCTGGTCGAGCATGACGGGATCGACCGTGCCGCAGTGCGGCTGCACGGCCGTGACGACGTCACCGTCTCCTCCGGCCTGTCAACGGCCGGGGAGGATCAGGGCATCTGGGCCTCCTTGAAGAGCCTCTTCATGCCGGATGAGGATCGCTACACCTATTCCGAAGGGATACGGCGCGGCGGCGTCGTCATCTCGGTGGAGGTCGAGGATGGCCAGGTTGAGCACGTCATGGACGTGTTCGAACAGAATGGTGCTGTCGATCTGGACACGCGCGAGGCCGAATGGCGCCAGAGCGGCTGGGGTGGCTATGCGAGCGACACCCGGACCACCAGCACGGAAGCGATGGGCCGCGACACGACGGGCATGCCCGCTGGGGGCATGGGCTTGGCGGCGAGTGCCGCGCCGGGACTCCCCGCCTCGGGAGAACGGACTGGCATGGCGGAAAGCCGCAGCGGTGTGAGCGGCGCCGCGACTGACCACGCCACCGCCAATCCTGCGCCGATGGCCGGCAGCGACAGGAGCGATACCGGCGACGCGGCCACGCCCATGACGGAAGGTCGCGGCGGTGAAGAAGTCGTCCCGGTCGTTGAGGAGCAGTTGCGCGTCGGCAAGCGCGATGCGGAACGCGGCCGTGTGCGCGTGCGCTCCTACGTTCAGGAGCGGCCGGTTACGGAGAATGTCACGCTGCGGCAGGAGCATGTGAACGTCGAGCGGCGCAGTGTTGACCGTCCACTTACCGGCGCCGACGAGGCCTTCCGCGACCGCACCATCGAGGCCACCGAGCACACCGAGGAAGCCGTCGTCTCGAAAGAGGCGCGCGTGGTCGAGGAAGTGATCATCAACAAGGAAAGCACACAGCACGAGGAGACAGTGCGCGACACGGTAAGGCGGCAGGATGTTGAGGTGGAGGATACCCGCACCGGTACCGCCACCCCGACGCCGCGCAAGCCGGCCTGAGGCTGGCTGGCCAAGGGACCGAGACACGACGGGGCCGGCTTGCCGGCCCCGCTCCTTGGCACCGCTGGACCATTCCCGACGCTTCGGTCGCAGCGTGCCTGTGTCCGGGGCGTGGCTCTGTTGACCACCGGCCAGTCCTCGGCGGGCTTCCAGGGGCCGAACTTGCGCTGCCCGAACGAGAATGGGCCTGCGAAAGGCGCATAGCCGGCACCCGCTGGCTTCCTGGGGCGGGCGGGACAGTCAGCTCCGAGGTTCTCGCGGTGCGGGCGCGGTTACGCATTCACGAAGACCATCGCATCGCAGGCGTCCTCCATGGAGCGTGGCAGCTGCTGCCAGTGGGTGCCGACGGGCCTATGGGCATGCACAAGGCGTGCGGCGGTCATGATGCGGTCCATGCCGGCGCCGTCATTGTCGCTTTCGCCCCCCAGCGGCTGGAGCTGTAGTGCCTGTCCCGCTCGGTGGCCGAGGCGGCGTCGAGGCGCTGCCTCGACCCATCGGCGCCATGGCAGACGGTGCATGGCTCGGTGAAGACTTTCCGGCCACGTCTCGGGGCAGCGGCCTGACGCAGCGCCGGCGGTGCCGGCACGGCTATGCTGGCTGGGGCTGCAACGGGTCCCCTTAGTGTTGCTTTCGACGAAGCGCGGCCGGACTGCGGCGCGGGTGGGTCGATGAACAGCACGAGCCCGCTGGCGATCGACGCCCCGACCGAAATCGTCGTGATGGCAGGCCTGCGCACCCGGGAATCCGTTTCGGGGTAAACCCGTCCGCTTCATCGGGACAAGTCATGGACGCCGGAGGCCCGGATGCCGCGGACGGCGAGTCGCCCCATTCGGGGTGAGCGTTGAGGTAAGCCCCCCTTCCGGCTCGGTCTCGGCGTTCATTAGCTTGCGCACAGTCTGAGGTGGGCGCCGCCACGAGGCGCAGGCCAGCTCGCGCGTTTCCCATTCCCCGCCCACGCCGTCACGTCGCCCTAAGGCGCGAGGTGAAAGGCGGCAGCGTTGCGGTAGAGCATGTAGAGGGCGACAATGAAGACGAGGCCGGCGAAGATCCGGTTCAGCGTGGCTTTATGTCCGGCCAGATGGCAGGCAAGCAACATGCCGAGATAACCGCCCGCCAAGCCGCCGCCGATATATTCAGCGGCAACGCGCCAGTCCACCAGGCCGGAGGCGGCATAGCTGACGGCCGTGGTGAGGCCGAAGGCGCCCACCGCCAGCAGTGAGGAGCCGACTGCGTAGAGCATCGGCATTCCGGTGGAGAAAAGCAGCCCAGGCACGATCAGGAAGCCGCCGCCAATGCCGAAGAAGCCCGCAAGCAAGCCCACGGCGAGCGCACTACCCACCACCAGCAGGCGGCTGGTCGTGCCATGCGCGGATGGCGCCGGGCCACCGCCGCGCCCACGCCGCAGCATCATCACGCCGACCACGATCATCAGCAGGGCGAAAAGGAAGAGCAACCGCTGCCCATCCACGCTCTTGCCGAAGAACGAGCCTATGGCGGCCCCGATTACCCCGATTGCAGCGAAGATGGCCGCATCGCGCCAGCGCACGTTGCCGGCACGCGCATGGCCGGCAAAGTTGGCGAAAGCATTAACTGAGACGGCCAGTGCTCCGGTACCGATGGCCATATGCGGTTGGAGGCCGACAACGTAGAGCAGCAGCGGTGTCGCCATGATGGAGCCACCGCCGCCTATCAGGCCGAGCGTGAAGCCCACCAGCCCGCCGGAAAGCACGGCCAGAACGGATTGCAGCAGCATCGTCAGTTCGTCTCTTCCGGTTTCCACAGGACCGCGCCGGGGCCGTCAACCGGCAGGCGAGAGAGCATCCGCATGGGAATGTTCATCGCGCGCCGCGCACCACGGCGAAGCTGGCCGCCGGCATCAGGCGGCGGTGCGGGGTGGACAGGGGGGCAGACGGTGGCAGGACAGGCGCCCCCTGCCCCAGCCCTTGTCGGAGGCTGGCGAGGAGCCGCTCCGGTCCGCCGGGAGCCACGCGGTAGAAGATCGCCCGGGATTCCCGGCGGGTCAGGAGCAGGCCTGCCTCGCGCAGTTCGCCCAGATACTGTGAAAGGTTGGGCTGCCGGATCGCCAGCGCCGCCTCGATCTGGCCGACGGCGCATTCGCCCTCCAGCAGGTGCAGGGCGATGCGCAGGCGGGCGGGATGCGCCAGGACCCGCAGTTGCGCGGCGACATCGGCGATGACGACGGGATCGAGGCTCACCGGCGTCGCTCCCGCGCGGGGCGTGGCAGCGGGCCGGTGCGATAGTACCAATCGCCTCCCTGCTCCGCCGTTGCGAAGGCGGCCTCGGGCGTCAGGTCGGGCGGCAGGATGACGTCGTCACCCGGCTGCCAGCCTTCCGGCGTCGAGACGTCATGCGCATCCGAAGTTCGCAACGCCGCCACAAGGCGCAGCAGCTCCTCCACGTTCCGCCCGGTTGTCATCGGATACCAGCTGATGGCGCGGATGATGCCGTCAGGGTCGATCACGAAAGCGGCGCGCACCATCGCGGCGTTCGGCGCCTGCGGGGCGATCATCCCGTAGGCGCGGGCGATCGCCATCGAAGGGTCCTCGATGACCGGGAACGGCACCTTGACGCCGAACTGCGCATGGATGCTGCGGATCCAGGCAAGGTGCGAGAACAGGCTGTCCACCGAAAGCGCAAGCAGTGCGCAGCCCAGCGCCTCGAAGCGGTCGGCTGCGCGGGAGAAGGCGATGAACTCGCTTGTGCAAACCGGCGTGAAGTCGGCCGGATGCGAGAAGAGCAACAGCCAGCGCCCGCGATAATCCGACAGGCCGCGCTCACCCAGTGTGGTGCGGGCGCGGAAGTCCGGCGCGGGATCATGGAGCAGCGGCGGTCCCCGATTCTCGGTGTTCGGCTCGGTCATGTCCGGTCCTTGGCTTCAGGGGCGCCGTCGGGGCCGGAGGAACAGGCCGCAGCGCCGAGCAGGCGACAGATGGTGATAATTGGTCACTTAAGCTATCTTCAAAATGTCAAAAGGCCAACTATAACCCTGGGGGTCCAGGAAGGCCCCGCTTCGGTGCCGGAGTGAGCTGAGGCAGCGTGGCAAGCAAAGGAGGTTGCGGCATGCGTAAGGCGCAGTACGGAGCCGAGGCGGCCAGGCAGGTTGCCGCGCCGGAGGTGAAGGCCTTCCACGACCCGCGGACCTGCAGCCTGCAATACGTCGTTTCCGACCCGGTCAGCGGCGCCTGCGCCGTGATCGACCCCGTGCTCGACTTCGACGAGAAGTCCGGCTCAACCGCTACGCGCTCGGCGGATGCAATTCTCGTCCATCTGCGGGAGCGCGGCCTGCGCCTGGAATGGATACTCGACACCCATCCACACGCCGACCACTTCTCGGCGGCCGGCTACCTCAAGTCCGTGACGGGCGCTCCAACGGCGACGGGAGCGCAGGTGGTCCGGGTGCAGCGGCTGTGGAAGGAGCTCTACAACCTGCCCGACAGCTTTCCGATCGACGGCTCTCAATGGGACCGGCTGTTCGAGGACGGAGATCGGTTCCGCATTGGCGAGCTTGAGGGGTCAGTACTCTTCTCCCCCGGGCACACCATGGCTTCGGTCACCTTTGTCGTCGGCGACGCCGCCTTCGTGCACGACACCCTGTTCATGCCGGATGGCGGTACGGCGCGGGCCGACTTCCCAGGCGGCGACGCGCGGGCGCTCTGGCGCAGCATCCAGCGCATCCTCGCCCTGCCCGACACGACGCGCCTCTTCACCGGGCACGACTACCAGCCGAACGGGCGGCCGGTCGCCTGGGAAAGCACGGTCGCCGGGCAGAAGCAGCAGAACGCGCATGTGAAAGGGCAGGATGAGGAGAGCTTCGTCCGCCTGCGGACGGCGCGCGACCGTACCCTGCCGATGCCGAAGCTCATCCTGCACGCCTTGCAGGTGAACATTGCTGGCGGCCGCCTGCCACCACCGGAAAGCAATGGTCGGCGCTACCTTCGCATTCCGCTGGACGCTTTCGGCACCGTGCCCTGGGAGTGAGCAGGCGCCGGCCTATCTTCCCTCGGCCGCACCGCCTGCGCGTCCGGCCGGCGCGCTGACCAGCACGCGGACGTCATGCTTGCGCAGCGTCTCGGAGAGGCGCGACGCCTCCTGCTGAAGCTCGTGGAAGGCGGCCTCAGTGAAGGTAATGTGCACGCGCATCGCCTCCCCGGCCGCCGCGGCATCTCCCCGCAGGATGGCGTCGCCGAGTACCTGGTGTTGCTCCAGGATGGCAACGCGCAGCGCGTCGCGCTGCCAGTACTGCTCGTGGCTCAGCAGGATGCCCCGCCGCAGCAGGCCGGCGAACACCCGCAGCACGTGCAGCATCACCAGATTGTGGCTCGCCTCGTGCACGATCTGATGCAGCCGCAGGTCCTCCGCCGCCTCCTCGGCGGGCACGGCGCGGGCATGGGCCGTCCGCAGGGCAGCGAGGCAGTCCTCCAGACCCGCCCGCTCGGGCGGGGTGATGCGCGCGGCGGCCAGCGCGGCGGCTTCCGGCTCGATCAGCCGGCGATATTCGAAGTAGTCGCCGGCGATGCGGGGATTCCGGCCGAACAGCCCCTCCAGCGGCCCGCTGAGCGGCGCCAGGAAATCCGCCACCACCGTGCCGTTGCGCGAGCCGGCTAGCAGGCCCTTGTTCTCCAGCATGGCCAGGGCCTCGCGCAACGAGGGGCGCGAGACGCCCAGCGCCTCGGCCAGTTCGCGTTCCGCTGCCAGCCGTTCGCCCGGGCGCAGCGCCCCCTCCAGGATCAGCCCTTCCAGGTGGCTGGCCACGGCGCTCGCCAGCGGCGGGGTGCGGATCGGCGCGGGCATGGCAGCTCCGAAATCTGGTCAAAAAACTTTACCAAGGCCCCGCACCGCATGACAATGGCGGCACCGTACCGAAGGGATCGCCATGCCGCCCGTCACCAATATCGAGGACCTGCGCCAGATCGCCCGCCGGCGCATTCCCCGCGCCATCTTCGACTATGCCGACCGCGGCTCCTATGACGAGGCCACCTACCGCGCCAATCGCGAGGACCTCGCCGCGCTGAAGCTGCGTCAGCGGGTGATGATCGACGTTTCAGACCGCAACACCGCCAGCACCATGCTGGGTGAGCCTGTCACCATGCCCGTCGCCATCGCGCCCACCGGACTGACGGGCCTGTTCCACGTGGATGGCGAGATCCATGGCTGCCGCGCCGCGCAGGCCTTCGGCGTTCCCTTCACGCTCAGCACCATGTCCATCTGCTCGATCGAGGACGTGGCGGCGGCGGTGGACAAGCCCTTCTGGTTCCAGCTCTACGTCATGCGCGACCGCGGCTTCGCGGAATCCCTCGTGCAGCGCGCCATCGCCGCGAAATGCTCGGCCCTGGTGCTGACACTCGACCTGCAGATCCAGGGCCAGCGCCACCAGGACATCAAGAACGGCCTCGCCGTGCCGCCGAAACTGACGCTGAAGAACGCGCTCGACATCGCCACCAAGCCGCGCTGGGCGCTGGAGGTGCTGCGAGGCAGGCGCAAGACCTTCGGCAACCTGACCGAGGCGCCGGGCGCCAAGGAGGGCCTCAGCACCCTCTCGCACTGGATCGCCGGACAGTTCGACCCCTCCCTCTCCTGGAAGGACGTCGCCTGGATCCGCAAGATCTGGCCGGGCAAGCTGATCCTGAAGGGGGTGCTGGACGTGGAGGATGCCCGCATCGCCGCCGATTGCGGGGCCGATGCGATGGTGGTCTCCAACCATGGCGGCCGGCAACTCGACGGCGCCCCCTCCTCCATCTCCATGCTGCCCTCGATCGCCGAGGCGGTGGGTGACAAGACCGAGGTCCTGTTTGATGGCGGCGTGCGCTCGGGGCAGGACGTGCTGAAGGCGCTGGCGCTTGGCGCCAAGGGCTGCATGATCGGCAAGGCTTGGCTCTACGGCCTCGCGGCCGGCGGCGGCGCCGGCGTGACACAGGCGCTGGAGATCATCCGCAAGGAGCTGGACGTCTCCATGGCCCTGACCGGCACGAAGGATGTGCGCGAGGTCACTGCCGAGGTGCTGCACGCGCCGCGCCGGGAGGACGTGGTGCGCCCGGCGGGCTCACGGATGGAGCTGGCCTGAGGGCACCCGGCACCGGCCGGCGGAGTGCTCCGCCGGCCTCAGCCGGCCTCGTAGCGCACCGTGCTGCCGTCGTCGCCGCGCATGGAGAAGGCAACCCAGGTGCCCGCCGCGTCATATAGCGCGACCATGCCGCGCTCCGGCCATTCCCATCGTGCCAGCGCGCCCTGCCGGCTGCGTTGCGGCGCGGAGGTCAGTGGCTTGCCGGTGGCGGTGTCGAAGAGCGGGCGCTCCAGATGCGCGGGCGTCCACCAGGAAAGCGGCGCCGCCTCGGCCGGCAGCCGCACCGCCCCCTCGGGCCCCTCCCCCCGCAGTCCGTCGGGCGTGGCGACCAGTTCCAGCCGCCCTTCGTTGCCGTTGCGCAGGGTGCGTGCGGCGAAGCCCACCAACCGGCCACCCTGCCAGCGCTCGGCATAGTCATGCGTCATGCGGAAGACGGTGAAGGAGAGCAGCTTCACCTCCAACGCGACTGTCGTCCGGGTCACGCCGCCCGGCTCGGTGCGCACCGTATGGGTGCCGATCTCGCGCCCCTCCCGCATCAGGCGGAACCGGTAGCCGTCGGCAGGCATGGCGCCGGCGGACAGCGGCAGCGCCAGCAGCGGCGCCGCGAGCAGTGCACGGCGCCGTATCAGCCCTTCGCCCGCAGCGCGACCGGGCGCGGCCTCATCCGCAGTGGGCCGACGCGAAAGCACCCTACCCGCTCCGTCAGCCTCCCCCGGCACAACCACCCGGTCCGCCATGCGCCTTCCTCTCCAGCTACTGCATTCCCCCGGGAGATAAGAGGCTTTGCCCGGAGCGTAACCCCGCCCCGATGGCTGCCCGCCTTTCCCACCCCCCCGCGACAGCGGCAGCGCGGCGTGCCAGAGTGAGCACCATGCGGCAATTGCTCCTGCTGCGGCACGCCAAGTCGTCATGGGACGATCCCAGCCTGCCCGACCATGCCCGCCCGCTGAACGCGCGCGGAAAACGCGCCGCCGCCATCATGGCGGGGGTGATGCACGATCTTGGGCTGTCGCCTGACATTGTGCTCGTCTCCTCCGCGCGCCGCACCCTGCAGACGCTGGAGGCCCTTGCGCCCCTGCCGGACAGCCCCATCGTCGAGCCGATGGACGACCTCTACCTGGCGCCCTGGCCACGCCTGCTGGACGCCCTGCACAGCGCCCCGGAGACAGCGCGCAGCGTACTGCTGATCGCTCATAATCCCGGGATGCACGACCTCGCCCTTGCCCTGGCCGGCCCGGCCGGCATGGCGGGGCGCGCACCCGGCACACAGCGCCTCGCGGGCGGCTATCCCACCGGCTCCCTCGCCGAGTTCGCCGTCGCGGCACCCTGGCGGATGCTGGAGCCGGGCGGCGGCCGGCTGGTGCGCTTCATTGCACCGAACGACCTTCCGGAAATGGCGGAATAGGCATGGTTCTGCGGCTCCAGCTCGCGCTGCCGCCCGAATCCGCCGCGGCGCTGTGGCGGCACGCCGCACTCGCCGGCGTCCGGCGCCCGCGCCCAGTGGCGGAGGAATGGACCTGGCTCGACAGCGCAGGGGGCCTCTTGGCGCGGGCCGGGCTGGCGCTGCGCAACCCGCCGCCGGGCAACCGGCGCCTCTGCCGGCTTGAGCCGCCGGCCGGTTTCCGCCTGCCCGGCACCCCGCCCGGCGAGCCGGAGCCCCTGCCGGCTGGTGCCGCCCCGCCGGAAGCCGAGGGCGCGGCGCTCGAGCCGGTGGCGCGCTACGCCGGCCGGGTGCAGCAAGCGAAGCCGGATGCCGCCGGCATCACCCTTTGCCTGCGCACCGGCACGTTGACGGTCGGAGAGGCGACCCGGGCCGTGGCCTTGCTGGACCTGGAGGGGCCGGATGCGCCTGTCCTGGAACTCGCCAGCACCCTTGCCGCCGACCTGCCGCTGCTGCCGGCCGTGGCCGGACTCGACGCCATGGCGCTCGCGCTGCGGCGTGGCCCCGCAGCTCGCCAGGACGGACGGCGCGGCGCGCCCGATCTCGGCGCGGCCGAGGCGGCGGAGGACGCGTTCGCCCTGGCCATCGCCCACCTCACCGACGTGCTGCTGACCCATGCGCCGGCCGCCCGCCCCGATCGCGGCCCCGAGGCGGTGCACCAGCTTCGCGTGGCCGCCCGGCGACTGCGCTCCTGCCTGCGGCTCTTCCGGCCCGTGCTGGATGGTCCTGCCCTGCGTGCGCTGGACGCCAGCCTGCGCGACTTCGCGCGGGCGCTGGGCGAGGCGCGCGAATGGGACGTGTTCCTGGGCGAGATGGGGGCGGAACTCGCCGCGGCGCTCGGGCCGGACCGGCGCTGGGCACGGCTGCTGCGGGCGGCGGAGGCCCGACGGCTGGCGGCCTATACTCAGCTACGGACCATGCTCGACGGCCCTGCCTTCCGTAAGCTGGTCTGGCAGGCTGTGCGGGCCGCCGCCCTTCGGGACTGGGGAGCGCCCGAAGGGGCCGATGCCCCGCCGCCGCTGCGTGACCTGGCCGCGGGACTCCTGAGCAAGCGTCACCGCAAGCTGCTGAAGGAGGGGCGGCACATCGAGTCTCTCTCCGATGAGGCTCTGCACGAGTTGCGGCTGAAGGCCAAGCGGCTGCGCTACGCCGCGGAGCTGTTCGCGCCGCTCTGGCCCGGCAAGCCGGCCCGCCGTTTCCTGAAGCGCATCGCTGCCCTGCAACAGGCGCTGGGGGTGGCGAACGATACCGTCACGGCGCGCGCCCTGGTGGCCAGCCTGGGGCAGGCCGCACCGGCCTGGGCGATCGGTCTGGCGGAGGGCTGGGCCCTGGCCGCGGTGCGCGGCGTCCGCCGGGAGGCGCTGCCGGCCTGGCGCCGCTTCGCCCAGCAAGGCCCGTTCTGGTCGCCGGAGTGACGGGAGCCAGCAAGGCAGGACCACGTTGATCCGAGCTTGAAGGGGTACCTCTCCTTGGTTTAACGCTTCCGCGCGTGTTGTCCCGCCGCCGTATCTTTCGTCCTTCCCGATCCTCCCGCCGATGGGGTGGCGCCGCTCTTGGCGGCGGCACGGCGATCCTCGCGCTCGGGCTGATCGGGCTCGGACTTCCTGCCAACCTGTTCGGCTCCGCGCCGCGCGAGCAGGACTGGTCGGCGGAGGCAGCGCTGGTCCGGGTGGTGGATGGCGACACGCTGCGCCTCGGAGACCACACCCTGCGGCTGGCCGGCCTGCTGTCACCGCAGCGCGGGCAGACCTGCACGACCGCCAGCGGGGTTGGCTTCGACTGCGGCGCCGCGGCGGCCGAGGCGCTGGCGCGGCTCATCCAGGGGCGCGACGTCACCTGCCGAGTGCAGGGGCATGACCGCTTCGGGCGGGCGCTTGCCACATGCAGGGCCGGTGAGCTCAACACGAATGCCGCACTGGTGGAAGCGGGCTGGGCCCTTGCCGGAGAGGAAGCGCCTGCTCTGGCCAGGGCCGAGGCGACGGCGCGGGAGGCAAAACGTGGTCTATGGTCGCACCTTCCGGGGGCCCCTGCAAGCTGGCGCGAACGCTCCTAGATGAGCCTGCGGCACCGCGGAGGACCCCCGTGGATGGACAAGCTGCCAACCCGACGCCTAATCTTGCGCCGCATCATTGACGGCGTCACGCAATACCGACGCCGCCCTCCGGAAAAGAGGAAGACGCTATGAGCAGCACGGCCAAAGGGACCGTCACCGTCACGCTCGACGGGAGCAATCGCTCCGCTACCCTGCCCCTCATCCAGGGTTCAATCGGCCCCGACGTTTTCGATATTCGTAAGCTTTACAGCGAACTCGGCGTCTTCACCTTCGATCCCGGTTATGGTGCCACGGCTGCGTGCGACAGCGCCATTACCTATATCGATGGCGACCAGGGCATCCTGCTGTACCGCGGCTACCCGATCGAGCAGCTGGCCGAGCAGAGCAACTTCCTGGAGGTCTCGTACCTCCTGCTGAACGGCGAGTTGCCGACCAAGGAGCAGCTGGCGAAGTTCGAGCGCGGCGTGACCCTGCACACCATGGTGCATGAGCAGCTGCGTCGCTTCTTCGACGGCTTCCGCCGCGACGCGCACCCGATGGCGATCCTCTGCGGCGTGGTTGGGGCCCTTTCGGCCTTCTACCATGACAGCCTGGACATCAACGACCCGGCCCAGCGCGAGATCAGTGCCTTCCGCCTGATCGCCAAGGTGCCGACGATCGCCGCCTGGGCCTACAAGTACTCCATCGGCCAGCCCTTCATGTATCCGCGGAACGACCTCAGCTACGCTGAGAACTTCCTCTACATGATGACCGCCGTGCCGTCCGAGGAATGGAAGCCGAACCCCATCCTCTCCCGTGCGATGGACCGCATCCTGGTCCTGCACGCGGACCATGAGCAGAACGCCTCCACCTCGACGGTGCGCCTGGCGGGCTCCACGGGCGCCAACCCCTTCGCCTGCATCGCCGCCGGCATCGCCGCGCTGTGGGGTCCCGCGCACGGTGGGGCCAACGAGGCCGTGCTGAAGATGCTGGGTGAGATCGGCCACCCCGACAACATCCCGGACTTCATCAGCAAGGTGAAGGACAAGAACAGCGGCGTGAAGCTGATGGGCTTCGGCCACCGGGTCTACAAGAACTTCGACCCGCGCGCGAAGATCATGCGCGAGACCTGCCACGAGGTGCTGGCCGAGCTGGGCATCAAGGACGAGCCGCTGCTCGACCTGGCGATGGAGCTGGAGCGGATCGCGCTGGAGGATGACTACTTCGTCTCCCGCAAGCTCTACCCGAACGTGGACTTCTACTCGGGCATCATCCTGAAGGCGATGGGCATCCCGACCCACATGTTCACTGTGCTCTTCGCCGTGGCCCGCACCGTGGGCTGGGTGAGCCAGTGGAAGGAGATGATCGAGGATCCGGGCCAGCGCATCGGCCGTCCGCGGCAGATCTACACCGGTGCCACGGAGCGTCCCTTCCAGCCGATCGAGAAGCGCGGCTAACCGCCGGCCACCATCATCCCGCTGCGGAGAGGCCCGCCACAGTTCGCTGTGGCGGGCTTTTTGTTTAACCGCCCGAGCAAGAATGGCTCGCAAGTTATTGCGTCAGGCCAAGTCGAGGAACAGAAATCGGTCCGGTTTAATATGTAAATGTGACATTATGGTCATTCAGACCCTCAGGCGCGCAGAGAAAATCGCGCAATTTTTCATCACAAACTCTTGATCACAAATTCGAGATCGCATTCATTGTTCCGAGTTACCTGCAAAACGCGGACGGAACACCTGTGATGCGAGAATCGGACCGACCAGAACTTACTTATCGCTCGCTGGACGACCTGGTCCGTCGCCGCCTGCGCACTTGGCCGCAACGGCCGCCAGGCGCCCTGGACTCGTCGAAACAGCGCGGTATCTGGATGCGCGCGCGACCTGGAGATGCGGACACCAGCATCCATCCCTTTCTGCGGCTGCCTGGTTCGAACCGGCTCCGCACCTTGCCTGACGGGCTGTGGCTGCACTTCAGCCCTGACCCTGCGGACGCCTATTGCGACATCCTGTGCATCGAGGCCTGCTCAACTCTACAGAACCTGCTCGACAAGCGTTCCCGCTTCGCCCCTTCCACCACCTCGCTGCTGGCGGTCTGCCCCGTGCCCTGGCTGACGGCGCCGCTGGATCCAGGGGATGACAAGCCACGCTGGCGCCACATCAAGCTGCTGCGCCAACAGCCGGTCGAGCCGCTGGTGCTGCCGGTGCGCGACGTGCGGGTGCTCTACGGACTCAAGAGCCGCCAGTATGACGGATTCGCGCGCACCCAAATGCCCCAGGCGCACGAGTATTTCTGTCCGATGGACGCGCTGACCGACGAGCAGGGCGCCAGCAACCCCGCCATGCAGGCGCTGATCGCGCGGGCGTCAGGGGCGGCCAACTTCATGTTGCTGCCCTGATGAATGGCGACAAGGCAGCCCTGCCCGGCGCTGCCTGTTTCGGCCGGCAAGAGCCTCTTCGCCCAGGCAGCGTCTCTCGCCAGCCAGGGGCCTGCTAATGGCTGAGCAGGCAGCAGCGGCTGGAATCCATCATCAGCTCACGCGTGACGCCGCCGAAGGCCCATTCCCGCATCCGAGCATGCCCATAGCCGCCCGCCACGATCAGGTCGGCACCGAGCCAGCTCGCTGCGGCCGCGAGTTCCCGCGCGGTGCTCGCCTCCCGGCGGACACGGGCCTCGCCTTCGGCCGGGACACCGTGGGCGCGCAGATAAGCCGCCACATCCGCAACCCGGCGCCCGGCGATCGCGTCCTCCTCCCCGGGCTCGCAGACTTCCAGCACCTGGACCCGTTCCGCCTGCGCCAGCAACGGCAGGGCGTCGTGCACGGCACGCCGCGCCTCCCGCCGGTCCTGCCAAGCCACCAACACCCGGGCGGCGGGCAGATGCCCAACCCCCGGCGGCACGATGAGAACGGGCCGCCCGGCCTGCATCAGCACATCGCCAGGTTCAGCTGCATTGATGAAGTCGCTGTCGCCCTGACGCGCGCCTGGGCTCATCACCAGAAGATCCGCCGCGCGCGCCTCGCGAGCCACCGCCGTGGCGGGGAACTCGGTAAAGGCGCGCCACTCGACGTGCTCGCCGATGTCGCCGACCGCCCCCCAGAACCACGCTTCCGCCTCTCGCAGCCTACTCTCCAGTTCGGCCATCTGCAGGGTGACGATCTGCGCGCTGCCCGAGCCATAGGAGGCGACGCTCATGGTCAGGGCGACGTCAGCCGCCGCGATACCGATCAGCCACGCGCCGAAGCGCCGGGCCAGGTCCGCCGCCAGTGCAACCGGAAGGCGTGCCTCCCCCTGCGCGGGCACATGGACCATGATGCTCCTGTAGCCCTGCATGAAACCCGGCTCCCCCAAGCGGCATGGCGCCCACCTCCGGAAGCGCAACACGTCCCATCCTGGCTGTCCCTGACCTATGTCAGCGCCGCGTGGCGATGGCGCGAGTGCCGCCGGCGAGTTCGACAACCTCGGCGGTGATGCTCTCCTGCCTCACCTGCCGCTCGCGCAGGCCCAGCTCTTCCAGCAGGCGGCCGATATTGCCGCGTGCGGCGGTGAGCGTCGTCGTGCGGGCCTCGTTCTCGGCGGCGAAAGCGATGGTCACGGCCTCCCGCAGCCGTGCGTGGACATACTCCTCCGCCAGCCCCTCGATGAGCCGCGATGGTGGCAGGTTGACCAGTGGCGGATTGCCGGAACGGGGGGGCGGAAAGCAGGTTGGGTCGAGCGGCAGCAGAGCGTGGCGCGCGATCCGCAAACCATGCTGTGGACTCCAATCCGGAAGCAGCATCTCGACATGGGTCAGCGCCTGGTTGCGGATTGCCGTGTAGAGCGCGTCGCCCAGCTGGTTCGCAAGCCCGGCCAGTCCGTCCACATGTGGAGGCATGGCGCTGGTCCAGACCGGCCGCAGGCCGTGCTCCGCCGCCCGCGCTGCCACGCGCGAACCCACCAGGAGCAGGGCGCTGCCGTCACTCTCGCGGAGCAACGTCTCCAGCATCCGTTCGGTGAAGGCACCGGCGAAGCCCTGCTCGGCGCCGAAGACGATCAGCCCGAGCCGCTTCCGCATCTCCGGCCCTGCGCGCAGTCCGACCGGCAGTAGTTCCAGCGCCTGCGCCATGGCCTGCGCGACAATCTCGGCATAGGCACGGATGGCCGGAAGCAGGTTCCGCCCCTGCTGCGCGCGCGCCGCCGCCATGCCGCGCATCGCTCCCACCACCGCGTCGAGCTGGCTGACGGTGCCGAGCCGCGCGGAAATCTCGGCGAGCTGGCCGCTCATCTCTTGCCGCGCTCCGCGAGGCAGCGCAGCGCGCCCAGCAGTTCGGCACGTGACGCGTCGTCCAATGCGCGCGCGTGCTGCACGGCGTCAACCGCGCCCGTTGCCCGCTGGTCCAGCCAGCCCGGCAACGCGCCGCGGAAAGCGGCAACCGCCTCCAGCGAGAGAGCATCCAGCAGGTTCTCCTGTAAGGCCAGGGCCAAGGCCACCTCGTCCACCAGGCGCAGCGGCGCGAAGCGCGGCTGCGAGAGGAGCGCCCGCATCCGCGCGCCATGCGCGAGCTGCGCCTTTACCCGCCGGTCGGACATGCCGCCAAAGCGGGTAAAACTCTCCAGCTCCAGGAACTGCGCATAGTCCAGCCGCAGCGTGCCGGTGACGTGGCGCAGCGCGGGCGCTTGCGTCTTGCCGCCGACGCGGCTGACGCTGGTGCCGACATCCACCGCCGGCTTCTGCCCTTCATGGAACAGCGTGGCGTTCAGCACGATCTGCCCGTCGGTGATGGAGATCAGGTTGGTGGGCACATAGGCGCTGAGATTGCCGGCCTCTGTCTCGGCAATGGGCAGTGCCGTCAGCGAGCCGCCGCCGCGCGCCTTCGAAAGCTTGCCGGCGCGCTCCAGCAGGCGCGCGTGCAGATAGAAAATATCACCTGGAAACGCCTCGCGCCCGGGCGCCTGGCCGGTGAGCAGCGCGATCTCCCGATGCGTCGCCGCATGCTTTGTCAGGTCGTCCACCACCACCAGCGCGTGCTGGCCGCGATCGCGGAAGTATTCCGCCATGGTGAAGCCGGCAAAGGGCGCGATCCATTGAAGGCCCGGCGCCTCCGCGCCCCCGGCGACGACGAAGATGCAGCGCTCCGGCGCGCCATGACGACGAATGGCGTCGATGATCCGCGCGGCGGTCGAGGATTTCTGCCCGACCGCGACATAGACGCAGATCATGTCGCTGTCGCGCTGGCTGATGACGGTGTCCACCGCGACGGCGGTCTTGCCTGTCGTGCGGTCGCCGACGATCAGTTCGCGCTGGCCGCGCCCGAGGGCGAAAAGCGCGTCCACCACCAGCAGGCCGGTCTGTACGGGCTCATCGACCAGGTCGCGCTCGATGATACTGGGTGCCGGGCGCTCGATCGGCTCCTGCGCTTCCACCGGCACCGGGCCGCCCTCGTCGAGCGGCCGCCCAAGCGGGTCCACCACGCGGCCGAGCAGCCCCGGCCCGACCGGCACGCGCAGCACCGCGCCGGTGCCGCGCACCACGTCGCCGGCCTCGATGCCGGTTTCCTCGTCCAGCAGCACGCAGCCGATATGGTCCTGCTCCAGCACCTGCGCGAAACCGAGCTGTCCCTTCTCGAAGCGCAGCACCTCGGAGAGCCGGGCGCCAGGCAGGCCGGAGATCAGCGCGATGCCGTCGCCGACACGCTCCACGCGGCCGATCTCCTCCGGCTCGGCACGCAGTTCCACCGCCTCGATCTGTTGGCGCGCGCGTTCAAGCCAGCTGGCGGGCATCATCGGCCTGCGGAGCGAGGGTCAGCGAGCGGGCCAGGCGTTCCAGGTCGGCACGCCAGCTTCGGCGAACCAGCGTGTGTGGCCCCTGCAACTCGGTGCCGGCAATCAGCGCCGGATCGTGCTGAAAGATGAAGTCCGCGCCGTCGCCGACCGCTTGCCGAAGGCGGCTGCGCCAGCTTTCCTCCTCCGCTGGGGAAAGCTGGGTGGCTGTGGCCACACGCACCAGCTCCGGAGCGGCGGCGAGATCACGCCGCGCCTCCGCCGGAAGGCACGCGATCTCCTGAACCAGTACCTCCAGCAGCGCCGCCGTCACCTGTGCGGGCGACAGCTGCGCGAGCAATCGGCGCGCGATGGTGACCGCCAGCTCGCCCGCCTGCGCTTCCAGCGCCTGCCGCATCGCCTCGCGCTCGCGGCCCAGGGCGGCGCGCGCCTCAGCCTCGATGCCAACGGCCTCCTGGCGCGCCTGCGCCAGCAGCGCATCCCGCTCCGCCGTGGCGGCTGCACGTGCCTCGGCCAGGATCTTCTCGCCCTCGGCGACGAAGTCGCGGCGCCGGGCCTCCGTCGCGGCGAGTTGGGCCTGCGCCCGGGCCCGCGTCGCCTCGGCCTCCTCCAGCACCTTGCCGGCGGCGGCGCGACGCGCCTCGATCACCGCCTTTACCGGGCGGAACAGGAACCGCTGCAGCAGCCAGATCAGGACCAGGACATTGACGGTCTGCAGTCCGAGCGTCCACCCATCGAACCCCATAGGGCTACCCCCGGAAAGGATTGGCGAAGAGCAGCAGCAGCGCCACGACCAGACAGTAGATCGCCATCGTCTCGATCATGGCGAGGCCGACGAACAGCGTGCGGGAGATGGTGTTGGCGGATTCCGGCTGGCGGGCGATGGCATCCATCGCCGCCGCCACTGCGCGCCCCTCCGCCAGCGCCGGGCCGATCGCGCCGAAAGATACCGCCAGCGCGGCACCAAGGATGCTGACGATCTCGATCAGGTTCATGGCTTGCCCTCTTCCTGCGCCCTGCGGGGCGCCTCCTCCTCGATGCCGCCGCCGATGAAGACCATGGCCAGCACCGTGAAGATGTAGGCCTGAACGGCGCCGGTCAGCAGTTCCAGCGCCATCAGCGGAACCGGCACCAGCAACCCGACCAGCGACAGCACGATACCGATGACGAAGATGCCGCTCATGACATTGCCGAACAGGCGCACCACCAGCGAGAAGGTGCGGGTGACGTTCTCCAACAGGTTCAGCGGCACCATGATGATGCTGGGATGCGCGAAGCCGCGCAGATAGCCACCGAGGCCACGCACCCGGACACCGAAGCCGATGCTGGCTGCGAAGACGATCAGCGCCAGCGCCGCATCGGTCTCGATGGCCCCGGTGGGCGGCTCGATCCCCGGCACCAGCGAGGACCAGTTCGCGACGAAGATGTAGAGGAACAGCGTTCCGATCAGCGGCAGGTAGGCCGCGGGCTCGGTCCGCATGGTGTCGCGGATCTGCTGCTCCAATGTCTCGACCACCAGCTCCAGCGCGGCCTGCGCCATGCCCGGCCGCAGCGCCAGCCGGCGCGTCAGCAGCCAGCCGCCGCCGGCAAGCACCAGCATGATGCCCCAGCTCGTCACCACCGGCGTGGTGATGGGCACCGGCCCAAGGTGGAAGGCGACATGGGCGGCGAGCGGCGACTCCACGCCCTCAGCCCTCGCCTGCCGGCGCCGGGCGCACCGTCAGCAGGCGCGCGAGCAGCAGCCCCGCCATGGCCATGAGCAGCGGCCAGGCACCCGCGCGCGCGGCCAGCAAAAGCCCGCCAGCCGTCATCGCCATGCGTACGAGATGCAGCGCGACCGCCTGGGGCGCGCTGCCGCCGAGATAGAGAGAGGCATTGCGGCGCAGCGTGCCGAAATGCAGCAACCCCAGCAGGAATCCCGGCAGGAGCCAGATGGTGCCGGCCAGCGCCGTCATTCGCGGTGCATCCAGCGCCAGCCGGACCAGCATCCGAGCGCCACGCCCAGCATCAGCAGTGGCGCGCTCCAGAAGATGCCCGTGCCGAGGCTGCGATCCAGCCAACGCCCGACGAAGAGGCCAATCAGCGCCGGCGTCACGACCATCCAGCCGAGCGTGCCGACCTGCGCAAGGTAGCGCGCGACGCCCGGCTCGCCCTCCCGCCGCGCACGCCGCCGCCGCGCCGCGTACAGGCGCGCGGAGCGCAGCAGGCCGTCGCCCTCCGGCCGCTCGGGCGCGCTCATGGCGTCAAGCCTCCTCCGGCCGCCCCGGTGCGCAGGATGCGGACGATCTCCCGCACCGCCTGCAGATGGACCCGCGCCGCCTCGACGCGCTCGTTGCGATCCGCCTCGGCGGCGGCGAGGAAATTCGCCAGCACGGTATGCTCAAGCTGGTCGGGGTCCTCGCCGAGCTGCCCCTCCCGTGTGGCGATCGCGACTTCCTGCCCACCACGCACCGTCAGCACACCGCCTCTCAGGGCGCAGCAGCCAGTGCGGCCATCCTGATGCCGCCAGGTGACGACGGAGACGCTGAGTGCGGTCAGGAGGTCGGCATGGCCAGGCAGGATGCCGAAGCTGCCGCTCGGGTCAGCCGCACGCAGCGCGACGACATCCGGGTGCTCGGCGAGCACCTGCACGGGATCGGTGATCAGCATCCTCATGCCGCCTCCCTCCGACGTCGCGCCATCTCTTTGTCCCGCGCCTCGCCCAGGTCGCCGGCCATGTAGAGCGAGCTCTCCGCCCAATCGTCCGTCTCCCCCGCCAGGATGGCGCGGCAGCCGGCCAGCGTCTGGGCCAGCGGGACAGAGCGTCCCGATGTGCCGGTGAAGGCCTCGGTGACGCCAAAGGGCTGCGTCAGGAAACGCTGCAACCGCCGCGCCCGCGTCACCGCCTGGCGGTCCTGCCTGCCGAGTTCCTCGACGCCGAGCAGCGCGATGACGTCCTGCAGCTCGCGATACCGCGCCAGCACCTGCCGCGCCCGCGCCGCCAGCGCCGCGTGTTCCTCGCCGACGACGGCCGGATCGAGCAGGACGGAGGAGGAGGCGAGCGGGTCGATTGCGGGATACATGCCCTCCGCCGCCATGGCGCGGGAGAGCGAGATCATACTGTCCACATGCGCGGAGATGGCCGTCACAGCGGGGTCGGTGAAGTCATCGGCGGGCACGTAGACCGCCTCGATGGCGGTGATGTCTGCCCCCGCCACCGAGGCGATGCGCTCCTGCAAGGCCGCAACCTCGGTCGCGAGCGTTGGCTGATAGCCGACGCGGGAGGGTGGGCGACCAAGCAGGCCGGAGACCTCGCTGCCCGCCTGCACGAAGCGGAACACGTTGTCCATCAGCAGCAGCACGTTGCGATGCAGGGCGTCGCGGAAATACTCGGCCATGGTGAGCGCCGTCAGGCCGACGCGCCAGCGCGCGCCGGGCGGCTCGTTCATCTGGCCGTAGACCAGCACGGTGCGCGCCAGCACGCCGGAGCCGGTCATGTCGTTCAGCAGTTCATGCCCCTCGCGGGAGCGCTCGCCGATGCCGGCGAAGACCGAGATGCCCTGGTAGTGCTCGGCCATGGCGCGGATCAGCTCCATCACCAGCACCGTCTTGCCGACGCCGGCGCCTCCGAACATCGCCGCCTTGCCGCCGCGCGCCAGCGGCACCAGCAGGTCGATGACCTTGATACCTGTCTCGAACATCTCGGTGGCGGCGCTCTGCCGAACCAGCGGCGGGGGCGCCCGGTGGATCGGCCAGTGAGGCGTGCCCTCCGGCAAAGTGGGACCGAGGTCGCGCGTCTGGCCGGTCACATCCAGCAGGCGGCCGAGCACGGCCTCGCCCACCGGGACCGTCAGCGCCGCGCCGGTAGCCTCCACGCGAGCACCGCGCCGCAACCCCTCTGTGCCGTTGAGCGCCACGGCACGGACACGGTCCTCGCCGAGATGGCTCTGCACCTCCAGCAGAACGTCCTCCCCGCCCATGCGCACGATGCGCAGCGCCTCATCGATCCGCGGCAGTTCGCCGTCGGGGAAGCGGATGTCGAGCGCGGCGCCGCGCACGGCGAGGACGGAGCCGCACCTGCGTGAGGGCGAGGCACTGATCGGCGCCTGGCCCGCTTCGCCGTTCTGTCGCATCGTCCCGCGGCGCCCCGCGGCTCTCAGATGATGTCCCGGTTCGCCTCGGCCTCAAGGCGAGCGCGGTCGAGGATCCGCACCTTGCGGCAGTCACGGTTGAAGATGATTCCGCTCCGCTTGAAGCCGCTGAAGACGCGGCTCACCGTCTCCGCTGTCAGCCCAAGATGGTCGGCGATGTCGTAGCGGGACATCGGCAGGTCCACGAGGGCGCCGGAATTGCAGCGCTCAGCCAGGTCGAGCAGGAAGGAGGCAACTCGCTCGGCCGCCGTCTTGCGGCCCAGCAGCACGAAATGGCTCTGCGCACTGCTCAGCTTGGCGAGCATGAAGTTGCGCCAGGCGCGGGCGGCTGGAAGCTCATGGTCCACCCACTCGTTGAGCTGCCGGCGCGGAAAGGCGACCACCACCGCGCCGGTGACTGCCTCGGCGGAGAAGTGATGGTGCTCCACGCCATCCAGGCCGAAGATCTCGCCCGTGAGGATGAACTCCGCCACGACGCGCCGGCCATCCTGCAGGTAACGACAGGTACGGATTGTGCCCGAGACAACCTTGTAGAGATCGCCGACCGGCGCTCCCTCGGCATAGATCTCGGTGCCGCGCTCAAGCCGAATGGCGTGACCGAAGGCCGGCTGCAGCCCATGCCCTTCAGCGGTGCTCAGCATCTCCATGGCCGGGAATGGCAGCGCGGGAGCGGAGCTGCCGCGGGCAAGGGAAGCAATATGCATGTTCGCGCTCCATCCTGCAGTCGGTACGCCTGGACGAATACCGGAAGCGCGGAAGCGCCATAATTCGGAATTGCCCCATTGGGGAAACTACGTATGCCGCGCCACGACAGGCAGAATGAGGCGGAACACCGTGCCGCCGCCCGGGTTCGGCTCAGCCCAGATCCGCCCGCCATGCCCTTCCACGATGGTGCGGCAGACCGCGAGGCCCACGCCGAGGCCATTGCGCTTCGTCGTCACAAAGGGCCGGAACAGGTCATCTGCGATTTCCGGCGGGATGCCAGCGCCGGTGTCGGCGACCGAAATTTCGGCCATGTCCTCGCCATAGGGGCCAATGCGGACGGCAAGGTCCCTGCGCGGTCCTTCCTGCATCGCCTCGATCGCGTTGTGCATGAGGCTGACCAGCACCTGCCGGATCTGCGGCCGGTCCACCAGCACACAGGGGGTTGCGGCGTCGAAGGCGAGGCGGAGTTTGACCCCCTTTCGTCGCAGCAGGTAGGTCAGCAGCTCCGCCGCGCCACTGACCAGGGCGGATAGTTCCTCCGGATAGCGCTCACCCCTTTCCTGCGCCACGAAGCTCCGCATCCGCCGAACGATCTGCCCGGCATGCACCGCCTGCTGAGCGGCCAGCACGAGAGCGTCCCGAACTGCCGGCAGCCGTGTGCCGGATGGCTCCTCCGCCATTTCGAGCATGCGGCGCGCACCGCTGACGTAGCTGGCGAGAGCGGTTAGCGGCTGGTTCAGCTCGTGCGCCAGGGTCGTCGCCATAAGGCCAATCTCGTTCAGGCGGGCGACATGCAGGAACTCGACCTGAAGCTCGCGCAGCCGGCGGTCACTCTCCTGCAACGCGCGCTCGGCTTGCCGCCGTTTCGAGATGTCCCGCATCAGGCCGGTGAAACGCCAGCCGCCATCACCGGCACGCCACCGCGCGAGGGAGAGCTCCACAGGGAACTCGCTGCCATCCCTATGCCGCGCGGTGACTTCGCGGCTGCTCCAGGGGACGCGCGGCATGCCGGTTGCGGTATAGCGGGCGATCACGCCGTCATGCGCCGCCCCGGTCCGTTCCGGCATCAAAAGAGCGACGTTGCGGCCGACCACATCCGTCGCAGCATGGCCGAAAAGCCGCGTCACCGCCCGGTTGGCGGCGCGCACGACGCCGCGCTCGTCGATGATGATGATCGCGTCCGCCGCGGTCTCGACGATCGCGCGGTACTGCGCCTCCGCCTCCAGCCGCCTGTCCTGCTCGCGCTGCCGCTCGCTGACGTCTTGCACGACCGCCACAGCGCCGAGCAGGTGCCCCTTCGCATTCCGCACGGGGGCGGCGGATTTGACGATCACGCGCTCCTGCCCATCCAGGCCGCGCAGACGAATCATTTCGCTGACCGAGATTTCACCGGTGCGCAGCGCGCGCGCGATGGCCCAGTCCTCTGGGCCCAGCGGCGCGCCGGAATCGAGCCACCAGGCCTCAGCCGGTTGGCCACCCTCGGCACCCGAGACCGCTGGCACCGATCCACCCCAGATGCGCGTCACTTCGGCGTTGCTGCGGACGATCCGGCCGGATGAGTCGGCGAGCAGCACGCCCACCGGCAGCACATCCAGCAGAACGTCCGAAGAGATCCGGTCGAACTCTGCCTTCGCGCGCTCCTCCAGGAAAATCTCGGCCAAGTGGTCCTGGCGCGCCAGGCGGCGGCGCAGCAGGAAGATCAGCAGGCCCAGCAGCAGCGCCGCCAGCGCACCGGCACCGAAGAGCAGCCCGGCGCTGGCCGCGGCCCGCCATCCCTGCCCGCTCTGCGCCACATCCGCCTCCTCGCGGATCAGGGACCTCAGCGCGGCGGTCTCCGCACGGATCTGGAGCATGGTGCGCCGCTCCTGTTCACCGGCGGCGGGGGGCAGCACCTCACCGGAGCGGCGGAGCGCGATCGTCTGCTGCGTCTGGTCCAGCCAGGCATGAGCGAGATCGGAGATCGCCTGCGCGTGCTGCTTGCGCGCACCCTCCCCAGCAATGGCCTCGACCGCCGCGAGCCTGCCCTCGATGATGGCGGGCGTCACTTGGGGCGGTGCGAGATAACTCTCGTCGCCTGTCAGCAGATAGCCGCGCTGGCTGCTCTCGGCATCCTTCAGGGCAGAGAACAGCGCCTCCACCTGCAGGAGCGCGTCCGCCGCCTGGTTCCCGCCCGCCTGCAGTTCCGCGATGGCGCCGAGGCTGACGTTCAGCGCGACCAGGGCAGCCAGCAACAGCGCGAGGGCGCCGGCGACCGGCAGGATTGCGGCGTCGAGCTTGATCATCATCCTGCGTGGATACTCATCTGCTTCGCCAGATGGCGTAATCCATCATCGCCCGCTGCCGTCGCCCTCCCGCCGAATTAGTCTCTTGAGACACACATCTATATCCTGCGGCTGCGAGGTCTCTGCTTGCCAGCTGTGCGGTGTCATGGGCAGAGTTTGTTACCACTGCTGACATCCCCGGCGGTGTCCGCGCCCATCGAACGGAAGCGGAAGAAGGCGTTCAAAACGGCCGATATATCGGCCCATTCAACCTGCACCGACTTCCGCCTGCGCTCACCGACCGAATCGCGCCATGCGACCCCACAGCTATGCCGAGTCCTCACTGCCTGCGAAATTGGGACTTGTCCGTACGGGTATCTACGTACAATCGTGGTGCCGGTGCGCATCGGCCTCTCTGGACCCCGGCCGGCCGCCCGCGTATTCGGAATTTGTCAGCCGGGCGGAGAAGTCGGCTCAGCCGGCAAGGACGCCACGGCCGCCCACGGGTGGGCAGCCTTAGCCGGGCGGGAGGATTTTCCGCAATGCCTCAAGAGACGTCTCACTTGACACTCGATGCGACCGTCCATGTCATCGACGACGACGAAGCGGTCCGCGACTCGCTTGCCTTCCTGTTCCAGTGCTCCGGGCTTTCCGTACAGACCTATGAATCCGGCGCGGCTTTCCTGGCGGTAGCGCCCCGGCTCCGCTCCGGCTGCGTCCTCAGCGATGTGCGGATGCCGGAAATGGATGGGCTGGCGCTGCAACGCCAGTTGCTGGAGATCGGCTTCCGGCTGCCGCTGATCTTCATGACCGGGCATGGCGATGTGCCTATCGCCGTACAGGCGCTGAAGTCAGGCGCCTTCGATTTTATCGAGAAACCCTTCGACGACGATGCCCTGCTCTGCGCCATCCGCGCTGCCTTCGACGCCGACCGCAAGAGCCGTGAGCGGGAGGCGGAGACCGAGCGGGTCATGGGGCGCCTGGCCACCCTCACCCCGCGCGAGCACCAAGTGCTGGAGCGGCTTGTGGCCGGCCATCCCAACAAGACCATCGCCTACGATCTCGGCACCAGCCCCCGGACGGTCGAGGTGCATCGTGCGCGGGTGATGGAGAAGATGGGCGCCCGCAACCTCTCCGAGCTCGTCCGCATGGCGCTCAACGCCGGCGTGGCGGCCGAGATGGGTGCAGCGGAAGGCCCTGTAGTTCCCGGGTGATGCAGATCAGCGCACAGGGGACCTTTCCGGCATAGAACGGCACCGTTCGGACGCCCAATCCCTTCCTCGGTACGGGTCTGAAGCTCGGAGCCTCCGATGGACAGCCAACCTCCTTGCACGATCGCTTTGGTCGACGACGACACGGGCGTCCGTGATTCGCTCCGCTTCCTGCTCGAGACCGCCGGCTACATGGTCGAGAGCTATGCCTCGGGTGCGCAGTTCCTGGCGGAGGCCCAGCCGGAATCCTTCGCCTGCCTTGTGCTGGACCATAAGATGCCGCAGATCAGCGGCCTTGAGCTACTCGCCCGGCTGCGCGACGCCCGCATGGCGCCGCCGACCCTGCTCATCACCAGCATGCCAGGCCTCAGCCTCACCCGCCGTGCGGCCGAGCTTGGGGCTATGGGCGTCCTGGAGAAGCCCTTCGGGCAGGATGACCTCCTTGCCTGTGTCGAGAATGCAATCGCCTCAGGCCGCAAGCAGTGCTTCAGCGCGGCTCGCCATCCACCTCCAGCGCGACAGGGATGGTGAAGCGGAAGATGGTGCCCCCTGTGGGGTTGGACTCCGCGCGGATATGGCCGCCGTGCGCTTCCACAATGGTGCGGCAGATGGACAGGCCCACCCCCATGCCACTGCGCTTGGTGGTCACGAAAGGCGTGAAGAGCTGCGCGGCGACTTCTGGCGCCAAGCCTGCTCCGGTATCGGTCACGCTGAACTCCACGGCACCTGGCTGCGCCTCCGCCGCCACGGTCAGCTGGCGCCGCGGCATTCCGCTCATTGCCTCGATGGCGTTGCGGATGAGGTTCAGGAGCACCTGCTGCACTTGCACCCGGTCGACCAGGATGCGCGGGAGGCGCGGATCAAGCCGCAGCCGCACCGCCACTCCATGCTCCTTGACGCCGACCAGCGCCAATGCGCTCGCCTCCTCCACCAGCTTGACCGTGCTCTCCGGCTGCTTCTCGGTCTCGCCGCGGGTGACGAAGTCCCGCAGGCGGCGGATGATCTGGCCGCTGCGCAGCGTCTGCTCGGCGGCCAGTGTAACCGCCTCGCGCACCCGCCCCATGTCCGGCGCATTGCTGTCGAACAAGCGCTGACAGGCGCGCAGGTAGTTGGCGGTGGCCGTCAGCGGCTGGTTCAGCTCGTGTGCCAGGGTTGCCGCCATCTGCCCCATCGCGCTCAGCCGCGACACCTGCAGCAGCTCGGTCTGCAATTCCTGTAGCCGCGCCTCCGTCTCCTGCCGCTCCGTCACGTCGCGCACGAATCCGGTGAACAGGCGCCGGCCGCCGCGGCTGACCTCGCCCACCGAGAGTTCCATCGGGAAGGTGCTGCCATCCTTGCGCTGGCCGACCACAAGGCGGCCGATGCCGATGATCCGCCGCTCACCGGTGCGCAGGTAGCGGTGCAGGAAGCTGTCATGCGCCTCGTGGTACGGGGAAGGCATCAGCAGGCTGACATTGCGTCCGCAGGCCTCCCCGGCGGTGAAGCCGAACAGCCGTTCGGCGGCGGCGCTGAAGGAAAGGACCGTGCCGCGCTCGTCGATCACGATCATGGCGTCCGGCACCGTCTCCAGGATGGAGCGCAGATGCGCCTCCCGTTCCAGGATGCGGCTGCGTGCCAGCTGTGCCTCCGTCACCTCCTCCTGCAGGACGACGGCCTCCCGCACGCGCTTGCCGCCCTTCTCCCGCAGCCGTGCCACGGCCGAGAGATGCAGCCAGCGCGCCTCGCCGCTGCCCGGGCAGGGATAATCCACCTCGAAGCGGTCCTGCGCCCCGGAAAGTACCTTGCGCAGTCCACTGTCCACGATCTGCGTCGTCTCGCGGCTGCAGGCCTCCGCACTGGCGGAAAGTGAGGGGAATTCGTCACCGGGCACGGCGTCCGCGCCGGGGAAAGACATGTCCCCGGCCAAGCGGCGCCAGGCCGCGTTCACTGCGCGCACCGTGCCGCTGGCACCAAGCAGCATGGCTGCCATCGGCAGGGCTTCGAGGAGTGCTGCCTCCTGCTCCGCGACGACGGCGTCCGGTGGCGGAGC
>Ga0182742_1000624_pt1 | contig 52953 bp, 49 predicted proteins | sample eDN5th37CBELigMG_FD_128880 | JGI IMG/M metagenome (GOLD analysis project Ga0182742, IMG submission 128880) | Enriched Miracle-Growth compost microbial communities from Emeryville, California, USA - eDNA 5th pass 37_C BE-Lig MG (version 2)... ...
AGAAGCTGTCGACCTGGGAGATCGCACGGCGGACTGGCATGTCTCGCAATATCATCAAGAAGTTTCTGAACGCTGGCACGCTCGAGCCGAGCTTCGCCACGCTTGAGCGGCCGAGCAAGCTCGATCCGTTTGCCGAGAGGCTGGCGGGGTCGCTGAAGGCGGAAGCCGGCAAGCCAGGCAAGCAACGCCGGACGCTGAAGCAGCTCCATGCCGATCTTGTGGCGCCCGGCTTCACCGGCTCGTACGGCCGGGTCGCCGCCTTTGCCCGGGAGCAGCGGATGGATCGGCCGCGCCAGCAGCAGACGACGGGTCCCGGCATCTTTGTCCCTTCAGCCCTTCGCCCGGGCGAGGCGTTCCAGTTCGACTGAAGCGAGGACCACGCAGTCCTGGGTGGGGAGCGCACGAAGCTTCAGGTCGCCTATCTCAAGCTGGCACACAGGCTGGCCTTCCTGCTCCGGGCCTAGCTGTTGCAGGCCCACGAGATGCTGTTCGACGCTCACTGGCATGGGTTCCGCGTCTTCGGTGGCGTGCCGGGGCGCGGCATCCATGACAACATGAAGACGGCGGTTGACCGCGTCGGCCTCGGCAAGGAGCGGCAGGTCAACGTGCGCTTCCTCGCCATGACGAAACGATGTCTTCGAGCCGCAGTTCTGCAATCCCGCGTCAGGGTGGGAGAAGGGGCAGGTCGAGAAGGACGTCCAGGATGCCCGTCCTCGCCTATGGCAGCCGATGCCGCGCTTTCCTGACCTGGCGGCTCTGAACGCCTGGCTGGAACGGCGCTGCCTGGAGCTGTTGCGCGAGATCCCGCACGGGGTGCTGCCCGGAACCATCGCCGACGTCTGGGTCGAGGAGCAGGCCGACCTGATGCCGCTGCCGTCGGCCTTCGACGGCATTGTCGAGCGCAGCAAGCGTGTCTCGCCCACCGGCCCGTCAGCCTGAGGGTCTACCCGGATCGGGTGGTCGTTGCCGCCGAGGGCCGGATCCTGTGCGAACACGAGCGGGCGATCCAGCGGTCCCATCACCTGCCGCCACGCACGATCTATGACTGGCGGCATTATCTGGCCATCATCCAGGGCAAGCCTGGGGCACTCAGGAACGGTGCGCCTTCACGGACCTGCCTCTCGCCTTTAGGCAGTTGCAGGACCAGATTCTGCGGTGTCCCGGCGGCGGCTCGACATACCGGCGGTGGTCCTGCATCACGATGAACAGGCCGTGCTGGTTGCTGTGGAAATGGCTCCGGCCGAGGGCATTGAGAAGCTGGGCCTGGAAGTGGACCTGCCGATGGGGATCCAGGGCCCCGGCTGAGGTGAGCGAGGACATGACGTGCCGGTTCCAGGAATGCGGGAGCGGGATCCCATTCTATACGCACAGAGCCATGATTATCACGGACCCTTGAACTTAAGGAACAATGGCCGATTCATGATCGAATCGAGGATCGCCTATCTCGTGCCCTGGATGATAGCCCGAATGCGGCTTGCCAACACTTCGATCGCGAAGGGCTTGGTGATCATCTCCATGCCCGGATCGAGGAAGCCGTTCGCCAGCGTAGCGTTCTCGGCATAGCCGGTGATGAAAAGCACCCTCAAGCGTGGTCGTGTCTCCCGCGCCGCATCCGCGAGCTGCCGCCCGTTGATCCCCGGCAGGCCGACATCCGTGACAAGCAGATCGATATGCTGCCGCGACTGCAGAATCTTGAGGCCTGCGGGACCGTCGGGCGCTTCGAGGGCGCGATAGCCCAGATCCTGGAGCACCTCGACGATCAGGTTGCGGATGACTGGCTCATCCTCGACCACCAGCACGGTCTCGCCCGTCTCCGCCCGCGGAACCTCGATCAGGGACGGATGGGATTGCTCTTCCTGGGCCGCACCGCGGTGACGCGGCAGGTAGATCCTGATCGTCGTGCCTTTTCCCACCTCTGAGTAGATCTTGACGTGACCCTCGGATTGCTTGGCGAAGCCATAGACCATCGAGAGGCCCAGGCCTGTCCCTTGGCCGATGGGCTTGGTGGTGAAAAACGGCTCGAAAACGCGCTCGATCAGATCCGGCGGGATGCCCATTCCGGTATCCGTAATGCAGATCGCCACATACTGCCCCGGCACGACATCATGATGAACCGCGCCATAGGCGTCGTCGAGGAAGGCATTCGCCGTCTCGATCGTCAGCTTTCCGCCATCTGGCATGGCGTCGCGCGCATTGATGGCAAGGTTGAGGACGGCGCTCTCGAGCTGGTTGGAATCGCAAAGCGTCGTCCACAAACCACCCGCCGTGACAATCTCCAGGGCATGCAGCGGCCCAATGGTGCGGCGGAGCAGATCCTCCATAGAGGCGATGAGCTGGTTGGCGTTGACCGGTTTCGGATCGAGCGGCTGGCGACGAGCGAAGGCGAGCAGGCGGTGAGTGAGCGCCGCGGCGCGCTGTGCCGAGCTCATCGCCGCCTTGGCATAGCGTTCGATCTGCTCTGTCCGGCCTTGTGCGATGCGCGTCTGCATGAGGTCGAGGGAGCCGACGATGCCTGCGAGGAGATTGTTGAAGTCGTGGGCGATGCCGCCCGTCAGCTGTCCGACCGCCTCCATCTTCTGAGCCTGGCGAAGCTGATCTTCGGCTCTCAGAAGCTCCTGTGTCCTTTCCTCGACGCGCTCTTCCAGGGTCTGGTTCAGATGCCGCAGGGCCTCCTCGGCGGCGCGGCGCTCGTTCACGTCGCGTAGGATGACTGTCACGAACGTACGCGTATCGCTCTGCCAGCGCGCGGCGGAAACCTCCAGGAAACTGACCGATCCGTCCTTTCGCTTCGCCGTAACCTCCAGGGACCGGTGCATGACGTTTCCGGCCAGAACGCTCGTCCAAATCTCGTTCCACGTCTCCGGCACGTTCAGGAGCGTGGTCATCTCCAGCCCGACAAGCTCGCGGAGCGCGTATCCGAACTCCCGTGCGGCGGCGGGATTGGCGAGCTGGATGACCCCTTGGGAATCGAGCGTGAGGATAGCGTCCGGAGCGCTGTTCACCACCGCATCATACCGCGCGTTCTGGCGCTCGCGCAGAACCTGCTCGCGCTGGACGGCAACGGTCACATCGACGACGTGCACGAGACAGCGCAGGTTCGGAGGAGATCCGAGAGGACGCACGGAGACGTTGTGGATGAGATCCCGTCCGGAGCGGGTCTGCAGCGGCAGGATGAAGGGGTGCAGGGAATGGGTCAGGATCCGCGAGGAGGCTGCCGTAAGCGTATCCGCGATTGCAGATTTGAGCCCTGGCGAGATCGCTCCGGGAAACAGCTCGTCCAAGGTCCGTCCAACGGCCCGCTGGCAGGAAATCCCGCTGGCCGAGGCGAACCACTCATTCCAGGCAATCACTCGCATAGCGCCATCGAGCACGATGAGGCCCGTATCTACGGAATCGAAGACCGCCGATAGGAGTTCATCTTCAAGCTGATGCATTGATCAGGATGCCATGCCGTCGGTCGCTCGCTCGATGAACTCGCAGAGCAAGTTCTTGAGCACGGCTAGGGAAGGAATATCCATCAGCATCACGATGTAGCCGCTGATATCCCGCTGCCGGACCGTGAAGTTGATATAGAGAAACATCACCGCGTCGCCAGCCTCGGGAGGCGGCGCAAGACTCAAAAGTTCCGTTCCCTTCCCGCGAATGATCTCCGGCAGCGACATCCTCAGGCTGCGATGGAGCATGTTGGCGATAGTGCCCAGGCAGCCGTTCAGCAGGATGTTGCCCGTCTCGGCCAAGGCCTCCTGCTCCAGCTCGATGATGTCTTCGAGGGAGAGTTCCTCACCGGCCACCGCTCGGACGAGTTCGAGGCTCTTCGTCTCGGGAAAGATCAGCAGGGCGCGCCCTGTGATGTCACCTTCGAAGACCTGATGAACCGCCACGAGCGGGCCGGCCTCGCGCCCCTCAAGGATTTCGATAGCGCGCGTGCGATGCACGAGGTCGACAGCGGGCACGGACAGGAGAACCTGCTCTCCGACCATCTCGCGAAGGCTGAAGGCTGCACGGCTGACACCGATATTCACGAGTTCTGTCAGTGCATCGAGCTCAAGCTCGTTGAGCACTTCGGAGATTGTTGGAGCCATCATCTCCCGCCTCGGCTGCGATATGTCGCAAGCTGCTTCCAGACTGACACTTATTAAGCCGCGCTCGACCGCAGGCGCAGAGCTGCGCCGGAAACGAATCCCCTCAGCCCCTCCTCGGTCAGGGGCTTACTGACGAAGGTGGCGTTCACCTCCCGTGCCCGTGCGATCACCTCGTCCTGGATATTGGCCGTGATGACCGCAATCGGCATCGTCGGATGACTGGAGCGGATCTCCCTGGCCAGTTCGAGCCCGTCCTTCTCCGGCATGTTGAAGTCGATCAGGGCGACGTCGATCCTCCGCTCACCCAGGATCGCGAGAGCTTCCTGGGCATTGCCAGCCTCGGCCTTCTCCCATTCGGGCTGGAGCGCAGCCAGGGTCTTGGTTGCGACGATGCGCGCCAGCTTGCTGTCATCGACGATCAGAACCGTTATCGACACTCAGGAACTCCGCTAGGGGTAAAACTGCCCGGAACGACCGGAACGGTGTGGGAGAGACAGGTGAAAGATCTGTTCTAGGAGCATGCTGTGAGAATGACAACTCTTTAGCCCTCCCGCGGCTCTCGGCGGCTTTCGCCTGTCAAGGTCGGGACGATCCAATCGCGAAGGAAGGCGTCCCTGGCCATGCCCCGGATCGGCGGCCGCAGGGCCATCAGAACCTGGAGCACGGCGGCATGGAGATGTTCGGTCGCCGCCAGTTCCACCGCTCGCCCTCTGTCGGCCTGAAGCCAGCCGAGCAGCGGCTCCGCATCCTCGACCCGGCAGGCCCCTTCCAGGATGATGACATTGCCGTCCAGCCGCACGCTCATCCGATCAGCTCCGGAATATCGAGGATCATGAGGACACTGCCATCGCCGAGCAGGGTCGTTCCCATCACGCCAGGCATGCCGGCGAGAAGGCCGCTCATCGGCCGCATCAGCACGTCCATCCTCTCAGCGAACCCGTCCACCACGATCCCGACCAGCCCCTCGCCGGCCGTCATGACCACGACCTTGAGGCGCTGCGGGGCCCCCGCTGGAAGCTCCATCCCCAGGAGATCGGCGAGCCGCACTAGAGGGAGCGTCCGATCACGCCAGACGAAAACCTCGGCATCCCGAACGGGAAGCACCCGCGCGGCCGGCACGATTGTGGTCTCGAGAATACGGTCGAGGGGGATTCCGTAGAGTTCGCGGCCTAGCCGCACGGCCATGACCTTCGCCATGAGGATGGTCAGAGGAAGTGACAGGCGTATCGTCGTGCCCTGACCCGGCTGGCTTCGCACCCTGGCCTGACCGCCCAGCCGCTCCACCGCAGAGCGCACCGCGTCCATGCCGACGCCGCGGCCCGACAGGTCGGTCACCTCCGAGGCTGTCGAGAAGCCCGGAGAGAAGATCAGCTCGACGACCTCCGCATCGCTCATGCGGTCGAGATCGTTCGCCGGCGCGATGCCGCGTCTGAGTGCCGTCTCGCGGATGGCGGACGGATCGATGCCGCGCCCGTCGTCCTCCACTTCGACCTTAACGCGATCGCCATCGCGATAGGCCCGGAGCACGATTCTGGTTTTTGCGGATTTCCCGGCCTCGAGGCGGAGAGACTCGGGCTCGGCCCCATGACCGACGGCATTGCGCAGGATATGAAGCAGAGGCTCGGCGAGGCCTTCCACCACAGCCTTGTCAGCCTCCACCTCCTCTCCTTCCATGGAGAAGTCGACAGCCTTGTCGAGCTGACCGGCGAGATTGCGCACGGCCTTGGGGAAGCGCCGGAAGATGTCGCGCATGGGCATCATGCGAACATCCATGACGGCCCTGTGCAGCTCGGCCACGAGGCGTTCGATGGCGGCCTGGCTCGCAACCAAGCCTTGCGACACATGCTTCTGGTCGAGCCCGTCGCCCAATTGCACCGTCAGATGCGCCAGCGCGTTCTTGGCGATGACCATCTCACCCACGAGATCGGCGAGACGGTCGATCCGCTCGGCATCGATCCGGAGCATCCGTGCGCTTGCTCCCACGGCTGCTCCCGACGCGGCGCCGACACTGCCATTGTTGAGCATTGCATCGGAAGCCTGGTCCGGGGACGTTCGGGCGACTTCGTGGAGGGTCACCTGATCCGGAACGAACCGGAAGACGGCCTTGACGCTGTCGATCTCGGCGCCGGAGATCGCTTCGATCCGCATGTTGCAGGAAAAGGGATCGATCTCGGCCGCCGGCGGCCATTGGTCGCGGGCCGAGAGGCGGACAGCCTTGAGATCGGGAACCAAGCGCAGGAGCGCCACCGGGTCGTCGCCGGCGAAGAAGCAATCGGCGCGAGGCGTGTAACGGATCGCTACCAGGGGACCGTCCTGCGCCTTCAAGGAGGCCGGATCACCGCTCTGGGCTATCAGCTCCTCGATCCAGGCGAGATCGGCTTGGGAGAGTACATCGGCGGCATGCTGTGCGGGATCCTCATCGAGCTGGGAGCGCAGGGCCCGCGCCAGACGGTAGCCTTCCTCCGCAGCATCCGGCGGGAGCTGTCCCGTCTGCTCGATGGCGGCGACCCACCGCTCCACCTGACCGATGCAGGCTAGCAGACCGTCGATTACATGGCTGTCAAAGCCGGTCTGCTTCTCTTTCAGCGAACCCAGCAGGTCCTCGGCGGCATGCAGGGCGAACCCCATCGGGGCGAAATCGAAGAGGCCGACCGATCCTTTGAGGGTGTGCACGGCGCGAAAGGCGCTGTCCATGGGCGCTGGCGCCCGCGGGTTGCGCTCCAGGGCCAGGAGGTCATCCGTCGCCTGCTGGATCAGTTCCTGAGCCTCGACGATGAAATGCTGGAGAAGATCATCCATGACGGTCCCTCCCGGGCCGCTGATAGACGATCGCATCCTCGAAGCGGCGAAGGTCGAAGCGCTTTGAGATCCGGCTCATCGACTCGGTATGGCCGAGACAGATATAGCCTCCCGGACTCAGGGCCTCGTAGAGATTGTCCACGGCGAGGAGGCGGGAGGAACCATCGAAATAGATGAGTACGTTGCGGCAAAAGATGATGTCGAAGCGACCTTGTGACGCAACAGAAGCAGGATCGACAAGGTTGGCCGATGTGAACTTCACGGATTCACGAAGATCCTGAATCAGCCTGCGCTGACCGTTGCGCAGCGGCTCAAAATAGCGCTCGATCACATCGGGAGGCAAACGTTGCAGGGCCCGCTCGCCGAAATTGCCCGCCTGGGCGTCGAGCAGGACCTGCGTGTCGATGTCCGAGCCGACGATCTCAATATGATAGGCATCGACCATCGCCCAATTCTCAAGCAGCCAGATGGCAATGGAATAAGGCTCCTCGCCCGTGGAGCATGGCACGGACCAGATGCGCACGAGATCGCCGGGCTTTCTGTCCTTCACGATCCCCGGCAGGAGCGAGCGACCCAAGCAGCGGAGCTGATGCTCCTCGCGGTAGAAGTAGGTCTCGTTGACCGTGAAGACATTGATCAGCTGCTCGACCTCGCGCGGATCGGCCTCGACATGCGAGAGATAGGCGTTGAAGCTGCGCATCCCCGTCGCAGCCATGCGGTCGGCGATGCGCCGTTCGATGTAGTATCGCTTAGCCTCGCCGAAGATCATACCGGTGCGATGGTGAAGGAAGGCTCCGAAGCGCCGGATCTCGTCGGCCGTGAGCGCCTGGGCCTTGTGTGGCCTGCTCATGAGCGCTCCACCATGTCCATGATCCGGTCGGCGATCTGCTCCAGGGGCGCGACGACACCAGCGCCGCCGCGGCGGACCAGCTCGCCGGGCATGCCCCATACGACGGCGCTCTCTTCCGCCTCGGCGATGGTGCGGCCGCCCCGCGCTTTCAGGCGTGCCATCGCGTCGGCTCCGTCGCTGCCCATGCCGGTCATCAGAACCCCGAGCAGGCGCTCGGGCGCGAAATGTTGCATGGCGCTGTCTACCAGCCGATCGACGCTTGGATGCCAGCGGTGCTCCGGCAGCGAGGGAGCGGCCAGCACCACGGGACCGTCTGGCCGGACGCTGACGATGACGTCGGCATCGCCCTTGCCGATATAGACATTGCCGGGGGCGAGTGGCATCGGCGCGGCTGCCTCGGTCACGTCGAGAGCGCACAGCTTGTCGAGCCGGCGGGCCAGGGGACCGGTGAAGGAGCCCGGCATATGCTGCGCTACGACAATCGGCCATGGAAAAACAGCCGGCAGGCGTGCCAGCACCGTGTCGAGCGCCGGCGGGCCTCCGGTGGAGGCGCCGATGAGCACGAGGCCATGGACCGGCGCAGCCTTGACCCGCCGCTTCGGCGGCGAGGTGGGGGGGCGGGCGCGGGCGCCTTGAACCGGTGGCGCCTGGCCCAGGCCGCTGCGCAGCCGCACCCGCTCGGCCAGCCTCAGGCTGCTGGGTAGGCGGGCCCGCGCAGCGGCGCGCACCTTCTCGACGAGCTTCGGAGCAAGCGTCTCCATTTCGAGCGAAATGGCCCGGTCGGGCTTCGTGATGAAATCGACCGCGCCCAGCTCGAACGCCTGAAGGGTCACGCTCGCGCCGGCCTCCGTGAGGGACGAGACCATCACCACCGGACAGGGGCGCTCCAGCATGATCCGGTCGAGACAGGCCAGGCCGTCCATCTCGGGCATGCTCACGTCGAGCGTGATTACGTCCGGATTAAAGGCCTGCAGCTGCTGCAGCGCCTCGATGCCGTTGCGGGCGAAGGCGATCTCGAAATCTCCCTCCGCGGTGAACACCCCGCCGAGAAGACGTCGCATTAGGGGAGAATCGTCGACGATGAGCAGCCGGATCACGAAGCGGGCCGCTCCGTGTCGCCCATGCCGGCGAGCAGATCCTTTTCCGCCCTATCCAGCAACTCGCGCGGATCAAGCAGGAGGATCATTCGTCCCTCGATCTCGATATTGGCGATGCGGTCGATGACCTGACTCCCCTCTGCGGCCAGATCGGGAGGCGGGCGAAGCTGGTCTTGGGGAATGTTCAGAACCTCCGACACGGTATCGACGACGAAGCCGGCCTGCATCTGATCAATCCTGACCACGACGATGCGTTCCCGCCGCCGCTCTCCCTGCCCTTCGAGCCTGAAGCGGCGCCTCTGGTCGATCACGGGTACGACGCGACCCCGCAGGTTCATGACGCCCTCGATGAAGGCAGGAGCCTTGGGGACGCGGGTCAATGTGTCGGGCACGCGCACCACTTCATCGACGGCCCCGATGGGCAGGCCGTATTCCTCGCCGCCCAGCCGGAATACGATGAACTGCTCGTCGCCCGCTGAAAGGCCATCCGCCGTGCCCATGTCGTGGTCGCTCCCCGTTTGCGACATGATCTGCTCGATCAGCGCCTGATCCCTGAACAGGTGGCTCGTCGACAGCACCGAGACCAGCCGCGCTCCGCCTTCAACGCGGCAGATACCCTGAATCTGTGCCTCCGCCCTCCCTCTCGTAAGGATGGAAGGCACGGGATCCATGGCGTCCTCCGCGACCCGGAGGATCTCCTTCATGGAATCGATGACGAGCCCCACCAATCCGCTGCCGATCCGCGTCACCACCACGCGCGATCGCTCGCCGCCCTGCCTGTCGCTCCGGAGCCCGAGGAGCGCGCGTAAGGAGACCAGTGGCAGCAATTGCCCGCGAAGGGACGTTACGCCTAGCATGACGGAATCCGTCTGTGGGACGACGGCGATGCCCTCCGGCAAGGCCACCACTTCGCGAACGGATGTAAGAGGCAGGGCATAATCCTGCCCGGCCACGGCGAAGCACACCAGCGCAACCCGGTCCTGCTCCGCGGCCGTTCGATCCTGGTCTTCCGTCGCAGTCTCGACCTGCCTTTGGTGAGCTCGGTGGGTAAAGCTGCTGAAGTCCCTGGCCAGCAGCGCATCCAGATCGATCGTCCGAGCAGGCGTGCCCGTATCGTCATCGGCTGCCGAGTCCTGCGAAGCGGCACCCGCGTTTCCAAGCGAGATCACCTTGTCGATCATGAGGCCGACCGGATTGCCGCGGTCGATCACCACCACCCGCGCATGCGGCGAGGGATTCATCTCCCGTCGGAGAAGCCGATGCAGCGACACCACGGGCATCACCGCGCCGCGCAGGTTGGCGACCCCAAGCAGGCTCGGTGGCCCGAGGGGTACCCGGGTCATGGCCGGAGGACGCATCACCTCGGCCACATCGGATGCCGGAAGGGCGAAGCGCTCAGCGCCCACCTGCACGGTCAGGAACGATGGGGCGACAGGCGCAAAGGCCGTCTCGGTCATGGCCTCAGGATTCCGCGATCTGAAGTTCGTCGGCCAGGGAGGCAATCTCTTCGATCGCGGCTGCCAGATCCTCGGCCCCGCGGGCCTGTTGGCGCGCTGCCGTCGCGGCCTGTGCGGCGGCGCTGCCGGCCTGCTCGGCCACGGCGGCGACCTGCTGGGTGCCGAGCCGGACCTCGCGGACCGCTGTCAGAACGGTCTCGGAGCCCGCCAGTATCGCGGTACTGGCCTGACGGATGTCCTGCACGCCGGCCTCCACCGCCTCGAGCCGTTCCGCCGTCAGGGCATTTCGGGCTATCTCGGCTTCGGCAATGGCCGCGCTTTGCTCAAGATCACGCCTGACAATGGTGATCCGGTCGCGGATCTGGCGCACCACATCCTTGATCCGGTCGGCATTTTCGGACGCATCTTTCGCCAGATCGCGGATGTCGGCGGAGACGATCGCGAAGCCGCGCCCGGCCTCGCCGGTCCGGGCGGCCTCGATGGAGCCGCTCACGGCCAGCATCGTGGTCTGGACCGCCACGAGGGCGATGCCGTCGACGATCTTCTCGATGCGGCGGCCAGAATCCTCCAACCCGCTCATCAGTCCGATGACGGCCTGCGTTTCCCGCAGCGACTCCTCGACGCCTGCAGACAACCGCATGGTCGCAGCGCGATTGTCCTTGAAATCGGCCGCAAGGGCTTCGATTCGTGCGATGGCCGAATTGGCCACCTCCTGAGATGAAGCGGTCGCACGCTCTATCTGCGCCATCGCCGCATTGGCCTGTTGCGTGGCCGCAGCCTGCATCTGCGCACCCCGGCTGATCTCATCGACAGCCGTCATGATTTCGCCCGCTGCCCCGGAGAGTTCCTGGATAGCCGCAGACAGCTCCTCGGCGGCGGAACCAACCTGCTCAGCACTGGCGGCTCCGGCGGTTCCACCCTGAAGTTCATCGGCGAGAGCCGCCAGGGCCTGGGCAGTCTGCTGGCTCTGATCGAGCGATGCACTCTGCTGCTGGACGGCCCGCTGGGCCTCGGCCGCGGCGGCCGCCTGTTCCTCGGCGGCCGCCGCCACCTGCTCGGCCCCGCGCTGCGCCTCGCGGATGGCGGTCTCGGCCTCGACGGCCGCCACGAGAATGGCCTGGCTCCCCTCAGCCAGGAAGGACACGTCGGTTCGGATCTTGTCCAGGGCGGTCACCACGGCACGGCCGATCTGGGCCTCGCCGGAAGCGGTTTCGGCGGCCGCCCTTATCCGCTCGGCCACGGAGCGGACCTCGCTGACGATGCCTTCCGCGAGGATCTGGATGTCCTGCGCGCTCTTCTCCGAGGTGGCGGCGAGAGCCCGGACCTCGTCGGCCACCACCGCGAAGCCGCGCCCGCTCTCGCCGGCTCGTGCCGCTTCGATGGCCGCATTCAGCGCCAGGAGATTGGTCTGGTCGGAAATGTCGCCCACTATGTGGGTGATGCCGCCGATCTCGGCCGCCTGCCTCTCGAGGAGAGAGACGATGTCGACCATTGCCCGCTGGCGGGCCGCATTGGCTTCCACGGCCATCACGGAGGTGCCGATCTGAGCTCCCGTTTCGATCAGAAGGCTCTGGAGGCTGGCCGTCTTGGCGCGGGTCGCCTCGGCATGGTTGCGTGCCTCCGAGAATGAGGCGCTGAGATTGACGATGGCCGAGAGCGATTGCTGGGAGGCGCCGGCAGCCTCCTCGGCTCCGCTGGCGATCTGCTCCATGGCGCGCCGGAGTTCCTCGGCTGCCGAAGACGCCTCGGCCATGCCGCTCGCCAACTCCTCCGTCGCAGCACCGATGCGCTCGGCGGCCTTCTGCTGCCGCGCCCTGACACGTTCCAAGGTCCGCCTTTGGGATGCGGGCTCCCTTGCAGGCGAAGGCGCGGCACGGGAACTGACGGCTTCATCGCCGGTCGAGCGGGAACTGCCCTTGCGCGCAAGTTCGGACGTCTTGACCAATGCCATAGGGGCCTCTTGAAGCGTTGACGCGGTACACCGACACCACCATGGTTCGAAAGCCGGTTTTCCAGCCTAGTTAGGACGAGATAGGCAAGAAGCTAGACCTTATAGGCACCAGTCCCAGTCCGACAAGGCGTGCGCGGCTCATTCCGGCTTAGTCTCTCAACAGTGACGAGCGGAAGGTCCGGCTTGGGTCATGTAGAGCTCCGCTTCTGCCCATTGCCACGCTTGGCATCGGCAAGAACAGCTTTCACTTGATCGGCATGGAAGCATGTGTCGGCGTCCAACATCTCAGCCGGAAGTTGGAGGCCCTTGGCCATGATGTGAAGCTGATCGGTTTGGGTATGCGCCCTTTCCAGCACCGCTCCCTGGCCAAACAGCCAATTCCTACTCGATGGCCCTCCACCTCCGCCCATCGCGGGCTAACAGGAACCCCGCCTCTTCTGGTCCAAATGAACCGGCCGGATAAAACTCCAGCCCCCTGGCTCCCGCTTTTGCCCACGCGTCGAGGAACGGCTGAACCACGGCCCAGCCCGCCTCGACCCCATCCGCCCGCTGGAAGTGCAGGGCATCCCCCGCCATGCAGTCATAGATCAGTGTCTCGTAGCCGGTGCTGGGGGCAACGTCGAAGTGATCCTTGTACTTGAAGGTCATATCGACACTCTCCGCCGCCAACACAGGCCCGGGCACCTTCGCATTGAAGCGCAACGTGATGCCCTCGTTGGGCTGGATCCGCAGAACCAGGAAGTTCTGTCCCAGCCGATCGACGGAGGTCTGCTCGAACATTGAGATCGGCGCCTGCTTGAACTTGATCGCCACCTCCGTCCGCCGGGTCGAAAGGGCTTTCCCTGTTCTCAGGTAGAACGGCACGCCCGCCCAGCGCCAGTTGTCGACCTCCAGCCGGAGAGCCGCATAGGTCTCGGTGACACTGCCGGGTGCCACATGCTCAGCGTCTCGATAGGCCACCACCGGCTCATCGTGAACACGACCGGCGCGGTACTGCCCGCGCACCGAGTTCGCAAGTGCTTCAGCCTCACTGGGGATCCGGATCGCCGCCAGGGCTTCGGCTTTCGCATTGCGAACCCTCTCCGCCTCAAAGCGGGCGGGTGGCTCCATCGCAATCAACGCCAGCAACTGGAACAGGTGGTTCGGCACCATGTCCCGCAAAGCTCCCGTCCGATCGTAGAACCGCCCTCGCCTCTCGACGGTGACCGTCTCGGCCACGGTAATCTGCACATGGTCGATGTGGTTACGGTTCCAGATCGGCTCAAACAGGCCATTGGCAAAGCGCAACAGCAGGATGTTCTGAACGGTCTCTTTGCCGAGATAGTGATCGATTCGGTAGATCTGGTCTTCGGTCAGAACCTCCAGAAGGGCCCGGTTGAGCGCCCGGGCCGAGGCCAGATCTGTCCCGAACGGCTTCTCAACCACTACCCGGCGCCAGGGGGCGCCTGAGGCACCCTCCTGGGACAGCCCAGCCCGGGCGAGCTGGCGGGCAATGGGCTCGAACGTGTCCGGTGGCATGGCCAGGTAAAACAGCCGATTGCTGTCTGTGCCGGCATCCGCCTCAATCTCTTCCAGGGTTCCCCTAAGCTTGGAAAAGGTTTCCGGGTCATCGATGCTGCCGGATACATAAGCGACATGAGCCACCAGCCGCTGGGCCAGCTGTGGATCCACATCCCGCGTTGCATGCGCCTGGAGGGCATCGAGCAGGTCCTGGCGGAACTCGTCCGCGGTGTGGACACTGCGCGCCACACCGACGATGGCAAAACGTTCCGGCAGCAGGCCCGTGGCGGCCAGATTGTAGAGAGCAGGCACGAGCAGGCGGCTCGTCAGATCACCGGAGGCCCCAAAGATCACAAAGCAGCACGGATCAGCGGCGGGCGCGGGAGTTTGCGTCATGACCGTTCTCCTTCCGGCGGCTTGGCCTCGACATGGCCCCCAAATCCCTTTCGCATGGCCGAGAGTATCTTCTCGGAAAAGGTGTGCTCCTGGCGCGAGCGGAAGCGGGCATAGAGGGCGGCGGTGAGGACTTCGGCTGGGACCGCCTCGTCGATCGCCGCCTGGATGGTCCAGCGTCCTTCGCCGGAGTCATCGACGTAGCCCGAGTAAGTGCTGAGATGCTCGTCGTCAGCCAAGGCAGTGGCGGTGAGATCAAGCAGCCAAGAGGTGATCACACTACCTCTGCGCCAGACTTCGGCAATATCGGCCACATCGAACTCAAAGCGGTGCTCGGGCGGCAGGGCTGCGCTTGCAGCATTGCGCAGGATGTCGAAGCCTTCGGCGTAGGCCTGCATCAGGCCGTACTCGATGCCGTTGTGGATCATCTTGACGAAGTGGCCGGCTCCGTTCGGCCCGGCATGGATGTAGCCCTGTTCGGCCCGGGGATCCCGACCCTCGCGCCCCGGCGTTCCCGGAAGGTCGCCACGGCCAGGTGCCAGGGCGGCGAAGATCGGGTCCAAGCGTTCGACAATGGCTGTCTCCCCGCCGATCATCAGGCAGTACCCGCGCTCCAGTCCCCAGACCCCACCACTGGTCCCGACATCGATATAGTGCAGGCCGCGGCCGCGGAGTTGGCCTGCTCGCCGGACATCGTCCTGCCAGAAGGTGTTGCCGCCATCGATGACGGTATCTCCGTCCGCCAGAAGGCCGGCAAGCTGTTGGATTGTCGTTTCGGTAATGTCACCGGCGGGCAGCATAACCCAGACAACCCGCGGTGTCTCCAGCTTTGCAACAAGATCCTCAAGGCTCTCGGCACCCCTCGCGCCAGCTTTAGTTAGACTGCTCACTGCCGCTGGGTTGTCGTCGTACGCAACGACCGAATGATCTGCGTTGAGGAGGCGGCGTGCGATGTTGCCACCCATGCGTCCCAGGCCAACCATTCCCAGTTGCATCTCAATCTCCAGTTGGTGTTGACATCGGTGTTTCGATTTGGCTCGGAACAAGTCCATAGGCCACGATGCCGCGATAAAGCAGCTCAGATCCGTGAACGGCAAACGAGACTGTTTGATGGCTTTGCTGCATTACGAGCGTTCGCAAAGCTCCACGTGAAGGGATGAGCTATAAAGAAACGGAGCTGACAGACATCTCCTGATTGGGCCTTTGAGATCCATCGAGATCACATCCAGTCCAAAGGCAGACTGGCCAGTTCGGCGAAATGCACTGAGATTTTGCTGTCTTTACCGCATAGTCGATGCCTTGCCGCATTGCGGACCAGTTCGACGGCCACAAGGCCGATACGCCAGCATCGATCAACGGGAAGCACAATATCGATTGTATCGAGGGTCAGTAGAACTCTGGCCTGCCTCGTGCCAGGAGGAGACCTTGCATCCCATACAAGTATCGCATTCACTCCTTATATTGATAGTTCCATGATCATCTCAATAAGACCGATCTAATACGATCACCCAACAGCGCCTACGCGGCGCTAACCTCATACGCGTGGGACACTTTGATCGGCTCGAGGCAGCATCATTCCTGCTCGGGCAGTAGCGAGCCCGGCCACGCGCCCTAAGGCGACGGCTGAAAGAAGTCCGTTTCCGGATAGATAGCCTTCCGCCGTGGAACCTGAGACGCCGCAGGCTGCTCCACCGACAGCGAAGAGATTGGGCAGCGCCGTTCCGTTCCTGCGCATGACACGGGCGTTGCCGTCGACCACGAGCCCACCCTGGGTGTGGAACAGCGCTCCGGTGACCCTCACGGCATGATACGGGGATTGCAGAGGCGGCGCGCCGACGAAGTTGCGCCCGAAGTGGTCCAACTCGCCAGCCAGCTTCAACTCATCTATCTCCTTGAAAGTTGACTTGAGGCTATCAACAGGAAGGCTCGTCTGCCTCGCGAGTTCCTCGACGGTTTCCGCTGTCACAATGGCGCCGAGCGCTTCTGCCTGACGGAAATCCTCGAACTGGCGGGCAATGCCGGCGATGCGCGCATCGAAAACTGTCCAGGCAAGTCCTTCCGGTTGCCGCAGCACGACAGCGGCCTGCTCAGAATAACCGTGGCTTTCGTCGGAGAAGCGCTCGCCACGCAGGTTCACCTGAAACCCGCCCTCCGTGATCGTCGCCCATGTGATGAGAATGCCATGGGGATGCGCGACCGACCCATGCCCCTGGTGACCCGACAGGTGCCGCGTGGCAGCCCCCAGCGCCTGTCCCCAGAGCAGGGCATCGCCCTGATTGCCCTCGTGGCCGAAGTAAAGCGCGTTGCCGAGTTCCGGAATGTAGCGCTGCACGAGATCCTTGTTACCGCCATAACCATTGCAGGCAAGGATGAGCATAACGCATCCGATCCTCTCCTTTGTGCCGTCAGGGCGCTCGACCTCCACTCCCACGACACGGCCGTCAGGTTCTGCGAACAAGGACGTAACACGGGCATCGCAGAGGAGATCGACGCTAACCCGGTCTGCCGCCCCGCGCAGACGGTCGACCAATTCCGTACCGGATCGGGTCGGCAGGCCGTGCATTCGACACACAGAATGTCCCGGATAGCGAAAATCCTCGATCACGGAAAATGGCAGATCGTGATGATCCGCAAGCCATTCGAGTGTCGGCCCGATCGCCGTGGTCACCGTATCCAAGAGCAAGGGATCCGGCTCGCCGCTCGCCTTGGCAGCGATATCGCGTCCGAACAGCTCCGGGCTGTCGACGATGCCGGCTGCTTTCTGCCACCGGGTGCCGGGAGCGGGAATCAATCCGGCCGAGAGAGCCGTCGAGCCACGCGGCACGGCGTCACGTTCGAGAACCAGGATATCCTGTCCGACCTCACGGGCCGACAGGGCTGCGACGAGGCCCGCCGCGCCAGCACCGATAATGACAACCGGAACCTTCACGTCGAAGGCAATCCCCTCCGCCGAAAGAATGCTCATGCGCCTTCGATCTCTCTCATGACCTCGGAAATGGAAGCGACACGGCAGACCGGCCGCAAGGCGTCGATGGCCGTTGCATGCACGGCAGGCGAGAAAGCCGCGCACCCGTCTTCGAGCACAACGGTGTCGAAGTCGCGCACATGCGCATCACGCACGGTCGATGAGACGCCACCATTGGTGACGATGCCGCAGACGAGAAGCCGCTCGATGCCGCACTTGCTCAGCAGCCATTCGAGCCGGGTCATGTAGAAGGCCGAATAGGCGATCTTCTCGACGCTCAGATCTGCCGGTTGCAGGACATCCACGAGTTGATGCCCCCAGGCGCCAGGTTGGAAGTCCCCCTTCCTGAGGAAGGGTCGAAGCTGCTTGAGATGAGGCGAGATCAGCGGCTCGCCGCCTTTTGCCGGCACCAGGGTGAATTGCGTCGACGCGACATAGCCGCCCTTGGCGCGCAACAGGTCGGCGAGTGGCTTCACTCGTTCGGGAAGGGCTGTGATTTCCGGCGCTCCCTGCCCCGCCCGCCCATAGGCGCCCTCCGGATGCAGGAAGTCGTTCTGAAGATCGACGATGAGGAGCGCCGTGCGCTCCACCAGAATGGCGACTTCGCTCATAGGGCGCGCTCCACGATAATGTTGCCGAAATCGTCCACCCGCGCGATGAGATCCGGATCGATGACGGTGGTCGCGTCAGGCTGCTCGAGAATGGCCGGCCCATGCACGACCGCGCCGACCGGCAGGTCGAGACGCGCATAGATCGCGGTGTCATGCCAATCGCCGTCGAACCAGACCGACCGGCTGCCGAGCCTTGCCGTCTCCAAGCTCGCGGAAGCCTCGGGCGCGAGTGCCGAGAGGTCGAAATGAGGCCTGCGTCCCACCGCCGCCGTGCGCAGGTTGACGATCTTAGCCGGCACACCCGGCAGGAGGCGGCTGAACGAGGCCTGGTAGGCGCGCTCGAAAGCCTCCCGGACGATGGACGCAGTAGTTCCCGTCGTTCCTTTCTGAAGCGAGACGGGAAGCGGAACGCTGACCGTGTGGGTCTGGCCTACATAATGCATGTCGAGCTCGAACAGGATGTCGATCCGCTCGACCAAAAGGCCGGCTTCCTCCACAACCGCGCGGGAGGCCTCCGCCTCCGCGACCATGCGCTGATCGAGCGCCGCGTCGTCGAGCTGATCGAGACGCAGGTTCACGGTCTGCACCTGATCGTGCCGGATATCCGCGATGACACAGCCGAGCGCCGAGGTCACGCCCGGATAGCGTGGCACGAGCGCAGCCTTCAGGCCCACATCCTTGATGAGCGCTCCCACATGCAGGGCTCCCCCGCCACCGAACGGCACGGCGGCGAAGCGACCGGGGTCATGTCCGCGCTCGATGGACACGAGGCGGATGGCGCCGGCCATCTTACCGTTTGCAACTCGCACGATGGCCTCTGCCGCCTGCATGGCATCGAGCCCGAGCGGTTCCGCCACGTGCTTGGCAATAGCAGCCTTCGCGGCTTCGACATCCAGACGTGCAAGCTTTCCGCCGATGGGGCGCTCAGCATTGATGCGCCCCAACACCACATTGGCGTCGGTGAGCGTCGGGCGCATGTTGCCCTGCCCATAGGCCACCGGCCCAGGGCGCGATCCCGCGCTCTCCGGCCCGACCTGGAGCAGCCCGCCCGCATCCACATGGGCGATCGAGCCTCCGCCCGCTCCGATCGTGGTGATCTCGATCATGGGCGTCCGGATGACGAGGCCGAAATCGATGGTGGTCTGCGCCGCGAGCGCCGTCTCGCCGTCGACCACGATCGATACGTCGAAGGAGGTTCCGCCGAGATCCCCTGTGATCACATCCGGAAAGCCCGCGGCTTTCGCGATAGCGGCTGCAGCAATCACGCCTGCCGCGGGGCCGGACAGGGCCGTGCGCACAGGCAGGCGCCGGGCGGACGCGGTGGACATGACACCGCCATTCGACTGAACGATGTGGAACTTGCCCGAGAAATTCTCCTGTTCCAGAGCCTGATTCAGCTTGCCCAGATAGCTGCCGACCACCGGCTGAAGATAGGCGTTGAGCGCTGTCGTCGATGTGCGCTCGAACTCCCGGATTTCAGGCAGGATCTGAGCCGAGCACTCGATGTTCTCGTTCGGCCAGACCTCTCGGGCTGCAGCGAGGGCCTTCAGCTCGTTCGTGGGATTGGCATAAGCATTGATGAAGACGACGGCGAGGGCCTCAGCGCCGCGCGCCAGCAATGTCTGGGCGATCTCCTTGACCTCGTCCGGATTGATGTCCTGCTGGATCGTGCCGTCCGCCATGGTGCGCTCACCCACTTCGAGGCGCAGGTCGCGCTCGACGACGGGGACGAAATCACCCCAGAGCCCCCAGGTGTGCCGACGGTCGCGACGGCGCATCTCGAGCACATCCCGGAACCCACGGGTGGTGATGAGGCCGATGCGAGCGCCCTTGCGCTCGAGCAGGGCATTGGTGCCCACCGTCGTGCCGTGCACGATGGAGCCGAGCTGTGCGAGTGGCCCGAAGGTCTTCAGCCCTTCAAGAAACCCGATGGCTTCGTCGCCGCGGTTCGACGGGACCTTTGCCGTGCGGAACCGGGCTGCATCCTCGTCGTAATAGAACAAGTCCGTGAAGGTCCCGCCCACGTCCACGCCGACGATCTTTCCTACGACGGCGTTCATGCGGCCGCTCCCTGTCTCAGAGCGACGGTCGCGCTCTCGTCCACTTCGCCATTCTCCATTACCACGACGCCGTAATCCCGCGCCGCCGTCTCGGCAGTGACATAGCCCAGCCGCACGTCACGGGCGACGCGCTGCGGGTCGCGCTCCAGAGGATTGCCCCACCCGCCCCCACCAGGTGTTTCCAGGCGCACGCGCTGTCCTGCTCGGATCTTCACGTTCGCCACCTTGGAGGCCATCGGCGGGGACTGCTCACCGTCATCCGTCCGCCAGAAGAAACGGTTCAAAGATGCTGGCAGGCCGCCAGCCACGCCGAACGGCGCGAACCTTCCGCGCTCACCGAGGAGGAACACATCCGCATCCGTCAAGGACTCAATCTCGTAGATCGCGCCGACGCCGCCGCGATGGATTCCCGCTCCCGCGGAATCCGGCCGCAGCGCCCATTGGGTGAACATCACAGGATAGGCGGCCTCCAAGATTTCCGCCGGCGGGATCGTTGCCGTCGAAATCGGATTGTTGGCATGGTTCAGGCCATCGCTCTCCGGGTTGCCTCCGAGGCCTCCGCCAAAGAACGAGAACATCACCCAGCGCGATCCGTCGCCGCGGTGCCCCGCCAGCGACAGAGCATTGATCGTGCCGAATGGCCCGGCCGTCGCACGGCTCGGATCGGCCTTGGCCAGAGCGCCGAAGACGACGCCGATGACGCGGAGGATTGTCTCCGTATATCCCCCGACAGGCTTCGGCGCTTTGACGCCGAGGAGCGTCGTGCTCGGGATCACAAAGGTGATCGGTCGCAGGCAGCCGGCATTGGCCGGAACGTCGGTGAAGACGTGCTTGAGGGCGACATAGCAACAGGCGACCGCCGTGGAATAGGCAATGTTGAGCGGTCCGGCGCAGGGCGCGGAGGAACGTGAGAAGTCCAGAACCATGGAATCGCCGGAGACGGTCAGGTCCAGGGCGATCGTGAGCTGCTCATCGGTGATGCCGTCATTGTCGAGGTAATCCTCGAACGAATAGGTCCCGTCCGGCAGCGCACTGACGGCGGCGCGCATCATCGCCTCCGCGCGATCCGAAAAGGCATCGAAAGCCGTGGCGACCGTTGCATCGCCATATTCGTCGAGAAGTTCCGTCAGGCGTCGCTCCCCGAGATCGAGAGCATTGAGTTGGCCGTTGAGATCGCCGAAATTCGACACCGGCACGCGAGCATTTGCGGAGAGGATCGCCAGGATGTCCTCGTTCATCACCCCTGCTCGGATGAACTTGACGGGCGGAAAGCGCACGCCCTCCTGGAAGCTTTCGGTCGCCTGTGCGTTGAAGCCGCCCGGCACGTTGCCGCCGATATCGAGCCAATGGCCGACGGAAGCAAGCCAGCAATAGAGCTTGCCGTCCCTGAAGATCGGCCGGACGAGTCGAAAATCATTCAGGTGCGTGCCCCCATCATAGGGATCGTTGAACAGGAAGGTGTCGCCCGGCTCCAGCCCTCCTTCCCGCTCGACCTTGTCGATCACGGCCTTCACGGCAAACGCCATCGCGCCGACGAAGATGGGCAGTCCGTTCGTCCCCTGCACCAGCGTCGCGCCAGTCACAGGATGGTAGAGCCCATGACAGGCGTCGCGGGCTTCCGCGATGATCGGGTTGAAGGCGGAGCGATAGAGCGTCGCGTCCATCTCGTCCGCGATCTGCTCGAGGCGGCCTTTCAGGACGGCCATGGTGACGGGATCGATAGCACTCATTGGCCATTCTCCCGGTCGAAGGATTCATAGCGCTCGCCGAGCGCCAGCATTTCAGGTGTGCCGATGAGACGGTTAAGCGCCGTAAAGTCGAACATGCGATCGCGGAAAGGTTCGTTGGTGCCGTGGGTGTGAAGCGAGCGGTAATAATCCTGCGCGGCTCGGGCCAAGGCACGCACGATGCCGCCCGGGAAGATCACGAGCCGGAAGCCGAGTGTGCCGAGGTCATGCGCGGATGACAGGGGCGTCTCCCCGCCCTCGACCATGTTGGCGAGGAGCGGGCGCAACGAGCCGAGGGCGGATGTGACCGCGGCGAGTTGCTCTCGGGACTTAGGAGCCTCCACGAACAGCACGTCGGCCCCCGCCTCTGCATAAAGCCGGGCCCGCTCGATAGCCGGCTCGAAGCCTTCGACGGCGACGGCATCGGTACGGGCGACGATGATAGTCCCGTCAGAGGCGCGGGCATCCACGGCAGCCTTGATCTTGCCGGCCATTTCACCGGCGGGAATGATCGACTTGTCCTGCAGATGGCCGCAGCGCTTGGGAAAGCTCTGGTCCTCGAGCTGAATCGCGGTCGCGCCGGCCCGTTCGAAGGTCCGCACCGTTCGCTGGACGTTGAGCGCGTTGCCGTAACCGTTATCCGCGTCCACCACGAGCGGCGTCGACACCCGGTCACGCACTAGCACAATGGTCTCGGCGACTTCACTCATGGACACCAGGCCGATATCGGGGCGCCCGAGGCGCGTATAGGCGATCGCCGCGCCGGACAGGTAGAGCGCCTCGAAGCCGGCCTCCGTTGCGATTGATGCGGTCAGCGGATCGTAGACGCCGGGGGCGACGACGACCTTGTTCTGAAGTAGCCGTTCTCTGAAACTCATTGTGAAGAACCGTTCTGGGGAGAGCGGGCAAGAAGTTCCAGAAGCCCGCGGATGTCGGATGCGCCGTCGATGGAGTCGACCTCGCTCATGATGCGCTCCGTATGCGGAGCGCCCCATACGGGCTCCACCAGCTCACGGAACTTGGCGCGCACATCCTCGGGCGAGTATGGATCTTCGGTGTCACCCTTGTTGGTGAGCACCTCGGCCGCCAATTGCCTGCCGTCCCTCAGGCGCACCCGAACCCGGGCCGGGCGCAGGCCCGGAAGCATCGCCGTCAGCGCTGCATCCTCACGCACCGAGACGCGGCGCGCGAGATCACGGGCGACGGCATTCGCCTGGGCCTCTTCGCGGAAGGCTGGCACGTTGGCGGCGCCATTGACGATATAGGTAGCGAGCGCGAACGGCAGGGAGAATTTTGCCGCGAGCATATTCTTGGGTTTGGTCGAGTCGAGCTGCGCCGCCCAGACGTAGGTATCGACCTCGATCGCCTCGATGGAGGCCGGATCGATCGAACCACCCAGCTGGCGCGTGATTTCGCCGAGCGCGTCTAGAGCGCCGTGCGTATAGCGACAGGCCGCATGCCGCTTGAAGTAGTTGCGGGCGATCTCCCAACGCTCGCCGAGCTCCAGTACCATCTCGTCCGGCTGAAAATTCTCGGCGATTACGGTGCCATAGACGGTCCCGACGCCATCGGTCTCCCCGACGAAGCCGGAAGCCTGCAGCTCCCAGGCCATGAGGCCGAGCTGGTTCGAGAAACCCGCATAGGTGTTGCGCACGGTTCCGCCTTCCAGCATCGTGCGCCGGCTTGTGGAGAGGCCGAAGCTCGAGGCCAGGTTGATGGTCTCGATTATCTGCTCCGGGGTGGCCCCTTCGAGCCGGGCCGCTGCCAGCGCAGCGCCGATCGTACCCCAGGTGCCGTGGGGATGCATGGTCACCCGCAGTTTCGACGCAATGCCGACGCGGGATCCAATTTCATAGCCGAGGGCGATCGCGAGGATCAGGTCTGGGCCGGAAGCGGCAAGTCGCTCGCTCGCCGCCAAGGCCGCCGGGACCACGTGGATTCCGGGATGTCCGCGGGCATATTGATTGCCCTCGTCCAGCTCCAGCATCGTGCCCGCCGTGCCGTTGAGCAGGCTCGCGAGCAGTGCGCTCATGCGGCACCCGGCTCCGATCACCGGAACCTGCCCCTCTATAGTCTCGCGCTCACCGATCCGTACGACAAGGCTGCGCATCTCTGGCTCCTGCATTCCAGCCGCGATGGCGCCGATACAATCGAGAATCACAAGCTTGGTGCGCGCGACCACGGGCTCCGGCAGGTCCGAAAATTCGATCCGGCCGGCGAAGCTGCCCCATTGCCGGAGCCATGCGGGCTGCCCGTCCTGCAAAAGGACGGACGCGGGAATGACATTCTGCGTGACGATCGTCATGAGGTCTTCTCCGTCACATGCCGAGATAGGCGCGCTTGAGATCAGGATCGTTGCGGACCTGCTCGGCCGATCCCGCCAGCGCGATGGTTCCGTTCTCCAGGATGTAGGCGCGCGAGGCGCATTCGAGCGATTGCACTACATTCTGCTCAACGAGGAGGATCGGCAGGCCATCCTCATTGAGGCGGCGGATTAGGGCGAACATCTCCTCCACGAGGAGCGGCGACAGGCCGAGCGAGGGTTCATCGAGGATGAGCAGGCGCGGCTCCGCCATCATCCCGCGCCCAATGGCCAGCATCTGCTGCTCGCCGCCAGACAAGGTTCCGGCCGCCTGACCGCTACGCTCCCGCAGGCGCGGGAAAGTATCGAAGACGCGTTCCAGATTGATGGACCGCCGCTTGCGCCCACGCCGATAGCTGCCGAGTTCGAGATTCTCGCGCACCGACATGTTCGGGAAGATTTTGCGGCCTTCCGGCACCTGGATGAGGCCCGCCTCCACGATGTCCGCCGAGGATGCGCTGGTGAGGAACTTTCCGTCGAAGCGGATCTCGCCATCGTTCGCGCGCAGGACACCGGAGAGAACCTTATTCAGCGTCGTCTTGCCCACGCCATTGGAGCCCAGCACCGCGACGATCTCGCCAGCGCCAACGGACAGATCGAGGCCCCGCAGCACCTCCGTGCCGCCATAGCCCGCTCTCAAAGCCCTAACCTCAAGCATGGACCTTCTCCCGCTTCAGGCGGTCGGCCGCGCCAGCCCCGAGATAGGCTTCGATGACCTTCGAGTCGTCGCAGACACCGGCGGGAGCCCCTTCGGCGATGATTCGGCCCTGCGCCAGCACATATACCTGCTCGCAGAGATTCATCACGGCCTGCATGACGTGCTCGATCATGAGGATCGTGACCCCCTCGTCACGGATCGCTCGGATGACGGGGATGATGTCGCGGATCTCGGAAGGATTCAGCCCGGCCAGCACTTCGTCGAGCAGCAGCAGCTTCGGCTCCGTTGCGAGAGCGCGGGCGAGTTCGAGCCGCTTGCGGCCCGCCACGGTCAGGCTGGAGGCTGATTTATCGAGTTCGGGACCGAGACCGACACGCTGGCCTACGCTCTCGGCACGAGCCAACGCATCGCTGCGCTTCGCATGACGTAAGTGCGCGCCCACGGCGATATTCTCAAGGACGGAAAGGCCCGCAAAAGGCTGCACGATCTGGAAGGTCCTGGCGATGCCGCGGCGGGCCCGCACATGCGGCTCGTCACGGCTGATATCCTCTCCCTCGAACAGCACGCGCCCCTCGCTCGGCTTCTCGAAGCCAGAGATCAGGGTGAAGAGCGTTGTCTTTCCAGCGCCATTCGGGCCGATCAGGCCGGTGATGGAGCCAGCCTCCACCGTGAGGGACGCCTGGTTGACGGCGACGAGGCCGCCGAACCGCTTGGTCGCGTTCCGCACCTCAAGCATGGCGAGCGCCTCCTCTTGATCGGGCCGAGCGGCGCAGCAGGCCGAGGATGCCCGCAGGAGCGAACGCGACGGCCGCAACCAGAAGGCCGCCGAAAACCATGAGATCGATGCCCGGAACGCTGCCAGCCGCGAGCTTGGTGATCTCGCCCAGCCCATGCAGGGCCACCGCGCCGACCAGGGGCCCGAACACCGTTCCGAGGCCACCGACGATGGGAGCGAGGATAGCCTCCACCGAAATCCAAGTGCCGTAGGCGATATTGGCATCCACATAGAGGAAATACTGGGCATAGAGGCCGCCGGCCGCTGCCGTCACGGCCCCGGATACGGTGATCGCCCCGAGCTTCACCCGCAGCGTATCGACGCCGAGCGCTTTGGCCGCAGCCTCGTTCTCGCGCACCGCCACGAGTTGTGCTCCGAAGCGCGAGCGCTCAATCCAGCGGGTCAGGAGGAGCACTGCACCGACGAGGGCCAGCGCAATCCAGAAGAAGGCGCCCCGACTCTCAAACTGGAAATTGCCGGGCCGCACATCCAGCTTGATCAAAACGCCCGCAGCTCCGCCGGTGAAGGTCGCCGCGTTGGCGAGAATGCGCAGCACCTCGGCGAAAGCGAGCGTCACTAAGGCAAAATAGGAGCCGCGAAGGCCCGACCGGAAGCTCAGATATCCGATCACCCAGCCGACGGCAGCGCCCGCCACCGTTCCGATGGCAAAGGCGATCCAGGGATTGATGCCGAGACGAACCTGGAGCAGTGCAGCCGCATAGGCGCCGGTCCCGAAGAAGGCGGCGTGGCCGAACGAGAACTGCCCGCCGAAGCCGCCAAGAATATTCCAACCCTGCGCGGCGAGTGCAATGATGAGGGTAAAAACTAGGAAGTTGAGAACCGTATTGGCAGCGATGAAGGCCGGCACGGAGGCCAGGAGCGCGATCAGGACGATGATCGAGGCGATGTCACGAAATGTCATGCCTTCGCTCCGAACATTCCCGTTGGCCGTACGAGCAGCACCAGGATGAAGATGAGGAAAATGCCGATCTGTCCGAGAGAGTCCCCGAGGAAAAGCCCGCAGAGGCTCTCGACGACCCCGATGAACAATCCGCCGAGGAGCGCGCCTGGGATTGATCCCATGCCGCCCAAGACGACAATCGTGAAAGCGACCAGCACGAAAGCCTGCCCGATGCGCGGGTTGACGTAGAAGGTGGGCATGAGCAGGCAGGCCGCCACGGCGAGGCAGGCGCAGCCGAGCCCGAATGTCACGGCATAGACATGGTCGACATCGATGCCGACGAGACTCGCACCGAACTTTTCCTTGGCAACGGCCCGGATCGCCTTGCCGGTATCGGTGCGCGAGAGCACGAGCCACAGGAGCACGCTGACCAATATCGCCGCTCCGAACCCGATCAGACGGGGCTTGGAAAGTAGAAGTGGCCCGAATTCCACGACTTGAAAGCCGTAATCGGTATTGAGCGTGCGCGTATCCGAGCGGAATCCGGCCAGCAAGGCGTTCTCGATCACGATCGAAAGCCCGAGGGTCACAAGCAGGATATTGCTGTCATTGCCATGGCTTGCCGGCCCGATGACGAGACGCTGAACAGCATAGCCAAGCCCGAAGAAGAGTGGCGTCAGCGGTAGGATCGCGAGATAGGGATCAAGGCCGAAGGCCTCGTACACGATCCAGACGGCGAACATGGCCGTGGTGAGCAGCGCCCCATGGGCGAAGTTGATGATGTGAAGGACGCCGTAAACTAGGGTCAGGCCGAGCGCAATCAGCGCATAGACAGCACCCGTCATCAATCCGTTTACGACGGCTTCCGCTATGATGGCGGGTGAATACATCGTCGAAGTCACTCCTCAGTGGCCCCGGGGGACCGACAATGCACCCCAGGGCCCTCACTCAGGATCAGCCGGTCACCGGGAATTGCGGCTTCGCATCCGCGAAGGTGTCGGGGAAGATCACTTTGATGTCGCTGCCCTGGACCTGCGTATTGACCGGCGCGGCGCCCATGTTCTGCCCGTCGACGAACTTCGTCTCGCCATAGGGCATGATGTGGTCCTTGAAAGTCGAGGTGTTCAGCGCCTCGATAATCTTCGCGCGGTCGGCCGAGCCCGCCCGGTTGATTGCATCGGCTAGGAGCATCACGCAGGAATAGTTCAGCGGCACGTTGTAGGCGAAGACCTTGCCCTGCGCTTCCACCTGCTTCTTGAGCTCCAGTGCCTTCGGATTGCGCGGGTCATACCAGTGATTGCAATCCATGATGCCGTTGGCGGCTTCGGGGAATTCCTTCACGAACCGGTAGTTGGAGGCTGCGCCGTTGAGGACGGCATAGACCCCCTTGGGCCGGATGCGCTGCTGCTGCATCGTACGTGCAAGCAGGACAAACTCACCGTAATAGCTCGACGGGATCACGAGATCCGGATTGAGCGAGCGGATACGCAGGGCAACATTCGACATGTCGCGCGCGGGTGTCGGATGCGCGATTGTCTCGAGGATCTCGAAGCCGCGCTTCGGCAGTTCCGCCTGCATGAGCTTGGCAAGCCCCGAACCGAACAGGCCGTCCTCATGCACGAGCACTACCGTCTTGGCGGGCTTGCCGGCGCCGTCGTTCAGCTTCACCAGATTGTCGAGCGCGAATCTGGTGACGATGCCGAAGCCAGGGGCGAAGCGGAACGTATTCTTGAGACCGCGCTGCACGATCGGGTCGCTGACACCCACATCGACGATGTAAGGCAGATCGTAGCGCGCTGCGGCCTGGGTGGCCGCCAGGCAGATGGGGCTCGCGAATCCGCCGACGATGGCGGCAACGCCATCTGCCTGCATCTTCTCGACCTCCTGGGTGCCCGCCTCGGGGTTCGAGCGTGCATCGCCGAACACCATTTCGATCTTGGCCCCGCCGAGACCCTTGAGGCCGCCGGAATCGTTGATCTCCTTCACGGCCATTTCGGCACCCGAGCGGCCGAATTCACCATCTTGGGCGAGCGCGCCGGTGACAGGCTGCAGAATGCCGATCTTTACGGATTGCGATTGCGCGCGCAGGTAGGCCGGCATGGCAAGCACAGCCGCCGAGGCGGCACCTGCGCGCAGGATCGAACGGCGCGTTGGATGCATGATGGTCTTCATTTCGATGTTCTCCTCTGGTCGGACACCCGCACCGGGCGGGGCTTCGGCTTGAGGCTCTTCGGCCCCTCAGCTTTGCGCTTTTTCGGCTCAGGCCTTGCGGTGGAAGGCCTTGCCACCGGATTCCATCGGCGGGCGCCAACAGTGCCGGTCCGCACAAGGTCCATATGGAAGGAGTAGCGATCCGGCCTGTAGAGGGCATGGAGATGCTCCACACCCCGGCCCGACGGGTCCCACACGACACGGGTGAGTGAGAGAAGGGGCGAGCCGATCTCCAGTGCCAGAGCCTCGGCCACGTCCGGTCCAGCCAAAGTTGCGCCGATATTCTGGCTCGCCTCCTCGACCACGATGCCTGATCGCTCCAGGAGCCCGAGGAGCGGCATCGAGGCGAGATCGGCCTCGGAATAGGTGACGCCGATACGCTCCGGCACGTGGGTCACGAGATAGGAGAAGGGGGCGCCATCGATGAGACGGACGCGGATCGAGCGCTGCGCCCGCTCCCCTGGCCCAAGCCCGAGCGCCGCGGCAACGCTCTCTGACGGGTTCACATAAGCAAAGGACAGAAGCCGCACGCTGGTCCGGCGACCCATCTCTACCAAATGGGACAGCACGTTCGAGAGATCCGCAACGATCGGCTGTACCGAATTGTTCTCTTGAACGAAGGTTCCCGAGCCGGGGCGGCGGTCGATGAGGCCGTCGACAGCTAGGGTATCGAGCGCGCGCCGCACAGTCACACGCGACACCCCGTATTCGGCTGCAATCGAAAGCTCGCCTGGCAGGCGGGAGCCGGGCTCCAGCACTCCGTTCAGAATGCGCTCGCGCAGGAGAAGATAGATGCGCCGCGCTTTGAGGGGTTCGACTGCGTCTACCAAGGCCGCCCGCTCCAATCTGCAACAGTGTTGGCTGCTACAAAGGACAGTTAGCTGTCTACTTTATAATACATTTCACTTGCGTCAAGTCGCCGCTTTGGAAATACTGGCGATACTCTGACATGAACATGAGAGCGCATTCGGGAGAGCGATATGGCGGAAAGCCCCTCCGGTCCGCGGACCCTGTTCGACAAGCTATGGGATAGCCACGCGATCGTAACGCGGGAGGATGAACAGACCCTGCTTTGGGTTGATCGCCACTTCGTGCACGAGGGTTCGTTCCATGCCTTCAATAAGCTGAAGGAGCGCGGCGCCAGTGTTGCACACCCAGAACTCACCTTTGGCATCGCCGATCATTATGTGCCGACGCGCCGTTCCGGGCGCAGCATCGATCCGGCCATCCAGAACATGATCGACCAACTGGAGCACAACACCCTGGAGAACGACGTGCTGCTGTTCGGACTTAGCGATCCGCGCCAGGGCATCGTCCACGTGGTGGGTCCCGAGCAGGGCTTGACGCTTCCGGGCCTGCTCATCGTCTGCGGCGACAGCCACACCTCCACGCACGGCGCCTTTGGCGCATGGGGCTTCGGCATTGGCGCCTCCGAGGTCGCGCATGTACTGATGACGCAGACGCTCTGGCAGCGGAAGCCAAAGCGCATGCGCATCACCGTCGATGGAACGCTGGCGCTCGGAATCGGCGCCAAGGACATCGCCCTCTCGATCATTGCACGCATTGGTGCCGATGGCGCGCAGGGGCATGCGGTCGAATATGCGGGCTCCGCTGTCCGTTCGCTGTCGATGGAGGGGCGGCTCACATTGTGCAATCTCTCGATCGAAGCTGGTGCACGCTGTGGCATGGTCGCCCCCGACGATACGACGATCGCCTATCTGCGTGACCGTCCCTTTGCGCCTGCGGGCGACGACTTCATGCGTGCAGCGGAGGATTGGCTGCGGCTGCAGAACGACGATGATGCGGAGTTCGACCGTGAGATCGCCCTCAATGGTTCCGAGATCGCCCCGGTCGTGACCTGGGGTGTCAGCCCCGAGGATGCGCTGCCGATCACGATGGCGGTGCCGGATCCCGAATCGATCTCGGATCCGGGCAAGGCTGCCCAGGTTCGGGACGCACTGGCCTATATGGATCTCAGGCCGGGACAGAAACTGACCGAAGTTCCCATCGACCGCGTCTTCATCGGCTCGTGCACGAACAGCCGCATTGAGGATCTGCGGGCGGCCGCCCAGGTGCTATCCGGCCGCAAGGCGAAGGTGCCAGGCCTCGTCTCGCCCGGCTCATCCTTGGTGAAGCGGCAGGCTGAAGCGGAAGGGCTCCATCGGATCTTCAAGGAAGCTGGACTCGAGTGGGTCGAGTCAGGCTGCTCCATGTGCGTGGGTATGAACGGGGACGTCGCGCAACCCGGCGAGCGCTGCGCGTCGACCACCAATCGCAATTTCAAGGGCCGTCAGGGCCCCGGCACACGGACCCATCTCATGTCGCCAGCCATGGTTGCGGCCGCCGCCGTGACCGGATCCCTCGCTGATGTCCGGCCCCTGATCGAGGAGCGATCCTGATGCAGCCCTTTGAGCGCCTGACCGCCCCGGCCTGTCCCCTGCCCTACGCCAATATCGACACCGACCAGCTGATCCCGGCCCGCTTCATGAAACGCTCACGAGCCGAAGGCTATGGCGGCTACCTGCTTTACGACATGCGCTTCTCGAGCAACGGTACGGAGATTGCCGACTTCCCCCTCAACCAGGTGCCCTATCGCAATGCGCAGATCATTGTGGCAAGGCGCAATTTCGGAGCAGGTTCCTCACGCGAGGCCGCCGTCTACGCGCTTGTGGATTATGGAATCCGTTGCGTGATCGCGCCGAGTTTCGGCGACATTTTCGCGTCCAATTCCGTCAACAACGGCCTTCTACCTGCCAAAGTGGGCGAGAGAGACGGCGAGGCGCTAATCGGGCTTCTCCAGGAAACTGATGCGGAACTGACCGTGGATCTCGAGGCGCAGACAATCACGGCGAAAGGAATCTCGGTTCCATTCGCCATCGATCCTGTTTGGCGGACGAAGCTTCTGAACGGCTGGGATGATATCGATATCACCCTCAGCCAAGCCGATGCGATTGCGCATTTCCGAGAAGAGGACTCATTGATACGCCCATGGGTGACACCGAGGAAACGCGACGGCGCTGGCCAGACGACGATGTGAGCCTTTTTAGTCTGTATTGGGATGCGTACTGATCGCCACTCTGTCGGAATCTAATCGTCATGTCGTATAATTGCTCAGAGGGGAGTTCTCTCTACCGTCTGACGCTATGCCTAGCCGAACTCGGTTCAAAGAGCCCTCCATTCCGCGAGTTCGATACGCTCCAGTTCACTTTCTTAGTTTCCACACCTACCGATCAGCACTGAGCTCTGCTTATCAGTATCGTGCTTAGGTGAACCAGGTCGCCCGAGACGCAGACCTGATAGGTTGCATGCCGACAAAGCTTATGACCACCAGCGCCGCGGACCGAATGCAGGCGACGCTCCATCGAGCCGCGGACTGCGCTTCGGGGCGTCGATACCAGTGAGCGACTGGGAAACTTTCGCTGCGTGGTTGCTCTTTCCTGTCTCTGGATTGACACCTCTTAGCCCTGGTCCACCGGCCGATTTTCGGACACCAAGTTCGCCTACGTCGCTCGCATCAGTGCTATATCTACCGGAGTCGATGAGGAGGGCTTCCCATCCCTTCCCGTTTCGCTCAGTTGATCGAGCATGAGAAGGACAGGAGCCAGCCTGTCCTTCTTTCCTTTGATACCCTGAACGACCCGCTTATGCGGGATAGAAAGTTCCACTTCTGCCCTGTGCTACAAGTGCTTCAGCAGTGAAGACATCGCAGGCGAGGACCAGGGGCTCATTCGGCTGCATGAAGGCTCGGCTCCGCATTTGTCCGGAGCCGTGAGCCCGCAAGAGTCTTCTGGCCGAGAAGCACGGTCAGAAACGCCAATAGGGCGGAAATCACTGAGACCCAGAAGCCATTGGTCGGGCCATAGGTATCAACCACCCAGCCCGATGCGAACGAGCCCAGCGCCATTCCAATTCCAATACCTGTCATCACCCATGTGATGCCCTCCGTAAGCATCGTCGCCGGAACCCGCTGCTCGATAAGGCCAAAGGCTGTGATAAACGTGGGCGATATGGCTATGCCGCTGAGGAAGACCGCCAAGGCCAGCATGGGCACTGTACTCACAAACGGCAGTGGCCATGCCGACAATGCCAAAACCGCTAGTGCAATTGCGAGTTGGCGCTGCAGGGCCACCTTCACGTTCAGCGCACCAACGATCAAGCCGACGATGAACGAACCAACCGCATAGACACCAATCACGAAGCTGGCAGCATTCGATTGGCCGAGATGTTCAGTTATGGCAACGGCGCTCACTTCAGCGGTCGCAAAAGTGGCTCCAACAAATACTAATGCAAGAGTAACAACTTGAACCGGCCGCTGCCAAATGGCGGAGCCGCCCGAGACTTCACTACTCGCCCGCACCTTGGGTTCGGTCAAGCGCTGGACAACGAACGCCGTGGCGCCAAGTGCCAGCAGAAGGGTGCTGACCATTAGGCCGGCCTCAGGGAAAAGAGCAACGCTGAGGCCGACTGAGAGCGAGGCACCGGCGATGTAGACCAATTCGTCAGCGGCCGATTCGAAGGCGAAGGCGGTGTTCAGCTCCGGCCGATCCCGAAAAAGCTCGCTCCAGCGGGCTCGCACCATGGCGGGGAAGCTTGGCATCAGCGCTGCCAGAAGAGCAAAAGCGAACAAGGTCCAAATTGGCCAGTTCTGGTTGGCCGCCAAGATCAGCAGGACAAACGCGACGGCCGCAATTGCCGTCGTCGGGATCAGAATTCGTGCCTGCCCCAAGCGATCAACCGCGCGGGAGATCTGTGGGGAGATCAAGGCATTACCGAGTGCGAACGCGGCTGAGACGGCGCCGGCAAGCCAGTATTCCCCTTGTATTTGCGACAGCATGGCAACAATGCCGATCGGAGCCATGGCAATCGGCATGCGGGCCAGGAAGCCAGCTGCGGCGAATCCTTTCGCGCCGGGCGGCCGAAAGATCTCTGCATAAGGATTGGACATCTTTACGTCCTTGAAGCTGGAGGGGACGCCACTCGCTTTATTAACATACATGGCGTATGTTAAATCGAATAATCTCATACGCATCGTATGTCAATTGACATTCGCACCGTATGTGAGTAGGTTGAGGAATGGTCCGCAGATCCCGTCTTGATATGATTCATGAAACCCGCGCCAAGCTCATGGCTGCGGGACGCAAGGCCTTTGCTGAGATGGGGTACGCCGGTGCCTCAATGGACGATTTTACCGCCGAGGCGGGATTAACCCGCGGTGCGCTCTACCACCACTTCGGCGACAAGAGAGGTTTGTTCCAGGCCGTAGTGTCACAGATCGACGCTGAGATGGCCGAACGACTTCGTCAGCGTGCGGCTCGGGCTCCTAGTCGCTGGGAGGGTTTCATCGAGGAAGGCATCGGCTATATCGAGATGGCGCTTGAGCCTGAGATCCAGCGTATCGTTCTACGCGATGGCCCTGCAGTGCTTGGGGATCCCGCGTCATGGCCAAGTGCCGACGGCTGCGTTGCGGCAATGAGGGCAAGCTTGGAGGTACTGCAGGCAGAGGGCACCATTCGTCCCGTCGACGCTGAGGCGACGGCACGGATGCTTTCCGGAGCCTCGTGCTATGCGGCTCAATGGATCGCCAATTCCGATGACCCGTTTGCAACAGCACGCCGGGCTACTGTCGCATACCGGCACCTTCTCGAAGGACTGCTGTGGGTCAATCACAGGACAGCGTAATTGCTCCGTACCGCTGGCTCTTTGCCTGGATTTGTCGCGTTGACCTGAAGGATTGCCTTCTCGGGCAATTCAACGTCTCCGCATTTTCGGTGAAGGCGGAATTCAACCCTATCACCTTCGCCGAGTTGCGGCCGGATCTGGTTGAGATCGTTGCCAGATCGAAACTCCAGTGTAGATGTTTAATCCCAGGGTTTGTTGAAAGTCAGATGCTTAATCTGTCCTTGAAAGCAAGACTGCTCTATGGCTGCCAAGGCCGGGCCGGGCGATGGCTGAACTGTTCGCCGACAATATTCCCGAGCGTCGACAGCTTTGCGCCTCCGCAACCTCAAAACTTGCGTTACTCGACAGCATTACGGGGCCGATTCAAGAGACGGTGGTCTCGGCCATCACGACGACTGTACCTCTTCCATCAGCCAATTCCGGAAAGCCTCCAGCCCTGGACGCATAGGGCGATCTTCTGGTGTCGTGAACCAATAAGCGTTACGGCTCTTAAAGCCGAGCCCTCCGGGATTGACCAAACGTCCAGTCTCGAGTTCTTCCTGTATAAGCCGACGCGGAACCAGTGCGAGTCCCTGACCAGCTACCGCCGCTTGGATGACGAGTGAATAGAATCCGAAGCGGGTCGTGTGTACGGGTGTAAAGTCCTCAAGCCCATGTGCTTCTGCAAACTCACTCCAGCGCTGGGGCGTTTGAAAATGGTTTAGAACGTTATAACTCCTAACATCTTCCGCCTTATCGATGCCGCCTAGCCTCGCAATGAAGGAGGCTGAGCCAACGAGGGCAACATCGCGACCAAAGAGGTAACTGCCTTGATGCCCCGGCCATTCACCCTCTCCGAACCGGAACACTCCATCCGCCGCTTCCGCTGTGTCCGCCGTTACGAAGGTCGTAAACTGCACGTCGATCTCAGGATAGAGTTCCGCGAAGCGGGAGAAGCGTGGCACCAGCCAGCGATCTCCAATGATCGGCAGCACATGGAGCCTGACCGACCAAGGCGAGGCCTTGAGGGCGGCCACCTGTGCGTTGCCCGCCTCAAGTTCTGCCAGCGCTCGGCGGGCATGCTTCACATAAACCCGCCCTGCTTCGGTCGGTACGAGACCACGATTTCCGCGAACGAACAGGGAAATTCCTAGGGTCACCTCTAACCCGCGCAAATGCTTGCTGACCGCACTCTGGGTCAGATTGACGGCCGCAGCAGCGGCGGAGGCTGTGCCGTGTTCGGCCACGGCAATAAGGACGCGCAGAGCGGTAATAGAGCCTGGGAGGCGCTGGATCGTCATTGAGTTGAGTACTGAGAGGCGGAACTGCGACGCTTGTATTCTAAAATAGAATACCAAGGCGACAAAAATTCAATTGCCAGCCGAACTTCGCCTTGGGAAACCAAGAGAAAAGGAGATCGGCATGACATCGACCAACGTTCTCTGGGCTTCACGCTTCCGCTCGGGCCCAGCCCCTGAGCTCATGGCCCTCTCCCGCTCCGACGCCAGCCACTTCCGACTTGCGGCTTATGATCTGGCAGCCTCCTCCTCCCATGCGCGCGAGCTTGTGAGAGCCAAGCTGCTCACCCAGGACGAAGGCAAGACAATCGAGGCAGCCCTTGGAGCGCTTAAGGCTGAGATCGGCGCTGGAACTCTCGTTCCATCCGAGCAGGACGAGGATGTGCACACTTTCCTAGAGCGCGAGCTCAGAGAACGGCTTGGGCCCCTCGGCGGCAAACTCCGGGCGGGACGCTCGCGCAATGATCAGGCGGCCAACGATCTCAAACTCTACCTTCGGGATCACGCTCGCAGGATCGTCACCGACCTGCTCGGCTTGCAGGACGCTCTCACGCTCCAGGCGGAGCGGCATCTTGAGACCGTTGCCCCAGGGTTCACTCATCTTCAGCCTGCCCAGCCCGTGAGCTTTGCCCACCAGCTCCTCGCTCACGCGCAGGGCTTCAGCCGCGACATCGATCGCATGCAGGATTGGGATCGGCGCGCCGCGCGCTCCCCGCTCGGGGCTGCAGCGCTCGCAGGATCAGCCATTGCCAAATCGCCCGAATCCTCCGCCCGTGAGCTCGGCTACGATGCACCTTGCGAAAACTCCATCGATGCGGTCGGCAGCCGCGACCATGTGACAGAGTTTCTGTTCGTCACCGCGATGCTCGGCGTGAACCTGTCTCGGTTGGCCGAGGAGATCTTCCTCTGGTCCTCGCGCCAATTCCGCTGGATCGTGCTCGACGATGCCTATGCGACTGGCTCATCCATCATGCCGCAGAAGAAGAACGCTGACATCGCGGAGCTGACCCGCGGTCGTGCCGCACGCCTCATCGGTGCCGTCGGCACAATGCTGACGGCCCTCAAGGGATTGCCCTTCGCTTACAACCGGGACCTTGCAGAAGACAAGCGGGCTGCTTTCGAAGCCGTCGACACCCTCGCGCTTGTGCTCCCCGCCATGGCCGGAATGGTTCGGACAATGCGGGTCGACACCGATGAAGTGCGCCGACAGGCAACGGATGGTTTTACGCTCGCAACCGAGGTGGCCGACTGGCTTGCGCGCCAAGGCGTTCCGTTCTCGGAAGCTCACGAGATCACGGGCCGCTTGGTTCGCTTTTGCGAGGACCGTAATATCGGCTTTGAAGAATTGAGCGCAGAGGATCTGTCCAATGTGGATTCGCGGCTCGACGCCGCCCTTATGACGAACCTGACACCGGATGCGGCCATCAGAGCACGTGATGGTTATGGCGGGACGGCTCCACTCAGGGTAGCCGAACAACTTGCCCGCCTCCGTTCCGATTTTGACAAGCAACGCGCATGGACGATGCACTACGACGGTCCACGGATCTGATGAGACACGAAGGAGAAAGCCGGAATGAGCAGTACCACTCCCCCGACGGCGACAGGGATGGGAAAGACTGATCGCTTCGATCCGTCGATTGCGCACCTGACGCATGTACCACGCCGTCACTACGGGCGCTGGATAGCAAGCGTCCTGCTCCTCGCAGCGTTCGCTCTGATAGTAAAGGCCTTTGCCGAGGGACAGATCGACTGGGCTGTCGTTGGCCAGTTCTTCACGGCTCAATCCATCATCAGCGGCCTTGGCAACACGATTATCATGACGATTTGCGCAATGGCTCTCGGCATCGCGCTCGGCGTTCTGTTTGCCATCATGGTGATGTCACCCAATCCCGTCCTGAAAGGCGTTGCGGTTTTCTACATCTGGTTCTTTCGCGGAACACCACTTCTCCTTCAGCTGCTGATCTGGTTTAATCTCGCTCTCGTATTCCCGCGCATCGGCATTCCGGGCCTCTTCGAGGCCCGCATGGTCGATGTGATGACACCGTTCGTGGCGACCTTGCTCGGCCTTGGCATCAATCAGGGGGCCTACACGGCCGAGGTTGTGCGATCGGGCATTCTGTCAGTGGACGCGGGCCAGACGGAAGCGGCCAAGGCCATCGGCATGACACGCCTGACGACTCTGCGTCGCATCGTCCTTCCGCAGGCAATGCGGGTGATCATTCCGCCGGTGGGCAACGAGGTGATTAGTATGGTGAAGCTCACGTCCATCGCGAGCGTGATTGGCTTTGCCGAAGTGCTGCGCAATGCGCAAACGGTCTATTACGCCAATGCGCGGGTGATCGAGCTTCTCATCGTTTCGGCGGGCTGGTATTTGATCATTGTGACGATCCTGAGCATTGCTCAGCACTTCCTCGAACGTTATTTCGCCAAGGGTTCAGGCCGACGGTCTCGCCCTGCCGCACGCCCAGCCGTGGAGGGTTAAGCCATGATGCCTATCGTCGTTGCAGCCGATGTGCGCAAAGCGTTTGGTACCGTTCAGGCGCTCGATGGCGTGTCGATCGAAATTCCTGCTGGCCAAGTGCATTGCATCGTCGGCCCCTCGGGATCAGGAAAGAGCACCCTCCTTCGCTGCATCAATCAACTCGAGAGGATCGACTCCGGAGCTATCTGGGTTGATGGCGAACTCATCGGTTATCGCCGTGTCGGGGACAAGCTCTATGAGTTGACTGACGCCGAGATTGCCCGCCAGCGGCTCACAAGCGGCATGGTTTTCCAGAGGTTCAATCTGTTCCAGCATATGACAGCCCTTGAGAACATCATCGAAGGGCCGGTGACTGTGCAGAAGCGTCGCCGCAACGAAGCTATTGGCGAAGCCATGGCCCTTCTGGAGCGTGTGGGGCTTTCAGCGAAGCGCGACGCCTATCCTTCGGAGCTCTCCGGGGGGCAGCAGCAACGCGTTGCGATTGCCCGTGCGCTAGCCATGAAACCCAAGCTGATGCTGTTTGATGAGCCAACCTCGGCACTCGATCCTGAGCTCGTCGGAGAGGTTCTCGCTGTCATGAAGGATCTTGCCCGTTCGGGCATGACGATGATCGTTGTGACTCATGAACTTGGATTTGCACGCGAAGTCGCGAACGAAGTTGTTTTCATGGATCGGGGAGCCATTGTGGAACTGGGCTCTCCGCAAGAGGTGCTGGTTCACCCCACACAACAGAGAACCCGCGATTTCATCGCGGCCGTTCTCGCGTAACGAATGTTCCCTCAGGAAAGGACCGACGACAATGAAACTTACTGCAGGTTTTCTCGCAGGCTTGATTGCCCTGGGCTATACACTCCCCACTCACGCGGCGGAACTTCCGGATCGGATCAAGAAGGCGGGCAAGATTGTCGTCGCAACAATGCCCAACTATGCGCCGATCACTTTCAAAGACCCCTCCACGAACAAGCTCACAGGCTTTGACATCGATCTGGGCGAGGCTCTTGCAAAGGAACTCGGCGTAGGAATCGAATGGCAGGAAATCGCCTTCGCTCAAATGATACCTTCGCTCCAGACCGGACGCGTCGACATCGCGCTCGCCGGCATGAGCGATCTCCCTGCCCGCCGTGAGATCGTCGATTTCGTCGACTACATGAAATCCGGAGCGCAGTTCTACACCACGCCCGCGATGGCAGCGACCATCAAGAGCCCTGAGGACTTATGTGGCAAGAAGGTAGGCGCGAGCCGCGCTACCAATTGGCCCCGCCAGATCACTGAATGGAGCCAGGTCAACTGCGTGGCCAAGGGGAAGCCCGCCATAGAGGCCATCGGCACCGAAGGATCGGCAGATGCCCGCACGCAGCTGAAGACGCAGCGTTTGGATGCCGCCGTTCAAGGTAATGAGACCCTGCCCTACTTCCAGTCGCAGGAGCCCAATAGCTACGTGCTCATCGGCGAGGCCTTCACGGTCTCCCTCTCCGGTATTCCCGTACTCAAGGCCGAAACTCAGTTGCGCGACGCCATCAAGGAAGGTCTCGAGCGCCTTCAGCAGAAAGGCGTCTATGACGAGATCGTCAAGAAGTATGGTCTCCAGGCCAACAAGCTGACGCCCATCGGCATCAACCAGGGCACGGACTAATCTGGACATGGGCTCACGCATCACTGCGTGAGCCTTTTTCTCTCGTTCGGTTCACGGCAGCAAACATCGCAGCGCATTCAAGGGTTGCTCTTCCGCTCTTGGGCGATGAGCGCGGACAGATCATCCCAGACATACAGATAGTTCTGGGAGCGCCAGACAGGCCCCGGATCGGTATAGCTCCCTGCTCTTTCGCCTCCCATTCTTTCATAGAACGCAATGGCCGGATTGTTCCCGACAACCACACCGAGCCCCACGCCGTTGTAGCCTGCCTCCTTCATGCGCCGTGCAAGGTGAAGCAACAGATTGCGGCCTACACCCATGCGAGCGAAGGCCGCTCCCACGTAGAGAAACTTGATCTCGGCCCGACCTTGGAAGATGTCGTGCGAGGCTGGTCCGGCTGCGCCGAATCCTGCTAATCGCCCCTCCGCTTCTGCAACTACAATAATCCGCTCGCTTTCAACGTTCGAGAGCATACTCTGCCAACGGGCCAGTCTGACCTCCTCCGTCACCGCGTCATATGCAGTCTGCGGAGCAAGACCCCGATAGGTCTCCTGCCAAGTATGAAAATGCAGCCGCGCAATCGGCAGGGCATCGGCGTTATTTGCGAGGCGAATCGTGACAGTCATTTTACCATTTGTTACTTTATGGCGGTTGTTGCCAAAGTTGATTTGGGCTCCGCTAAGGATTCGTTACGACCTGCGCAATGCTCGTTAAGGGCTAAAATCCGATCCAAAGAGAAGCAAGCGGAAAGTGAGCCGTTGAAGGAACCCCGCGACACGAGAATCATGATCGAGTCAATGGAAGAGTTTTCTCGCCCTTCGGAAGGTCGGAATGCTGCTTACGAGCGGAACAAGGCGCAATATCTCAGATGCACAATCGGCATCCGTCTGAACCTCCTCAATGAAAGAGAACTGTAACTTTCGAATAGGACGTCGAATATATCTGAGAATCTAGGACGAAACGAATAAGCTTGTTTCGACAACTCTGATCACAGTTTGTCTTGGCATGCTCTTGGCTCTCTTTCAAAGCCATCTCGGATTGATAACTTATTCACATACAACGCAGAATATCTAGAAAAATTGTTGCTTTGGCAGGATTCTATAAGAATATACTCCATTGGGTGGGTGAGTTAGAGCCTTGGCCCGCGTTACGGGATGATCATCCTTGGTTCTTGGTACTAGAGCGTACTAGAACCGCGTCTTGACGTGCCGCACTTGCTTATCGATGCTGGCACAGTAAATACGCGATCGCTGCGTTCTGGCAGGCTTGGTTGCGAACTCGCCGTACCAAAACCTTCGGTCATCAGGATAGGCTCATGGACAAGATTGAGCAGTTGCGGCGAGAGTTAGAGGATGCCTTCCGAAATCGAGCCCATCTGTACCGCCTCTTGCTTGAGGAGCTTGAGGCCGAACTCGGATTGGAGCGCGCCACTGAGGTAATGATCAAGGTTATGGAGCGCCGAGGGCGAGAGGTGGCTGAAGTCTTGTTCCGCGATACTCCGCCGGACCCCGAGGCGGTAGGCGCCCGATTCCTGTCGGTCAGCCCGGATAATGGCCGCATGTATCCGCACGAGACGGCGTCGTGCGGCGATACAATAGAGATCCGTGTGCATCGCTGCCCACTGAAGGACACCTGGTTCGCTTCAGATCTGCCTGCCGAGCGCATTGCGATCCTATGCCATGTGGCCGGAGCCTTCGACAAAGGATTGTTCGACGCCGCAGGGGTAAGCTTCTCCAACAAGACGTGGAGCCCGGAACGCGGCGATGGGTGCTGCTGGATCAAATTGCAACGAAGCGCTTGAACACACCAGCTTCAATTGGGAATTCGACGATGCAACAGATCAAACCTGTTCTCGATCACGTGGTAATTAATGTGCGTGGTCAACTCGATGCCATGGCGGAGTCATATCGCCGCCTCGGCTTCCAGTTGACCGATCGCGGTCACCATACGCTCGGTTCCAGTAATCATTTGGCAGTGTTCAACGAAAACTACCTTGAGCTGCTTGGCTATGAACAAGGACGACAGACCGAGCGTGCGGATTTGTGGAAGCATCCGCCCGGACTGACTGGTCTCGTGTTCAAGACGACGGATTCGCTCGCGCTTCACGCATACCTCGAAGGCAAGGGTATTCCCGTAGAGAACCCGGCCGAGTTCTCTCGCCCGGTCACTCTCAGTGATGGCGTGCAGGACGCGTCATTTCGGGTCGTCAGGTTGGGTGCCCAGCTCATTCCGAATGGCAGAGTGTTCTTCTGCCATCATTTCACGCCAGAACTCGTCTGGCGCGACGAGTGGCGGCAGCACCCGAACGGCGTCAGTGATATCGTCGAGTTTGTGATCGCAGCCGAACAGCCGTCCAAGACCGCAGATCTCTATCGCGCCATCTTCGGCTCGCAGGCTGTGGAAGAGGTTGCGGGAGGTTATGCGCTGCGAGCTGGACAAGCAACGCTTCTGTTTCTCACCCCGTCTGAGGTGCAGCGGCGTTTCGTACACGTGGCCCCGACGAGCATCGACAACGCAGACCGTATGGTGGCGCTCACCCTACGGACCCACTCGCTGGGAGCCGTCGACAACGCACTGCAAGCCGGTCGCATTCCCGACATTCGCAGGGAGCGAGATCGCATCGTCGTTCCCGATCATCAGGCCGGAGGCGTCGCTCTTGCCTTCGTCGAATAGTCCCTCTTACCGCACGAGGAACGGCGTTCCTTCGAGCTCGAGTTCGTCGAACGCCTCCAGATCTTGACGAATGGGATCGATGTCCTCGCGAAACAGGCTTGCGGCAATTGCAACCGCTATTCGCTCGGCCGCCACGTTGACGCCCGGTATGTCGCTGGCGACCGCGCCGTGACTGAGAGCCGCGCCGTGATTGACGAGATGGATTTGCGACAGCTCGGGCGTTCTCCCCGGTGTTCGCTCCATCAGCTCGAAGCCTGGTCCCAGATATGGAGAGGCGCCGAGATCAGGGCGTTGCAGATTCTCGGGCGGGCTGTAACGGTCGCGCCAGCGCGCGACGGACGACGACCATTCGCCTAGCTCCGGAATAGCCTCGGCATTCACCTGGAACCCCGTCCCGACGATCAGGAAGTCATGGTCCCGGAGCGCGTCCTCTCCATCGACGAGCAATGCGACACGCCCGTCCCGCCGTTCCGCAGCCCTGACGGACGTATTCAGGTGAATGTTGAAGCCGTGTTGACGCAGGGCGCGATGAACGGTCTCGTGTGGCGGCGGTGCCTGCACATCGTTAAGATAGACGAACAGGGACCAGCGCTCCGCGTCCCCGAGGGCGCTCCAGCCATGGAAGTAACCGGACGTAGCCGAACCGCGGCCCTTGTTAATCTGCGGAAGGTGCGGACGCCTGACATACATGTCGACGCGGCGCGCCCCGTGTTCGAGAGCGGTGGCGGCGTTGTCCCAAGCCGATGCGCCTCCGCCGAGGATTCCGATGCTCTTTCCCTGCAGAGCCTCGAAATCGATCGCCTCGTTCGTATGCGCTGCGAGGTCGGGCCACAGATTACGATCGACAAAGTTCGGGATATAGTCGCCACCCGCTCCCCCTCGTCCGGTCGAGAGCACGACCCTGCGGGCGAAAAGCGTCCGTTCGCCGCCGGGTGCGTCGATCTCAACCCGGAGCAATCCGGATGCGGGCGTGATCCGCCGGACTGCGCTTCCATGCTGGACAGGCAGCTTCAACGTGCGTTGCAGCCATCCGAGATACTCGACCCAGACGGCGTTGGGAATCTTGTAGAGCGTCTCCCAAGCGGCGACACCGAATGCAGCCTCATACCAAGCGCGGAATGTCAGCGAAGGAATGCCGAGGGCGGGACCTGGCAGTGACTTGGGCGAGCGCAACGTATCCATGCGGGCGAAGGTCAACCATGGGCCCTCGCGACCAGCAGGATTGCGATCGAGGATTCGGATGTTGCGGATGCCCTTGAACAGCAGCGACGCGGAGGCGGCAATGCCGTTCATCCCGGCACCGACAACGAGAACGTCGGTGACAGGGGTGCCATCCGGAGCCTCGACCCTGGCTGGCCAGTTGGCCGCCGGATAGCCCAGCAACTCTAGATCTCGGGCCACCGCCCTCGCATGCGTGACCAGGTCCGCTGGACCCGGTGCATGGTTTCGCATTGACGTCACGCCGTCCCCCACGGTGCTTCTCCGAGATTGCAGAAATCCGGCATTATGTCTCGGCATCGGCCTCGTACCGATACCGGAAGTCGCAATGGCTGGCCCCCTCCATGATCGTCTGCGTACGGGTCATCTTCAGCTTGGGATCGTAGCCCTCGCAGAATGATCCGTCGCGATTGCAAGACAGGAGCCCCCCGATCTCGCCCAGACCCATCGCCTTGTACATCTCGGCATAGCGGCACCGGGTGACGTTGAACTCGTAGCGGCTCTCGTCTCTGTAGACCGGCTCGATCACAAGGGCATTCTCGGCCGTCCAGTTAGACTGTATGTCGATGAAGCTTTGCAGGCTCGTGCCAGCCCCCGCCTGCGCGGCGAATTGTGCCGCCTGAGCGATCGACGAGCGGCGAACCGACTCGGTGATCACCCGCTTGGCCTCGTCCTTGCCGTGTCGTTCCACGAGCGCTTCATAGACCTCCTTCAGCAGTTCCGCCTCAATGCGGCGGCGCTCGATGATTGGAAGTGGCGAACCCATGGCTGTACTCCTGGCATGAATGGCTGAACGTCTACACCAATGGTCTTACGACGCGTCCAGCAGAACGTCTTGCTGGATGGGCGGGATCCAGCTGCGGCCGGCCACGGAGGCCAGCAGCGTCTGGGTATAGCTGTGGCGCGGCGCCGAGAAGACGTCCGCCGTCGGGCCCTCCTCGACGACGATTCCACGCTGCATGACCGCAATGCGATCGCAGATCTGCGCCGCGACCCGAAGATCGTGAGTAATAAAGATCATCGACAGTCCAAGCCGGCGACGCAGATCTGCAAGCAGCCGCAGGACTTGAGCCTGAACGGAGACGTCGAGAGCAGATACGGGCTCGTCCGCAACCAGAACCTCCGGTTCCAGCGCCAGTGCACGCGCAAGGCCGATGCGCTGGCGCTGTCCGCCGGAAAATTCATGCGGGTAGCGCTCAATGGCGTCCGGGTCGAGGCCGACGAGCGCGAACAACTCCTTAGCCCTCGCGAGAGCCTTCGCGGGCTTCTCGCCGTGAACGATCGGCCCTTGCGCTACGAGCTCGCCGGCGCGGCGTCGCGGATTGAGGGACGCGAACGGATCCTGGAAGACCATTTGGATGCGCCGGCTCTCATTCCGCATGGCACTGCGGGAAAGGGAGGCAAGATCGGTGCCACCCAGTCGGATCGCGCCCGAATCGGGATCCAGCAGACGGACGATGCAGCGGGCGAGGGTCGACTTGCCGGATCCGCTTTCGCCAACGATCCCTAGGGTGCCGCCGGAGGGAAGAATGAGATTGGCGTCCTGCACCGCATGAGTCACGCGACGGTTGCGGGTCAGCAGACCACCGGCGCGATAGGTCTTCGAGACGTGCTCGATCTGGAGGATCGGCTCTCCCGACACTTCCTGCGGGGCGGGAGGGGTGAGAGGCGGCACAGCTGCGATCAGGGCTTTGGTATAGGGATGGCGTGGACGGTTGAGCACTTCCACAGCGGGGCCTTCCTCAACGAGTCTGCCCTGCTGCATGACGGCGACGCGGTCCGCGATTTCGGCCACGACGCCGAAGTCGTGCGTGATGAACAGGACGGCCGTGCCTTTGCGCTGCTGAAGCTCGCGGATCAGTTTCAGGATCTGGGCCTGTGTGGTCACGTCGAGGGCGGTCGTTGGCTCGTCGGCGATGAGGACGCGCGGTTCCAGGGCAAGCGCCATGGCGATCATCGCCCGTTGGCGCTGGCCGCCCGACAGTTCGTGCGGATAGGCGCGCCTTGCCGACTCTGGATCGGGGATGTGGACGTCCCGCAGAAGATCAGTCACCCGTCGGGCGATCTCGGCCGATCTAAGGCGGGTATGGGTGCGGAACATCTCGGCGATCTGGTCACCGATGGTCCTCAGCGGATTGAGGGCCGTCATCGGCTCCTGGAAGATCATCCCTATCCGCGCGCCGCGGATCTTCCGCAGCTCTGCGTCGCTGAGCGCAAGCAGATCCTGGCCGTCGAACAGGATGCTCCCGGCCGTCGCCCGGACGCCCTCTGGCAGCAGTCCTAGGACGGCGCCGGCTGTCATGGATTTGCCGGAACCGCTTTCGCCGACGACGCAGAGCACCTCGTTGGCGCCGAGCTTCAACGATACGTCCTCCAGTGCATATGGACGGTCGGCCCTGGGCGGAAGAGCCACCGTCAGACCCTCAAGTGAGAGAACCGCGCTCATCGACTCTTTAACCTTGGGTTTAGAGCGTCGTTCAGCCCTTGCCCGACGAGCGAGACTGACAGCACGGTCAGTAGGATCGCGAGGCCCGGGATGGCCGAGACGTACCATTGCGTACGCAACACCGAACGTCCTGTGCCGATCAAGTTGCCCCACGAGGGGATGTTCGGATCGGACAGGTTCAGGAACGCCAGGGCGCTCTCAAGGAGAATTGCCGTCGCCATAATGACGCTCGCGTAGACGATGACGGGCGGCAGCGCATTGGGCAGGATTTCGAGGAAGATGATCTGACGGTCGCGCATGCCAAGGGTTCGACAGGCCTGGACGAACTCTCGCCCTCTCAACGAGAGGAACTCGGCCCTCGTCAGCCGTGCGGCGGCCGGCCACGACACAAGCCCGATCGCAATCGTGACGGTCCTGATGTCGGAGCCGAACACCGCCACGAGGACGAGGAGCAGGAGAAAGTTCGGCAAGGTTTGGAACGCCTCGGTGACACGCATCAGCACGTCGTCGACGACGCCTCCGTAATAGCCTGCGACCGCCCCGATAACGATCCCGATGGTGATGGCAAGTAGGGTCGCGACGATTCCGATCAGCAGCGAGACCCGGGCGCCATGGAATATTTGAGCCGCAATGTCGCGGCCCGTAGTATCGGTCCCGAGCCAGAAGCGCGCGTTGGCAAACGGCCACTGCAGCGGACGCCCGGCAAGACCGAGCGGATCCTTGGGGAACAGCAGCGGCGCGCTGAGCGCCATCGCGATCACGAGGACGAGGAGTATGAGGCCGACAATGGCCGTCGGGGTCTTTGAAAGTCGCTTCAGCGCTTCCATGGCAGCACTTATGTCACGATGCGCGGATCGAGACGCGCATAGAGAAGATCGACGATGAAATTAATCACGATCACAAGCAGCGCCGATACGAATACGATGCCGAGCAACGTATTAAGGTCTCGCTGCACAACCGATTCATAGGCCAGCCGCCCGAGGCCTGGCAAGGCGAACACACTCTCCACCACCACCGAGCCGCCGAGCATCGTGCCCGCCTGGAGCCCCACTAGAGTAACCATCGGCAGAAGCGCATTGCGCAGAACGTGAGCCGTGATGACCTTACGGGGGCTCAACCCCTTGGCCCGCGCGGTCCGCACAAAGTCGAGATTCATCACCTCCAGCATCGAAGCGCGCATGATCCGCAAATAGGTCGCCAGAAAGATGAGCGCCAGGGTTACGGTCGGCAGGAGCAGATGCCAAGCGATGTCGGTGATGCGCCGAAGCCCCGTATAGCCTGCGCCGATCTCCTCCATTCCGCCCGCTGGCAACCAGCCGAGCTTCACGGCGAAGATCACGATGCCCATCAGGCCGAACCAGAAGGACGGCGTGGCGTAGAAGATCAGTCCTAGGGTCGAGATCACCGTATCGGGCCATTTGTTGACCCGGCGTGCCGAGAGTACGCCGAGCGCCATTCCAGCCGCGAAGGCGAAGCTCAGCGCCGAACCCATCAACAGAAGCGTTGCTGGGAGTCGTTCTAGGATTACCTCGGAGACGGGCTTACCGTAGATGGCCGAGAATCCTAGGTCGAGCTGGAGAAGGCGCCAGATGTACCGACCGAGTTGCACCGCCACGGACGCATCGAGCCCGTAATGTCGCCGGAGCTCGTCGATCATGGTGGGATCACCGCCGCCGATCTGCGCCACTAGCGCATCGACAGTATCGCCCGGCGCGAGTTGCAGCAGCAGGAAGAGTCCCACGAGCAGGACGAGCAGGGTCGGCAGGCTGGCGGCGAGACGGCGGAGTGCGAGCAGGAGGACGTGCATGATCAGGACGAGGCAATCCAAGTGTCATGCCAATCACTCGAATCCCAGCGCGGCGTGTTATGGTGATTGCGGACCTGCTTGCTCGTGGCTGCGAAGAACTGACGCTCGGTGATCATCCAGACCGGGATCTCTTCGTTCACAGACTTCACCCACTCGGCATAGAGAGCCTTGCGCTTGGCAGGATCGATTTCCGTGGCCGCTTGATCGATCAGTTGGTCGATCCTGTCGGACTGCCAGCCCCACTGATTGGTCCAAGGCGCCCCCTTGGGCGAGCCGGACCGGTACCACACCGTAGTCGATACGGCCGGATCGCCGCGATACTGGTGCCAGCCGGTCGCGAGATCAAAATTCCAATCGCGGTAGACGGTCGTGAGCGCGCCTGCAATGTCGAGTTGCACGATCTCCACCTTGATGCCGACTTCGGCCAGGGATTGCTGGATGAAGGTCGCGAGCAGTGGCACATCCTCGCCATTCATGATCGGCACGAGCTTGAGCGTGAACCGCGTTCCGTCCGACCCGGGTTTGTAACCCGCCTCGTCGAGCAGCGCCGCCGCCTTCTTTGGGTCGAAGGGATAGGGCGGCTCCCCTCCGGGATAGAATGCCGGAGAGGAGGATGGAATGGGGCCGGTTGCCGGCTTGCCCTGCCCATAGAGGAAATTCTCGATGAAGAACTCCACGTCAATGGCATGGGCGATGGCGCGGCGAACGCGAATGTCCGACAGCTCCTTCCGCCGGGTGTTGAATTCGAGCGTGTTGTTGAAGGCGTTCGCTTCAATGCCACGGGTCGAGACCTCGAAGCGCTCGTCCTCTTTCAGCCGGTCGAGATCGGACAGGGACAGCCCGTTGTAGGAGCTGACCTGGATTTGGCCGGTTTCGAGAGCTGCGGCAACCGCCGACTTGTCTGTAATGACACGCCACACGATCCGGTCGAGATAGGGGAATTCCTTGCGCCAGTAATTCGGATTCCGCTCTGCGACGATGAACTGTCCGCGCTCGTACTGGACGAACTTGAACGGCCCTGTACCGATCGGAGCCGTGTTCGCCGGGTTCTCGAGAATGTTAGTTCCCTCGAAAACATGGCGTGGAGCAATGTAGCCGAGATCGCAGAGTGCCCGAAGCAGAAGGTTGAGGGGCATCGGACGAGAATAGCGGAATATGGCCGTATGCGAATCCGGTGTATCGACGGCTTCGAGATACTGCTGGAGCTGTGTTCCATAATTGAGATGCTTCTTCCACATCTCCAGGGCCGTGTACTGAACATCAGCGGCTGTGAACGGCTTCCCATCGTGCCAAGTCACGCCCTGACGCAGCTTGAACGTCACGGTCTTACCGTCTGGTGTGGCTTCCCACTCCGTCGCCAAGACAGGGGCCGGATTGCCATTGGCATCCAAATCGACCAACGCCTCCATGATCTTACTGGTGATCAGATAGACGCCCGTGGACGCACGAAGCGCCGGGTTCAGGATGCGCTGCTCGGAGCCGAGATGTGCACTTAGGATACCGCCCTGCTTGGGAGTATCTTGAGCCAGAGCCATCCGCGGCAGAAGAGAACCGACGAGGGAGGCACTTGTAGCGAGTAAGGCATCACGACGGGTGAGGCGCATGGCAGGATCCTTAAATGCCGAGAACACCGAAAACCTAATGCCCGTGCCGTTCGAGTCAACAGGAATGTTCTATTAGAAGAACGAATGCCTAAAGAATGGATTTCTCTCATTTGGGCTGAATAGAGAATTTTGTTCTCATTTCGTAGGTCACATCGTCCTTCCGCTTTCCTGATTTGATTTGCACCTCCTCGCCCCATCGCCTATTCCCAGAGGATCACGCCGAACCCGCCTTCCCACATTTCGAAATGAGCATGTTGTTCTATATAAAGAACCTATTATAGTGCAGAGCTGATGACCTTCCGATTAGATGAACGATACTTTGAAACCCGGCTCGTTCACGAGGGCCATCAGCGCACGCCCTTCGGCGAGACGTCGGAGGCCCTCTTCCTGACCCAGGGTTTCGTCTACGACAGCGCAGAAAGCGCCGAGCGGCGCTTCCTGAACGAAGACCCCGACTACAGGTACAGCCGCTACTCCAATCCGACGTGGACGCCTTCGAGCATCGGGACGATCTGTTCGTGGACATGGCCCGAGTCCTTACCGCCGTCTGAAGGAAGCTTCCTTGTTTGACCGGACATCGTGAGCAGAGACTATGGACCCTATCGATCTAAAGATCCTCTCACTTCTGCAACAAGATGCGACGATTTCAATCGCGGATCTGGCCCACAAAGTCGGTTTATCTCAGACACCATGCTGGAAGCGAATCCAGCGCCTTGAGGCCAGCGGCGTGATCGAGAAGCGCGTTGCTCTTGTCAATCCGGACAAGATCGGGCTCGGTTTAACCGTTTTTGTGTCAATCCAGGCTCCAGACCATTCCGGCCCATGGCTACAGCAATTTGCGGACTTTGTTGCTGAGATGCCAGAAGTGATGGAGTTCTATCGCATGGCGGGAGATGTGGACTACATGCTTCGTGTCGTAGTCAGCGACATGCCGGCTTACGATCAGTTCTATAAGCGGCTGATCGAGGCGATTCCCCTCAAGAATGTCACGTCTCGCTTCGCAATGCAGCGCATCAAGGCATCCACTGCATACCCAGTGCCGCTTGCCGGCATGACGACGTCCAGCCGCCGGAAAGCTTCTGCCGGGACCGTATCTCGGTAGGAAGCCTCATCGGATGATACTCTCACTTCTTGACGCGAGTGAGTTTCTTGATTTTTCAGGCACCTCGGGTAGCGCCTTGTAACACACCGGCAATCCAGCTTCCTCCAGTGGTTCTGAAGCCCCGCCTTGTGGAAGAGTGATCCCACACATCTTGCGCTTACGCCCATGTCCGGGCTCCGACGATGCCCGGTGTACGACGCGAGAGGTTCTTCACTCCCCTGCCAACCGCATCGGCTGGCTCGTCGATACGTCACTTGAGCGGGTGCCGCGCCTTCACGCCAGAGGCGGTCTCGTGCATGTTGGCAGCCCTGACCAGATCCCGGTGGCCCGTAACAGCCCTCGCCGCTCCGGAACAGGGGCGAGGCCATAGCATGTGCATGGTACCGTCCTCAGATCTCGAGCAGATAAGCTGCTCATCTCCCGGCTTCCATCAGAACCTTGATACTGCCGAGCGAGTTGGCCACCGCTATGGCCTGATCCCATTCCTTGAGACTATATCGATGAGTGACGATACCTTTCGATGTGACCAATCCGCGGGACAGCAGGTTGATGGCGATGGGATAGCAGTAGGGACCCAAATGGGCTCCTCGTATATCGAGCTCCTTACGATCTCCGATGATCGACCAGTCGATCGTCGCCGGCGCGCCGAACACGGAAAACTCGACAAATCGACCAAGCTTACGGATGAGATTGAGCCCCTGCTCGACGCCGCTCGGTGAGCCGGTTGCCTCGATGTAGACGTCACAGCCGTAGCCATCGGTCAGGGAGCGCACGATCGCCAGCGCATCTTGCTCCCGCGGATTGATGGTCACATCAGCGCCGAACGACTTCGCAAGGTGAAGGCGCTCGTCGACCATATCGATGACGATGAGCAGTCTCGGCGTCTTGAGCTTCGCCACCTGGACCATCATGAGGCCAATGGGACCTGCTCCAGCAATCACTACAACATCGTCGAGCTGTATATCGCTCCGATTGACGGTATGGATCGCACAGGACAATGGTTCGATGATCGCCGCATCGTTGGCTGTGATCCCCTCGTCGATCTTGTGCACACGCGCGGTACTCGGGATACGCATGAATTCGGCCATTCCGCCATCTGCCACGACGCGCTGGAAGCCGAAGATGTTGTGGACTTCGCACATCCAGTATTTCCCGGACCGACAAAAGCGGCATCGATCGCAAGGGACGATCTGCTCCGCGATGACACGATCACCGATTTTGACACCGAAATGCTCCGCTGCGCCCGGCCCCAGCTCATCGACATAGCCGTAGAATTCGTGTCCCGGAATCACGGGCGGCTTTACATACGGGTTCTTCCCGCCCCAGAACATTGCAGCGCCCGACCAGCACTTGCAGTCGCTGGCGCAGATGCCGCAAAACGCGACGCGCAGCACCATCTCGCGCTCGTTCGGCACGGGGCGCTCCACCTGCTCGACGCGATAATCCTCCGGACCGTGACAGACGATGGCGGTCATTCTTCGGTTGGAGCGTTGAGGATCGTCATTGTTCAGCGTCATCGGCACGTCTCCGTTCAAGCCCTTCTTGTCAGAATCGATCCCTACGTTAGGCCGGATCGCTTGCGCTTCCTCGACGCCTGCTTTGCGGCGCTGGAGCCGCAAAGAGCGGCATCGGATCGTGGGATGACCTTGCGATCAGTTGATCATGAATCCCCCATCGACCGGCATCGCCAAACCGTTCAGCATGGAGGCGCGATCACTCAGCAGGTAGAGGATCACCTCGGCAACATCTTCGGGATCGGCAAACCGACCGACAGGAATGCGCGAAAGCATCCTGGCGGATTTGTCGGCGTCACTCCACGCTTTGGCCGCCATCGGCGTAAGTGTAACCGTCGGGTTGATTGCGTTCACCCGGATCCCATAGCGTCCCAGTTCGTTGGCCATCACTCGCGTCAGGGCATCGAGCGCGCCCTTCGAGGCACAATAGGCCGCATGATCGGTGAATCCGATGAAAGACGAAACGGACGAGACATTGACGATCGCCCCCGGCAGGCCACGGCGCACGCGGTCCCGTGCATATTCCTGAGCCAAGATCATGGGGGCGCGGGTGTTGACCGCATAGATCAGGTCGAAGGTCTCTGAGCTCACGTCAAGAAAGGGATCGAGCGCAGTCGTTCCCGCACAGTTCACAAGGTAGTCCGCCGGGATCGCAGCACGCGCAGCCTCTCTGGTGGCCACTGCGTCGGCTAGGTCGACGACGATGGAGCGGCAGCCGGTTTCGCTCTCCAGACTGTCGAGATCCTCCTTCGTGCGCGTCACGGCCACCACCTGGGCCCCACGTTCGGCAAGAAGCTTCGCCGTGGCCCGGCCAATCCCCTTGCCTGCTCCTGTCACAACCACACTCTTTCCCTGAAATTCCATTGGCCTTTCCTCACGAGCGTATCAATCCGCCGGCTGCGCCCCGATAGAACGCGCTATTGAGCTAGTGCTTCCAGTCGTACGAAACTGCGTGCGTCACCTCGATGTTTTCAGGCCAATCGCTGTCCGCTTTGCTCGTCGAAGAGATGGACGAGCCTCGGATCGGGCGAGACGCGGATCTGCTGGCCCGGCTGGGCATTGACGCGCTCGCGGAACACGCCGACCACGTCGGAGCCGCCGAACTTGGCGAAGACCTGC
>Ga0182742_1000625_pt1 | contig 52934 bp, 54 predicted proteins | sample eDN5th37CBELigMG_FD_128880 | JGI IMG/M metagenome (GOLD analysis project Ga0182742, IMG submission 128880) | Enriched Miracle-Growth compost microbial communities from Emeryville, California, USA - eDNA 5th pass 37_C BE-Lig MG (version 2)... ...
CCGCGCCAGCGGCGGTCCATGGCCGCAGGGTCTGAGCATCGGGCTTCGCGCGCCAAGCTGCTAGCGCCAGCAACGGCAGAAGCATGGCCGTGCCCAGGTGTTCGCGTTCGCTGAAGGCGTTTCCGGGCATAAGTACGAACAGCGCCAGGACGAGGGGGGACGCAACGCGCAGGGCAGCCCAGTCCGCCAGGGACCCGCGCCGCACGATCCAGGCCGCAAATCCCAGCCCGAAGAGGACGACCGCGTAGCTGTAGGCAGCCGTCAGCACGTCCGCGTCCACGCCGAGGCGCGACGCCAGCCAGACCGGCGGCATGTAGAGCATCACGCTTGCCGGCGGGTTCGTCTCCACGACGTCGATGTAGAGGCGCTGTCCGGAGAGGATCTGCTCGCAGACGTGGATGAGCCAGGCGGTATCGCCGACGGTACCCCAGCGCATCTGCCAGAACGGGGCAATGAGCAGGATGAGCGCGCAGAGGAGAAGCGGATTTGCGGCGCACCAGTTGCCGATCCGGCGCAGGACTTCCGCCGTCCGCCCGGTGGGCAACGCAGCGACATCCGACATGCCCGCACAGCCGTCGATCCGCGCCATGGCGTAAGAATCTCCCCCAGCGCAAAGCGTAGCTCCGGCGCCGTAAACGCTGGGTAAAGTCGGAAAGCGGGCGGCCGGGAGCGCGAGTGTGCGCGCAATCCTAAAGCTTGCGCAGGGCCACTTCCTCGACGAAGTGATCGGCGCCCTTGCGCAGGATGAGATCGGCGCGGGGGCGCGTCGGCAGGATGTTCTCGCGCAGGTTCTTCAGGTTGATATTGTGCCAGAGCCCCTCGGCAATGGCCTTGGCCGCATCCTCGGAAAGCTGGGAGTAGCGGTGGAAGAAGGAGTGCGGGTCGCGGAAGGCGGTCTCGCGCAGGCGCATGAAGCGCGAGATGTACCAGTCGTGGATGAGCGGTTCGTCGGCGTCGATGAAGATCGAGAAGTCGAAGAAGTCCGACAGGAACGGCACGAATTTGCCGTCGCGCGGCAGGTCGCGCGTCTGCAGGACGTTCAGACCCTCGAAGATGAGGATGTCAGGGCGGTCGATGGTGACGAATTCTCCAGGCACCACGTCGTAGGTGAGGTGCGAATAGACCGGAGCGCTCACGTTGGCCTCGCCCGACTTGATCGCGGAGAGGAAGCGGAGCAGTGCGCCCAGGTCATAGCTCTCGGGAAAGCCCTTCCGCTCCATCAAGCCCTGGCGCCGCAGCACCTCGTTGGGGTGCAGGAAACCGTCCGTCGTGATCAGGTCGACCTTGGGACTGGACGGCCAGCGGCGCATCAGCTCCTTAAGAAGGCGCGCCGTGGTCGACTTGCCGACGGCGACCGAGCCGGCGATGCCGATGATGAACGGCGTCTTGCGCATGTCGCCTGAGTTGAAAAAGATCTGCCTCTGGCGGAACAGGAGCTGGCTGGACTCGACGTGGGCCGACAGGAGCCGCGACAGCGACAGATAGATGCGGCGCACCTCGTCAAGGTCGATGCGGTCCTGAAAGGAGCTCAGCCGCTGGACCTCGTCCTCGGTCAAGGTAAGCGGCGTGTCGGCTCGAAACCGAGCCCATTCCTCAGCGGTGAAGAACCGGTAGGGCGAGTACTTCAGGCTCGGCGCAAGCTGATCCATCGCATTTCCTAGAACTAGGACGGGCGAGAGGCCTTTTCGGCAATTCCGGACGTACCGGTCCTCCGCGCCAGCTCCTCCAACACATCCGACAGCGGCACTCCGGCGAGATGCAGCACCACGAGCCAGTGATAGATGAGGTCGGCGCTTTCGGACACCACTGCCTTGGTGTCGCCGCCGACGGCAGCGATCACCGTCTCGACGGCTTCCTCGCCGAGCTTCTTGGCGGCACGCTCCATGCCCCCGGCGACCAGCTTAGCCGTCCAGGATGACGACGGGTCTCCGGAGCGCGCCCGCTCGGCGACGATCGCTTCCAGGTCCGAAAGGCTAAATGCGCTCATGACCGGGCGTTTAGTGCGCCACCGGTGCCGTGTCGAGTCGCATCGCGAGGCCGGCTGCCGCCATGTAAGCCTTCGCTTCGGCTATCGAATAGGTGCCGAAGTGAAAGATCGACGCCGCCAGTACCGCGGTCGCGTGGCCGTCACGGATGCCGGCGACCAGATGATCCAGCGTGCCCACCCCGCCCGAAGCAATCACCGGCACGCGAACGGCGTCGGCGATCGCCCGCGTCAGCGGTATGTCATAGCCGGCCTTGGTGCCGTCCCTGTCCATGGAGGTCAGCAGGATCTCGCCTGCGCCCAGGTCGACGACCTTGCGCGCGAACTCCACCGCGTCGATGCCCGTCGCCTGGCGGCCGCCATGGGTGAAGATCTCCCAGCGGTCGCTCTCGCCCGGCCCCGAAACCTTCTTGGCGTCGATGGCGACGACAATGCACTGGTTGCCGAACTTGTCGGCGGCCTCGGCGACGAAATCGGGATTCTTAACCGCCGCAGTGTTGATGGAGACCTTGTCCGCCCCGGCCAGCAGCAGCTTGCGGATGTCTGCCACCTGGCGGACGCCGCCCCCGACGGTCAGGGGCATGAAGCACTGCTCGGCCGTACGCGCCACGACGTCGAATATCGTCTCGCGGTTGTCGGAAGAGGCGGTGATGTCGAGGAAGCAGAGTTCGTCGGCGCCAGCCGCATCGTAGGCCTTGGCGGCCTCCACCGGATCGCCGGCATCGACCAGATCAACGAAGTTGACGCCCTTGACGACGCGGCCGTCCTTGACATCGAGACAGGGGATAACGCGGAACTTGAGCATTGTTCTCAGGCTAGCATGAGGGCTGTCAGCGCGAAGGCGCGGTCGCGAGGATCGCAAGAGCCTCGGCCGGGTCGATCCGCCCGTCGTAGAGGGCGCGGCCGGATATGGCGCCTTCGAGACGCGCCGCGTCGGGCATCGTCATGCGGCGGATGTCATCCAGCGAGGCCAGTCCACCCGAAGCGATCACCGGAATGGAAACGGCCTCCGCCAGCGCGATGGTGGCCGGCCAGTTGATGCCGGCAAGCACGCCGTCGCGGTCGATGTCAGTGTAGATGATCGTCGCCACGCCGGCGCCCTCGAACTTCCTGGCCAGTTCGATCACGCCGAGCGAGGACGCCTCGGCCCAGCCCTCGACGGCCACCTTGCCGCCCTTGGCATCTATTCCTACGGCAATCCGTCCCGGGAACAGCCGGCAGGCTTCCCGGACAAGGGCCGGATCGCGCACGGCGACGGTGCCCAGGATGACGCGGGCCAGCCCCTTCTCCAGCCAGGCCTCGATCTGCGCCAGCGTGCGGATGCCGCCGCCGAGCTGCACCGGGTTCCGGGTGGCCTTGAGGATCGCCTCGACAGCCTCGCCGTTGCGGCTCTCGCCGGCAAAGGCGCCGTCAAGGTCGACGACGTGGAGCCACTTGAAGCCCTGGCGTTCGAAGGCCAGTGCCTGGGCTGCCGGATCGTCGTTATAGACCGTCGCGCTCGCCATTTCGCCGAGCTTCAGGCGCACGCACTGGCCGCCCTTCAGGTCAATGGCGGGAAAGAGGATCATTCCGACTGACTCCCGAACTCTCTGGTCTTTTCGTAACGCAGCTCACCCGCGGTCTCGGCGAGACCGGCCGGAAGCCAACCCAGCTTACGATAGAAGCCATGGGCCCGCAGATGTTCGCCGACCTTCGTGGTCAGCCACACGCTATCATGGTCGCGGAACAGGAACGCCTCCGCCTCGGCCATGAGACGCCGCCCAATGCCGCCCCCTTCAAAGTCGGGACGCACGAACAGGCCGAAAATGCAGCCTTCGTCCGCATTGGCCATGGCAAAGCCGGCGGGTCTGCCGTCGCATTCGGCGATCCAGGCACGACAGGAGGTTTGCAGCAGGACCGACACCGCGTCCGGCGTGATGCCCCGTGCAGCGAGTTCCTCGCGCGTCTGGGCGTTCTGCTCGACGCTGGTGCGGATATCGAACAGGAGATCGACATCCTCGACGCCGGCCCGCCTGATGGATACGTCCATCAGGGTTTCCACTTCAGGAAGTTGCCGATGAGGGCAAGGCCGAGCTGCTGGCTCTTCTCCGGGTGGAACTGGGTGCCGACGAGATTGTCGCGGCCGACGGCGGCGGTGACCGTTCCGCCATAGTCGGTTGTCGCCAGAACCTGATCTTCCTGAAGAGCATCAAAATGATAGGAGTGCACGAAATAGGCGTGCAGACCGTCGTCCCCGGTGCGGATGCCTTCAAACAGCGGGTGCGGCTGTTTCACGTGAATCGTGTTCCAGCCGATCTGCGGGATTTTCAGCGAAGGGTCGCGCGGTTCGATTTCCCTCACGTCGCCGGCAATCCACCCGAAACCGCGGGTGACCGTCTTCTCCAGACCGCGGTCCGACATAAGCTGCATGCCGACGCAGATGCCGAGGAATGGCCGGCCGAGCCGTATGGCGACCTCCTCGATTGCCTCGCGCATGCCCTCCACGGCAGCAAGGCCCGCGGCACAATCGGCATAGGCGCCGACGCCCGGCAGCACGATGCGGTCGGCGGTGCGAACCCGCTCCGCGTCGGCGGTCAGATCGATCTCTGCCCGAATGCCGGACTCCCGCGCGGCACGTTCGAAGGCCTTGGTGGCCGAGCGGAGATTGCCCGAGCCGTAGTCAATGATTGCGACGCGCATCTCAGCCGTGTCCAGGATAGGAGAGCATGCCCAACGCCGGACCCGACGCGGGTCGCACCGGACCTGCTCGCCGCGGCGCGGGCGGTACCTCGATAGATTTTGTGTTCGGCTCCGCAAAGGCGAAGGCGTAGCGGATCTCGGCGTCCGCCAGGCTGTCCGCCTCCATGGCGGCCGCCTCGGTCCAGCCGCGCCGCGCCAAGGCGGACAGGATCATCGCACGACCTTCCAGGCCGACGAACAACGACACCAGAAGCGACAGGAGCGGGGCAACCAGCTTGAAGCCGGCTGTTTCAGCCAACAGCGACAGGGCGAACATCGCCGCAAATGCCAGAATCGTCGCCAGCCAGAGGCGGTGCCACAGCAACCAAAGTGGCGGGAAAAGGAAACCCAGGAGCGTGAAGCCGTCGCGCACGATGCGTGCGTCGGTGGCCGGTGCATCCGGCGGCGGCACCATCACGACATAACGCGCCATCGCTATCCTCTCAGGCTACCCTTCGTGGACGGCACCGCATCCGGCTGGCGCGGGTCGCGCTCAAGCGCCGCCCGCAGCACACGGGCGACGGCCTTGAAGCAGGTTTCGGCGATGTGGTGGTTGTTCACGCCATAGAGGTTGGTGACGTGCAGCGTGATGCCGGCATTCTGGGCCAGCGCGTGGAAGAACTCACGGACCAGCTCGGTATCGAAGGTACCGATCTTCGGGGCGGAAAATGGCACGTTCCACACCAGCCAGGGGCGGCCGGATACGTCGACCGCGGCGCGCGTCAGGGTCTCGTCCATGGCGAGATCCAGCGAAGCATAGCGCATGATGCCGCGCCGCTCACCCATGGCCTTCGACAGCGCCTGGCCGATAGCGATACCGGTATCCTCGACAGTGTGGTGGTCGTCGATGTGGAGGTCACCCTCGGCCCTGATCGTCATGTCGATCAGGGAGTGGCGCGCGAGCTGGTCCAGCATGTGGTCGAAAAAGCCGACGCCGGTGGCGATCTCGCCCCGGCCGGTGCCGTCGATATCGACGGAGACGGCTATTCTCGTTTCCTTCGTGGAACGGCTGACTTCGGCCTTGCGGATGGTCATTCATCTGTCCCGGTGAATTCGCGAGGCTTGTAACAGCAGCCTGCCACAATTGCCAACGGCCAGCTTACCTTGCGGTTGCAGGGCTGGTGCGAATTGCATTCCGGTCGGCCTTCCATACATAAGGGCCTTCGAAAAGCTCGTACTGCGCCGATCGCCATTTACGGGGTGGCGCGGCAATCGGAGATCCCAATGTCGAACGAACTGACCATGCACGCCACGACGATCGTAACGGTGCGCAAGGGCGGAAAAGTGGTGATTGCGGGCGACGGACAGGTCAGCCTCGGCCAAACGATCATGAAGGGCAATGCGCGAAAGGTCCGCCGCATCGGCAAGGGCGGCAACGTCATTGCAGGCTTCGCCGGTGCCACGGCCGACGCCTTCACCCTGCTCGAGCGTCTCGAAGCCAAGCTCGAACAATATCCCGACCAACTCACCCGCGCCTGCGTGGAACTGGCGAAGGACTGGCGCACCGACCGCTACCTGCGCCGGCTGGAGGCGATGATGCTCGTGGCCGACAAGAGCGTTTCGCTGGCGCTGACCGGCACCGGCGACGTGCTGGAACCCGAACATGGCGTGATGGCGATCGGCTCGGGCGGCAACTATGCGCTGGCTGCCGCGCGGGCCCTGATGGACACCGACAAGGACGCCGAGGAAATCGCCCGCAAGGCCATGCAGATCGCTTCCGAAATCTGCGTCTACACCAACGGCAACTTCGTGGTCGAAACGCTCGACGCAGCCTGAGCGGCGCAGTTCAGTCGAGGGGGAGGACCATGAAGAAGCCGGCAGGAAGGTCCAAGGCCTACGAGTTCCGCGCAGTCGAGCCCGACGACCTGCCATTGCTGGCCGAATGGCTGCGCCAGCCCCACCTCCTGGAGTGGTGGGGCAAGGCGGACACAGCCCTTGCGGAGATCATGGCAGCGATGGAGGATGTCGCCATCGAGCCGCTGATCGTCGAACTGGACGGTCAGCCGATCGCCTACCTCCAGACCTACGACCCGCATCTCGAAGACGACCACCCCTATTCGGACCAGCCGTTCGGAACGTTGGGCGTGGATGTTTCGATCGGTCCGGCGGAGTATCTCGGCAAGGGGCACGGGTCGTCGCTGCTGCGGCAGTTCACGGACCAGCTTTTCGCCGAGGGCGCCCCCCGCGTCATCATCGATCCTCATCCGGAGAATGCGCGGGCGATCCGCGCCTACACGAAAGCCGGCTTCCAGTCCGTCGAGGAACGCGATACGCGGTTCGGACGCGTGTTGCTGATGGCGCGCGACAACGACGATGAGGATTTCGAGTGACAAGCGCGTTGCGCGACGCAGACAGCGAGGCTCCGCAGCAGCGCGTGCTGCTCACCTGCATCCTCATTGCGGCAGGCATCATCGCCTTACAGGGTATCTTGCTCGCCTGGATGGGCCAGCCCCTGATCTGCAAGTGCGGGACCGTCAAGCTCTGGCATGGGGTCGTGCAAAGCAGTGAAAACAGCCAGCATCTCGCCGATTGGTACACGTTCTCTCACATCATCCACGGCTTCATCTTCTACGCCGTACTCTGGCTCGTCATGCCGCGCGCGAATGTCGGCGTACGCCTGGTTCTCGCCGTCATCATCGAATCGGCGTGGGAACTGCTCGAGAACACCGACTTCGTGATCAACCGCTATCGCGAAGCCACGATCTCGCTCGACTACTTTGGAGACAGCGTCATCAACTCAGTGTTCGACACGCTGTGGATGGTGCTGGGCTTCGTCCTGGCCAGGAAGCTTCCGGTCTGGGCCACGGTGGCGATCGCGTTGATCTTCGAGGTCGTCGTCGGGGCCGTCATCCGGGACAACCTGACGCTCAACATCATCATGTTGCTCTACCCGCTGGACGCCATCAAGCAATGGCAGGCTGGATAGGCAGGAGCTCGTGCAGCGTGGGGCGATGAAGATGATGACGGAAGGCCTCGCGTGATCAGCGCGGAAACACTGGACAGCGCTGTCGCCGCCGGCGTGATCTCACCCGCGCAGCGCGACCGCCTGCACGCCATGGAACGCGCCGCGGCCGGCGCGACGGTCCCAGCCGGGTCGGTCGACAGCGACGAGAACCTCAGGCTGATCGGCGGCGGCAACGACCTGTTCGTGACGGTCGGCACGCTGCTGCTCACCGCCGGGTTCTATTTTGTCCTGACAACAACGCTGCAGGGCCACACGTTCTGGATCGCCGGCGCGTTCGCGGTCTTCGCCTGGGTTATCGCCGAAATCGTGACTCGCCAGCACCGGATGAAACTGGCCTCGACCGTGCTGGCGCTGGTCTTCACCGCGGCAATGACGGTGCTGCTGGGGCTCATCGTCGATGCGCGCTACCAGATCCGCATGCCCGACTCGATCTGGCAGCTCTTGGCGCTGCGCGGCCCGGTCGCCGAGGCGGGCTACCTCTTGCTCGGCGGCCTGATCGTCGCGGCCCTCGTGTATTTCTGGCGTTTCCGGGTGCCGATCCTGGCGGGCGTGATCGCCATTGCCGCGACCCTACTGGCCTTCCTGCAGACCGCACTGCTGCTCTACGACGGCGTCACCAACGGCGCGATCGCCGCACCCAGCATCCAGGAAATGCCGGAAATGCTGCGGGCGGCCCTCTACATGCCGCTGGTCTGCGGAATCGTCGTCTTCGCTGTCGGCGTGGCGCTCGACCTCCACGACCGCGAGCGCCGTACCGTGTGGTCGGATTGCGCCTTCTGGCTACACGTCGTCTCGGCGCCCATGTTGGTGCATCCGCTGTTCATCATGGCGACGGGCCAGGACGTGGTCTTCGGCGACATCGAGCCGGGCAAGGACGCCACCGTCATGCTGGCCATCCTGATCCTCGGCTTCGTCTATGTCGCGCTGGCGATCGACCGTCGTTCGCTCCTGGTCCCCACCCTCGCCTATTTCGGAACGCTCGGAATCTACTACCTGGTCAATTCCGCCGCCAATTCGACCGGCATTCCGGCCTTCGCGATCATTCTTCTGGTCGTGGGCGGGTTGATCATCCTGTTCGGCGCCGGCTGGCAGCGCATCCGGCGCTTGATCGTCAGGCCAACGCTCCCCACATCCGTCCTCGATCGACTCCCACCCTTCAAAGCGTAGTTACATCCCGACAATGTCCAATTTCTCTCCCCGCGAGATCGTCTCGGAACTTGACCGCTTCATCATCGGCCAGAAGGACGCCAAGCGCGCCGTCGCCATCGCGCTGCGCAACCGCTGGCGCCGGATGCAGCTGACCGGCCAGATGCGCGAGGAGGTGATGCCGAAGAATATCCTCATGATCGGCCCCACCGGCGTCGGCAAGACGGAAATCTCGCGGCGTCTCGCCAAGCTGGCAGGCGCGCCGTTCATCAAGGTGGAGGCAACCAAGTTCACCGAAGTCGGCTATGTGGGGCGCGATGTCGAGCAGATCGTGCGCGACCTGGTGGAGGTGTCGATCGGCCTTACCCGCGAGAAGATGCGCGAGGACGTGAAGGCGCGCGCCCATCTCAACGCCGAGGAGCGGGTGCTGGAAGCACTGGTCGGCAAGACCGCATCACCTGCGACGCGCGAGTCCTTCCGCCGCAAGCTGCGCGACGGCGAGCTCGACGACAAGGAAATCGAGATCGAGGTGGCGGATACCGGCACCGGAGGCATGCCGAGCTTCGAAATACCTGGCATGCCGGGCGCCAATGTCGGCGTGATGAACATCAACGACATGCTTCAGAAGGCCCTTGGCGGCCAGCGCACCAAGCTGCGCAAGACGACCGTGAAGGAATCCTACGACCTCCTGATCAACGACGAGTCCGACAAGCTGCTCGACCAGGATGAGGTGGTGCGACGCGCGCTGGAATCCGCCGAGAACGACGGGATCGTCTTCATCGACGAGATCGACAAGGTTGCGGCCCGGCAGGACGGCCTCGTCGGCGGTCCGTCGCGCGAAGGCGTGCAACGCGACCTGCTGCCTCTGGTCGAGGGCACGACGGTGGCCACGAAGTACGGACCCGTGAAGACGGATCACATCCTCTTCATCGCGTCGGGCGCGTTCCACGTCTCCAAGCCTTCGGACCTCTTGCCGGAACTGCAAGGCCGCCTGCCGATCCGCGTCGAGCTTCGCCCGCTGGAGAAGGAGGATTTCCGCCGCATCCTGACCGAGACGGAAGCCAGCCTGATCAAGCAGTACATCGCGCTGATGGCAACCGAGGGCGTAACGCTCGACTTCACCGATGACGCCATCGACGCGCTGGCCGCCATCGCCGTGGAGCTGAACGCCAGCGTCGAGAACATCGGCGCGCGCCGCCTGCAGACGGTGATGGAGCGGGTTCTCGACGAGATCTCGTTCACGGCCGCCGACAAGAGCGGAACGACCTTCACGATTGACGCGGACTACGTGCAGAGCCAGGTCGGCGAGCTGTCGCGCAACACGGACCTGTCGCGGTTCATCCTGTAAGGTCTTCACCGGCCCTACCCGGAGAAATCACTCGACGCGCGCAGCCGCATTCCGTAGGTTTGCGCGCGTTCAGAAGGCGGGCGACGTGCGGCGGGTATTCGTGAAGGGAATTGCGGTTCTGGCTGTGGCGGCGTTCCTCGCCGTCGCGGGATTGCCATCGGCCCAAGCGACCATCCTGGTGCCCCCAGGCAACGTCAATGCCGAGCAGCCGCCAATCCCCGGCGCCTCCAAGCGGCGCACGCAATCCAGCGGCAGCACCTTCGAGAAGAAGTACCGGAAGGTGTACAACCTCCTGAAGAACGACAAGAAGCTTCGCTCGAAGATCGTCCAGCAGGCATCGGCCTATGGCATCGACCCTATGCACATCGTCGGCGCGCTCGTCGGCGAGCACACCTACAATGTGGACGCCTACGACCGGCTGCAGACCTACTACGTGAAGGCCATGTCCTACCTCACCTCGAAGCTGCGCTTCGAGTACGACGGCGAGGACGTCAGCAACTTCATCAAGCGCCCGCAGTTTGCCGAGTGCCAGGACAAGACCGGCAGCTATGCGCTGTGGACCTGCCGAGAGAATGTCTGGAACCGCAAGTTCCGCGGCAAGACCGTCGACGGGCGCTCGTATCCGGACGACCGCTTCAGCGCGACCTTCTTCCAGCCGTTCTATGCCGGACAGACCTTCGGCATAGGCCAGCTCAACCCACTGACGGCGCTGCAGATGAGCGACACGGTGGCGCGGGTGTCCGGGCTCCCGCGACTCGACGTCTCCAACCCGAACGCCGTCTATGAAACGATCATGGATCCGGACCTGACGCTGGCCTATGTGGCCGCAACCCTGAGGGCCTCGATCGACGCCTATCGCGACATTGCCGGTTTCGACATCTCGCAGAATCCCGGCATCACGGCCACGCTCTACAATGTCGGCAATCCGCAGGGGCGCGCCTACGCCCTGAAGCAGGAGAATGAAAAGCGCGCCGCCAAGGGCCAGCCGCCGCGCATGCCCGAAGAGAACTATTACGGCTGGCTGGTCAACGAGAAGCTGCCGGAGCTTCAGGCGCTCTTCTGATTCCGCGAGCGCCGCGGGCGCAGGATTTCGAGTATCTCCGCGATCTGCGCGCGGTCGAGGCCGCGTATGCGCTCTGCCAGCACGTTGGCGAGCCGGGTGGCATCCGGGGACAGGCCGGAAGTGTCGATCTGCACGCGCGGGTTCGAGATCGCGGCGAGCTTTTCCAGTTCCTCCGCGTCGTCCCAGATCACGTTGAAATAGCCGATCACCTTCTGCACGAAGGCCCAGTTCGGGGCTCCGCGACGGCCATGCTCCAGCGCCGAGAGATAGGCAGGACTGACGCCAAGCGCCGCCGCCATCTGCTTCTGGCTCAGCCCCCGCTCCTCGCGCAGGTCGCGTATCCGGGCGCCGAACGGGGTCATCTCGGCGTCTTGCGGCGCAGGCGCACGTAGAGCGCGCCAGCTCCGCCATGGTTGCGGGCGGCAGGGTCGAGGCCGCTGACGATCTCCCGGAACGGAGCCGTCGCAAGCCAGTGCGGGACGGAGCGTCTCAAGACACCGTCGCCGCGCGACGAGGAGCCCTTTCCGGTAATGACAAGCACATAGCGCAGCCCGGCCGCATGGGCACGGCCGAGGAAGGACAGGAGCAGTCCGTACGCCTCTTGCTGGGTCATGCCGTGCAGATCAACTCTTGCCCCGATCGGAAGACGGCCGGAAGCGAGCTTATCATGGGTCTGTCGATCGAGCGCGGATTGATGCGTGTGGGGTTTCTGGACGACGGCGGGCGCATCGAACGTCGGCTCCGGCATGGCCGGCTTTGCCGGCTCGGGTTTCGGCGCCGGCGGCGGTTCCGGTGGGAGATCGACCTTGCGACCCTTCAGGGGCGTCGTCGTGCGGACGACGAGGCCCCAGAGGATCCGGTCTTCGTCGGAAAGGTCCTTTCCTGGCTGTCGCTTCACGATCGTGCGTGCTCCAGCAGGGGACGGGGCAGAAGCGCATAGAAATCGGCGGGATGGCGCACGACGCCGGCAATCTCACCCGCGGCATCGCCGGAACCTGCGAAGAGGTCGCCACGAGCCGGGCCGACGATGGCGGAGCCGGTGTCCTGCGCAATCATCAGCCGCCGGAACGGCCTGCCGTTGAATGCCGTCAGCGTCGGCGCATCGACGAAGAACGGCGTGCCGAAGGTGTGCAGCACCCTGTCGACGGCCATGGACCTACCCGGCGTCAGCGGGACTTTCGCCGCGGCGATGGGGCCGAGCTCCGGCTCGTCCACCGGCGCCTCGCGAAAGAAGATGTAGGACCGATTGCGCCAGAGGATTTCGTCGATGCGGTGCGGATTGCGGTGGAACCAGGCACGGATCGACTGCATCGTCACCTCAGCCAGAGGGATCTCGCCAAGTTCCGCCAGGACCCGCCCTGCCCCGGTGAAGGGATGGCCGGTCTTCGCCGCGTAGGTGATGCGCGTCTCGGCGCCATCCGGCATGCGAAGCCGCGCGCACCCCTGGACATGGATGAAGAAGGCGTCAACCTTGTCCTCAACCCAAGCCAGGGCGAGATCCTGGGTGTCCAGCACACCGCGCTCGATTTCGCCGCGGTCGAAATATTCCGCGATGCGCCCGCCCACCTGTCGGCCAAAGGCGAAAGCGGGATCGAAGCCGATGGGCCGGTTGGTGTCGTCGATCTCGACCAGATCGCGCGGACGACGCAGCAGAGGAACCCGGAAGCGCTCCGTCCGCACCGGAGAGGCCTCGACGACAGGCTCGTAGAAGCCGGTGACGAGCCCGCGCTCCGCAGGGTCCGGCCGAACCAGCGCCGGAACGAAGTGGGCCTCGAAGAATGCCCTGGCCTCCGTCTCGCCAAGAGATGGGTGACGGCGCGCCACTTCAAACGCCTGTTCGAAGCTCAACGCGTCGACCCCCAAGGAACCGGTCCGATAGGCCTTGTCGACGGCACGCCATGCAGACCTGCAGAACGCCGAATAGGCGGTGGAGACCGTGTCGCGATCCCAGCCTGGCAGGTCGGAGAAGCCTACGGGATGGAAATGCCCTGAAAGCGCGGCCATGGCGCGCTCCGAACAGGCCCGTCAATCTTCCTCTTCGGTCGCGACCAGCTTCCAGTTCGGGTCCTTCGAACGGGTGTCGCGCGCGAACGTCCAGACATCCTTCACTTCGGCCACCGTCTCGGGATCTCCGTCGATGACCTCCCCGGCATTGTTACGCGTGGCGGAGATCAGTTCGCTGACGATGCGCAGGGTGATGTGGGCTTCGGTGCCCTTCAATTCGGCACCGGTGATGTCGATCTTGTCGATGCCGACGAAAGAGGACTGAATCTTCTCCGACCGGCTTTCCCGTTCTGTTATGGCCGTGATGAATCCGTCGTACACCTCCCGCGACAGGAGATTGCGGAGCGTCTTCTTGTCGCCATCGGCATAGGCCATGACGATCATCTCGTAGGCCATCTTGGCGCCGTCGACGAATGTCTTCGGATCGAACGATGGGTCTGCGTCCTTGATCGCGCGCAGTCCCCTGTTCAGTTCACTGTCCGGCGCAGCGATCGCATCGATGGTGGCGTAGGTCTCGTCGGAATCGCTCTTCTTTCTCGGCAGCGACACGACATTATCGGTCTTGGACGTGTCGGTCTTCGTCCTGCCCGCAGTATAGGGATCGAAGGGCGGACGCTCGTTTCCCGTGCGACGACCCAGCATGTTACGGAGCTGGATGAAGATCACGACTGCCGCAACCAGGAAAAATATCGTGCCGAAGTCGAAGAAATCCATCGTTCTCGCCAACCGAGCCAGACGCTACCCCTTGGGCGGGGACAGCACTCAGCATACACCAGCCTGATATAGACCGCAGGGTGCGATCATTCAAATCGAACGCCTGCATACCTATGTAAGCGACGATGTGCCAGCAGCAATCCGCTGGCCACAAAAAACGGATCCGTTGAAGCTTGAAACGCCTTATTCCCCTGTTCCTTCTTGTCCTCCCCCTGATCGAGATCGCCGGCTTCGTCATCGTCGGGCGCCAGATCGGCGTGCTGGCGACCATTGGCCTCGTGCTCCTGGCCGCCGTCGTCGGCGGCATGATGATGCGCCTGCAGGGGCTGGGGCTGCTCAACAGGCTGAAGCGTGAACTCGAAGCCGGCAAGGATCCGGGCCGCGAACTCGCTCATGGCGCCATGGTGCTGCTTGCCGGAATTCTCCTGATGGTGCCCGGCTTCTTCACCGATATCGTCGGACTCCTGCTGTTCGTGCCGCCGGTGCGGGACCTGGCCTGGCGCTTCGTGCGGCGCCGGGTGCAAGTGACGTCGTTCGCCAGCTTCTCCAGCGGCTTTGCGCGACCCCGGGATCGCGGTCCGACCATCGACCTCGATGCGGAGGATTATTCCTCGGGACCCCGCCCGGAATCTCCTTGGCGGCAGATCGACCGGTGACAGTCGAGCACGCCGTTAAACTTGTATTGATCAGCACGGCGTGCTAGCCCAGCCGCCGATCAATTGCGCGGCCAGACCGGCCGATTTCTAGGGGATTCCGCCTCATGGCCAACGAGAACACGCCGGCTGGATCGGCGAACGGAAACGCTCAACAGCCGAAAGCCACGCTCAACGTCCTGGCGCAGTACGTGAAGGACCTGTCGTTCGAGAGCCCCGGCGCGCCGCGCTCTTTGCGCGCCCGTGACAAGGCGCCCGGGATCGCAATCAACGTGAACGTCGCCGCCAACCCGATGTCGGAGAAGGAATTCGACGTCACCCTGACGCTCAATGCCAAGGCAACGGCGGAGAACGACGTTCTGTTCAACGTCGAGCTCGTCTATGGCGGCGTGTTCCGCATCGAGGGCTTCCCGCAGGAGCACATGCTCCCGCTGCTGTTCATCGAGTGCCCGCGCCTGTTGTTCCCGTTCGCGCGCCAGATCATCGCCGACTCGACCCGCAACGGCGGCTTCCCACCGCTGATGCTCGATCCGATCGACTTCGCGCAGATGTTCCAGCAGAAGCTGGCCGAGGATCAGGCGGCTGCGAAGGTCAAGGCAGTCTGAGGCAAGATCACCTCGTCAGTGCACGACGGAAACGGCGGCAATCGAAGGGTTGCCGCCGTTTCTGATTCAACAATGTTCTGAACTTGCTATCAGGATGCCGGCGTGGGTTCGTATTCCCGCCAGATGGCCTTTTCGCCCAACGCGGCGACGAGCGACGCGTGCGCTGTCCGTTGCTCCTCGGTAAGGCGTGACGGGAGTGGGGACGGGCGCTGGAACACCGTAGTTTCGACGATTTCTGCCGGACCGGCTACAGGGCTGGCGGTTGTTTCGAGAACCAGCGCTGCCTGCTTGCCCCCGATCAGTTCGACATAGACTTCAGCAAGAAGTTCGGAGTCGAGCAGCGCGCCATGCTTGGTGCGACGGCTGTTGTCGATCCCGTAGCGCTTGCAGAGTGCGTCCAGTGAGTTCGGGCCCATCGGATGCTTGCGCCTGGCCAGCGCGAGCGTGTCCACGATGCGCTCCGGCCCGATCGGCGGCAGGCCCAGACGGGCGAACTCCGCATTGATGAAGCTGATGTCGAAGGTCGCGTTGTGGGCGACGAGACGTGCGCCGTCGATGAACTCGAGAAATGAGTCGGCGACCTCCGGAAAGGTCGGCTTGTCAGCCAGGTCGGCGTCGCTGATGCCGTGGACCGCCTGGGCGTCGGGATGGACGGGACGCCCCTGAGCGTTGATGTAGACGTGGAAGGTCCGACCGGTGGGGAAACTGTTGACCAGTTCGACCCCGCCGATCTCGATGACCCGATCCTCTCGCGGATCGAGGCCCGTCGTTTCGGTATCGAAGATGATTTCCCGCATTCGATTCGGTCCCGTTCCGAAATCTTGTCGCCCCGCATCCTGCCCCTGGCAAGCGGGAACGATTGCTCAACGGGGCTTGTCCCCTGTCAGCCGCGCGATGATGCGCGCCACTTCGGCTCGCGCATGATCCATCCCGAGCCCCGTATCGATGACGAAGTCGGCGGCTCTCCGCTTCTCGGCATCCGGAACCTGACGCGCGAGGATCGCCTCGAACCGCTCCGCCGTCATGCCGGGGCGAGCCAGCACGCGGGCCCTCTGGACGTCCGGGTCGGCCGTGACGACAACGACCTTGTCGACTCGTTCTCGACCGCCGGTTTCGAACAGCAAGGGAATGTCGAGAACCACGAGCCGCGTTCCGCCCTTCCGGTGATCAGCCACGAAGGCACCCGCATCGGCCCGAACCAGGGGGTGGATGATGGACTCCAGCCGCCGCAGGGCGTCCTTGTCCGACAGAACCCGGTCTCCCAGCCGCTTGCGATCGACCTCGCCGTTGACCACCGTGCCCGGAAAGGCGGCCTCCACCAGGGGAACCGCGGCACCGGCATAGAGACGGTGGACCGCCTCGTCGGAATCATGGACCGGAACGCCGGCCTCGCGAAACATGCGGGCAGTCGTCGACTTGCCCATGCCGATCGAGCCGGTGAGACCGAGGACGATCATCAGGAAGAAATGGCCTCGATATCCGCCTCGATCATCGCCCGAAGTTCGGGCGTTACCGCGGGCCTGACGCCGAACCACCGCTCGAAGCCGGGAACGGCCTGGTGGAGGAGCATGCCCAGTCCGTCCACGGTGCGCAGGCCCCGCTTCGCGGCAGCGGCAAGTAACGGCGTTTGGAGTGGAACGTAGACGATGTCGGTGACGAGCGCGTCGTCCGGCAAGCTATCGACATCGATTGGTAGCTCCGCCTGGCCATGCATGCCGGCCGGGGTCGTGTTGACCAGGAGCGTCGCGTCACGGAGGAGTTCCGCAGCCGCATCAAGGCCATGCGCCGAGTAGGGCCCGCCAAAATGATCGGCGAGCGCCTTGGCGCGGTCGAGGGTCCTGTTCACGATGCGGATGTCGGTGAACCCGCGTTCGCCAAGGGCAAACAGAACCGCTCGGGCGGCGCCGCCCGCTCCGAGCACCACCACCGGGCCCTTGCGAGCGTCCCACCCCGGCTGGCGATCATCAAGGTTGGCAATAAAGCCATAGGCATCGGTATTCGAGCCGAAGAGGGTATCTCCCTCCATCCAAAGCGTGTTCACCGCGCCGATCGCCTCGGCCGCGGCATCCTTGCGGTCGGCGAGGGCGAAGGCCGCTTCCTTGTGCGGGATCGTAACGTTGCCGCCGCGATGCGATCCCGCGCGCAGCCGGTCCAGGAACGCCGGAAACGCACCGGGCTCGACGTCAATGGCGGCATAGGAACCGGCCAGGCCATGCTGGCGCAGCCAATAGCCGTGGATCAGCGGAGACCGCGAATGCGCAATAGGGTGCCCGCACACGAAACCGCGCGGAGTTTCAGGCATCGATGGCACCCAGCGAGCGCAGGCCCTGAAGAAGCTGCAGGAGCGGCAGGCCGACGATGGTGAAGTGGTCGCCCTCGATCTTTTCGAAGAGCTGGATTCCTTCACCTTCGACCTGATAGGCGCCGACGCTCGAGAGGATGCGGGAGCCAACACGCGCCAGGTGGCGGCCCACGAAACCCGGGTCCAGCTTGCGCATCGTCAGGTTCGCCGTGCCGATGCCACTCCAGACGACCTCGCCGTCGCGCGCCAGTACCGCAGCACTGTCGAGCCGATGGGTGCGGCCGGAAAGCTGCAACAGGCGACGACGCGCACCCTCCATGTCCTCCACCTTGTGCAGGATCTCGCCATCCAGCGAGAGGGTCTGGTCGCAGCCGAGGACAAGACGACCGGGCATGCGCTCGCTGACGGCGAGGGCCTTCGCGGTCGCAAGCACGGTTGCGACATCCGCGGGCGAAGCACCGGTTCCACGCAGCGGCTCCTCGGCCGCGCGCTCGTCGATACCCGGCCCCACGGCTTCGACCGGAATGCCCGCATGCTCGAGCATGGTTCTGCGAAACGGACTAGTAGACGCCAGGATGAGCGGCTCGGACATGACCATCCCTGCTGATTTCCGCCGGACCTAGCGCGTCTTGCGGCGCAGGGCAACGATTGCCGCTGCGGTTTCCTCGATCGAGCGACGCGTGACATCGATCATCGGCCAGCCATAGCGCGTGCAGATCTGTCGAGCGTATGCGAGTTCCTCGGCAATCGCCGCCCGATCGACGTAAGATTCAGTTCCAAATCCGCCAGGGGCGGAAAGCATGCGGTTCTGCCGAACCTGAGAGACACGCTCGGCGCTGGCGACGAGGCCAACGATCAGCGGCTTTGTCGCTCGCGTCAGGCTTTCAGGAACCGACATGCCCAGCACGATGGGGATGTTCGCCGTCTTTATCCCGCGATTGGCGAGATAGATCGACGTCGGGGTCTTGGAGGTCCGGGAAATGCCGATGAGTACAACGTCGGCACTGTCGACGTCCTCCGGCAGTTGGCCGTCGTCATGCTCCATCGTGTAGTTCAGGGCATCGATGCGCCGGAAATAGGCGGCGTCGAGGACGTGCTGGGCACCAACGCGGCGGCCCGCCGGCGTCCCGAGATAAGACTGGAAGACCTGGAGCACCGGCTCGAGCACGGACACCGCCGGCAATCCCATCTCGGCAGCGCGTCGGTCGATCAGGTCAGCCAGCTCCTTGTCGACGACGGTGTAGAGGATGATGCCCGGCTCCTGCTCGACGTCCTCGAAGACCTTGGCGATCTGCTTCTCGGTACGAATGAGCGGGTAGATGTGCTCGATGGCGCGCGCATCCTTGTACTGCGCTGCGGCGGCCCGGCCGGCGGCGAGAAGCGTTTCGCCCGTCGCGTCGGAGATCAGGTGCAGATGGAAGAAATTCTGCGTCTTATTCACCGGCATGGGCACCCGCTGTGGCCTTCTGTGGGCAACCCATAGCCGGGAACGTCGTTCGGGTCACCCGGCTGTATGAAGGGTCAGCCTATCCACATCCGGCGCCAACGGGACGACGGGTCCGGCTTGTGGAGAATTTCGGGAGCGAGCCGAGTGGGAACAGGCGGCCCAGCACCACTGCCGGTTCGTGACCGAATTCCTATCTAATTGGTTTTTCTAACTATTTTTGTGTTATCCCCACACTTCCCGGGAGTCACCGGCGCTGTGTTGGACTCGGCCTTGGTGCCACGTCTGGAGGGGAAATGGCGACGGCGATGTGAATTCCCGATTCCAACAGAGTCGTAGAATCAGAAGACTCTTTCAAAAAATCTCCTTGATTTTAAAGAGCGGGGAGGACGGTGACCCTGACGCATGGAATGCTAGGGTTTCCGGGCAAAAGAAGCAGCGACAGAGGACGTCAGCACCATGGACAGCACCGGACATGCATCAGGTAACGTCGCAGCAAGGGCGATCGGTGCTCTTGCGCTGACGGCGGTGCTCGCCGCCCTTCTCATCGCCGCCGATCCCGAAAGGTTCTACCTCTGGATAAAGGCGGCCCACGTCATTGCCGTGATCGCCTGGATGGCAGGGATGCTCTATCTGCCGCGCCTCTTCGTCTACCATTGCGCGGCCGAGAAAGGCTCAGCCCAATCCGAGACTTTCAAGGTCATGGAGCGGCGGCTCTATCGCGCGATCATCAACCCGGCGATGATCGCGACCTGGGTGCTCGGCCTCTGGCTTGCCTGGAAGGGATTCGACTTCCACGGCGGCTGGCTGCACGCCAAGATCGCGGCAGTCCTTGTCCTTTCGGGCGTGCATGGCTATCTGGGAGGTGCGGTGCGCCGGTTCGCAGCAGACCAGAATGTTCGCACCGCTCGGCACTGGCGCATCGTCAACGAAGTGCCCACCGTGCTGATGATCCTGATCGTCATCCTCGTCGTGGTCAAACCTTTCTGACGACAGACGCGCGGGGTACCTTGCTCTTTGCCTTCCGGAGGGATAGAAGGGGCTCCTTCCCTCCCGACGTTTGCGGTTTCCAGGCACCTGACCTAGCCGTCGCATCCGTTCCGCTCATCGCCGCTCGCCGATAGCAATCCCATCGCGTCAGAGTTCCGCTCCATGCAGGAAATGAAACTTCAGGATTTCAAGAACAAGAAGCCGATCGATCTGATCTCCTTCGCGGAATCGCTGGAGGTCGAGAACGCCAGCGTGATGCGCAAGCAGGAGCTGATGTTCGCGATCCTCAAGAAGCTCGCGGCGCAGGACGTAGAGATCATCGGCGATGGCGTGGTGGAGGTGCTGCAGGACGGCTTCGGCTTCTTGCGTTCGGCCAACGCCAACTACCTTCCGGGCCCGGACGACATCTACATCTCGCCCTCGCAGATCCGCCGATTCTCGTTGAAGACCGGCGACACCGTCGAAGGGCCGATCCGCAGCCCCAAGGAAGGCGAGCGATATTTCGCCCTTCTGAAGGTCAACTCGATCAATTTTGACGACCCGGAAAAAATCCGGCACAAGATCCACTTCGACAACCTGACGCCGCTCTATCCGAACCAGCGGCTGAAGATGGAAGTAGAGAACGTACAGACGAAAGACATCTCGTCACGCGTGATCGACCTCGTCTCCCCCATCGGCAAGGGCCAACGCGGCCTTATCGTCGCGCCGCCACGCACCGGCAAGACAGTCCTGCTGCAGAACATCGCGCACTCGATCACCACCAACCATCCGGAGTGCTACCTCATCGTCCTGCTCATCGACGAGCGGCCGGAGGAAGTGACCGACATGCAGCGCTCCGTGAAGGGCGAGGTCATCTCCTCGACCTTTGACGAGCCGGCGGTCCGACACGTGCAGGTAGCCGAAATGGTCATCGAAAAGGCGAAGCGCCTGGTCGAGCATGGCCGGGACGTGGTGATCCTGCTCGATTCGATCACGCGTCTGGGTCGTGCGTACAACACCGTGGTGCCGTCCTCCGGCAAGGTTCTGACGGGCGGCGTCGACGCCAACGCCCTGCAGCGCCCGAAGCGCTTCTTTGGTGCCGCGCGCAACATCGAAGAGGGCGGATCGCTGACCATCATCGCGACGGCGCTGATCGATACCGGCAGCCGCATGGACGAAGTGATCTTCGAAGAGTTCAAGGGTACCGGCAACTCTGAAATCGTGCTCGACCGCAAGGTTGCGGACAAGCGCATCTTCCCGGCCATTGACATCCTCAAGTCCGGAACGCGCAAGGAAGATCTGCTGGTGCCGCGCCAGGACCTGCAGAAGGTGTTCGTGCTGCGGCGCATCCTCGCGCCGATGGGCACGACAGACGCGATCGAGTTCCTCATCGACAAGCTGAAGCAGACGAAGACCAACGGCGACTTCTTCGACTCGATGAACACCTGAGGCGCAGCTCGGGCGAAATTCCATCCTGCCCCCAGAAGCTACGGGATCGATTCGCTAGCGAAACGAATTGCGATGACGCAGCACATCGGCCTCGGTGCTCCATTCGGGCGGAAAGTGGGTCAGGCAGATACGATCGCTGCCCTCGCCTCGGGCGGCCTGCCGAGTGGCATCGCCGTCATACGGCTGAGCGGACCCGCCGTTCCCGCCGCTTTCCTCGCCGTGATGGGCCGGGTTCCGGAACCGCGCCGGGCTTCTCTGGCGCGGTTTCGCGATGCGACGGGAGCCGAGATCGACACCGGCCTTGCAATTTACTTTCCGGGCCCCGGAAGCGCGACCGGCGAGGACTGCGGGGAGTTTCAGGTGCATGGCGGGCGGGCCGTCGTTTCCGCCATGCTGGCAGCCCTTCGCGCAGTACCTGGGATTCGCCTGGCGGAAGCCGGCGAATTCGCTCGTCGCGCGCTGATCAACGGCCGCGCAGACCTATTAGGCACCGAGGCGCTTTCTGACCTTATCGCGGCAGAAACGGAGAGCGAGCGCCGATTCGCCATCGAGAACGGGCGAGATCGCCACCGCTCCCTCTATTCGTCCTGGAGATCAAAGATCCTCCACGCCCGGTCGATGGTCGAGGCCGAGCTCGATTTTGCGGACGAGGACGATGTCCCGGGCTCGGTGTCCGAGTCGAGCTGGGCCACCGTGGGGTCGCTGATCCGGGATATAGAGGACCATCTCGACGGTTATCGAAAGGCCCGGATCGTCCGCGGCGGGTTTGACGTGGTTATCGCAGGCCCGCCGAACGCGGGAAAGTCGAGCCTGCTGAACCGCCTCGTGGAGGAGGAAGTCGCAATCGTCACCTCGGAGGCGGGGACGACGCGCGATCTCGTCAGCGCGACGATTGATCTTGGCGGTATGAAAGTTAACCTCACGGACACGGCCGGTATCCGGGAGGCCGAGAACCTGGCCGAGCAGATAGGTATCGAGCGGTCGCGGAGGCGGATGGCGGAAGCCGATCTGGTTCTCAGCCTCTTCAGTCCGGCGGAGGGGCAGATCCCTCTGCCGCTGGAGCGCGACGGCGATACGCTGGTGATCGCGACGAAATGCGATATGCCTTATCCCGGTGGCGAGGTTCGGGTCGATCATATCGTTTCGGTGGAGACCGGGACAGGCTTCGCCGCCATGCTTGAGGACATCGCGGCGCGCGCTCGCGCTGCGGCACCGGCGGTCGATGATGTGGTTCCTTGGCGAGAGCGGCACGTAGAGCTCTTGTCGACCTGTAGGGACTGCCTTGCCGACGCACTGATTGACAAGCCGCTCGAATTGAGGTCGGAAGATCTGCGACGTGCGTCCCTCGCCCTCGGCAAGCTCGCGGGCGATATCGATGTGGAAGACATGCTGGATGAGATATTCAGCAAGTTCTGCATCGGCAAATGACCGCGTGATTCACGTGAAACAGGGTGGATGACGCCACCCGTACGACTGATCGTTAGGCTCAGCGCCATTATGACAAGCGCATCAAGATATGACGTCGTCGTTGTCGGCGGCGGTCATGCGGGAACAGAGGCGGCTGCGGCCGCTGCGCGGATCGGTGCGCGGACCGCACTCATAACGCTGCGCATCGACACGATCGGGGTCATGTCGTGCAATCCCGCGATCGGGGGCATCGGCAAGGGCCAGCTCGTTCGTGAGGTTGACGCGCTCGACGGCGTGATGGGCCGCGCGGCGGATCGGGCCGGAATTCAGTTCCGCATGCTGAACCGGCGGAAGGGTCCGGCCGTCTGGGGGCCGCGAACACAGGCCGACCGGAAGCTGTACCGCCAGGCCGTACACGACATCCTATGCGAACAGCAAAATCTCACCATCCTTGAAGATGAAGCTGCCGAACTTGTCGTTCAGGATCGTCGGATAGTCGGCCTTCGGACGCGCGATGGGCTGGATATCCAGTGCGGAGCCGTGGTGCTCACGACCGGGACTTTCCTTCGGGGCCTCATCCATATCGGTGAACGGCGGTTTCCGGCCGGGCGCATGAACGAAGAAGCCGCAGCGCGGCTCTCCGCATCAATGCTTGAGCATGGCTTCCAACTCGGGCGGTTGAAGACAGGCACCCCGCCGCGTCTGGATGGACGGACCATCCACTGGGACCGGCTCGCGATGCAGGATGCCGATCCTGATCCGGTGCCATTCTCGCTCATGACGGGTTCCATCGATGTCCCGCAGATTCGCTGCGGAATCACGCGCACGACGCCTACTACGCACGCGATCATTTCCGCGAATCTGCATCGGTCAGCCATGTACTCCGGGTCGATCCAGGGTGTCGGGCCGCGGTATTGCCCGTCTATCGAGGACAAGATTGTCCGGTTCGGAGAGCGGGAAGGCCATCAGATCTTTCTGGAACCGGAAGGATTGGACACCGATACGGTCTACCCGAATGGCATATCAACGTCTCTGCCCGAGGACGTGCAGCATGAACTCGTCCATTCGATTCCCGGGCTGGAAGACGCGCTGATTACACAGCCCGGTTACGCCATCGAGTATGACCACATCGATCCTCGTGAACTCACGCCGACGCTGGAAGCGCGACGGATCGGCGGCCTGTTCCTCGCCGGACAGATCAACGGGACCACCGGCTATGAGGAAGCTGCCGCACAGGGCATTGTGGCGGGCGCCAACGCGGCACTTTCCAGCGGCAAGGAGCGTCTTACGATTGGCCGGGGCGAAGGTTACATCGGCGTTCTGATCGACGACCTCATCACACGTGGCGTTTCGGAGCCGTATCGAATGTTTACGTCGCGCGCGGAATATCGGCTGTCCTTGCGTTCTGACAATGCCGATGAACGCCTTACACCGCGTGCGATCCAGGTGGGCATGGCGTCACCGGAGCGACTGAGTCGTTTCAACACGTTGAAGAGCAATCTTGATGCGGCGCGTCGCCTTCTCAACGGGCTTGTCGTAACGTCCGGAGCGGCGGCGAGAGCTGGTTTGCCGATCAATCAGGACGGAAAGTCGCGGACCGCCTTCGAATTGCTCTCCCACGCCCACATTGGGTTCGAGCGTTTGGCCGCACTTTGGCCGGAGCTTAACGCCATCGATGCGAAGGCGAGGGAATTGGTGATGATCGATTCGGCTTATGCCAGCTATGTCGAGAGGCAGGCCGATGACATTCGCGACCTGAAGCGCGATGAGGAGAAGCTCATACCCGGCTGGATCGATTATTCGCGAATCGCCGGGCTGTCGAAAGAACTTCAGCTGAAGTTAGATCGCGCTCGTCCTGCTTCCATTGCCGCAGCTCAAAGAATTGAGGGCATGACACCGGCTGCGGTGGCAGTGATTCTTTCTGCCATTCGTGCGAACGGTCAGGATCGGACCGCCGCGTGACGTCGCGTTACGAGAAGATGAGCCAAATCGCGGGGCCGGTTTCACGTGAAACAGTGGCCCGGCTCGAACAACTCGAGGCGCTCGTTCTCGCCTGGACGCGGACGAGCAATCTCATCGCGCCTTCCACGATTCCGCATGTTTGGGAACGACACATCCTCGATAGCGCACAGCTCGTGCCATTGGCTCCGAAGGGTGTCAGTTGGATGGATCTCGGGTCTGGCGGAGGATTTCCGGCGCTCGTTGTGGCGCTGCTAACGGCAGAAAGCGGCGGCTTTGTCCATATGGTGGAAAGCAACGCCAAGAAGGCCGCCTTCTTGCGGTTGGCCGTGGGGAAACTGGGTTTGCCGGCCGAAGTCCATCACAGTCGCATCGAGAATCCGGCGCTTCACTCGATAAAGGCTGAGGTCGTGACGAGTCGGGCCCTGGCCTCACTAGACGTTCTGTTCGGGTATTCGGCGCATTGGCTGTCGGCAGGGGCCGTCGGGCTCTTTCACAAAGGCCGGGATTTCCAACGCGAGATCGAGGAAGCGGCTGTTGCGTGGGACGCGACCTTGATACAACACCCTAGCGCCATCGAGGCGGATAGCGTGATTCTCGAGGTCCGATCGCTCCGCCGCCGCTGATATGATGGCGCGGGAAACCGGATGACGCAAATGCCGCGGATCATCACCATCGCGAACCAGAAAGGCGGTGTCGGCAAGACGACAACCGCTATCAACCTCTCAACCGCCCTGTCGGCCATCGGGGAGCGTGTTCTGCTCGTCGATCTTGATCCGCAGGGCAATGCCAGCACAGGTCTGGGGATCAACCGTCGCGACCGCAAGGCTTCGTCCTATGACGTCCTGACGGGCGGACTCAGTGTCGTGGATGCGGCCGTTGAGACCGTCGTTCCCGGCCTGTCGCTGGTTGCATCGACGCTCGACCTTCTGGGTGTCGAGATGGAAATCGCCGGAAAGCCGGATCGCGTGATGCGGCTCCGCAAGGCGCTGCGCGCCAAAGCCGTAGAAGATTCATGGTCTTACGTCCTGGTGGACTGCCCGCCTTCGCTCAACCTGCTTACGCTCAACGCCATGGCGGCGGCCGACTCGATCCTTGTGCCCCTGCAATGCGAGTTCTTCGCGCTGGAGGGACTCAGCCAGCTGCTGGAAACGGTGGATGAGGTTCGGCGGACGGTGAATCCGGGGCTGACCATCCAAGGCATCGTCATGACGATGTATGATGGGCGCAACAATCTGGCCAACCAGGTGGTGGACGACGTTCGCACCCATCTGGGAGACAAGGTCTACCAGACGATCATCCCGCGGAATGTCCGTGTCTCCGAGGCGCCGTCATACGGCAAGCCGGCAATTCTTTATGACCTGAAATGTTCGGGTAGCCAGGCCTACTTGCAGCTCGCATCGGAGGTGATCCGACAAGAGCGCAAGCTGCGCGCCGCGTGATGAGTGAGAGGGCAACTGGAGCAGACCATGAGTGAGGACTCGTCACGTCGACGGTTGGGAAGAGGCCTCGCCGCGCTGATCGGCGAGATCGATCGCCCCGAAGAGTCGGCAGCTGCCCCGCCGCGTGCCGATGGAACGGCACCGATCGAAATGATCCGTCCCAATCCCCGCAATCCGCGGCGGCAGTTCGGCGAGGCCGAACTGACCGACCTCGCCCAGTCGATCCGGGAGCACGGGATCGTACAGCCGGTCGTCGTCCGCCATGTTCTGGATGAGCCTGGCGTGTACGAGATCATCGCAGGCGAGCGTCGGTGGAGAGCCGCTCAGCGCGCAGGGATCACCGACATTCCGATCCTGGTTCGGGACGTCAGCGACCGGACGGCGCTGGAACTCGCGATCATCGAGAACGTCCAGCGCACCGACCTCAACCCGCTGGAGGAAGCGGCTGGATACCAGCAACTCATCGACGAGCACAATTATACGCAGGCCGATCTCGCCCAGGTGATCGGAAAGAGCCGCAGCCATGTCGCGAACACGTTGCGGCTGTTGCGGTTACCCGACGATGTGAAGGCGCTGCTTGATGAGGGGCTGCTGTCGGCCGGACATGCGCGCACGCTGATCACTGCTGCCGATCCCTCGGGGCTTGCCAAGCGGATCATCGAGGAAGGTCTGTCGGTGCGGCAGGCGGAAGCGCTTGCCCAGCAGGCCGCGCAGCCCGAGAAGCCGAAGCCGACGCCGGTGGAAAAGGACGCCGATACGGTCGCGCTCGAAAGGCTGCTCTCCGACGCAACGGGTCTGAAGGTGCTGCTGTCCCACCGAGAGAAGGGCGGCGAGGTTCGGATCGCCTACAAGACACTCGACCAGCTCGACGAGCTGTGCCGACGCCTCAAGGGCTGACACAAGTTCCTATCGACTGCGCGCGGCAGCGCTGCGCGCAATCTGCAGCAGCGCCCGGTGGCCGAGGCTGGTTGCCAGTGGCGCGTTGCGGCGCATGGCGAGGGTGGCCGACTGAAGGCTTTCCAGCATGCGGCCGATCGTGGGCTGTTCCCATCGCGAAAGGGCCGCCTCGATCAATCGGCGGCGCGCGAAGAATACGGGAGGCTTGGCCGAGGCGACCGCTCCGCCTGCCGAGATGCCTTCCTGGGCCATCCGAACGCGCAGCGCATGCAGCGTTTCAAGCTGGCGTTGCATCGCCGAGACTACCGAAGCGGCCTGTCCGGTCGCTGCAAGCCGCGCAAAGCTGCGGTCGAACTCCTCGAGATTTCCGCTGAGGGCCGCGTCCACCACATCGTCAGTCGACCGCCCGGAGACGTCCCCCGAGAGCTCGCGGACGTCCTCTGCGGTGATCTTTTCGCGGCCCAGCGCATAGAGGGCGAGCTTTTCCACCTCGCGCCGCGAAGCAAGGCGATCGCCGCCGAGGGAGCGCCTCAGCAGGGCGCGGGCGTCGGTATCGATGTCAATGTTCATCTCGGCCATGACGGAGTCGATCACCCCATCGATGCCGCGCGCATCGTCGGCGTAACAGGGTATCGCCATGCCCCGCACTGCCTGTTCGACAGCCGAGCGGAGCGGCGCGCCTTTCTTCAGGTCGCCTGCCTCGACCAATACGATCGTTTCTTGAGGCGGTTCCTGGCAAAGCAGTTTCAGGGCGTCGCCGAGCTGCTTCGAAGCGCCCGCATTGCGGACCCAGATGAGCCGGCGGCCGCCGAACATCGGAATGGTACGGGCCTCGTCCAGCAACCGGCCGGGCTCGCGATCCAACTCTGCGCCGTCCAGCTTCGACGTGCTGAAGGCGTCGTCGATGGCAATTCCCGTGGCCTTCGCAAATTGCGAAGCACGTTCGCTCACCAGGCCCCTGTCCGGGCCATAAATGAGTACGACCGGGTAGTCGGGACGGGGTTTCGCCAGCCAGGTATCGGCTTCGTGGGCTTTCAGTTGCGCCATGGCTGCCGGAGTATCACGGCAGACGCGAAACTCAAGGAGAGCTGCACTCTGGCGATGCGGTTCGGCGGCCAAGGCGCGGCGCTGCTTCGATCAGGGCGCGGGCAGCGGCGCTTTGCGGATGCTCCAGTATCGTACGCGTGTCGCGGATCTCCACGACGCGGCCGGCATCGATCACGGCCATCCGATCCGCGATTGCGCGGACGAGCGCAAGATCGTGGGCAATGAAGAGGTAGGCCACGCCGCTTTGGCGTTGCTGCTCCAGCAGGCGTTCGACGATCTCGGCGCGCACGGACACATCGAGAGCCGATAGCGCTTCATCGAGGACGACGAGATCGGGTCTCGTAGCGAGGGCGCGGGCGATCGCGACACGCTGGCGCTGGCCGCCGGAAACTTCGTGGATGCGCCGATTGGCAAGGTCTGCGGGAAGACCCATGCGCTCCAGCATCTCAACCACGCGTTGCGGCCTCTCGCGACGGGTCGCAATTCCATGTATCCGCAGGGGATCCGTGAGGACGCGTGCCACCGTTGCGCGTGGGTTGAAGGCAGCCAAAGGGTCCTGGAACACCATCTGGATGCGGCCGCGCATCTTCCTGAGCGTGCTGCCTTGCAGCGACAGGAGTTCGGTGCCGGCAAACATGATGCTGCCGGCGTCCGGTTCGAGCAGCCTCAGCAGGATGCGCGCCAGGGTGGACTTACCGCTACCGGACCCTCCCACAAGTGCAAGCGTTTCGCCGCGCCGGATATCCAGATGGACGTCGTCGAGCGCGATCACATCGCGGGCACCGTCGCGAAACCGTTTCGAAAGACCGCGAACGGAGAGGATCGCCTCAACAACCATCATGGCGTTCCTTCAGTCTGGCCGGTCTCCTCGTCCAGCGTCAGACAGGCATCGATCAGCGTCTGCGTGTAGGGATCGGCGGGACGCGTGACGATGTCGGACACAGGCCCGAACTCAAGGATGCGTCCGTTTCGCATCACGGCGATGCGCTCGCAGTACTGCGAGGCCAGCGCAATGTCGTGGGTCACGAGCAGCAGCGACATGGAGGCTTCCCGGACGAGATCGCCGAGGAGACGCATGATCTCGGCCTGTACGATCGTATCGAGTGCGCTGGTCGGTTCGTCGGCGATCAGCAGACGCGGTTCGGCCACGATGGCCGCGGCGATGCCGACACGCTGGCGCTGGCCGCCGGAGAGCTGATGGGGATAGGCGCGAAGCATGGATCGCGGATCCGGGAGCCTGACCCGGGCGAACAGTTCCGCAGCACGGTCGAGCGACGCCTTCCACGACAGGCCGAGTTGGGTCGCAGCCACTTCGGCAACCTGGTCGCCGATCGTCATGACCGGGTCCAGGCTGGCGCTTGCGTCCTGGAACACGAAGCCGATGTCCCGGCCATTCCTGGGGGGGTGCGTGAAGCCAGGCCACTCAACCTGCCCGGCCACGTCGCTGTCCGGCGGCAACAAGCCGGCAATGGTCAAGGCCAATGTGCTCTTTCCCGAGCCGCTTTCGCCGATCAGGGCGAGCTGCTCGCCTTCGGACAGGGTCAGATCCAGGCCATCGACCGCACGGCGGCCGGAAGCGTAGGTCACCTGAAGCCCGCGGATCTCGAGGAGATTGCTCATGACAGCCCACGCCGGACAGCGGTGCCCTCGACGAGGCCTTCGCCGACGAGATAGACGCCGAGAACCGTCAGGACGAGCGCAATCCCCGGAAAGACCGACAGCATCGGCGCGGTGCGCAGGACCGCCCTGCCCTCCGCAATCATGCTGCCCCAGGTGACGCGGTTTGGATCGCCAAGGCCCAGGAACGACAATGCGGCTTCGATCAGGATGGCGCTGGCGACGATGATCGCCGAGACGGACAGGACTGGCGGCAGCGCGTTCGGCAGGATTTCGCGCAGCGCGATCTCGAGCGGATGCATGCCGATGACGCGCGCGCCGGCGACATAGTCGCGCTCGCGGATTGACAGGACCTCGGCCCGGGCGATGCGCGCGGGACCCGGCCATGCACCCAATGCGATCGCCAGCACCATGGTCGCCAGCGAAGGGCCGGAAACGCTGACGAATGCAAGGGCGAGCAGGAATGCAGGGACGGTCTGGAAGGCATCCGTCAGGCGCATCAGGCACTCGTCGACCAATCCGCCGGCAAAGCCGGCCGCCAGCCCAACCAGGCTGCCGAACAGCATTGCCGTGGTCGCGGCCGCGAGGCCGACGAGCAGGGAGGTCCGAGCGCCGTGCACCAGTTGCGCCAGTACATCGCGGCCCAGGCGGTCCGTTCCGAATGGAAACGCCGAATCGGCAAACGGCGGCAGCATTGGGGGCCCGGCGATCGCCAACGGGTCGCCCGGGAATGTCAGCGGGGCGGTGAGCGCGACAAGCGCAATCGCGATCAGCAAGGCCGCGCCGGCCGTGAACTCGCCGTAGCGGGACAGAAATCGCATCACGTCCTCCCGCCGGTGCCCACGCGCGGGTCGAGCGTGGCGTAGAGGAGGTCGACCGCCAGATTCACCAGGATGACCAGCACGGCGCTGGTGAGGATGACACCGAGCAGGAGCGGCGTGTCGCGGGAGCTCACCGCTTCCTGCGCGAGGCGGCCGAGGCCGGGCACGGAGAACAAGGTTTCGACCACGACGCTGCCGCCGAGCATCGCCGCCGCCTGCACGCCGAGCATGGTGACCAGCGGCAGCAGCGCATTGCGCGCGACGTGGCGCAGCACGATGCGTCGGCGTGGCACGCCCCGCGCCCTTGTGGCGAGCACGAAATCCAGCCGCCAGACTTCGGCCATCGCCGAGCGCATCACGCGCAGATAGAGCGCGAGATAGACGAGTCCGAGGCTCGTAACCGGAAGGACGAGATGGCGCGCGATGTCGAGGGCACGTGCCAGGCCGGTCTTTCCCGAGGCGATCGTCTCGATGCCGCTGCCGGGAAGCCATCGCAGGTGGACCGAGAAGATGACGGTGAGGACGAGGCCGAGCCAGAAGCCCGGCATGGCGTAGAGCGCCAGCGAAGCGATCGAGAGGGTGCGGTCGCGCAGCGAGCCGGGGCGGGCGCCGGCGACAATTCCCAGCAGCGAACCCAGGGCGAAGGACAGGGCGGTGGCGCTGCCCATCAGAAGCAGGGTGTTGGGTAGGCGTTCAAGGATGATGTCGCGAACGGGTCTGGAGAACGTCACCGACATCCCGAGGTCGAGATGTGCGAGCGACCAGAGGTACAGGCCGAGACGATGCAGCGGGGATTGGTCCAGGCCCCAGTCCCGCCGCAAGGATTCGATCAGTTCGGCGTCGCCCCCGATCGCTCCGACATAGGCGTCCACGGCGTCGCCGGGCGCAGCCTCCAGCATGAAGAAGCCGCCGACCACCACGATCATGAGGACGGGGATCGCGGTCCAAAGACGCCGGCGGGTCAGCCGCAGCAGTCGGTTCATCCTTCGGACCCCAACAGGCGACCTGATCCGCGGTGCATCATCGATCACACCGCCGGCCGCGGGACGGATTGAAACTCAGGCTTCGATCCAGGTATCGGCCCAGTTCGAAACCGCCCAACGGGGATTGTTGGAAACGTTCTTCACGGACGACCGCGCGACAGTGATGAAGCCCCATTCGGCGACGTTGATCAGCGGAAGGTCCGCGGCGACGAGGCGCTGGAACTCCTTGTAGAGTGCAATGCGCTCGGCTGGATCGAGAGTTTCCGCAGCCTTCGCGATGACCGCATCGATTTCCGGATTGGCGTAGCCGCCCTGGTTGGAGAAGGGCACGCCATCCGGTATCCCGCTCTGCACCAGGATGGTCGTGGAGATCGCGGGGTCGCCGCGGAACACCGGCGGCGCCACGGCGATGTCGAAGTCATGGTCGGTGTAGACGGCCTTCATGTGGGCCGGCGCGTCATTGTTGACGATCTGCGCGTCGATGCCGACCTTCGCCAGAGCCTGACGCAGGTAGTCGCCGAACTGGCGCGTCTCGTTGAAATACGGTGCGGGGAGGAGCTTCAGCGTGAAGCGGACACCATTGTCCCCGCGCGGATAGCCGGCCTCGTCGAGCAACGCATTCGCCTTGTCCACGTCGAACGGGTATTGCGGTACGTCGGGCGTGTAGAACTGCTTGTCGTTGACGGGGACGGGACCGGTCGATGCCGTCGCGTAGCCGAGGAAGATCGTGTCGACGACGAACTTCCTGTCGATGGCGTGCGCCATGGCCTGCCGCACCTTGAGGTCGGCGAGTTCCTTACGCCGGTGGTTGATTTCCACGACGAGCTGGTAGGTCAGTGCTTCGTAGCCGCGGGTCACGACTTCGATGCCGGGCACCTTCGAGATCCGAGCGAGGTCCGCCAGGGGCACGGCGGAGAATGCCGCGAGATGGATTTCTTCACTCTCCAGCGCGCCGGCAGCTGCCGCCCGGTCGGGCAGCACGCGGTAGATGATCTCGTCCAGATAGGGCTGGTCCTTGCCCCAGTAGGTGTCGTTTCGGATCAGGCGGTAGTATTCGCCCGGCTTGTGCTCGGCGAATCGGAACGGGCCCGTTCCGATCGGGGCATTGTTGGCCGGATTGTCGTCGATCTTGCCGTTTTCGTAGAGGTGCTTCGGCAGCACCGCGGTGAGCGGCGGGAGGGCGTTGCGGATGAGCTGGAACGGCGTCGGCTTCGAGAAGCGCAGGATCGCCGTGTGATCATCCGGGGTGTCGACGGCCTCGAGATCCTTGAAGACGACACGCCCGAGGTTCTGCAGCGGCTTCCACACGTTCAGGGCCGAGAAGGCGACATCGGCCGAGGTGAAGGGCGTGCCGTCATGCCATGTGACGCCCTCGCGAAGCTTGAAGGTGACCGAGAGCCCGTCGGGGGACCCTTCCCAGCTCGTGGCCAGCCTCGGGGCGAGCCCGTCCTCGCCCTCGAAGGATGCCTCGGCCAGCGGCTCGACGATCTTGCTCGATACGAAGAAGACGCCGTTCGACGCGACCATCGCCGGATTGAGATTGCGCGGCTCCGAGTCGGCTGCGACCACCAGCCTGCCGCCGTGAGCGGGCGGCTGCGCAAGCCCCAGGGAAGGCAGGGCGGTAGATGCCAACAGTCCGGCCGTTCCAGCGAGGAAGCCGCGCCTATTCGGTCGAAAGCTCCATGTCATGGGGATCGTCCTTGCGTATGGGGGAGGTCTTATGAGAGCAGAAGTGCCGCGTCCGTCGCAATAGGCTGCGGTTCCATAGACCGATGCCGGCCCGGATTGAAGATGGAAGAGGCCGCGCCGGGCATGGAATGCGGCCAGAAAGGACAGTGAGTTGAGCGCGATAGGTGGCTTCGATCTTTCCGGCAAGCGGGCAATCGTGACGGGCGCCAGTCGCGGCATCGGGCAGGCAATCGCCAAGGCGCTCGCCGAGGCAGGGGCGGATGTCGGCTTGCTGGGACGCAACGTCGCCGCGCTCGCAGAAACCGAGGCCGCGATCCGGGCCAGCGGCCGGCGCTCCGCAACGGTGGCGGCGGACGTATCGAATGTCGCGGATACCGCGGCTGCGATCGGGGCTCTGGCGGAAGCGCTCGGCGGGCTCGAGATCTTCGTCAACAACGCCGGTTACGAGGAGGTCCGCCCGTCGCTCGACGTCGACGAGGCGCTGTGGGAACGGATCGTCGACACCAACCTCAAGGGCGCGTTCTTTGCCGCCCAGGCCGCAGCGAAGCGGATGGCGGATGGCGGGGCCATCGTCAACCTCTGTTCACTGACCTCCTACGTGGGCATACCTACCGCCGTGCCCTACGGGTCCTCGAAGACTGGACTGCTCGGGATGACCCGTGCGCTGGCCACCGAGTGGGCGCCGCTCGGCATTCGGGTCAACGCGATCGCGCCGGGCTATTTCCATACGGCGATGACCGACGTGTTCTACCAGGACAAGGGCTGGCAGGAGGCGATGCTGGCCAAGATCCCCCAACGCCGGTTCGGTCGGATGGAGGATATCGGCGGCGCCGTCATCTTCCTCGCCAGCGATGCGTCTGCCTATGTGACGGGGCACTGCATTCCGATCGACGGCGGATACCTCGCGTCGATATGACACTTGCGCCGACGTGGGATTCTGGGTTCTATAAAGTTGTATATACGAGTTAACGTCGCGGCCAGCCGCGCATTCCTGTACGGACCTCCATGACCATGCCGCAGGCCGCGCGGCCCCCAGCGTTGAAAGACGACAGCGCCGTTGCGGTTGCCGTTCGCGGCGTCAGCATGGTCTATGACGGCGTGGCCGCCGTGAAGAATGCGAGTTTCGAGCTCGCGACAGGACGCTTCCTGACCATCCTTGGCCCGTCTGGCTCGGGCAAGACCACGCTCCTGCGGATGATCGCCGGCTTCCAGACACCGACGTCCGGGGAAATCGTAATCAACGGCCGCGCAGTCGCGTCGGTGCCGCCGCATCGCCGGTCGATCGGCATGGTGTTCCAGAAGCTGGCGCTGTTTCCCCACATGGCGGCTGCGGAAAACGTCGCCTTTCCGCTGCGCATGCGCCGCTTCGATGCACGCACGATCTCGGACCGGGTGGAACGCTATCTCGAACTGGTGAAGCTCGGGGGGTACGGGCCCCGGCGCATCAACGAACTGTCGGGCGGCCAGCAGCAGCGCGTCGCGATTGCCCGGGCGCTGGTGTTCGAGCCGGACCTGCTGCTGCTCGATGAGCCGTTGGCCGCGCTCGACCGGAAGCTGCGCGAGGAAATGCAGCTCGAATTCCGCCGCATCCAGCGCGAACTCGGGGTCACGACGATCAACGTGACCCACGACCAGCGCGAGGCGCTGGTGGTCTCCGACGAGATCATCGTCATGGACAAGGGCGAGATCCAGCAATACGCCGCGCCGACCGACACCTATCGCCAGCCGCGCAATGCGTTTGTCGCGGGTTTCATCGGCGTCACCAATTTCATCGCGGGACAGGCAAGCCGGACGGACGGCGAAACGGTTCACCTGGCGCGCGGCAGCGAGACGGTGTCGGGAACGCTGGCGCCGGGGGTGGGCGCGCAGACGGATGGCAGGCGCCTCTCAGGCGCGATCCGCGCGGAGCAGATACGCATCGCCGGAACGCCGACAGCTCTCGCCGGCCTGGACACGGTGCTTACGGGGCATGTCTCCGATGCGATCTTCGAGGGCGAGCGGGTGGTCTACGAGATTGCCGTGCCGTCCCTGGAGGGGCTCGTTCTGCGGGTGTTTGACCATGATCCTGCCGGACATTCGCAATACGCGACGGGCGAAACAGTTTCGATCGGATGGAATGCGCGCGACATGCTCGTCTTCGCGCAGGACTGAGGGACCAGAGGAGAACAATCGATGAAAAGACTTTCGATGCCTTCGATCAACCGGCGCACATTGTTGCAGGGTGCCGCGGCGCTGGGCGGCGCGTCGGCCCTCGGCCTGCGTGGCGCCTTCGCGCAGGAGCCCGAGAAGCCTGCCGAGATCATTGTGCGCGCCTGGGGCGGTTCGTGGGTCGACAGCCTCAAGGCGGGCGTCTCCGATCCGTTCACGAAGATGACCGGCATCGCCGTGCGTCACGACCTGACGGAAGACAACGAGATCCAGCCCAAGGTATGGGCCGCGGTTGCACAGAAGCGCGTGCCGCCCATCCACATCAACTGGGACACCACGACCAACGCCACCAAGTCGGCGCTGCGCGGGGTCACCGAGGACCTTTCGGACCTGCCGAACCTGGCGCATGTCACAGATCTGGCCAAGCCGGTCGGTCTCGACGGCTATCCGATCGTCAACACTTACGGCTATGTCTATGTGCTCGCCTACCGTCCGGAGGCTTTCCCGGATGGTCCGCCGAAGTCCTATCACGACCTGCTCGACCCGAAGTTCAAGGGCCGCATCGCCTTCTACAATGACGGCATCGGCTTCCATTTCCCGGCCCAGGTCGCCGGCGGCGGCAAGCTGGAGGACATTCCCGCCAACATGCAGCCGGCCTGGGACTTCATCACCAAGATGAAGGCGCAGGCGCCGCTGCTGGGCGAGGACCCGGACTTCACGACCTGGTTCCAGAACGGCGAGATCGACGCCGCCTGCACCATCTCCACCAATGCGCGCGAGGCCAAGAAGAACGGCGTCAACATTGCCTGGACCATCCCGGTGGAAGGCGCGAAGTTCGACACGGACGGCCTGTGGATTCCGAAGGGGCTGCCGGAGAACGAGCTCTACTGGGCCAAGCAGTACATCAACTTCGCGCTGACGAAGGACGCGCAACAGGTGTGGCTCGACGGTCTGGGCCTGCCGGGCGTCGTCCCGGGCCTCACCCCGCCGGCCGATCTGGTGGGCGATCCGTCCTATCCGACCACGGAAGAGGACTTCAAGCACCTCATCCGCATCTCGTCGAAGGTCCAGGTCGAGAACGAGAGCGAGTGGTTCGGCAAGTTCAAGGCGATCATGCAGGGCTGATCGACGGGCGGTTGAAGGAAGGCGATCGACCGACAGGCCATGTCGGTCGATGCTCTGAAGGGGATACCGAAAATCGGATGAGGCGCAGCACCAACATTGCAGGGATCTGCGCCGCCCCTCGCCTGCCCGCCGGCGTTCTCCCCCTGGCCAGCGGCAGGGGGTACCTCGGCAGGAGCAGGGCACTTCGTTCAACCCCGCTATCGGCATTTGAGCTCTGATGCCCGGAAGCCGTACTGCCTACCCCTTTTCCTGGCGTGTGATGGACGCGCTGGAGGCGCTGGCCGCGTTGATATGGCCGCGCGGGCTTTCCCGCGCGACCCCTTATCTGATGCTGCTGCCCGCCGTGCTTCTTGTCGGCATCCTGGTGTACGGACTCTTCCAGATCGGCGACGCCAGCCTGCGGACGCTGGACACCTCGACCTTCCTGTTTTCCGAAGATTATTCGCTGGCTAATTATCGGCGCGCGTTCACCGAGCCGCTGTTCGCTGCCGTTGCCTGGCGCAGCCTGATGGCAGCGGTCATCGTGACCGCGGTGACGCTCATCTTCGCCTTTCCCTATGCCTATCTGATGGTGCGGACGCGCTCGCCGGGCCTGCGCAAGGTCCTGCTGATCGCGTTGTTCCTGCCGTTCTTCATCGGCCAGGTGGTGCGCGCCTATGGCTGGCTGATCATCCTGGGCAACCAGGGGATGGTGAACGAGGCGCTGGGCCTTGTCGGCATTCCGCCGATGCGCCTGATCTACAACTATCCGGCGGTCCTGTTCGGTCTGGTGCAGTACATGCTGCCCTTCGCGGTGCTGATGCTGGCGCCCGCCATGGCGGCGATCCCCGAGGAGCTCGAAGCCGCGGCCGGATCGCTCGGCGCGAACTGGGTGCGGACGTTCCGCCACGTGGTGCTGCCGCTGGCGCGGCCGGGCTTCATCGGTGCGGGCGTCGTCGTGGTGACGCTGTCGCTGACGGATTTCGCCGTGCCAGCGATCCTCGGCGGCGGATCGCAGGATTTCATCGCAAACGCCATCTACGACCAGTTCTTCCGCACCTCCGACCAGGGCATGGGGGCAACGCTGGCGCTGATGTTGGTGGCGCTGGGCTCGCTGGTCGTCGGGATCGTCTTCGCCGTGTTCGGGGCGGGCACACTCGGCGTGGAGGGCCGCCGCCGGTGAACGAACCGCTTTCCAAGAAGATCGTGCTCTGGTCCTTCGTGCTGGCGGCGATCCTGACGCTGTCGGCGCCGACGCTGGTGGTGCTCGGCGCTTCCTTCACCGCCGGCAACATCATCGCCTTTCCGCCGCAGGGCCTGTCGCTGCAGTGGTACGCCAAGATCAGCCAGGCGACGGACCTGCGTAACGCGTTCCTGCGCACGCTGTGGGTGGCGACCGTCTGCACGGTCATCGCGATCCCCGTGGGCACTCTGGCCGGCATCGCCCTGGCCAAGTACCGGGTTCGTTTCGCCAAGACCCTCCAGATCTACCTGCTGCTTCCCTTCACGATCCCGCTGATCGGATCGGGCATCGGCCTGATGCTGGTGTTCGGCAATGCCGGGGTCCTCGGCCAGTTGTGGCCGGTAGGCATCGCCTGCGCGGTGATCAACCTGCCCTTCATGATCTGGGCCGTGACGGCGAGCGCGGCGGGGCTTGATCCCGACCTGGAACTCGCCGCTGCCAACTGCGGCGCGCCACCGCTGCAGGTGTTCTTCTCCGTGACGCTGCCGGCGGTGATGCCGGGCGTGATCACCGGCTCGCTGCTGATGTTCATCCTGGCGCTCAACGAGTTCCTGGTCAGCCTGCTGCTGGTGGATGCGCGCATCGTCACGCTGCCGGTGCAGATCTACAATTCCATCCGCTCCATCATCACCCCCGACCTCGCGGCGATCTCGGTCGTCTTCATCGCCTGTTCGGCGCTGGCGATCGTTCTGCTCGACAGGCTGGTGGGGCTCGAAATCTTCCTCAAGTCGAAATGACCGGCTGCGGCCGGCAAGGAACTGCCATGTCCGACGTCTCCTTCCACGACCTATCCCGCATGACGGAAGAGCAGCGCGAGGCGCTGATGAAGCGTTCGGAGACGGACCTTTCGAGCTTCATCGAGAAGGTGAAGCCGATCGTGGAGGCGGTGCGCACCGAGGGCGATGCGGCGCTGCTGCGCTTCGCCCGCGAACTCGACAAGGCAGACGTGAAGCCCGGCGCGCTCAAGGTGACGCCGGAAGAGTTCGACCGGGCCTTCGATCTGGTGGACCCTGAGGTCATCGCGGCGATCCGGTTCGGCATCGACAACATCCGCCGCTTCCACGAGGAACAGAAGCCGGAGGCCATGTGGCTGAAGGAGATGCGGCCGGGCGCCTATGCCGGAGACCGCTTCACGCCGATCCGTTCGGTGGCGCTCTACGTGCCGCGCGGCAAGGGCGCCTTCCCGTCCGTGACCATGATGACGTCGGTGCCTGCGGTGGTGGCGGGCGTTCCTGAGCTCAGCATCGTCACGCCGCCTGCGCCGGACGGGTCGGTCGACGCGGCGACGCTGGTCGCTGCCCGCATCGCCGGTGTCGAGACGGTTTACAAGGTGGGCGGCGCGCAGGCCGTGGCGGCGGTCGCCTACGGAACCGAGACCGTGCAGAAGGCGCTGAAGATCGTCGGCCCCGGCAGCCCATGGGTGGTCGCTGCCAAGCGCTTGCTGGCCGGAACCATCGACCCCGGCCTGCCCGCCGGCCCCTCGGAGGCGATCATCTTCGCCGACGACACGGTAGATGGCGGACTGGCGGCGCTCGACCTGCTGATCGAGGCCGAGCACGGGCCTGATTCGTCGGCCTATCTTGTCACTCACAGCCGCCGGGTCGCGGAAGAGGCGCTTGCCGCCCTCCCCGACCACTGGGCGCGCATGACCGAGCAGCGCGTCGCCTTTTCGAAGGCCGTGCTCACCGGTCCCTATGGCGGCATCGTGCTGACGGGCTCGGTCGAGGAGAGCTACCGCTTCGTCAACGACTATGCGCCCGAGCATCTGGAGATCCTGTCCACCGATCCCTTCGCGCATCTCGGGCACATCACCGAGGCGGCCGAGATCCTGATGGGGCCGCACACGCCGGTGTCGATCGGCAATTTCGGCCTCGGACCGAACGCCGTGCTGCCAACGAGTCGCTGGGCGCGCACCTGTGGCCCGCTGTCGGTAACCGATTTCGTCAAGCGCTCGTCCATCGGCTACGTGACCGCGTCGGCCTATCCTGAGTTCGCCAAGGCGGCCTGGACGCTTGCCCGCTACGAGGGCTTTTCTTCGCACGAGCACGCGGTCTCGGCGGTACGCGACGCCTATCTGCCGAAGGCGCGCTGACCGATGAAGGCGGTCCGGCTCCATGCGGCGGGCGACCTCCGGGTGGAGAATATTGCCGCGCCGCTCGAGTTGCCGGAGGGCTGGGTGCGGCTCCGCGTCAGGGCGGCGGGGATCTGCGGCTCGGACCTGCACAATTTCCGCACGGGACAATGGATCTCGCGCAGCCCTTCCGTTGCCGGGCATGAGTTTGCCGGCGAGGTCGTCGCGCTCGGTCCGGGCGTCACCGGACTGTCGCCGGGCGATACGGTCGTCGCGGATTCCCGCTTCTGGTGCGGGGAATGCCGGAACTGCCGCGCCGGCAAGCCGAATGTCTGCGAGAAGCTTGGCTTCGTCGGCGAGGTCTGCGATGGCGGCTTCGCCGAAGAGACCAGCCTCCCTGCCCGTCTGCTGCTGAAGCACGATGCCGAACTCGACCCCGCGATCGCCGCAATGGCCGAGCCGCTGGCGGTTGCCCTGCATGCGATTCGTCGGCTAAGAGTCCCCTCCGGCGAGCCTGTGCTCGTTGTCGGTTGCGGGCCCATCGGGGGCTTGGCCACGCTGCTCCTGTCGCGGCTGCACGACGGTCCCCTGCTCGTTTCCGATCGCAACGTCGCTCGCACGGCACGCGTTGCCGGGGTCACGGGTGCTGTGGCCGTCGAGCTCGATGCTGCCGGGATTGCCGCGTCACTCGGGTCCCGTCCCCTGCGCTACGGGCTGGACGCCACCGGCAATGTCGGTGCGATCATGGCGCTGCTCGACATTCTCACGGGTGGGGGAACGATGGGGCTGGTCGGAATCTCGCATGGCCGCCTCGATCTCGATCCCAATCTTTTGGTCGAGCGGGAAGTGTCGCTGGTCGGCTGCCATGCCTTTGCGGACGAATTGCCGGAGGCGGTCGCCCTGCTGCCTGATCTTGCGCCGGCTCTCGAATGTTTTGTGGAGCGCCGCATCGATCTCGATGACGTTCCGGCTGCCTATGCCCGCCTGCTTGAGGGGAAAAGCGACGGCCTGAAGACCATCATCCGGACGGGTGGGAGATGAGCGGGCGCGGATCGCGCCTCGCGTCGCCAGGCGGTGCGCTGCCCGAGAGCGAAGGTCCGCTCTATGAGAAGGTGAAGGACTTCGTGCTCGCAAACATCGGCAGCGGCCGCTGGGCGCGGGACCGACGCCTGCCGTCCGAGAACGAGCTGGTGACTGTGCTCGGCGTGTCAAGAATGACGGTGAACCGCGCCCTGCGCGAGCTGACCTCGGCCGGGCATCTGCTGCGCATCCAGGGTGTCGGCACCTTCGTTGCGCCGCCGAAGCCGCAGTCGACCCTGATCGAGGTGGCGGACATCGCGGCCGAGATCGCGGCGCGAGGCGGGCGGCATAGGGCGGAAGTGGTCGTCCTCGAACGGATCGAGGTGCCGGAGCCGGACCTGCTCGCGGCTTTCGAGTTTGCCGAGCCGCGACCTGTCGCCCATTCGATCCTGCTGCATTTTGAGGACGACGCGCCTGTGCAGATCGAGGAGCGCTTCGTCAATCCGAATCTCGCCCCGGGCTATCTCGACCAAGACTTCACGACGGTGACGACCTACGACTACCTGCAGCGGGCGACGCCGCTCACGGAAGTAGAGCATGTGATCTCGGCAGTACCGGCGGATGATTTCGCCGCCCGGCACCTGGATCTGCGGTCGGGGGACCCGTGCCTCCTCCTGCACCGGCGAACCTGGTCCGGCGCGGTGGTCGCCACCGTCAACCGGTTGATCTATGCCGGAAGCTATCCACTCGGCAGCCGCTACGTGCCGGCCAGGGCCGGTTGAGCGGCGGTCATTCGGTCGAGGCTTCTATTCTTTCCATGTCGTCGTCGGAGAGGCCGAAATGATGGCCGATCTCGTGGATGAGTACGTGGTTGATGATCGCGCCGAGGGATTCCTCGTTCTCGGCCCAGTAATCCAGGATCGCCCGCCGATAGAGGGTAATACGGTTCGGCCCCTCCCCCGTTGCCGGGTTCCAGCGCTCGGCGATGCCGCGGCCCTCGAACAGGCCCAGGAGGTCGAAGGGAGTTTCCAAGGACAGGTCGTCCATGATCTCGTCGGTGGGAAATTCCGCCACCTGGATCACGATTTCGCCGGTGAGGTCTCGGAATTCCTGCGGGAGATGCGCATAGGCCTCGAGCGCCATCAGTTCGAACTCCTCGATCGAGGGCGAAAGCTGGTCGCGCCAGTCGCGTGTCTTATAGATTCGGGCCATACGCCTTCCTTGCTGGGCCTGCGATCGCGCGGCCGTTCGGTGTTCCGGGCATATAGCGCCTTGCGGCGTGGGTTTCGAGGCTTTCTCGGCTGACGGGCGGTCAGAGGAAAAAATTCTTGGTGGAGCCTGCTTGACTCTTCGGATGGCCTCTGGAATCCATAAGAACATAACGTGAACATTTATCGGAAGCGATCCACCATGGCACAGTCTGCCAGGGTGCGGGATGTCGTTTGCACCTTGCGCCACCAGATTGCGAAAATCGAAGGACGGCTGGCCGAGACGCTGCAGAAGCGACCTGGCGGCCTGCCTTCCGGGCCTGCCGCCGCAGCCCATCTGGTGCGGACGGGGATCGAGTCGTTCGACCGGGCCCTCGGCGGGGGCTTTCCGCCTGCCGGTCTTATGGAGCTTTACGGGACCGCCTCCCGCGACGCAGGAGCAGTCTCGGGTTTCGCGCTTGCTCTGGTCCGCCTTCTCTCGAACCGCGTCGATGCGCCGCTGCTGTGGATCGGCAATTCGGAAATCTTCCGCGAGGCCGGCCGGCCCTATGCGCCGGGGCTGGCCGCGGTTTTCGGGCTGCGCCCGGACGGCCTCCTCGTGGCGGAGGCCGAACGTCTTGCCGATGTCCTGTGGATCGCCGAGGAGGCTGCCCGTGTCGACGCCCTGCGGGCGATCCTGCTGGAGATCCGCGGCAGCCCGCACGCCCTCGACCTGACGGTGACCCGGCGGCTGCACCGCCGCGCGCTGCTCTCCGGATTCCCGCTTCTTCTCCTGCGCGAAGCCGGTGAAGCCCAGCCGACGGCTGCGCCGCTCAGGCTGATGGTGGCGCCAGCGCCGGCTGCGCCGCGCCTCACCTTGGCCGGGCCGTTGCCAGGCTCCATCGGTCCGCCCGCCTTCCGTGTGACCGTCAGCAAGAGCCGCACTGCAATTCCCGCATCCTTCACGCTGGAGTGGGTCGATGATGTCTTTCGCGAAAGGCACGAGCACGTCGCAACGGATCCTGTCCCTCTGGTTTCCGCATCTTCCGGCCGACCGGCTGCTGCGGCAGCGATTGGGAAGGGGATGGCGGTCGAGAGGCTTGGAGCCCGACCGGCCGCTGGTTTTCAGCCAGCGGGAGAGCAGTACCCAACGCATCGCCGCGCTGGACGCAAGGGCTGAGGGGCTGAAGCTCAGGATCGGGATGGGCATCGCCGAGGCGCGGGCGCTGCATCCGCAGATCGAGGTGGTGGAGTCGGATCCGCAGGCCGACCGCAGGCTGCTGGAAAGCCTCGCCGACTGGTGCGACCGCTATACGCCCCTCGTGGCGCTGGACGGCGAGGACGGACTTTTCCTCGACATCAGCGGCTGCGCCCATCTGTTCGGCGGCGAGCGTGGGCTGCTCGACGATCTTCTCACGCGCTTCTTCCATCAGGGCTTCGATGTTCGCGCAGGCCTTGCCTCGACACCCGGCGCGGCCTGGGCGGCGGCGCGTTTCGGCAAGTCGGACGTGGTGGCCCCGGGCGAGGAGGAAACGTTGCTCGCGCCGCTGCCGCTCGCGGCGCTGCGGCTCGACAAGGACGTTCAGGCCGGGCTCGAAAGTGTCGGGCTGCGGACAACCGGCGCGATCATGGCCGCGCCGCGGGCGCCCCTGGTGCGCCGTTTCGGCAAGGCGGTGACGCTCAGGCTCGATCAGGCGATGGGCAGGATCGAGGAACCGATCTCGCCGCGCCTGCCGGTCCCACCCCTCATGGTCGAGCGCCGGCTGGCCGAGCCGATCGGGCTGATGGAAGACATCGAGGCGCTCGTGGAGATGCTGGCAAGGCAGCTCAAGGCCGAACTCGAGCGGCGCGTCGAGGGTGCGGAAAGACTGCAGCTGAAGCTGTTCCGCGTGGACGGCGACGTCCGTCAGGTGAGCGTGCGCGCGTCCCGTCCGCTGCGCGAGCCGCGTCTCGTCCAGAAGCTGTTCCACGAGCGGCTAGCGGCGCAGCAGAACAGCCTCGATGCCGGTTGCGGATTCGAGCTGGTGCGGTTGTGCGCCCTCGAGACGGCGCAGCTCGAGGCCAGCCAGACCGACCTCGATCAGGGGGATCGCAATGCCGAAGGAGACGTCGCGCTGTTTGCCGACCGGGTCCGGGCCCGGCTTGGAAACCATGCGATCCGGCAGGTCCGTCTCGTCGAAAGCCACATTCCGGAACGCGCGGCCGTTCTGGTTCCCTTTTCCGCCGATTGCGATCTCGCGCCATCGGAAAAGGCCTCGTCCGCGATGTCGGAGAAGGATCGTCCGAGTCGCCTCTTCGACCTTCCCGAATGTGTCGAAGTCAGCTTTGCCGAAGTGCCCGACGGGCCGCCGCTGCATTTCCGCTGGCGTCGGGCCGCCTATCGCGCATTGCGGGCCGAAGGTCCGGAGCGGATTTCCCCGGAATGGTGGCGCGGCGGCGAGGCAGGGGCCACCCGTGACTATTTCCGCGTCGAGGACGAGGCCGGCCGCCGCTACTGGCTGTATCGGGAAGGCCTCTACGGCGAAGCCGACACGTCTCCGCGCTGGTATCTTCAGGGCCTGTCGGCATGACTTCCAACTATGCCGAGTTCGCGGTGCAGTCGAACTTCTCCTTCCTCCGCGGCGCGTCCAGGCCCGAGGAGCTGGTCGTCGCCGCCAAAAAGATGGGCTACGCGGCCATCGGTCTTGCCGACCGCAACACGGTGGCTGGGGTCGTGCGGGCGTGGCAGCAGGCGAGGATCAGCAGTCTTGCCTATCATCCGGGCTGTCGCCTCAGCTTCGCGGACGGGACACCGGATATCCTGGCCTATCCGCGCGATCGGCAGGGCTGGGGGCATCTGTGCCGGCTGCTGACCCAGGCAAACCTGCGGGAAGAGAGCGAGAAGGGCGATCCCCTGCTTTATGCCGGCGATATCATGGAATGGGGGAAAGACATGTCGCTTGCCGTGCTTGCAAGGCATGGCGGCGCCATGGATGAGGACCTGACCTTCCTGGGACGTCTCGCCGACCGTTTCCCGTGCTCTGTCTGGCTCGCTGTCGCTCCTGCCTACGATGGAAACGATCGTTTCCGGCTGGTCCAGGCAGAAGCGATGGCCGCTGCGGCGCGCGTGCCGATGCTGGCCGTCAACGACGTCCTCTATCATGAGGCCGGGCGTCGCTCGCTGCAGGATGTGCTGACGGCCATCCGCCTGAAAACGACCGTCGCAAGGGCCGGTTCTGCCCTCGAAGCCAATGCTGAGCGACATCTGAAGCTGCCGCGAGAAATGGCGCGGCTGTTCCGAAACCATCCCCAGGCATTGGCGGAGACCCTGCGTTTTGCCGAGACGCTGACCTTCTCGCTGGATGCGCTGCAATACAACTATCCCGACGAGCCGACACGCGACGGGGCGACGCCGCAGCAGGAACTCGAACGGCTGACCTGGGAAGGCGCGGCCGTGCGCTTTCCCGAAGGCGTGCCGGAAAAGGTGCGCGCCATTCTCCTCAAGGAACTCGCGCTGGTCCGGAAGCTGAAATACGCCGGATATTTCCTGACGGTTCACGACATCATGAGGTTCGCCCGTTCCGAGGGGATCCTCTGCCAGGGGCGTGGCTCGGCGGCGAATTCGCTGATCTGTTACTGCCTGCGCATCACCGACATCGGCCCCGACAGGATGGACACGCTGTTCGAGCGTTTCATCTCGGAGGAGCGCGGAGAGCCGCCCGACATCGATGTCGATTTCGAGCACGACCGCCGCGACGAGGTGATCAGATACATCTACGAGAAGTACAGCGAGAAGCACACGTCGCTGGCGGCGGCGGTGATCTGCTACCGGTCCCGCTCGGCCATGCGCGAGGTCGCCAAGGCGCTTGGCCTTTCGGACGACACGATCACGGCGCTGTCTTCCTCCACCTGGCGCTGGACGGAGTCCGGACTGGGCGACACCGAGGCACAGGCGGCCGGCCTCGACATGGGCGATCCTACGACCACGCATCTTTTCGAGCACGCCAACCAGCTCATGGGTTTTCCCCGTCATCTGTCCCAGCATGTCGGGGGCTTCGTGATCACCCGCGACCGACTGGACGAGATCGTTCCCATCATGAAGACGGCCATGCCCGACCGGGTGATGATCGAATGGGACAAGGACGACCTCGACTCCGTCGGGCTGTTCAAGGTGGATATCCTCGCGCTCGGGATGCTTTCCTGCCTGAGGCGCTGTTTCGAGCTGGTGAACGCCCACTATCCGGAAGAGCCGGTGCATGACCTCGACTCAATCGAGGAGGGGCTGAAGCCGGTCTATGACATGATCTGCCGCGCCGACACGCTCGGCGTGTTCCAGATCGAGAGCCGGGCGCAGATGTCGATGCTGCCGCGCCTGAAGCCAAGATCGTTCTACGACCTCGTCATCGAAGTGGCGATCGTGCGCCCCGGTCCGATTCAGGGCGACATGGTGCATCCCTATCTGAGGCGACGGGAGGGGCGCGAGAAGGCCGAATATGTGAAGCCCGAGCTGGAGGCGATCCTCGGCAAGACGCTTGGCGTGCCGCTCTTCCAGGAACAGGCGATGCGGATCGCCATCGAGGCCGGGGGCTTTTCGCCGGCCAAGGCGGACAAGCTGCGACGGGCCATGGCGACTTTCCGGCGCGTCGGCACGATCGGGACACTGCGCCAGGAACTGATCGATGGCATGGTCGGCAAAGGCTATCCACGCGAATTCGCTGAACGCTGCTTCAGGCAGATCGAGGGTTTCGGCGAGTATGGCTTCCCGGAAAGCCACGCGGCCTCCTTCGCCCTGCTCGTTTATGCCTCCTGCTGGTTCAAGTGTTTCTACCCCGACGTGTTCTGCGCGGCCATTCTCAATTCGCAGCCCATGGGTTTCTACGCCCCGGCGCAACTGGTCCGCGATGCCCGGGAGCATGGCGTCGAGGTGCGGCCGGTGGACGTGAATTTTTCCGCCTGGGATTGCCTGCTGGAACCGGGCGGATTCGACCCCGGCCGCATCGCGGCGCGTCATGCCGAGATGCGAACGGTGATCCGCGCGCGCCATGCCGTCCGCCTCGGCTTTCGCCAGGTCAAGGGCGTGGCAGAGGCGGACATGGAACGCCTCGTCAAGAAACGGGGCGAGGGTTACCGGTCGGTGCGCGATCTCTGGCTGCGTTCGGGGCTTTCCGCCGCCGCCATCCAACGGCTCGCAGCCGCCGATGCATTCCGCTCCATCGGTCTCGATCGTCGCCAGGCTCTGTGGGAGGTGAAGGCCCTCGATGCGGGAAGCGCGTCCGAACGCCTGCCGCTGTTCGAGGCGCCCGCTCTCGTCTTGCGCGACAACGAACCGAAAGTCGACCTGCCGCGGATGCCCGACGGGGAACATGTCATCCATGACTACCGGATGCTGTCGCTGTCCCTGAAGGCGCACCCGGTTTCGTTCCTGCGCGAGCGGCTGGACGAGGAACGCGTTCTGTCCAACGCATCACTGGCGGCGGTGGCGTCCGGCGTGGGCGTTTCCGTCGCCGGCCTCGTCCTGGTGCGCCAGCAGCCGGGGTCCGCAAAGGGCGTCATCTTCATGACCGTCGAGGATGAAACCGGTGTGGCCAACATCATCGTCTGGCGGAAGGTGTTCAATGTGTTCCGCTCCGTCGTGCTCGGAGCCCGCTTCGTGCGGGTGACCGGAAGGCTGCAATCGGTGTCCGGCGTCATCCACGTGGTGGCCGACCGGATCGAGGACCTCACGCCCTGGCTCGGCGCCCTCTCGGAGGCGGCTTCGCACATAGGCGGGCTCGCCAATGCCGACGAGGTCAGGAGGCCGGTGCTGGATGGCCGCGACAAGCCCGTTCAGCGGGCACGGCTCGCCAGGATCCTGAAGCAAGACCCCGCCCTGCGGAACGATCTGGAAACGCTGGCGAAGCAGACCGGTGCGGTCATGCCGAAGGGCCGAAATTTCCAATGAAACGCCGCGTGTCCTCATTAAATGCGCCGGGCCCCGGACCCGGGGGCGCCACGTATCGTGCAGTTGCGCCGACCAAGCCTTTCGCAATGCGCACGAGGCAGCTAAACCGGCGACGCGGCAGCTTTCGGCCGCAGCGAAAGGTTTCGACAACCCATGCTGGTCCTGCGGTCGCTGCTGTTCAACATTCTGTTTTATCTCAATCTCATCCTTCAGATGATCGTGTGGTCGCCGATCTTTTTCCTGATGCCACGCAAGAAGGCCTGGTTCATTCCGAAATTCTGGGTGCGGACCTCCCTCTGGCTGCAGGAAAAGATCGTCGGGATCCGCTTCGACATCGGCGGCGTCGAAAACCTGCCGGATGGACCGTTCATCCTCGCGCCCAAGCACCAGTCCCTATGGGACGCGATCGCTTTCCTGCCTTACGTGAAGGATCCACTGTACATCCTGAAACGGGAACTCACCTGGATCCCGGTCTTCGGGTTCTACATCATGAAGATGCGCCTCATCCCGGTGAATCGCGGCAGCCGGTCCAAGGCGCTGCGCAAGGTGATCGTCGACACGCGCCGGGAAATCGCGGAGAACCGCCAGCTCATCATATACCCGGAGGGCACGAGGCGCCCGCCCGGCGCGGAGCCGGCCTACAAGTTCGGCATCGCCGAGCTCTACGCCAAGCTCAACCTGCCCGTGGTGCCGGTCGCCCACAATGCCGGCCTGTTCTGGCCGCGGCGGAAATTCCTACGCTATCCGGGAACGCTGAAGGCCCGGTTCCTTCCCCCGATTGCCCCGGGGCTCGACCGCGATGCGTTCATGAAACGGCTCGTCTCGGACATCGAGAGCGCCTGCGATGCGCTTCTGGTCGATGTGGCGGCGCAATCCGATCATCCTCCCCTTCCGGAAACCGCGCGCCAGCGCCTTCGCGAACTCGGCGCGCCGGTCGCGTAACCGTATGGCGAACACCGCCGGTCGGTTCAGGTGCCGTATTCCGGGGGTTGACCCCGGCCCATCGGCTGGGGCAAATCCGCCATTCTCCGGAGCCGCTCGACCGGTCTCCGGTGGTGCGGTCGCGGACGGGCGGTGTGGCCACCGCCGTTGCGTCGTACGGACAATCCCATGGATCGGGGCTCATCCTGTCGGATCGAAAACCTGAAAGCATGGTCAGAACCCGCCGGGCATGGCGAATCTGGAGCGGACGTTCCCCTCGATGAGTTGCTTCTACAGATCGAATGCCCAAAGGGGGGCTGCTCGAACTGCGGCTTCACCCTCCATCGGGTGACAAGTTTCACAGGCATGAGAACGCCACTTCTGGAACGAGGAACATATGGACGAGACATCACCCGCGGATACCGTCGCTGGCGCCGAACTCAGGCAAATCATCGAGCGCATCGAGCGGCTCGAGGAAGAGCGGAAGGCGCTGGCTGACGACGTGAAGGACGTGATGGCCGAGGCAAAGGGCCGCGGCTTCGACACCAAGGCCATCCGGGCGATCATCCGTCTGCGCAAGAAGGACCAGGCAGAGCGCCAGGAAGAGGAAGCGATCCTGGAACTCTACAAGGCCGCCCTGGGAATGGTCTGAGCGATCCGGCGCCGTCGGTCGCGCGCGCGGCCGGCGGCCAAGCACCGTCCGGGCTCACGGCCTTCGAGCTTGACTGCACTGCGCAGCTTTCCAGCCCAACTGGGCGCCGGGCTATCCCCCACCCAATGCTGGGACCAGACTCCAGTCTCTTGCTCCAGAGCGGTAGCGCATATGGGGTCGAAGGCTGGACAAGCCGCCGCCATGGTCGCACGCGAACGCTTCGGGTTTAGCTAAAGACTGCACCCGCGACGTGACCTTCCAGATACCTGGTCACGCCCCGGGTTGCCCGATCACCGTGTCGGATCGGCCGGCACGGCTATTCCCGCGCGGCTTCGCGGAGTTTCTGGGCGTAGACGTTGATGACCAGGGCGGCGAGCAGGATGAGGCCGCGGATCAGGATCTTCAGGAAGCTGTCGATCTGAACGTGGTCGAGGCCGTTGTTGAGCACGCCGAGCACCAAGAGCCCGATGATCGTATTGCCGATGCCGCCACGCCCGCCGAAGAGGCTGGTGCCGCCGACCACGACCGCCGCAATCGCGTCGAGCAGGAAGGTGTCGAACTGGTTCTGCTGGGCGGAGCCGAAATAGGCCACACCCAGCATACCGGCGATGCCCGAGCACATGGCGCAGATGATCATCACCGAGGCGATGATCAGCTTGACGTTGACGCCGGAATACTCGGCCGCCTCGCGGTTGCCACCCACCATGTACACGTAGCGTCCGAAGCGGGTGTAGGTCAGCACGAGGTGGGCGACCAGCATGAACAGGATGCAGATCACGATCGTCCACTTGACCCCGAGGATCGTGCCGGAGCCCAGCGTGGTGATCAGTTCGGGATAGTTGTACGCAATCTGGCCGCGCACCAGCATGGCCGAGATGCCGTTGGCGATCTGCATCATGGCGAGCGTCATGATGAAGGAGGGGATGCCGATCGCAGTGACGCCGAATGCCGTCACCAGGCCGATCGAGAAGCAGGCGGTGAGCGTGAGGATGATGGCGATCCAGCCCTGCACCGGCATGTTGGCAATGTTCACGTAGTCCGGCTGGACGGTGAAATAGGCGACAAGGATGCCGATCGCGTTCGCCACCGCGGCCACCGACAGGTCGATCTCGGCGGTCAGGATCACGAAGGTCAGGCCCACGGCGATGATGCCGGTGATCGAGGCCTGGCTGAGGATGTTCATGAAGTTGTCGAAGGTGCGGAAGCTCTCGGCCTGGGTCGAGAAGAAGACGACCAGCACGATCAGGGTGAAGACCGGCGCGATGTTGCGCATCTGCTCGGCCATGAACCGGCCGATGGAGAAAGGCCGTGCGGTTTCGGTGGTGACGGTCATCGTTCGGTCCAGTTCCTCAGCCGGGTTCCTGCGACGGCTTTCCGGCCTGCGCCGTTCGCGTCCGGGAAACGCGGGCTTTCAGTGTCGCTGAAATGTCCTCGTCCTTGCGGCGAGGGGAAAGGGGTGTCGGGGGCAGGTGAAAAAACATGCATCGGTCATGCCGCTGCCAGCAGATCGGCCTTGTCGATATGGCCGCGGGTGAACTCTCTCGCGACCTCGCCGCGCTTGAGCACGGTCACGCGGTCGGCAAGCGTCAGGATCGTCTCCGGCTCCGTGGACAGCACCAGGATCGCGACGCCCCGGTCGCGCAACGACTTGACGATGCGGATGACGTCTTCCTTGGCGCCGACATCCATGCCGCGCGTCGGCTCCGACAGGATCAGCACTTTCGGCAGCTCCGTCAGCCACTTGGCCAGCGCCACCTTCTGCTGGTTGCCGCCTGACAGCCCGCCCAGCGCGATGTTGGGCAGGGGCGGACGGATTTGCAGGTCCTTGATGTGCCGCTCGGTGATGGCGCGTTCGCGCGCAGGCCGCAGAAAAACGCGGTCGATCTTGTCGAGGATGGCGATGGAGACGTTCTTGTAGACGGGCTCGGTGCGGAACAGCATCATGCGCCGGTTCTCCGGCACATAGGCGATGCCGGCCTTGCGGGCGCTGGCCGTCGAGCGGAACGACACGGCCTTGCCTTCGAGGCGGATCTCGCCGGCCTTGAGATGACCCTTGCCGAACAGGGCGCGGGCCAATTCGACCTGTCCGCAGCCCATGAACCCGTACACGCCAGTGATCTCGCCCTTGCGCAGCGTGATCGAGATGTCCCGGATCATCTGCCCGTCGCTGAGCCCGGAGGCGGAAAGCACGACCTGGCGGCCGTCGTCACCACTGAGTTCGGTGCTTTCGCCCATGTGCATCTCGGCGGTGCCGCGGCCGATCATGTGCGCGATCACGCTGTCCTTGGTGAGATTGGCTGTAGCCTCCGTGATGACCTTGCGGCCGTTGCGGAACACGGTGACGCGGTCGGAAATGTCGAGCACGTCGTCCAGGAAGTGGGAGATGAAGACGATGGTGCGGCCCTGCGCGCGCAGCCGCCGCAGCGCCTCGAACAGGCGGGCCACCTCGGGCGGCGACAAGGCCGAGGTCGGCTCGTCCAGGATGATGATCCGGGCGCCGGAGAACAGCACCCGCGACAGTTCTATGAGTTGCTGGATGCCGACCGGCAGGCTGCCCATGCGCGCGGCGGGATCGATGTCGAGGCCGAGCGTGGCGAGCTGCGTCTTCGCCTCGCGGCGCATGCGCCCCCAATCGACCACGCCGCCGGCCACCAACGGCTGGACGCCGAGGAAGACGTTTTCCGCGACGCTGAGGTCGGGGACGATCGACAGCTCCTGGTGGACCATGCCGATGCCGGCCGCGAGCGCGTCGCCGGGCGAACGCAGGTGGACGGGCTGTCCCTCCACGCGCATCTCGCCTTCGAAACCGTGATAGACGCCGGCGATGATCTTCATCATCGTCGACTTGCCGGCGCCGTTCTCGCCGACCAGACCGTGGATCTCGCCTTCGACGAGATCGAAGTCGACTTCCCGCAGCGCGTGGACGCCGCCGAACGTCTTGGAAACGTTGATCATTTCGAGGACAGGGCGGAAGGTTGCGCCATGTCCGGCCGGGGGCGTGACGCCCCCGGCCTGCTTTTCCATGCTGTCAGCCAAGGCGGCTACCGATCAGATCAGGAAGTTCTTCTGCAGCCACAGGTGGCCGGGAGCAGTCTCCTGCGTGATCACCGGGCCGTCCGCCCAGATGTAGTTCGGGATGCCGCCGGGTCCGGTCTTCTCACCACCCTGCACCGCCGCCACGCCGGCGGCCACGGCCCAGCCGTGGATGCGGCAGGACGGGTTGCGGACGGTGGCGACCATGGTGCCGTCGAGCACGGCGTTCACCGCGGGCGGCATGGCGTCGACGCCACCGATGACGATGCCGGTGCGGCCCTTGGCCTTCATGACGTTGTGGGCAGCCAGAGCCATGTCGTCATTGTGGAAGAAGGCGCCGGCGATGTCCGGATACTTGGTGAGCAGCGACTCCCAGATGCGCGCGACCTTGGTCACGTCCCAGTCGGCC
>Ga0182742_1000626_pt1 | contig 52891 bp, 46 predicted proteins | sample eDN5th37CBELigMG_FD_128880 | JGI IMG/M metagenome (GOLD analysis project Ga0182742, IMG submission 128880) | Enriched Miracle-Growth compost microbial communities from Emeryville, California, USA - eDNA 5th pass 37_C BE-Lig MG (version 2)... ...
ATGGTCACCCGCTGGGGTTTCTCCGACAAGCTCGGCCACGTCGCCTATGGCGAGAACCAGGAAGAGGTGTTCCTGGGCCATTCGGTGGCGCGCACGCAGAACGTTTCCGAGGAGACGGCCCAGATCATCGACGCCGAGGTGCGCCGGCTGATCGACGAGGCCTACAAGTCCGCGATGGACATCCTGAAGCGGAAGAAGAAGGAGTGGATCGCGATCGCCGAAGGGCTGCTCGAGTACGAGACCCTGACCGGCGACGAGATCAAGCAGCTCATCGCGGGCGAGAAGCCTGCGCGCGACCTGGGCGACGACACGCCGCCGAGCCGTGGCTCGGCCGTGCCGAAGGCCGGCGGTACAGCCGGCAGCGGCCGCAAGAAGAAGAGCGGCGGCGAGGAGCCTGAAGGTGGTCTGGAGCCGCAGCCGCAAGGCTAGCGCTCCCGAACGGAAATAGCGAAGGCGCCGCGGGAGACTGCGGCGCCTTTTTGCACACCGGGTACCGGTCGCCTATTCTGATTAGGCGCAGGGAATACCAATTTCTAAGATTTCGTGACATAGAATCGCGAAATGTGATGCCGTCGCGACATGCGGATGTGCCAAAGCATGGCGCCAACCTTGGACGGTTCTCACCTGGGGATCAGGGCATGACGAGACAGTATTTCGGCACCGACGGCATCCGCGGGAGGGCCAACAAGTTCCCGATGACGGCGGAAGTGGCGATGAAGGTGGGCATGGCTGTCGGCCTCACCTTCCAGCGCGGCAAGCACCGGCATCGCGTCGTCGTGGGCAAGGATACCCGGCTTTCCGGCTACATGATCGAGAACGCCATGGTAGCGGGCTTCTGTGCGGCCGGCATGGACGTGTTTCTTCTCGGCCCGATCCCGACGCCCGCGGTCGCGATGCTGGCGACGTCCTTGCGCGCCGATATCGGCGTGATGATCTCGGCATCCCACAACCCCTACCACGACAACGGCATCAAGCTGTTCGGCCCGGACGGCTACAAGCTCTCCGACGAGATCGAGAAGCACATCGAGGCGATCCTCGACGAGGAGATCGACGTCAAGCTTGCCGACACCGACCAGCTCGGTCGCGCCAAGCGCATCGACGGCGTGCATGATCGCTACATCGAATTTGCCAAGCGAACCCTGCCGCGTTCGATGTCGCTGTCCGGCCTCAGGGTCGTCATCGACTGCGCCAACGGCGCTGCCTACAAGGTCGCGCCGGCCGCCCTGTGGGAACTGGGCGCCGAAGTGGTCACCATCAACAACGAGCCGAACGGCTTCAACATCAACCTCGATTGCGGCTCGACCCATCCTGAAGGGCTCGCGAAGAAGGTTCACGAGGTTCGTGCGGACATCGGTATCGCCCTGGACGGCGACGCCGACCGGATGATCATCGTCGACGAGGGCGGCAATGTCGTCGACGGCGACCAGATCATCGCGCTGATCGCCGATGCCTGGCAGCAGAGCGGCACCTTGGTTGGTGGCGGCGTAGTGGCGACCATCATGTCGAATCTCGGCCTGGAGCGGTACCTCGGCGGGCTGGGCCTCCAGCTCCACCGCACGCAGGTGGGCGACCGTTACGTCGTGGAGCACATGCGCACCAACGGCTTCAATGTCGGCGGCGAGCAGTCGGGGCACATCGTGCTTACCGATTTCGCCACCACCGGCGACGGGCTGGTTTCGGCGCTGCAGGTGCTCGCCTGCGTCAAGCGCGCCGACAAGCCGGTCAGCGAGCTGTGCCGGAAGTTCGAGCCGGTGCCGCAGCTGCTGAAGAACGTGCGCTATTCGGGCGGCAAGCCGCTTGAGAACGCCACCGTCCAGGCGGCGATCGAGGAAGCCCGGGACCGTCTCGGCAAGAGCGGCCGGCTGGTAATCCGCCCGTCCGGCACGGAGCCCCTGATCCGCGTCATGGCCGAAGGCGACGACAGCGCCCTCGTGGAGCAGGTCGTCGACGACCTCGTCAACGTGATCTCCCAGCTGCGCACCGCCGCCTGATCCTCGGCCCGACCGCCACTTCCCTCTCGCCAAGGGCGGCGGGCACAACACTTCCGCGTGGGGGCGCGTTGGCGCCTCGTCCATAGCGTGCAGGCCCCGGGCCGGCCAGCTGGGCCGGTTCGTCAACGTTTTCCGAAAATTAAGGTTAATGCTTCGTAAATACGTTTGATCGAGTTTTCTTGTTTACACCGGCTCTGCATCCGCTAGGTTTTCCACAGGCGGACATACGGGGAACCAGAATGCCGGAAGCAGTTGCCGCGGACGACGTCCGCGCACGGTCAACGCGTGCGCCAGAAATGTCGGATTTCGCGAGGAAGGTTTCGGAACTTCTCGAGCGAACCGAATACAGGCGCTGCGAAAAGGGTGAGGACGTCGAGGCCATCTACCGGCTTCGTTACAAGTCGTACCGCCTCACGGACATGGTGGGGGACCTGCCTGAGCAGTCGATCCACGATTCCCTGGACGAAACGTCCAACTGTTACAAGTTCGGCATCTACATCGACGGCGAGCTGGTCAGCACCCTGCGCCTTCACTACGCCAGCCGGCGTCATCCCATCTCGCCTTCGACGACGGTGTACGGCGACATCCTCATGCCGATGATGGCGGCGGGGGACAGCTTCATCGATCCGAGCCGTTTTGCCGCCGATCCGGAGTGGTCCCGCGTCTATCCGCAGATTCCCTACATCACGCTGCGACTTGCCGGCATGGCTTGCTTCCATTTCGACGCGCCATACTGCCTCTCGGTGATCCGGGAGGAACATGCCGGCTTCTACAAGCGCATCTACAAGTCAGAGCAGATCGGCGAGAAGCGCGCCTATCCCGGGCTGAACTATCCGGTGGTGCTCTATCGAGCCAGCGTGCACCAGATCCGCGAGCAGACCTTCTCGCGCTTTCCGTTCTTCAAGTCGACGCCCCTGGAACGGCGACTGCTGTTCGATCGGCCCAGCCAGGGGGAACTTGCCCCGCTGACGGTGCTGCCGACGGCCAAGTACTACAACGACGCGGCCTGACCGCTCCGGTCAGCGGGAGAGGTGCGCCCCGTCCTTTATGACGAGATCGTCGCGGTGGATCATCGCGGCGCGCCCCTCGTAGCCAAGGCGCTGGGCGATCTCGCTGCTCTTCAGGCCAGCGATGCGGACGGCATCGGCCGCATCGTAGGCGACGAGGCCACGCGCGATCTCCTGCCCTGACGGATCGAGTACCGCGACGGTGTCGCCGCGCGCGAAGTTGCCGCTGACCAGTACGACACCTGCCGGCAGCAGCGACTTGCCCGTCATCAGCGCTTTCACCGCGCCGGCGTCGATGCTGAGGCGGCCTGCGGGTTCGAGCTGACCGGCGATCCAGGTCTTGTAGCCCTTCACCGGCGTCGGGCTCGGCTTGAAATAGGTGAAGCGCGCGCCATGGTCGATTGCCGAGAGCGGATTCAGCCGCGTACCGGAGGTGATGATCATGGCGGTGCCGGCGGCGGTTGCGATCTTTCCGGCGTCGAGCTTGGTGCGCATGCCGCCGCGCGACAGTTCCGACGCGGCCGCGCCCGCCATCGCTTCGATCTCGGCCGTGATGCGCTCGACCTCCGGGATGAACTCGGCCGTCGGGTCCTTGGCCGGCGGGGCCGTGTAGAGGCCATCGATGTCGGAGAGCAGCACCAGAAGGTCGGCGCCCATCATGGTCGCCACGCGCGCGGCGAGCCTGTCATTGTCGCCGTAGCGGATCTCGGAGGTGGCGACGGTGTCGTTCTCGTTGATGACCGGAACCGCGCCCAGCTCAAGCAGCTTGGAGATGGTCGCTCGGGCGTTGAGGTAGCGGCGCCGTTCCTCCGTGTCGCCGAGCGTCAGCAGGATCTGTCCCGATTTCAGGTCATGGCGGCCGAGCGCCTCGGACCAAGCGCTTGCAAGCGCAATCTGGCCGACCGCCGCCGCCGCCTGGCTTTCCTCCAGCTTCAGCACGCGCTTGCCGAGGGAGAGTATCGTGCGGCCAAGCGCGATCGCACCGGACGACACCACCAGCACCTCGGCGCCTCCCTTGGTCAGGGCGGCGATGTCATCGGCGAGCGAGGTCAGCCAGTCGCGCTTCAATCCCTTGGTGCGGTCGACGAGAAGCGCCGAGCCAATCTTGACGGTGATGCGTCGGTGGGAGGCGAGGGAAATCATGTCGGGAGTACCGGATAGGCGATCAGAACGTGCGGCTGCAGTCTAGGCTTCGGGCGAGGCGGCTTCCGAGCGGGCACCGCCGATCTCGGCGGCAAGCGCCCGCAACGCCGTTTCCACGCCTTCTCCCGTCACCGCGGAAAGGACAAGCGGTGTGCGGCCACAGGCGCGCTTGAGGGAAGCAACCTTCTTCTTGCGAGTCTCCGGGTCGAGGATATCGGCCTGGCTGAGCGCGACGATCTCGGCTTTCTCGGCGAGGCCGTGGCCATAGGCGTCCAGCTCCCGCCTGACCGTCTTGTAGGCCTTGGCGGGGCTTTCCTCCTGAGCGGAGACAAGGTGCAGCAGCACGCGCGTGCGTTCGACGTGGCCGAGGAACCGGTCGCCGATGCCGACGCCCTCATGGGCACCCTCGATCAGGCCGGGGATGTCGGCAAGCACGAACTCGCGGCCGTCGATCCGCGCCACCCCGAGACCGGGATGCAGCGTGGTGAAGGGATAGTCGGCGATCTTCGGCTTCGCCGCGGTCACTGCAGCAAGGAAGGTGGACTTGCCGGCATTGGGCAGGCCGACGAGGCCGGCATCGGCAATCAGCTTGAGCCGCAGCCAGATCGTCTTTTCCTCGCCCGGCTGGCCGGGATTGGCGCGGCGCGGAGCCTGGTTGGTGGATGTCTTGAAATGCTGGTTGCCGAAACCCCCATTGCCGCCCCTGGCCAGGAGGAAGCGCTGTCCGACTTCGGTCAGGTCGCAGATCAGCGTCTCGTTGTCTTCTTCGTAGACCTGGGTTCCCGCCGGCACCTTGAGGACCACGTCGGCGCCCTTGGCTCCGGTGCGATTGCGTCCCATCCCGTGGACGCCGGTCTTCGCCTTGAAATGTTGCTGGTAGCGGTAGTCGATGAGCGTATTGAGCCCGTCTACGGCTTCAACCCAGACGTCGCCGCCGCGCCCGCCGTCACCGCCGTCCGGCCCACCGAACTCGATGAACTTCTCGCGGCGGAACGAGACTGACCCCGCGCCGCCGTCGCCGGAGCGGATATAAACCTTGGCCTGATCGAGAAACTTCATCGGTCGCGCACCCGTCGTAAACGGGCCGTCTAGCGCAATCTTTCCGGCATTGCGAGGGCAAGGACGCGGCGGTCTGCCGGTTGAACGACCTTGCGCTGCACTTTTCTCTGCCGCTGATAGCTCGGGCATTGCCCCCACCGGCAACCGGAACGCAAAAACGAAAGCTCTGCGAAGTCGCTTCCGGACAGGTTCCATGCAGTTCCAGTTGAAACGCATGCCTCCCGCCTGGCCTGTGCAGGGCAGTCGAGTATGTCGGGGCTTTCGCACCTGCGAAAAATCCGGTATGAGCGCGCAACTCCGTGCGCCGGTTCGGCGTTTGGCACCTTTCTCCCGAGACAGACCGATCATGAAACTTCGCAACATTGCGATCATCGCGCACGTTGACCATGGCAAGACGACCCTCGTCGACCAGCTCCTGAGACAGTCCGGATCCTTCCGCGAGAACCAGCGCGTCGCCGAACGCGCCATGGACTCCAACGACCTCGAGAAGGAACGCGGCATCACCATCCTCGCGAAGGCGACTTCGGTGGAGTGGAAGGACACCCGCATCAACATCGTCGACACGCCCGGCCACGCCGACTTTGGCGGCGAGGTGGAGCGCATCCTGTCGATGGTGGATTCGGCCATCGTGCTGGTCGATGCGGCGGAAGGCCCGATGCCGCAGACGAAGTTTGTCGTCGGCAAGGCGCTGAAGGTCGGTCTGCGCCCGATCGTCGTCATCAACAAGATCGACCGGCCGGACGCGCGCCACGTGGAGGTGGTGAACGAGGTGTTCGACCTCTTCGCCGCGCTGGACGCGACCGATGAGCAGCTCGACTTCCCGATCCTCTACGGGTCGGGCCGTGACGGCTGGGTTTCGGAAAACCCGGAAGGCCCGAAGGACCAGGGCCTCGCGCCGCTCTTCGATCTCGTGCTGAAGCATGTCCCCGCGCCGACCGTGAACCCCGGCCCGTTCCGCATGATCGGCACCATCCTGGAGGCCAATCCCTTCCTCGGCCGCATCATCACCGGCCGCATCGATTCCGGCTCGCTCAAGCCCAACCAGGCGGTGAAGGTGCTGTCGCGCGACGGGTCGGTGATCGAGCAGGGCCGCATCTCCAAGATCCTCGCCTTCCGCGGTCTCGAGCGCCAGCCGATCGAGGAGGCGCATGCGGGCGACATCGTCGCCATTGCCGGCCTGCAGAAGGGCACGGTCGCCGACACGTTCTGCGATCCGGCCGTTACCGAGCCGCTGGCCGCCCAGCCCATCGACCCGCCGACCGTCACCATGTCGTTCCTGGTCAACGACAGCCCGCTGGCCGGCACCGAAGGCGACAAGGTCACGTCGCGCGTCATCCGCGACCGGCTCTTCAAGGAGGCCGAGGGCAACGTCGCGCTCAAGATCGAGGAATCGGCTGACAAGGATTCGTTCTACGTCTCCGGTCGCGGCGAACTGCAGCTTGCGGTGCTGATCGAGACGATGCGTCGCGAGGGTTTCGAGCTCGCCGTTTCGCGTCCGCGCGTCGTCATGAAGAGGGATGAGAACGGCCAGTTGCTGGAACCCGTCGAGGAGGTCGTCATCGACGTCGACGAGGAGCATTCCGGCGTCGTCGTGCAGAAGATGTCCGAGCGCAAGGCCGACATGGTCGAGCTGCGCCCCTCCGGCGGCAACCGCCAGCGCCTGGTGTTCCATGCGCCGACGCGCGGGCTGATCGGCTACCAGTCGGAGCTTCTCACCGATACGCGCGGCACGGCCGTCATGAACCGGCTCTTCCACGCCTACGAGCCCTACAAGGGCGAGCTTCCGGGCCGCACCAACGGGGTGCTGATCTCGAACGAGCAGGGCGAAAGCGTTGCCTACGCCATGTGGAACCTGGAAGATCGCGGCCCGATGATCATCGATCCGGGTGTGAAGGTCTACCAGGGCATGATCATCGGCATCCACAGCCGCGACAACGACCTGGAAGTGAACGTGCTGAAGGGCAAGAAGCTGACCAACATCCGTGCCGCCGGTAAGGATGAGGCGGTGAAGCTGACGCCTCCGATCCGCATGACGCTGGAACGGGCGCTCGCCTGGATCCAGGACGACGAACTGGTCGAGGTGACGCCGAAGACGATCCGCCTGCGCAAGCTGTATCTCGATCCCAACGAGCGCAAGCGCTTCGAGAAGCAGAGGCTGGCCGGCGCCGCCTGATCTCCTGCGAGGACGTCGCATCGGGCGTTCTCCACCTTGCCACCGCTTGTTCCCGTGCCTGCGTAGCGATGCGCGGGCACGTTTCATATTGGGGATCGCCGAGGCGTCGTTTCGACCGGGGCTCGCAGCGTTACTCGGCGAATGGCGGTCCAGTGAACGGGTTGCTTCGCGACCGGCGACGTCTCCTGATCCGCCCGTGAGCATGGCGCACATGATGACGGTCGAGGCCGCGATCAGTTCGTCTCGCAACCTTTCCAGCACCAAGATCTTTCCCTACGCGGCCGTCTGCGAGAGGCACACCGCGTTCCGCGGTCTGAATGGCCAATGTCTAGTTGCAATTCATTTGCAATTGCAGATATAAGGAGGGGCGTGACGTTTTCGGATGAGGCAAGTCGTTCGCAATTGCGGTCGAGCCGTCCGGAAGCGTCCATGCCGACCGGGGTTGCCCGACGCGAGGAGATGCGAATGCTGCTGCCACCAGGGCGGACGGTCATGGTTGTGTTGGTGGGACTGCTCGCTGCGGCGCTTTCAGGCGTCGCATCGGCGGCGGAGGGGGAAAAGTTCAAGGCGGTGACGACCTTCACGGTCATCGCCGACATTGCGCGCAACGTGGCGGGCGACGCCGCGATCGTGGAGTCGATCACCAAGCCGGGCGCCGAGATTCACAACTACCAGCCGACGCCGGGTGACATCAAACGGGCGCAGGGCGCGCAACTCGTACTCTGGAATGGCCTCAACCTGGAGCTCTGGTTCGAGCGCTTTTTCCGCAACCTCAGGGACGTCCCGAGCGTCGTCGTCTCGGAAGGTGTCGAGCCGATCGGGATCACCGAGGGACCCTATACCGGCAAGCCGAATCCGCACGCCTGGATGTCGCCGACCGCCGCGCTGGTCTATGTCGACAACATCCGCGACGCCTTCATCAAGTACGACCCGGAGAACGCAGAGACCTACAAGGCCAATGCGGAAGCCTACAAGGCCAGGATCACTGACACGATCGAGCCGATCAAGGCCGAGCTCGCGGCGGTGCCGGAAGAGAAGCGCTGGCTGGTGACCAGCGAAGGTGCGTTCTCCTACCTCGCCCGCGATTTCGGCCTGAAGGAACTGTATCTGTGGCCGATCAACGCCGACCAGCAGGGCACGCCGCAGCAGGTCCGCAAAGTGATCGACGCCGTTCGCGAACATGGGATCGGCGTCGTATTCTCCGAGAGCACGATATCGCCAAAGCCGGCAGAACAGGTGGCGCGCGAGACGGGTGCCCGCTACGGCGGCGTGCTGTATGTCGACTCGCTGACCGAGTCCGATGGCCCGGTGCCAACCTATCTCGATCTTCTTCGGGTCACCGCCGACACGATCGCAAAGGGCCTGTCGCAATGACCGTGCCGGTGCGGGAACCGGTCAGCGCCACATCATTCGACGCAGGGTCGAGCGGCATCTACGTGGCCGACGCTACGGTCACCTATCGCAACGGCCTGACCGCGCTCCGGGACGCCAGCTTCAGCATCCCGACAGGAACGATCACTGCGCTGGTAGGCGTCAACGGTTCAGGCAAGTCGACGCTGTTCAAGGCCGTCATGGGCTTCGTGCGCCTCGCCAGGGGCGAGATCCGCGTGCTCGGCATGCCGGTGGCGGAAGCGTTGCGCCGGAACCTCGTCGCCTATGTGCCGCAGGCCGAGGAGGTGGACTGGAACTTCCCCGTGCTGGTCGAGGACGTCGTGATGATGGGGCGCTACGGCCACATGGGCATGATGCGCATTCCGAAGCCGGCGGACCGGGAGGCAGTGGCAGCCGCTCTGGCGCGCGTCAACATGATCGAGTTCCGCAAGCGCCAGATCGGCGAGCTTTCGGGCGGCCAGAAGAAGCGGGTGTTCCTTGCGCGGGCGCTGGCGCAGGACGGGCGGGTGATCCTGCTCGACGAGCCGTTCACCGGCGTCGACGTCAAGACCGAGGACCAGATAATCGCCCTGCTTCGCGAACTGCGTGACGAGGGCCGCGTCATGCTGGTGTCGACCCACAATCTGGGTTCCGTGCCCGAGTTCTGCGATCGCGTCGTGCTGCTCCGGAATACGGTCCTGGCGCACGGTACGACGCAGGAGGTGTTCACCCAGAACAATCTCGAGCGCGCCTTCGGCGGGGTGCTCAGGCATTTCGTTCTCGGCGGCGCCGGACTGCACGACGACGCGGACGCACGCAAGCTCGCGGTGCTCACCGACGACGAGCGGCCGCTGGTCTTTTATGGCGAGGAAGGCTCCATGGAGCACCAGGCGCGTGCCGCCGCACGCACGCAGGAACAGGAAGAAGACGGCGAGGAACGGCGGTGAGCCTGCTGCTCGAGCCCTTCACCTACGACTACATGCTCAACGCCATGTGGGTGTCGGCTCTGGTGGGAGGCGTCTGCGCCTTCCTGTCCTGCTATCTCATGCTCAAGGGCTGGTCTCTGATCGGTGACGCGCTTTCGCATTCGATCGTGCCGGGCGTGGCCGGCGCGTACATGCTCGGCCTGCCCTTTTCGGTAGGCGCATTTTTCTCCGGCGGGCTGGCGGCCGGCGCCATGCTCTTCCTGAACCAGCGCACCAAGCTGAGGGAGGACGCCATCATCGGCCTGATCTTCTCGGCTTTCTTCGGGCTGGGGCTGTTCATGGTGTCGCTCTCGCCCACCTCGGTGAACATCCAGACCATCGTGCTGGGCAACATCCTGGCCATCACCCCCGAGGACACGCTGCAGCTCGCCATCATCGGCTTTGTCTCGCTGGCGATCCTGCTGGTGAAGTGGAAGGACCTGATGGTCGTCTTCTTCGACGAGAACCATGCGCGGTCGATCGGCCTCAACCCGACCGCCCTGAGGCTGATGTTCTTCACGCTCCTGTCGGCCTCGACGGTCGCGGCGCTGCAGACGGTCGGCGCCTTCCTCGTCATCTGCATGGTGGTGACGCCGGGTGCCACGGCCTATCTGCTCACCGACCGCTTCCCGCGGCTGCTTGTTCTGGCGGTGCTCATCGGTACCGTGACGAGCTTCGTCGGCGCCTACGCCAGCTATTTCCTCGACGGCGCGACCGGCGGCATCATCGTGGTGCTGCAAACCGTGATCTTCCTCGCCGCCTTCGTCCTCGCTCCCAAGCACGGCATGCTTGCCGCACGCCGTCGCGCGGCCCGGGCACTGGAGGGCGGGTCGTGAGCTTCGCCGAAATGCTGCTGGAGCCCTTCCAGTTCGACTTCATGGTCAATGCGCTGGTCATCTCCGTCCTCGTGGCGGTGCCGATGGCGCTGCTCTCCTGCTTCCTCGTGCTGAAGGGCTGGTCGCTGATGGGCGATGCCATCAGCCACGCGGTGTTTCCCGGCGTGGTCATCGCCTACATCGTCGGCTTTCCCTATGCCGTGGGCGCCTTCGTCGCCGGCATGGCGTGCGCCATCCTCACCGGCTTCCTGACGGACAACAGCCGCATCAAGCAGGACACGGTGATGGGTATCGTGTTTGCCGGCATGTTCGGCCTCGGCCTGGTCCTCTACGTCAAGATCCAGTCGGAGGTTCACCTCGACCATATCCTGTTCGGCGACATGCTGGGCGTCTCCTGGGCCGATATAGGCCAGTCGGCACTCATCGCGGCCGTCACCGCTGGCATCATCGGCGTGAAGTGGAGGGATTTCCTGCTGCACACCTTCGACCCGGCGCAGGCACGCGCGGTCGGCCTGCGTGTCGGGCTGCTGCACTACGGATTGCTGGCGCTTATCTCGCTGACGATCGTCGGCGCCCTGCAGGCCGTGGGCATCATCCTCTCCGTCGCCATGCTGATCGCGCCGGGCGCCATCGCGTTCCTCCTCACGCGCCGGTTCAGCGTGATGCTCGTCGTGGCGGTGATGGTCGCCGCGGTGGGGTCTTTTGCTGGCGTCTACCTGTCGTTCTTCATCGACAGTGCGCCCGCTCCCACCATCGTGCTGATTCTCTCAGCCGTCTTTGTCGCGGCCTTCATCCACGCGACGCGCAAGGCGGCACGCGCGGAACGCCAAGAGGCAATCTGACGCCCGATCAATCCAGAGGCGGTATGCGGCCGAGCGGGATGAAGCCCAGCGTCGCCGAGCTCTTCACGATCTTAAGCGGCAGCTTGGGGTTCTTGCCCAGGAAGGAAAGGCCGGCGGAGCCCTGCTCGATCTCCCTGCGGACCTCGGGGAAAGCTTCGGCGAGCGCGCGAGCCAGAGCCTTGGGCTCGCGGATGGATACCTCGAGGTCGGCATCAATCAGGCCGTCATCGTCGACGGAAATCGGGCCGGTCACCTTGAGCGACCCTGCCTCACCGATGGTCAGCGTCATGTCCCGCACCCGGCCGGCCTTGCCGCGCAGCCCATGCACGCCATCATCGAGTAGCTGAACACCGTCCGTCACCGAGACATCCGCCTCGCCGGAGAGCGTCGGAACCTTCCGTCCCTTCACCACCTCCGGGGCGACGGTCAGGCCTGCAAAGCGCACCGCGACGTCGAGGTCGGCATCGTTGGGCCGCATGTGGGCCTCGAACGTCTCCGCCGAAACGACCGGGTCGCCGCCGGCAGGGGCCACCTTCAGCGCCTTGCCCTGGAGCGAGACACGTTCCGGCAGCGGTTGGGCGAGGCGCGTGCTGGCGCGCAGGACGGCCCAGTCGAGGGCGACCGGCCCTGCGCCAGGCAGGCTGACCTGAGCCGGTCCGTCGAGTTCGGCGACCAGCTTCGATGGGTTGTAGATCTGGCCCGTCGAGCGGAACGCGCCGGCCGAGACGCTGACCTGCTCCGACGGTTGGTCGAACTGGACGCTGTCGCAGAAGAGGCCCAGCCGGAACGGATAGCCACGCGCCTTGGGGTTCTCGCAGCGGGCCTCGATGCCGCGGTCGCCGAGCGCATCCAGGGCCGCGCTCGCTTCCCGCTCGAGACGGTCCGCAAGCCAGAACCAGCCGATGGTGTACAGGACGATGGCGACGACGATGCCCACGCCGAGCCAGAGGATACGGCGTCCGTAGTTGGGAGTCGCGGTTGCCTGCTGCATTGCCCTTCCGGAAGAATCCGCTATCGCGGTTGCTGCTAAGCGGTCTAGCGCGCGGCCGCGATTCGGGAAATGACAAGGCGCGGCGAAATGGGCGATTTTTGGGTGTTCGGCTATGGGTCACTCATGTGGCGGCCCGGCTTCGCCCACAGCGAGACCCGGCGAGCCTGGCTTTTCGGCTACAGGCGGACGCTCTGCGTGCGCTCATTTGACCATCGCGGCACTCCGGAACGACCTGGTCTGGTGCTGGGACTGGAACGCGGTGGCTCCTGCATCGGCATGGCCTACCGGGTTCCGGGCACCCTTCGCGACGAGGTCATGACCTATCTGCGCGAGCGTGAGCTGGCGAGCAGCGTCTACGTCGAGCGCGTGCTTCGCGTCCGGCTGGGCGACGGCGAGACGGTCGGGGCGGTGTGCTACACGGTCGATCGACGGCATCCGCAATATGCCGGTCATCTCAGCGAAGTGGAGGCTGCGGCGATCGTGCGCGGCGGGGTGGGGCAGTCGGGTCGCAACGAGGACTATGTGCTCAACACCGTCGCGCATCTCGAGGCGCTGGGAATCCGCGACCACTGGATGGAGGCGGTGGCTGATCTCGTCCGCGCGTAAGAGCCGGGATAGTCTTGCGGCCGCGATTGATCGGCCCGATCAGCCGCCCTACAGTTTCCCGGTAAAGGGAGGAATGCCGCTATGCAGAAACGACGCCTGGGTAACACGAGCCTGGAGATTGCTCCGCTGGTGTTCGGCGGCAACGTGTTCGGCTGGACTGCCGACGAGCCCACCTCCTTCGCCATGCTCGACCGATTCTTCGAGGCCGGACTGAACGCCATCGACACGGCCGACGTCTATTCGCGCTGGGTTCCGGGCAATTCCGGCGGTGAATCCGAGACCATCATCGGAAACTGGATGAAGAGCCGAGGAAGCCGCGACTCGGTGGTCGTCGTGACCAAGGTCGGCTCGGACATGGGGCAGGGCCACCGGGATCTCTCCGCGCGCTGGATCGAGCAGGCGGTCGAGCATTCGCTGCGCCGACTGCAGACCGACGCCATCGACCTCTACCTGTCGCACTGGCCCGACGAACGCACCTCCTACGAGGAAACGCTGCGGGCCTACGACGTGCTGCTTTCCAAGGGTAAGGTGCGCTTCGTCGGGGTCTCCAACGTGGATGCCAGGCAGCTCTCCGCGGCGCTCTCGATATCGGCGCGCAAGGACCTGCCCCGCTATCAGGTGCTGCAGCCGGAATACAATCTCTACGACCGTTCCTCGTTCGAGGGGCCGCTGCGCGACCTGTGCATTGCCGAGAACATCGGGGTGATCACCTACTACAGCCTGGCGAGCGGCTTCCTGACCGGGAAGTACCGAAGCGAGGCGGACCTGTCGAAGAGCCCCCGCGGCGGCGGAATCAGGGAGTATCTCAATGACAGGGGCGCGCGGATCCTGGCGGCAGTCGACAGCGTCGCGGCGGCGCGTGGCGCGGCCCCGGCGGAAGTGGCGCTCGCCTGGGTGATGGCGCAGCCGGGGGTGACGGCGCCGATCGCCAGCGCCACGTCGGTGGAGCAGGTGGAGAGTCTGATCCGGTCCGTCTCGCTAAGCCTCTCGAAGGAGGAGATTGCCGCGCTCACGGAGGCCAGCGCCTGAGCGCTGGCCCGTCCCTGATGGGCAGCAGGCGGGCTTCTTAGCGCATCTGGAGCAGGCGCTCGAGGTAGTTGCGCTCCAGTTCGGGGCTGAGCGCATTGCCGAGCCGCTTGCGGATCGCCTCCAGGATCTGGCGTGCGCGCTGTACGTCGATCTCGTCGGGCACCCGTACCGATTCGCCGAAGTCCGGGCCGGTCGTGGCGCGCGGCCGACCGAGCGGATCGCGGTCGGAACTCTGCTGGCGCCCGCCTTCCTGGCCTTCGCCCTGGTCGCCCCGCATGGCCTGCTGCATCTGCTGCATCATGTCCTGGGCGCCGCGGCGCAAGGCCTCCAGCGCGCGACCCTGCTGTCCGGTCGCGCGGCCGCCATCGCCTTCCCCGAGAGCGCCCTCGGCCTCGCCCATCGCCTCGCCGGCCTCGCCGAAACCCTCTCCGGGCTCGATGCCCATGCCCTGAAGGCCTTCCGAAAACTGCTCCAGATCCTGCTGCAGCTGTCCCTGGCCTTCCTGGAGTTGGCGCATCGCCTCGGCGAATTCCTCCGGGGTCATGCCCGGACCCGGCTGCTGGCCCTCGCCCTGCTGCCCCTGCTGGCCGCGCTGCTGCTCACGGTTTTGCCCGCGCTGCTGCTGGCCGCGACGCATCTGGTCCATGCGGAAGGTCTCGTTCATCATCTCCTGCTGGCGCCGCATGATCTCGCCAAGCCGGTTCATCTGCTCCCGCATCTCGCTCTGCTGGCCGTTCTGGCCGGGCTGCTGGCGGCCGGCCTGCAGGTTGTTCATCATGTCCTGCAGTTGCGAGAGCAGCTCCTCGGCCTGCTGGCGGTTGCCGGACTTCGCCAGATTCTCGATCTGGTCCATCATGCGCTCAAGGTCGCTCTGGCGCAGTTCCTGGCCGGACTGCATGTCCTGCATTGCCATGTTCGGGTCACGCGCCGCGCGCTCGGCGAACTCGCGAAGGAACTCGTTCATCGCCTCGCGCAGTTCCTTCATGAGGCGGTCGATCTCCTCATCGGAAGCGCCGTCGCGCAACGCCTGCTTCAGGGCCTCCTGGGCCTGCTTGAGCCGCATCTCGGCCGTCGAGAGGTCGCCGTCCTCGATCTGCAGCGCCATGTTCCAGAGATAGTCGGCAACGTCGCGCAGCGCGTCGTCGGTCTGGGCCATCGCCAGCCGCGTGCGTCCTGCCATGAGGCCGAGGTAGTGGCTCGGAACCTCGAACGTATCCTCGGGACGCAGGGTGATGGCGTCGATGAGCTCGAGCACGTGAGGCTTGCTGTTGGCGTCGAGCGAGAGGATCTTGCGCAGTTCCACCACCGCCCTGGCGAGCGGATTGGTGAAGGGGCGTTCCGGCAGGATGATGGTGCGCGTCTCCGTCCGGGCCTCCTGGCCCGCGTCGTCGACCGCGGTGAGGGTGACATTCACGCGGCTGCCTGCCCAGACGTGCTCGGTCAGGTCACGGGTCGCCTTGAGCGGCGCAGGTGCTGCGCCCCGGCGCGGAACCGAAAGCGCCATTTCCGGCGGGCCGTAGAGCGGGTGCGCGTCCGCGGGAAGCGGTTCCTCGAGCTCGAAACCGGCTGTGGCCGAGGCCGCGCCGTAGTCGTCGTGGATCTCGTAGCGCAGTTCCAAGGCGCCGTTGACCGCGCGCTGCGGGTTGTCGAGGAAGGCGATGGTCGGCGGAGTGTCCGGCGTGACGGCGAACTGCCAGCCATCAATCTCACGGCCGCCCGACAGCAGCGTCAGCTTGCCGTCTTCCGACAGCTTGCCGGCAAACTGGCGCGGCAGCGTTGCCGCTGAGCCCGCCGGCGGCGGTGTGGCGTCTTCGGGTGTGCCGGCAGGGGTGTCGGCCGGACCGATCTCGCGTGTCGTGCCACTGGCATCGGTGAAGACGAGCGATTCTTCGCCCGATCCGCCGGTGACCCGCAACGTCACGTCGCTGTTGGCGGGGACTGTGAAGGTCCTGGTTGCGGCATTGCTCTCGGCGGTCAGGAATATCGGGGGCTTGCCCGTGTAGCCGGGCGGCGTCACCCATGCGTCGATGCGTGGAGGCACCGCCTGCGGCAGCGCCACGGCCCGGAAGCCGTCGAGCAGCGAGCCCCCATTGGGTCCGAGCGAGAAGGCGAAGGCCACGACCAGGAGGAGGGCGGGCACGGCCCGCAGCGCAAGGGGATCGCGCTCCGGCACGCGGGTGCGCGGCATGTCGCCGCCCACATCGGCGAGGCGTTCGGCCATGCGGCGCTGATGCTCGCGCCAGAGCGCCTCGGCGAACTCGTCCTGCGGGCCGACCGGCTTGTCTGTCTGCGCGAGAAGCGGCGTGTGCTCCAGCCTGTTGCTCGTTTCGATGCGCCGGTCGACCTCCGCGTCGGTCGCGCTGCGGTACCGGCGCAGCGGATAGAGGGCTGCCAAGGCCGCGATGGCAAAGGCCGCCACCACGCCGAGGCGCCAGGCGTCCGGCATGAGCCGGAACGCGCCGAACCAGGACAGGCTGGCAAAAAGACTCGCAACGATGAGCAAAGGCAGCAGGAGCGGCCAGCCGCGCTCTATGCTGATTGTGGCGCGAACCGCCGCCCGAGTTCGTCTCAGTCGCTTGAAAATGCCAGGAACGTGGGTGCTCGGGAGCGCTTCCGTCATCGGCCCTTCCGCCTGGGGCGAAGCGCCGGCTCCGCCTGTTCACTACGAAACATAACAAGAAACGCGGCAAAGACGAGGCGGCTTTACGAGAACGTGATGCCGACGGCGCGTTCGCCAGCGGCAACCGCGTTCCGGAGCTGGCTACTTCAGCCAGTCGGGCAGGGAATCCAGCGCGATCAGTTCCTCGTAGGTCCGGCGCGGCCGGATCACGTGGAAGCGGTCCGTGTCGACCAGAACCTCGGGCACGAGTAGACGCGAATTGTAGGTGCACGCCTGCACCGCCCCGTAGGCGCCGGCGGTGCCGACGGCCACGAGGTCGCCGGGTGCGAGGCGCGGGAGGTCGCGATCGAGGCCGAGATAGTCGCCGGTCTCGCAAACCGGGCCGACGACGTCGACCGTGATCCGCGGGGCGTCGGCGGGCTTGCGCACGACCGGGAAGATCTCGTGGAAGGCGTCGTAGAGGGTCGGCCGGATCAGGTCGTTCATCGCCGCGTCGACGATGAGGAAGTTCTTGGCGTCGCCTTCCTTCAGGTAGATCACTTCCGTCACGAGGATGCCGGCGTTGGCGACGATCAGCCGGCCGGGCTCGAAGATCGTCTTGACGCCCAGATGTCCGGCGCGCCGGCGGATGATGTCGGCATAGGCGTCCGGATGGGGAGGCGGCTCGTTGTCGTGGCGATAGGGCACGCCGAGGCCACCGCCGAAATCGACGTGCTCGATCTTGTGACCATCGGCGCGCAGCGTCGCCACCAGTTCGGCCAGAATTGAGAACGCATCGTCGAAAGGCTGCAGATCGGTGATCTGGCTGCCGATGTGCATGTCGATGCCGGTTACCTCGATGCCGGGCAGGGCGGCTGCGCGGGCATAGGCTTCGCGGGCATGCTGGCGCGGGATGCCGAACTTGTTCTCGGCATTGCCGGTGGAGATCTTCTTGTGGGTCTTTGCGTCGACGTCCGGATTGATGCGCAGCGACACTGGCGCGCGCTTGCCGAGGGCGACCGCGCGTTGCGACAGCAGTTCGAGTTCGGGCTCGGACTCGACGTTGAAGCAGAGGATGCCTGCCGAAAGCGCGAAATCCATCTCGCGGGCGGTCTTGCCGACGCCGGAGAACATGATCTTCTGCGCCGGTATCCCAGCGGCCAGCGCCCGGCGAAGCTCGCCCTCCGACACCACGTCGGCCCCGGCACCGAGGCGCGCCAGGGTGGCGAGCACCGCCTGGTTGGAATTGGCCTTCATGGCGTAGCAGACGAGCGGATCGAGCCCGGCGAAGGACTCGCTGAAAACACGGAAGTGTCGCTGCAGGGTGGCCGTGGAGTAGCAGTAGAAGGGTGTGCCGACGGCGGCTGCGATCTCGGGAACGGGTACGTCCTCGGCATGCAGGACGCCGTCACGGAAATCGAAATGGTTCATGGTGCGTTGTCCGAGAAGGGGCGCTTGTCGCGGCTTCCTGCCCTCACCGCAGCATGGCGCGGCCGCCGAAGAGGTGCTGGAACCGACCGAACACGCCTACTGAATGAGCTTGTCCAGAATGAAGGGCCTGTCCTCGACCGGTTTCTGCGGCTCGGGCGGCAGCGGCTGGTTGGCGCGGCGCGCATCCTTGCGTGCCTGCACCGCAGCCTCGTAAGGCGTGTCGAGATCGGATTTTCGACCGCATCCTGCGGCCAGGCTCAGCGCCGCGGCCAGCGCGATCAGGGTGGTCAGCCTCGCAGCGGTCATCGGAAATCCATCATCGTCAGCAAGCGGGATGCTTGTAGCGGAGTTCCAGCGCGTTTGCACCCTCGCGGTTGCAGCGGGAGCGCGTTTCCTCAAGTGGCCGGCCAAGCGCAGGCTGGTTGCCGGCCCAAGCCTCCACCCGTCTCCTGGCCGTGCAGACTATGCCTTCTGCAGGCGCTTGCGCCAGTAACGGATCTGGCGCCTGACCTCGGCGGGCGCGGTGCCCCCAAAGGACTTGCGGCTGCGCACCGAGTTCTGGACCGACAGCACCGAATAGACGTCCTCGGTGATGCCCGGATGGATCGCCTGGAGGCTTTCGATCGGCAACTTGGCCAGCGTCGTCTTCCGTTCCTCGGCAAGCGCCACCGCCCGACCCGTCACGTGATGTGCCTCTCGGAAGGGCAGGCCGAGCGTGCGCACCAGCCAGTCGGCAAGGTCGGTCGCCGTCGAATGACCGGACCCCGCAGCGCGCTTCATCGCATCCGCGTCGATGGTCATGTCGCCGACCATGCCGGTCATCGCGGCAAGCATCAGGTCGAGCGTCTCGGCCGCGTCGAAGACCGCCTCCTTGTCCTCCTGCATGTCCTTGGAATAGGTCAGCGGAAGACCCTTCATGACCGTCAGCAGGGCGATCAGATCGCCGTTGATGCGCCCCGTCTTCGCCCGCACCAGTTCGGCAGCGTCGGGATTCTTCTTCTGCGGCATGATCGAGGAGCCGGTCGAGAACGAGTCCGACAGGCGCACGAAGCCGAACTGCGGCGTCGACCAGATGACGATTTCCTCGGCGAGGCGCGACAGATGCGTTCCGCAGATCGCCGCGATTGCAAGGAACTCCAGGGCGAAATCGCGGTCCGACACGCTGTCCAGCGAGTTGCGGGTGGGCTCGCGGAACCCGAGGGCGCTGGCCGTCATGTGGCGGTCGATCGGGAAGCCGGTCCCGGCCAGCGCGGCGGCGCCGAGGGGCGACTCGTCCATGCGCTCGATCGCGTCGCGGACGCGCGACAGGTCGCGCGCGAACATCTCGACATAGGCCATGCAATGGTGGCCGAAGGTCACCGGCTGCGCGGACTGCATGTGGGTGAAGCCCGGCATGACGGTGGCCGCATGCTGCTCGGCGCGGTCGAGGAATACGCCGATCAGGCCCTTCAGCGCCTGCGCCACGCGCTGCAGCTCCTCCTTCACCCAAAGGCGGAAATCGACCGCGACCTGGTCGTTGCGGGAGCGCGCCGTGTGCAGGCGCCCGGCGGCCGGACCGATCAGTTCGGCGAGGCGCGCCTCGACATTCATGTGGATGTCTTCGAGCGCGGTGGAGAAGGTGAAGCGTCCTTCCTCGATTTCGCGCAGGATCGTGTTCAACCCGTGAGCGATCTTCTCTTGATCCTCGGCCGAAATGATGCCCGTCTTTGCGAGCATTTCAGAATGGGCGATCGAGCCGCGGATGTCTTGCGCGTAGAGTTTCCGGTCAAAGCCGATGGATGCGTTGATCGCTTCCATGATCGCGGCCGGTCCCGAGGCAAAACGTCCGCCCCACATGGCGTTGCTGGCCTTCTTGTCGGTCATCGTGCTACCCGGGCTCCGGAGAATTTTGGATGTCGGACGACAAGCAGAGAAAGCTCTTCCCCACCTGGCGTGCGGTGACTGCAGCCGTTGTGGCGGGCGCCGCAGCCGGTGCGATTGCGGTATATGTCAGCGGCGGCGTCGCTGGCAACACGACCGCTGCGCAAGACGTGGTCGCGGTGGAGGACGCCGGCAACGCCTGTGCCGCCAAGGCTGATCGGGCGAAGGCGGTTGCCGACGCCGCCAAGGGCGAGGTTGCCGCCCTGCTGCCGGCCGATCCGCCGGTGTCGCTGACCGCGCTCACTTTCAACGATCCGTCCGGCACGCCGATGTCGATCGCCGACCGCGCCGGCAAGACCGTGCTCCTCAACCTCTGGGCGACGTGGTGTGCGCCCTGCCGGGCGGAAATGCCGGCGCTCGACCAGCTCCAGCAGGACGCTGGGGGCGACACGTTCGAGGTCGTCGCCGTCAATGTCGACAATGGCGACAACACCAAGCCCAACGCGTTCCTGGAGGAAGTGGGCGTGGCGACGCTCGCCCGCTACCGCGATCCCACGCTGGGAATCTTTAACGACCTCAAGAAGCGCGGACTGGCGCTCGGCCTGCCGGTGACGCTGCTCATCGACGACAAGGGCTGTCTGCTCGCCTACATGAACGGGCCCGCCGAGTGGTCAAGCAAGGATGCGCATCGCGTCGTCGCCGCCGCGATCGGCACGCCCTGAGTTGTCCCGCGCGACGCATTCGCAAGTTCGCTCCTGCCAGTGGCGCGCTGCGCCATCCACTACCGAGAGCCGGGAGGGCTCCCGGTGCGTCCCGCCTGCCACTATCGCCGTGACAGGCAAGGTTTCCGGCCAAGGTTCGCGCCTCTGATCTTCGGTAGTCATGTAGATCAAAGTAACAATTTCGTGCATCCGGATCATCCGGCGCGGCCGCTTCAAGATCATTCTTAAAATACCGGAGACCTTGCTAAGTCCCTCTTCATTTCCTCGTGCGACCGATTGGTTCAGGCGCTAGAGAGGGGTAATACCAGTGACGACCGGTACCGCTACCTTCGCACGCAAGGGCCGCCTGAAGCTTACGCGGTGGACCATTTTCGGAACTGTCGCCTGCGTCTTTCTTTCCGTGATCTTCAACTATGTGGTCTTCCAGGGCACTGGAAGCTACGGCGAGGGCTACCTCAGGACGATCATCCTGCCTGCGATGCTTGCGGTGCCGCTGTTCGCCTACATGGCCCTCAAGATGCGGCAGCTGGAGGCCGTCAACCGGGAACTCGAGGACCTGGCAACGCGGGACGACCTGACGGCCAGCCTGAACCGCGGCGCCTTCACTGCCGCGGTCGACCGCAGGATCAACGGTACGCTCCACCCGGCGCGCGGCGCGTTGCTGATCCTGGACGTGGATCATTTCAAGCGGATCAACGATACCTTCGGACACGACCAGGGCGACGAGGCGTTGCGCCTGCTGGCGGCAACCATCCGCGCGTCGATTCGGGCGGACGACCAGGTCGGCCGGCTGGGCGGCGAGGAGTTCGGCGTGCTCCTGTCCGGCGCATCACTGCTCGACGCAACCGAAGTCGCCGAACGGATCAGGCGCAATGTTGCGGCGATGGACTTCCGGCCGAACGGCAAGCACTATCCGCTCTCCGTCAGCGTCGGGGGTGTCGCCTATCTCGACCAGGTCAGCTTCGTCGACCTGTTCCGGATCGCCGACAAGCGACTCTACGAAGCCAAGGCTGAAGGGCGAAACCGCGTGAAGATGACAGAGTTGCCTGCCGGCTGCGGCCAACTCGCCTTGAACTGAGCTGAGCGCAGGACGCCCCGCGGCCCTGCGCTCAGCGGGTCGGGACAGGCACTTCGCCGCGGTAGTCGTAGAAACCACGGCCGGTCTTGCGGCCGAGCCAGCCGGCCTCGACATATTTCACCAGCAGCGGGCAGGGGCGGTACTTGGTGTCCGACAGGCCGTCGTGCAGCACCTGCATGATCGACAGGCAGGTGTCGAGGCCGATGAAGTCGGCGAGTTGCAGCGGACCCATCGGATGGTTGGCCCCGAGCTTCATGGCCGTGTCGATCGCCTCGACCGTGCCGACGCCCTCGTAGAGCGTGTAGATCGCCTCGTTGATCATCGGCAGCAGGATGCGGTTGACGATGAAGGCCGGGAAGTCTTCCGAGACGGTGGTGGTCTTGTCGAGACGCTTCACGAACTGCTTGGCGGTCTCGAACGTCTCGTTCTCCGTGGCGATGCCCCTGACGAGCTCGACCAGCTTCATCACCGGGACGGGATTCATGAAGTGAATGCCGATGAAGCGCTCGGCGCGATCGGTCGCGGAGGCCAGCCGGGTGATCGAGATGGAAGAGGTGTTGGTTGCCAGGATCGCTTCCGGATTGAGGACCGGACAAAGCTGGGCGAAGATCTTGCGCTTGACCGTCTCGTCTTCCGTCGCCGCTTCGATCACCAGGTCTGCGCCGGCGAGATCCTGGAGGTTCGGTGCAGCCGATATGCGATTCAGCGCCTCCTGGCGCACCTGCTCCGTGATCTTGCCGCCGGCCACCTGCCGGGCAAGGTTGCCGCTGATGGTGGCGATTCCCGCCTCGATGCGCTCCGGTGCAATGTCGTAGAACAGCACCTGATAGCCGGCTAGGGCCGTGACATGCGCAATACCGCTGCCCATCTGCCCCGCACCGACAATGCCGACCGTCTTAATCTCGCTCATTGAGTTCATCCCGTCCGCGAGACTCCGCTCGCTTGGTGCGGTGCAACCTAATGGGACTGGTGCGCCTTCGTCCAGAGGATCGCTTCAAAATGACGACGTCCGTCAGAGGTTGTCGTCTCGGGATCGTAAAAGGCCCGGCATCGTTGAGCGATGCCGGGCCTTTTGGTTCCATGAAGCTGCGGTGAATGGCGCTTAGAGCGCCTTTTCGAGCTCCGGCAGGATCTGGAAGAGGTCGCCGACGATGCCGTAATCGGCGACCTGGAAGATCGGGGCTTCCTCATCCTTGTTGATGGCGACGATGACCTTGGAGTCCTTCATGCCGGCAAGGTGCTGGATTGCGCCCGAGATGCCCACCGCGATGTAGAGCTGCGGGGCCACGACCTTGCCGGTCTGGCCGACCTGCCAGTCGTTCGGCGCGTAGCCGGCATCCACCGCGGCGCGGGACGCGCCAACGGCAGCACCCAGCTTGTCGGCAACCGGCAGGATGACCTCCTGGAACTTCTCCGCCGAGCCGAGCGCGCGGCCGCCCGAGATGATGATCTTGGCCGAGGTCAGCTCCGGACGGTCGTTTTCCGACAGCTTGTTCTCGACGAAGTTCGAAAGGCCGGGGTTTGCGGCCGCAGCCGCCGTCTCGACGGGAGCCGAGCCGCCTTCGCCCGCCGCCGGGAAGGAGGCGGTGCGCACCGTGATGACCTTCCGGGCGTCGGTCGACTGCACGGTCTGGATGGCGTTGCCGGCATAGATCGGCCGCTTGAAGGTGTCCGGCGAGACCACCTCGATGATCTCCGACACCTGCATGACGTCGAGCAGGGCGGCGACGCGCGGCATGACGTTCTTGCCGCTGGTGGTGGCGGGGGCGATGATCGTGTCATAGCCGTCGGCGAGCGATACGATGGTGGCGGCCAGCGGCTCGGCCAGCCGGCTTTCCAGCTCCGCGGCTTCCGCCAGCAGGACCTTGCGCACGCCCGAGAGCTTCGCAGCCGCGTCGGCGGCAGCCTTGGCGCCGTTGCCGGCGACCAGAACGTCGACGTCCGAGCCGATCTTCAGCGCGGCCGACAGGGTCTTGGCGGTCTGGTCCGACAGCGAGGCGTTGTCGTGTTCGGCGATGAGGAGAATTGCCATGGTCTCTTTTCCTTCCGCCCTTAGAGTACGCCGGCTTCGTTCTTCAGCTTGTCGACGAGTTCGGCGACAGAGCCGACCTTCACGCCCGCCTTGCGGCCGCCCGGCTCCTCGGTCTTCAGGACCTTGAGTCGCGGAGCGACATCGGCGCCGAAATCGGCCGGGGTCTTCTCGTCCAGCGGCTTCTTCTTGGCCTTCATGATGTTGGGCAGCGAGGCGTAGCGCGGCTGGTTGAGCCGCAGGTCCGTCGTCACGATCGCCGGCAGCTTGACCTCGATCACCTGCAGGCCGCCGTCGACCTCGCGCGTCACCTTGGCCTTCTCGCCCTCGATCTCCAGCTTCGAGGCGAAGGTGGCCTGCGCCCAGCCGAGGAGCGCGGCCAGCATCTGGCCGGTCTGGTTGGCGTCGTCGTCGATCGCCTGCTTGCCGAGGATGATGAGGCCGGGGTTCTCGGCCTCGGCCACGCCCTTCAGCACCTTGGCCACGCCCAGCGGCTCCACCGCCTCGTCGACTTTGACCAGGATCGCACGGTCGGCGCCCATCGCCAGCGCGGTGCGCAGCGTCTCGGCCGCCTGCGCCGGGCCGATCGAAACGACCACGATCTCTGACGCCTTGCCGGCTTCCTTCAGACGGATCGCCTCTTCGACCGCGATCTCGTCGAACGGATTCATCGACATTTTCACATTCGCGAGCTCGACACCCGAGCCGTCGGCCTTGACACGAATCTTCACGTTGTAGTCGACAACCCGCTTGACCGGGACCAGGACCTTCATCTCATTCGCCTCTCTTCGTGCGATTCCGCAGCCTGCGTAGCAGTTGCGATGCTTGCCCAGTTGTCGGAAGGCGACATCGCATGCGGGGGAACCGGCAGACCGGGAATGCCCGCGCTGGCATCGGCTGCCGCGAGCGGGTAATCCCTAGATAGGCGTCACCGCTGCGTCAAGGACGCAACACGCCTGCAAATCGGTTGAATGTCGGCTCTGATTTGCGCTGACGACGGCTCGCCGATCCCGGCCGGCCCAGAACGCGGCAACCTGCCGAGACTGAGTACGGGATTGCTCCCCTGTCGGCAGTGCTACTGGCGTCCCCAGCGGGGTGCGGGACGACTGGGCTGCGGGCGCAGCGCGCTGGGTTGCCGTACCTCGACGGCCGTCGGCGTGACCACCTCCCGGTCGAAGAGGGGCACGCCCCGCCGCTTCATGATTGGGAGCAAGACGATACCGGCCATGATGCCGCCGACGTGGCAGGCCCACGAGACCTGTTCCTCTCCGTTCGCCAGAAGCATGAGCACCTGGAAGCCGATCCACAGCGTCAGCACGATCCAGGCCGGAATGCGCAGCGGGATGCGGGCGAAGGCCAGCACCCAGATCTTCACCCGCGGATGCAGCATCAGGTAGGCGGCCACCACGCCGGCAATGGCGCCCGATGCACCGATCAGCGGAACCTGCGAGGCCGGGATCAGGGATCCGTGCAGGGCGGCGCCGGCCGCTGCGCAGAGCAGGTAGAAGATGAGGAAGCGGACATGGCCCAGCGCATCCTCGACATTGTCCCCAAACACCCAGAGGAACAGCATGTTGCCGACGAGGTGGAAGATGTCGTTGTGAACGAAGGCGTATGTCAGCCAGGTGGCACTTTCCGGCACGTAGTAGAGCTCGGGCGGCAGATCGACCATGTCGAAGGCCACCGACGGGATGAAACCGAAGCCGTAGCTTGCGGCGAGCGTGGCCGTCTCGGAGCCCAGGCTTGTGGCGAAGAAGATCAGCACATTCGCCGCGATCAGACCGATGGTCACATACTGCAGCCGGATGTACCGAAGGCTGTTCGCGTCATGCAGCGGAATGAACAAGCGCCCCGTTTCCCCCTCTTGAGATCCGCTCGATCCTGAAATCCCGCCCTATCGCGAATTCAGGTTCGAAGGACGCTCCCCCTCGCTGCCGCAGATCCCGCGAGCCCCTGCGCCTCGGACGAACGGCGACCTTCAGATCATGCCGCTCGCCGCACCCCGGACGAGCTCACCGGTTTTGGCCCGGAACCCATAGCACGTCGGTGTTTCCGCTGTCATTGACCACGCGGGCGGCGACGAACAGCAGGTCGGAGACCCGGTTCATGTAGCGGATCGCCTCCGGGTTCACGTGCTCGCCCTCCACCCTGGCGAGCGCGACCATGGCGCGTTCAGCCCGCCGGGCTACGGTGCGGGCAAGGTGCAGGGCCGCGGCGGCGGGCGACCCGCCGGGCAAGACGAAGGAACGCAGCGGCTGAAGGCGCGCGTTCAGCGTGTCGATGTCGGCTTCGAGGCGGGCGGTCTGGCTGGCGACGATGCGCAGCGGTTCGTAGTCGAGCGGCCGGCCGTCGTCGGGCGTCGCAAGGTCGGCGCCGAGATCGAAGAGGTCGTTCTGGATGCGCAGGAGAATGGCGTCGATTTCCGGCATCCCGGTCGTTTGCACCCGCGCCATTCCGATACAGGAGTTCGCCTCGTCGACGGTGCCGTAGGCCTCGACCCGCAGGTCCGATTTCAGCCGGCGCTCGCCATTGCCGAGGCCGGTGCTGCCGTCGTCGCCGGTGCGCGTGTAGATCTTGTTGAGCTTGACCATCCGCTCAGCCGCTCCTGCTGAACCACAGCGCCAGCATGATCAGCACCAGCGCGATGAACTGCAGGAACACGCGGGCCTGCATCAGCTTGTTCGACACGTTTCCCGAGCCGCCCTTCATCAGGTTTATGAGGCCCCGGATCAGCACGATCACCACGGCGATCATGACGACGATGGCCAACATGTTGAAGACTGTACTCATGGGCGTTCCTGCCTATCAGGCCTGCGTAGCGAGGATCCGGTAGAGGAGCGAGGCTGGCAGGAGGCGTTTGAGGATGACGCCGACTCGCGCCGGCAAGGTCACTACATAATGCGGTCGGGGCCGTTGCGACAGAAGGGCGTGCCGGAGAACCCGATAAACCGCTACGGGCTTCAGCTTCAGCCGCGACTTCGACCCGCCGCCGCGCATGCGTGCGAGCTGCGCCTGGTAGGCATCGCGATGCACAGAGTTCTCGTGGTCGATGTTGGCGAGGAACCAGGCGAGGCCATTCGGGGCGATGCGCGATTCGATCGGCCCGGGCTCGATCAGCGAGACGTGGATGCCGGATCCGGCGAGTTCGGCCCGCAGGCACAGCGTCAGACCTTCGAGGGCGTGCTTCGACGCGACGTAGGCGCCGCGCCACTTCACCGGCGTCAGTCCGAGGATCGATGAGCAATTGACGATGCGGCCGTGGCCCTGTCGGCGCATCACGGGCACGATGCGGCGCGTCAGGTCGTGCCAGCCGAAGAGGTTTGCCTCCATCTGCTGGCGCAACGCTTCGACCGGCAGGTCCTCCACCGCGCCGGGCTGTGCATGCGCGCCGTTGTTGTAGAGCGCGTCGAGCCGGCCGCCGGTCCGCTCCAGGACAGCGTCCACCAGGGCGGCGATCGAATCGGGCTCCCGGTAGTCCATGTAGAAGGCCTCGATCCCGTTAGCTTCCAGGGCCGCGATGTCCTCAGGCCTGCGCGCGGTGGCGAAGACCCGCCAGCCGTCGTCCTTCAGGGCGCGCGCGCAATAGGCGCCAATGCCGGACGATGCGCCGGTGACGATGATGGTCGGCGGGGAAACTTGGTTGGCGCTGGCGGCGTTTCGTCTTGCCATGTGTTGGAAAAGCTTCCCATATTCGGCCGGCGCAGACAACCGACGGAGGCCGAGGACGAATGCGGAAGATCGTCGCCGTCCGCCGGGTGCTCGCCGACATGCTCGGTCATTTCAACGATGACGACGGATGGTCCATGGCGAGCCATCTGGCAATCACCGCCCTGATGGCGCTGTTTCCGTTCCTCATCTTCGCCACCACCCTGGCGAGCTTCTTTGGAGCGGAGGCGTTTGCGGAAACGGCCGTTCACCTCGTTTTCGACACCTGGCCCGAGCAGATCGCCGAGCCCATCGCGCGAGAGGTGATCAGCGTGCTGACAGTGCAGCGCACCGACCTGCTGACCTATGGCGTCCTGCTCGCCGGCTTCTTCGCTTCGAACGGCATTGAGGCGCTGCGCACTTCGCTCAACCGCGCCTACAGGGTGACGGAAACCCGGTCCTTTCTTTTCCGGCGCATACAGAGCCTAGCCTTCGTGGTGATCGCCACGATCGGCTTCGTCGTGATCAGCGTGCTGCTGGTGCTGGCGCCGCTTATTGCGCGCCTTGCCGTCGCGCGCTTCCACGGGCTGGAGCCGTACATGGGCACGATCACGCTCTGGCGCTTCGTCATTGCGTCCGCAGTGATCGTGTTCGGCCTGATCGCGGTCCATATCTGGCTGCCGGCGGGTCGCAGGAAATTCGTCCACATCGTGCCGGGTATCATCTTCACGCTGATCGGCTGGCTCGTCGGCTCGACGGTCTTCGCGGCCTATCTCGACCGCTTCTCCTCCTATGTGAACACCTATGCGGGGCTGGCGTCCATCATGGTGGCGGTGGTCTTCCTCTACATCATCTCGGCGGTGTTCATTCTCGGCGGCGAACTCAACGCCTCGATCCGCCGTTACTTCGAGGCCCGCGCCCGCGTCGGCGCCTGAACGCCCGACGGCGCGATGGTGGCGAGCGCGACGCCGAAGGTGGCGAGCGCCATGCCGCCCACCTGCATCCAGGTCAGCGCCTCGTCGAACAGCACCCAAGCCATGACGGCCGTAACGGCGGGCACGAGATAGAAGAGGGCCGAGACCTTGGCCATCGCGCCGTCGCGGATCATGACCATCAGCAGGAAGATGGCGCCTATCGACAGCACGAAGACCAGCCATGCCATCGCAAGCACGAGTTCGGTGGTCAGGACGAAGGTGCCGGTTTCGAACATCAGCGCCCCCGCTGCCATCACCACGGTGGCCCCGGCATATTGCCAGGCCGTGCCGGTGACGAGGTCGCCCGTCGATCCGAACCGCTTCTGGACGACCGTGCCGGCGCTCATGCCGGCGACCGCGACGAAGGCGGCCGCCAGCGTCGGACCCGTCACGCCATCCAGGCTTCCGGCCAGCTTCGGCAGGAGGACGATGACGACGCCGGCAAGCCCTGCGACAAGCCCCAGCCAGTGGCGGGGCAGGATGGTCTCGCCCAGGAATGTCCCGGCAAGAAGCGTCGTGAACAAGGGCTGCAGTCCGACGATCAGCGCCACCAGCCCCGCGCCCAGGCCCTGACGGACGGCCCAGAACACCCCGCCGAGATAGATGCCATGCATCAGCACGCCGGCGACGGCCGACAGCATCGCGTCGCGCCGGTTCCAGCGCAGCGTGCCGAGCGCGAAGGCGATCGCCCCCAGGATGAGGAAGGCCAGGCCGAAGCGCGCGGCAAGGAAGCCGAAGGGCTCGGCCCACGGCATGGCGTAGCGCGCGCCGATGAAGCCTGTCGACCAGAGCACCACGAAGAGCGCGGGGATTACGGGTTTGAGCACCTTCGGATGTTCCCATGGTGAACGGGGCGCCGGTCGATAGGGCGCGCCGGGCGCACATGCAATGGAAAAGCCCTGAAGCCTTGCTTCAACGCGGCTTCAAATGGCTGCGTATCGTGCCAGCCGGCGGCCGTATCGCGACCAGCCCGCCCCCTCTCCGCGCCGGTGGGAACGGGCACGCAACAGGCTGTCTGCCACCAAGGAGTTGATGTTTCGGCTTGCCGTTCTTGACGCCGAAGCCCTCCGGACCCATATCGCCGAAGTCAAAAATGGCAGGCCGGTATCTGGTGAGCCCCGGCCACTGTTCTCCCGAACAGTTCTTCCAGCCCCTTGAGGGCCGCGGACCTTGGCGGAAGCGAGCGTGTCAGCCCGCCCCGGCCGTGCTGCGCCATTTGGCCAAATGCATCGTCAGGTGAGCTGAGCGCCTCTGTCAACGATCGTGCCGCGGCACGGAGACGAGGGAACAGCCATGTTCACCGACTGCATCAAATATCTTCCCCTTCTTTCCATGTGCGGCTGGATCGCCATGTTCGCATCCAAGCACCGGAGCCTGTTCCTGGGCGACTGCATGGGGCTGCTGTACCATCTGGCGCTGGTGCCCGTTGTGGCCCTGCTTCCCGGCAGCCTGGAACTGAAGTTCGCCGGTTATCTCTGGCTATTCAGCGACTCAATGGTCGATATGGCCTCGATAAACGGCGCCGGCCACGAGACCACCTGGCTGGCGCGGATGTGCGTCCATCTACCGGCAGCGATCTGGATCGCCGGCGTGTCCCTTGGCATGACGGGGCCGGCAAGCTTCATCGGCGTCCCGCTTGGAGTCGGGCTGTTCCTCCACGCCCTGCTCGGCCCGCGCATCGAGAACACCAAGCAGGTCCTCGGCGCCTTCGTGGTCCCCGGCATGATCGCCTGGCTCCTGTCGGTCGCCTGCTGGCTGGGAGCGTTCGCGGCGCTTCCCATCGGCCGCTGATCGCCCGCCCGCAGCGCGGGTCAGCGGATCGCCGTCACGCCAGGCCGATCACGCGCCGGATGTCCGCGGGCGTGTTTCCGGCTTCCCGCAGTGCCGCAAGTGCCGTGTCCCCCTGGCTCTTGGACAGTTTTCGTCCGTCTGGCCCGAGGATCAGCCGATGGTGGTGATAGACCGGTGCCGGCAGGTCGAGCAGGCGCTGCAGCAGCCTGTGCACCGCCGTCGCCGCCTGTAGGTCGCGGCCGCGCACCACATGGGTCACGCCCTGCAAGGCGTCGTCGATGACGACCGACAGGTGGTAGCTTGTGGGCGTGTCCCGGCGCGCCAGCACCACGTCGCCCCATGCAGCCGGATCGGCCGGCAGCGTTTCGGCGTCCTGCAGGCGCTCCCCGGACACCTCGGACCAGTCCAGCGGGCCGCCTGCGGCCTGGATGGCCGCCGCCATGTCCAGCCGCCAGGCGAAAGGTTCGCCGGCAGCGATGCGTTGGGCGCGCACGCTCTGGGGCAACTGGCGGTCGAGGCCGGGATAGTGCGGCACGCCATCGGGATCGCGCGGCCACTTCACGCCCTGCGCCTCGCGTTCCGCGACGAAGGCGCGAGCTTCGCCCCTGGTCGCGAAAGCCGGATAGACCAGTTCCGCCTCAACCAGGCGCTGCAGGGCGGCGCGATAGGCGTCGAAATGTTCCGATTGGCGGCGCACCGGCCGTTCCCAGTCGATGCCCAGCCAGTGCAGGTCGTCGTAGATGCCATGCTCGAAAGCCGGTGTGCAGCGTTCCAGGTCGATGTCCTCGATGCGCAGCAGAAACCTGCCGCCGAGCGTGGTGGCGAAGTCGCGGTTCAGCAGTGCCGACAAGGCATGACCGAGATGCAGCCGGCCGTTGGGACTGGGGGCAAAACGGAAGACCGGGGTGGCTGTCATGCGATCCATGCGGGTGCGTGAGCCCTCGTCGACGATCGGGACGTGCCGCCCGGCCTGGCAGCAGCGTTCCTCCGCCGGCGCGAAGCGGGTTGGCCCGCATCGCCCCCGGTTGCTATCGTCCCGCCGCTTCGCGGACAAGGGCATGCGCCGGATCGAACGCATAGAGGATGTGGAGGAGGGGCTGGAGGCGCTTTGCCGCGCCGACCCGCGCCTCGTCGCCATCCGCAGCCGCGCCGGCCTCGTGCCGCTTCGCCGCACGGAGCCCGGCTTCGCAAGCCTTGCCTCGGTGATCGTCTCGCAGATGGTGTCGCGCGCAAGCGCCGACGCGATCTACGGCCGGCTGGCGCGTCTGGTCGATCCGCTGACGCCCGAGGCCATCGTTGCGCTGGATGACTCGGTCTTTCGCGAAGCCGGGCTGTCGCGGCCCAAGCAGAAGGGACTGGTGGCGGCCGCGCAGGCGGTGATGAACGGACTCGACCTCGCCGCGCTGGAAGAGCTGCCGGCGGAGGAGGCGATCGGCCGTCTGGTCGCGGTGCCCGGCATCGGTCCCTGGACGGCGGAAGTCTACCTGCTGTTCGCCGTCGGCCACGCCGACGTGTTTCCCTCGCGCGACCTGGCGCTGCAGGTGGCGGTGGGGCATGCGTTCGGCATGGAGGGGCGGCCGGATGCGAGGACCGTCGCGGACATGGCCGAATCATGGTCACCCTGGAGGGCGGTCGCGGCCCGGCTGTTCTGGTCCCTCTACCGCGAGATCAGGGGGCGCGACGCGGCCCCGACACCAGATATTGCTGTGGGGGATTGATTTCCGCCCCGGTTTTGCCGTCTACTGTGGCTGTGATGCCGCTTCACACCGCTGTCATGTCGGGCTTAGACTATCGCTGCCGCGAATGGTCATGACGCGAGGTTCATGAGGTGACGGTCGCCGTATCTCCTGACGGGCTTCCCGCGCTGGTCCTGAACGCCGACTACCGGCCGCTCAGCTACTATCCGCTGTCGCTGTGGTCATGGCAGGACGCGATCAAGGCAGTCTTCCTTGATCGCGTGAACATCGTCGCCGAGTACGAGCATTCGGTCTCTTCGGTGAACTTTTCGATGCGCATCCCGAGCGTCGTGAGCCTGAAGACCTTCATCAAGCCGTCGCGGCACCCGGCCTTCACCCGGTTCAACGTTTTCCTGCGCGACCGTTTTCACTGCCAGTATTGCGGTTCGCCGGACGATCTGACCTTCGACCATGTGGTGCCGCGCCGCTGCGGCGGGGCGACGACATGGGAGAATGTCGTGGCTGCCTGTTCGCCCTGCAACCTGCGAAAGGGCGGCCTGATGCCCGCACAGGCGAAGATGTGGCCGCAGCAGAAGCCCTACCAGCCGACCGTGCAGGACCTGCACAACAATGGCAGGCTGTTCCCGCCGAACTTCCTGCACGAGAGCTGGATGGACTTCCTCTACTGGGACGTCGAACTGGAGCCGTAGGCAGTTCCAGGTCTGCTCAGGGCTTCGAGAACGCACCCCACAGGGCGACAAGGCCGAGACAGAGGCTGGCAATGGCGTTCCAACCCGCCAGCGACAGGCCGAGAATGCGCAGCGCCGCCTCGTCGCAGGAGGGCGGGATCACCGAATTGAGCGCGTCGAGGACGCCCCTGCCGCCTGTGTCCGGGGGCGCGACCACCATGCCGCAATCGGTGGGGCCGGGCCACCATCCCCATTCGACGCCGGAATGGTACACGCCAAGATAGAGGCCGTAGGCCATCAGCGCGGCGCCGGCCAGCAGCAGGATGCGGGTGGCGACGCCCGGAAGCTTCGCCAGCGCGGCGAGGAGCGCCAGGAGCATCAGCGGGGCGCCGACATAATAGGGCATCCGCTGTTCGTAGCAGAGCTTGCAGGGGATGTAGCCGCCGATGTGCTGGAAGGCGAGGGCGCCTCCCACCGTCGCGGCCATGCCGATGGTGAGAAGCAGGGCCGCCAGTTTCTGGCGCGGGCCGGCGGCTTCGGCGAGGTTCATGAGAGTGTCGCTCCGCTTTGCTTGCGATTGCCTGCAGCACGAAGAAGGGGTCGAAAGCAAGGCCGCCGTGTTGGGACCGCGCCAATGTCGCAGCCGTTAGTGATGCCGCATCACACCCGGTTGCGCCCGCCGCCGGACTCGCTATAAGCCCTTGCTGCCAGCGGGTGTGGCGGAATTGGTAGACGCGACGGACTCAAAATCCGTTTCTGGTGACAGAGTGTCGGTTCGAGTCCGACCACCCGCACCACTTTCCTCATCGAGTTGTTGCTACGGACCGAGTCCTTCTACCCGGTCGCCCTGACGTGCGCCTGTTCGCCTGAACAGCTATCAGCTTCCCAGGATGGCGCCTTTGATGGTGCCGACGTTGTGGCGCATCATGTCGATGTAGGTGGGGGCAGGGCCGCCCGTGTCCGACAGCGCATCCGAATAGAGTTCGCCGCCGACCGTGATGCCCGTCTCGCTGGAGATCTGCTCGACGAGGCGCGGATTGGTGATGTTCTCGACGAAGATCGCAGCAGCCTTGTCTTCCCTGATCTGCCTTATCAGCGCCGCGACATCGGCGGCGGAGGCTTCCGATTCGGTGGAGGCCCCCTCGGGAGCCAGGAACTTCAGGCCGTATTCGTGCGCGAAATAGCCGAAGGCGTCGTGGGAGGTGATGATGGTGCGCTTCTCCTCGGGAACCGTGGCGATCGCGGCCCGGATCTCGGCATCCAGAGCCTCGAGTTGCTTGCCGTAGGCTTCGGCGTTCGCCCGGTAGGTGTCGCAGCCCTCCGTATCGGCGACGCAGAAGGCGTCGGCGATGTTCCTCACATAGACCTTCGCATTGGGGACCGACTGCCAGGCGTGGGGGTCGATGGCACCGTGGTCATGGTGGTGCTCGTCGTGCGCGTGTCCGGCTTCGGCGGCTTCGTGGGCGTGTGGCTCCTCGAAGGAATGATCTTCGTCGTCGTCGAAGGGCAGCAACGCCGCACCCTTGCTTGCTTCCACGACGGGCGCGCCGGTTCCGCTGACCTCGAAGAGGCGTTGGAGAAAGCCTTCATACTTCAGGCCGTTGACGAGCACGACATCGGCGTTGGCCACGGCGGCGGCGTCCATCGGCTTCGGCTCGTAGACATGCGCGTCGCCGTTCGGACCGACGAGCGTGGAGACGGTGACCCGGTCACCGCCCACCTCTCGCGCGAAATCGCCGAGGATCGAGAAGCTGGCGACGACCTTGAGGTTCTCAGCTGAGGCGGTGGCGAACGCCGCCGGGGACAGGCTGAGGGCGGCGGCAGCAGCGGCGATTTTCAGCTTTCCTATCATTCGGCCGGTTCCTTTCATTCAGGCAGTCCTGTGGGCGGCAGGGCGGATGCGCGTCGCCAGCACGCCGCGCGTCCCCGCAAAGAGGGACAGGATGTAGACCACGCCCGCGGAGAGGATGATCGCCGGACCGGACGGCAGCGAGGCATGATAGGAGAGCAGCAGTCCCGACACGCACGAGGCGATGCCGATGGCGATGGCGAGCAGGCACATGGCGTCGAGGCGCGCCGTCCAGAAGCGGGCGGAGGCGGCCGGAAGCATCATCAGGCCCACCGAGAGCAGCGTGCCCAGCGCCTGGAAGCCGCCGACGAGGTTGATTACCACGAGGCCGAGGAAGACGAAGTGGATCAGCGGCCCGAGGCGCGAAACCGAGCGCAGGAACAGCGGGTCGAGACATTCGGCCACCAGCCCGCGCCCGAAGATCGCGAGGCCGACCAGGGTTACCACCGTGATCGTGGCAATCAGCACGAGGGCCTCGTTGTTGAGCGCCAGCACCGTGCCGAACAGCACATGCATCAGGTCGACGTTCGAGCCGCGCAGCGAGACGATCAGCACCCCAAGGGCGAGCGAGATCAGATAGAAGGCTGCCATGGAGGCGTCCTCCTTCTGGATCGTCAGGCGCGAGACCGTGCCGGCGCCGAGTGCGACGATCACGCCGGCGATGAGGCCACCGAGCGTCATCGGGACGATCTGCAGGCCGTAGAGAAGGAAGCCGGTGGCCGCACCCGGCAGGATCGCATGCGCCATGGCATCGCCCGCCAGGCTCATGCGCCTCAGCATCAGGAAGACACCGATCGGGCAGGCGCTGATCGACAGCAGCACGCTGCCGAGCAGGGCGCGCTGCATGAAGCCGAATTCGATGAAGGGTGCGAGCAGGACGTCATAGGCAGGCTGCATCACGCCGCGCCCCTGTGGTCGGCCGCGTCCGAATGCACGGTCTCCCCGGCCGGCACACCGTGATGAACGTGTTCGTGGTGGGCGTGGCCGTGCGGGTGATGGTGGTCGTCGCCATCGACGTGGACGTGGCCATGCTCCTGCGGCGCGCACCAGGGCGCATTTTCGTCCCATGCCTCGTGGAACTGGCGGGCGCGCAGCAGATTGGCGGGCGCAAGCGCGTCGCGCGCGTCGCCCCACGCAACCGGCTGCCGTGCAATCAGGAGCGCCTCGGGGAAATGCTGGCGCACCAGGTCGAGGTCGTGGACCACGACCATGACGGTGCGCTGCTCGCCATGCCAGCGCTTGATGAGATCGACCAGGTCCGTCACCGTCCGGGCATCGACCGCGTTGAACGGTTCGTCGAGAAGGATCAGGTCGGCGTCCTGCACGAGCACGCGCGCAAACAGCGCCCGCTGCAACTGGCCGCCGGACAGCGTATCGATGGGCCGCTTCTCGAAGCCCTCGAGCCCCACCGCCATGAGCGCCTTCATGATCGCTTCGCGATCCTCGCGGCGATGGCGGCCAAGCAGGCCGCGACGCGGCCAAAGCCCGAGCGAGACGAGATCGAAGACGCGGGCGGGGAAGGTGCGGTCGAGTTCCGACTGCTGCGGAAGATAGGCGACGCTGACGCCAGGCGACACCGCGCAGGAGCCCGCCATCGGCTTCAGCACGCCGACGATCCCCTTCATCAGTGTCGACTTGCCGGATCCGTTGGCGCCCACCACCGCCGTCAGCGATCCGCGCGCCACCACGCCGTTCAGATGATGAACCGCAGGATGGCTGTTGTAGCCAAGCGTCAGATCCCGAAAGGTCACGCAAGCCGTCATTTGGTCCCATCCCTGCAGGGCCCCGACCGGGCGCCGGCGGCGTTGACGATTATGTTATGTTATCACATTCGTCAATCGTGGATGTTATAAAGTCACGGAGTATGTCGCGCTGCCCGGCAGCGAATCGTCCGCCTCCCGAAGTCTGCACGGTCATCAGCCCCAGGCGCGCGCGCAGTCCGTTTCAGCCGCGGGTTTGTTGCGCCGGCCCGATGCGAATCCGCAAGCAAATGAATGGAACTGGTGGTGATCCCGACAGGAATCGAACCTGTGACCTACAGATTAGGAATCTGCCGCTCTATCCTACTGAGCTACGGGACCGCCGACCCACTCCATAGACGCTTCGGGGTCGGGAGCGCAATCTTTTCCGATGGGCAGATCGCATCTGCGCGGCCGGGCAAGGGCCGTGGCCGCCACGCTTGCGATGTGCGGGTGATTTGGATAAGGAGGCCGCGCATCGGCGCCGCGCTCGCGCGGAGCCATATCCTCATTCCTCCAAGGCTTTCGGCGAGCCCAGGATCTGCGACGGGGCAACCCCTTCCATGGCGCGCATCGTAATGAAATTCGGCGGAACGTCAGTCGCCGATCTCGAACGCATCCACAACGTCGCGCGCCACGTGAAACGCGAGGTCGACGCCGGCAACGAGGTTGCGGTGGTCGTCTCGGCGATGTCGGGCAAGACCAACGAGCTCGTCGGCTGGGTGCAGAACATGCCGAAGGCCACTGGCGCCAGCAGCCCGTTCTTCGACGCGCGCGAATATGATGCGGTCGTGGCCTCGGGCGAGCAGGTGACGTCCGGCCTGCTGGCCATCGCGCTGCAGTCGATGGGCATCAACGCCCGCTCCTGGCAGGGCTGGCAGATTCCGATCCGCACCGACAACGCGCACGGCGCTGCGCGCATCAAGGAGATCGACGGCTCGTTCCTGATCAAGCGCTTCGAAGAGGGGCAGGTCGCGGTGATCGCCGGCTTCCAGGGGCTGGCGCCGGACAACCGCATCGCTACCCTCGGCCGCGGCGGATCTGATACCAGCGCCGTCGCGATTGCCGCTGCGGTGAAGGCGGACCGCTGCGACATCTATACCGATGTGGATGGGGTCTACACCACCGACCCCCGCATCGAACCCAAGGCGCGGCGGCTCGACCGCGTGTCCTTCGAGGAAATGCTCGAAATGGCCTCGCTGGGCTCCAAGGTCCTTCAGGTGCGCTCGGTCGAGCTGGCCATGGTCCACAAGGTGCGGACCTTCGTCCGTTCTTCCTTCGTCGATCCTGACGCGCCCGGCATGGGCGATCCCGTCAACCCGCCCGGAACCCTCATTTGCGACGAGGATGAAATCGTGGAACAGGAAGTCGTCACCGGTATCGCCTATGCGAGAGACGAGGCGCAGATCTCGCTGCGCCGCGTCGCCGACCGGCCGGGCGTGGCCGCCGGCATCTTCGGCCCGCTGGCCGAGGCCAACATCAACGTCGACATGATCGTCCAGAACATCTCGGAGGACGGCAAGTACACCGACATGACCTTCACCGTGCCCTCGGGCGACGTGGCGAAGGCGCTTGCCGTGCTCGAGAAGGTAAAGGAGACGATCGGCTTCGACGTGATCCAGCACGACGAGGGCATGTCGAAGGTTTCGGTGATCGGCATCGGCATGCGCAGCCACGCCGGCGTGGCCGCCACCGCCTTCCGCGCCCTTTCGGAGAAGGGCATCAACATCCGTGCGATCACGACGTCGGAGATCAAGATCTCGATCCTGATCGACGGCGCCTACACCGAACTGGCAGTTCGCACTTTGCATTCCGTCTACGGCCTCGATAAGCATTAGGGCTGGACGAACCTGATGGGATTCGACGGCACGCTGGAGGATCCCGCAGCCACCGAAAACGGAGCTGGAATGCGCGATTCCGTGGTCGGCCCGCGCGTATTGCTGAGACGGCTTCGGGAACTTATGGCCGAGGCCCTCGAGCCGCAGGAGCGGCTCGACCGCATCGTGCGCGACATCGCAAAGAACATGGTGGCCGAGGTCTGCTCGCTCTACGTGCTGCGGGCCGACTCCGTCCTGGAGCTCTACGCCACCGAAGGCCTCAATCCCGGAGCGGTCCACCACGCACAGCTCAAGCTCGGCCAGGGCCTGGTCGGCACCATCGCGGCGAGCGCGCGCGCGCTGAACCTGTCGAACGCGCAGGAGCATCCGGCCTTCACCTACCTGCCGGAGACCGGGGAGGAGAAGTATCACTCCTTCCTCGGCGTTCCCGTGCTGCGGGCCGGGCGCACGCTGGGCGTCCTGGTCGTGCAGAACCGCACGATGCGCGTCTACAGCAACGACGAGGTGGAAGCGCTCGAAACCACGGCGATGGTCATCGCGGAGATGATTGCCGCGGGCGAGCTTTCCCGGCTGACCCGTCCGGGAATGGAGCTGGACCTGACGCGTCCGGTGACGATCACCGGCATCGCCTTCAACGAGGGCGTCGGGCTCGGCCATGTCGTCCTGCACGAGCCGCGCATCGTCGTCACCAACCTGTTCAACGAGGATTCGCAGGCCGAGGTGATGCGCCTCGAGGCGGCCCTCAGCTCGCTGCGCCTTTCCATCGACGACATGCTGTCCCGGCGCGAGATCGCGTTCGAGGGCGAGCACCGCGACGTGCTCGAAGCCTACCGCATGTTCGCCAACGACAGCGGCTGGGTGCGACGGCTGGAGGAGGCCATCCGCAACGGCCTGACCGCGGAGGCGGCGGTCGAGAAGGTGCAGAGCGACATGCGCGCGCGCATGATGCACATGACCGACCCCTACATGCGCGAGCGCATGAGCGATTTCGACGACCTCGGCAACCGGCTGCTGCGCCAGCTGATGGGTCGTTCCCCGGACGACGTGGCCGCGGCGCTGCCGAAGGATTCGATCGTGGTGGCGCGCTCCATGGGAGCCGCCGAGCTGCTCGACTATCCGCGCGAGAAGCTGCGCGGGCTTGTGCTGGAGGACGGCACCGTCACCAGCCACGTCGTCATCGTGGCGCGGGCCATGGGCATTCCCGTCGTCGGGCAGCTCAAGGGCGCCGTCTCGATGTCGGAGAACGGCGACGCCATCATCGTCGACGGCGAGGACGGGTCGGTGCACCTGCGCCCTCAGGCCGACGTCGAGGCGGCCTATGCCGAGAAGGTGCGATTCCGTGCCCGCAAGCAGGCCCATTACCGCGAACTGCGCGACAAGCCCTCCGTGTCGAAGGACGGCGTCGCGGTGGACCTGCTGATGAATGCCGGCCTGGCCGTCGATCTTCCGCAGCTTGCAGACAGCGGCGCCGCCGGCATAGGCCTGTTTCGCACGGAACTTCAGTTCATGATCGCCTCGACCTTCCCGCGCGCCGAAGCGCAGGAACGTCTCTACCGCGACGTGCTCGACGCCGCGCGGGGCAAGCCGGTGACGTTCCGCTCGATCGACATCGGCGGCGACAAGGTGCTTCCCTACTTCAAGGGCGCGCAGTCGGAGGAGAACCCGGCGCTGGGCTGGCGTGCCATCCGCCTGACCCTCGATCGTCCCGGGCTGCTACGGACGCAGTTCAGGGCGCTGCTGCGCGCGGCAGGCGGACGGGAACTGCGGCTGATGCTGCCGATGGTGACGCAACTCTCGGAGATCACCCAGGCGCGCGAAATCCTGGAAAAGGAAGTCCGGCATCTGTCGCGCTTCGGCTATCTTCTGCCGAACAGCCTGAAGGTCGGGGCCATGCTCGAGGTCCCGTCCCTGATGTGGCAGCTCGACGAGCTGATGGCGGCGGTGGACTTCGTGTCCGTCGGGTCGAATGACCTGTTCCAGTTCGTGATGGCGGTGGACCGTGGCAACACGCTGGTGTCGGAGCGGTTCGATCCGCTCTGCGTTCCGTTCCTGCGGCTCTTGAAGCAGATCGTGGATGCCGGGCGGCGCAACAACACGCCGGTGACGTTGTGCGGAGAGCTGGCCGGACGCCCGATTTCGGCGATGGCGCTGATCGGCGTCGGCTTCCGTTCGATCTCGATGTCGCCGGCCTCGATCGGGCCGGTCAAGGCGATGCTCAGCGAGCTTCCGGTGGAGACGCTCACCGCCTTCATCAACGAGAATCTGGCCGGCGCCAGCGCCGAGCTGCCGATGCGGGCGCTGCTGCAGGCCTTCGCCTCGGACTATGGCGTGCCGTTGTAGCGGCAGCCGCTGCAGTATATTCGAGCGGCGCCGCGCCACACCAACTACGGCAAGAGTTCAATGACCCGCCTTCCCCAGGACAGAATGGACCAAGTTGTCCGCCGCTTCGAGCTACTCGAGGCGCAGATGGCTGCGAGCCCGGACCCGGACGCCTACGTGAAGATGGCGTCGGAATATTCCGAGCTTCAGGAAATGGTCGGGAAGGTGCGCGCGCTGCGGGCGGCCGAGCGCGAACGCGACGACCTTGCCGCGCTGATCGGGGACAAGACCACCGATGCGGACATGCGCGCGCTCGCGGAAGCTGAGCTGCCCGAGCTCGAAGCCCGCATCGACGGTCTGGAGCGCGAGATCCAGATCCTGCTTCTGCCCAAGGACGCGGCGGACACGCGCAACGCCATCCTGGAAATCCGCGCCGGGACGGGGGGCGACGAGGCGGCGCTGTTCGCCGGCGACCTCTTCCGCATGTACGAGCGCTACGCCGCCTCGAAGGGCTGGAAGGTCGAGGTGGTTTCCGCCAGCGAGGGCGACGCGGGTGGCTACAAGGAAATCATCGCCACGGTGTCCGGCCGCGGCGTCTTCTCGCATCTGAAGTTCGAGTCGGGCGTGCATCGGGTCCAGCGCGTGCCGGAAACCGAGGCCAGCGGCCGTATCCACACCTCGGCGGCGACAGTCGCCGTGCTGCCGGAGGCCGAGGAGGTCGACATCGAGATCCGCAACGAAGACATCCGCATCGACACGATGCGCGCGTCGGGCGCCGGCGGCCAGCACGTCAACACCACCGATTCGGCGGTGCGCATCACCCACCTGCCGACCGGTATCATGGTGGTGCAGGCGGAGAAGTCACAGCACCAGAACCGCGCGCGGGCCATGCAGATCCTGCGTGCGCGCCTCTACGACATGGAGCGGAGCAAGGCTGCGCAGGAGCGCTCGGAGTCACGCAAGATGCAGGTCGGCTCGGGAGATCGCTCGGAGCGCATCCGCACCTACAACTTCCCGCAGGGACGTGTGACAGATCACCGCATCAACCTCACCCTCTACAAGCTCGACCGGGTGATGATGGGCGAACTCGACGAGGTGATCCAGGCGTTGATCGCGGACCATCAGTCGAAGCTGCTGGCGGATGCCGACGCAGCCGGGTGACGGCACCGTCCCGCTCGACGACCTGCTGCGGCAGGCGCGAGGGACGCTTGCCTCCGCTGGTATAGAAGACGCGGCGCTTGATGCCCGCCTGCTGGTGTCGCATTTCTCCGGAATCGATCGGGTGGGCGCGATCACCAACCCGCGGCAGCCGGTTCCGGCGAACCGGGTGGCTGCGGTGCGCGAGGCGCTGGCGCGCCGTGCGGGCGGCGAGCCCGTGCATCGCATCGTCGGGATGCGCTCCTTCTATGGGCTGGATCTCGAACTGTCGGCGGAGACGCTGGAGCCGCGTCCCGACACGGAAACACTCGTGGACATCGTCCTGCCCCGCGCACAGGCCGTGCTGGCGCGCAAGGGCGCCTGTCGCATCCTGGACCTCGGCACAGGGACCGGCGCTGTGGCGCTGGCCCTTCTTTCGCAACTGCCGGGAGCGACGGCGCTTGGCGTCGACCTGGCGCCCGGCGCGGTCCGCACCGCCCGGCTGAACGCGGAGCGCAATGGTCTCGCAGACCGTTTCGAGGCCGAAGTCTCGGACTGGTTCACGAAAAGTTTCGGCGCGTGGGATTTTATCGTCTCCAATCCTCCCTATATCAGACATGACGATGTAGGACGCCTCGCGCGGGACGTGAGGGATTTCGATCCGGCACTGGCGCTTGATGGCGGGATCGACGGACTCGATGCCTATCGTGTCATAGCGGGCGAAGCGAAGCGGTTCCTGGCGGATGGCGGAATGGTCGCCGTCGAGATCGGGTACGATCAACGGCAATCGGTGACCGGCCTGTTTCTCGATCGTGGCTTCAGGCTGATCGAGGCGCGGAAGGACTTGGCAGGCCACGACAGGGCGTTGATGTTTGGCTCATCATGACTGCTGAACTGGCGGCCAGAGCCCGGAATTACCGCTTGGCAAGGTCAAGATTTGCGGATAGGGTCCGGCCACCGGATGAGATGAAGCAGGCAGTGCTCTAGACGATTCGGTCCCCTGAGATTGAACTGCCTTAAACGCGTGAATGGACACGCGTGCTTCTAGCGGGACTTGTCCGGCTTGTGTCACGAGACCGAACAAGATGGCTGTACCGCCGTCGCGTCGCACGCGGGCGAGCATCGTGGGAGGACTACGAGCCTGGCGTGGATCGTCGGTTCGTGATCGATTATTTCAGGCTGATAGAGAGTCGGATGAGGCCACAACAGCAGAACAGGCGCATGCGCGGTCGCAATGGCGGCGGCAACAACAATAATAACAACCGCCGCGGACCGAACCCACTGACCCGAAGCTACGAGAGCAACGGACCGGACGTGAAGATCCGTGGCACCGCGCAGCAGGTCGCCGAGAAGTACGCTGCGCTGGCACGCGATGCTATGAGTTCCGGCGACCGCGTCATGGCCGAGAACTACCTCCAGCACGCAGAACACTACAACCGCATCATCATGGCGGCCCAGGCGCAGTTCGCCAGCCAGCAGATCCAGACGCCGCGCGACGAATTCGACGACGATCTCGATGACGGCTACGGGTTCGAGGGCGGCGTGAACGGCAGCGAGCCGCATCCCCAGCCCCAGAACCAGCAGGCTGGCCAGCAGCACTCCCAGCAGAACCAGCCTCGCCATCAGCATCAGCCTGTCGATGGTTCGGGGCCTCAGCCCGAGATCGAAGGTGTTCCTGCCGAAGTGGCGTTGAACAGCGACGCGGGCTCGGAAGCGGGCACCGGCGGCAAGTCGCGTGATCGCCGTCACTATCGCGACCGCTTCGACAAGCGTCAGCAGGAGAATCGCGCGAACGGAACGGCAGTCGAGGCTTCCGCCGAGCAGCCGACGGCTCCGGTCGAGGCTGTGGCAGAGCAACCCGTGGCCGAGGTCACGGCGGCTGTCGAGCCGGCCGTTGCCGCTGGCGAAGCGAAGGAGGCGGCGGTCGAGGATGCGCCCGCAGCCGATGCCGCGCCGCGCCGGACACGCCGGCCGCGCCGCCCCCGCAAGTCGGGCGACGATCAGGGGGCCGCGCAGGAAGGCGGCCCGTCGGACACCCTGGCATCCGCCGAAGGCTGAGCCTTCGATCGATCGGACCCTTCGACGGCGGCAGCGATGCCGCCGTTTTTCGTGTGTTGACGTACGTCAAGGCGCTTGAGCGCCGCTTCGCTCATACCCATATCGGTCGCAACTGGGCCTGCCTCTGAAGGAGGGGGCTCGTCACCTAGGACCGAGCCGGTGCCGCCAAGCGGGCCGGGGAAGGAGTGGAGACACATATGAACATTGAGAAGTATTCCGAGCGCGTGCGCGGCTTCATCCAGTCGGCACAGACCATGGCGCTCTCGCGCAATCACCAGCAGTTCACGCCCGAGCACATGCTGAAGGTGCTCGTGGACGACGAGGAAGGGCTCGCCGCGTCGCTCATCGAGCGTTCGGGGGGGCGCATCCGCGACGTGCAGACCGGCGTCGAGGCGGCGCTGAACGCCCTGCCCAAGGTCGAAGGCGGCAACGGCCAGCTTTACCTGGCGCAGCCGCTTGCCAAGGTCTTCTCGACCGCCGAGGAGCTGGCGAAGAAGGCCGGCGACAGTTTCGTGACGGTGGAGCGCCTGCTTCAGGCGCTGGCGATGGAGAAATCGGCCAAGACCGCCGACATTCTCGCCAAGGCGGGCGTCACCCCGCAGGCCCTCAATGCCGCCATCAACGACATCCGCAAGGGCCGCACCGCTGACTCGGCTTCCGCCGAGCAGGGCTATGACGCGCTGAAGAAATATGCGCGCGACCTGACCGCCGACGCCCGCGCGGGCAAGCTCGACCCGGTGATCGGCCGCGACGACGAGATCCGCCGCACCATCCAGGTGCTGTCGCGGCGCACCAAGAACAATCCCGTGCTGATCGGCGAGCCCGGCGTCGGCAAGACGGCCATCGCGGAGGGCCTGGCGCTGCGCATCGTCAACGGCGACGTGCCGGAATCGCTGAAGGACAAGCGGTTGATGGCGCTCGACATGGGCGCGCTGATCGCCGGCGCGAAGTATCGCGGCGAGTTCGAGGAGCGCCTGAAGGCGATCCTGTCGGAGGTGACGTCCGCCGACGGCGAGATCGTGCTGTTCATCGACGAGATGCACACGCTGGTCGGAGCCGGCAAGGCGGATGGCGCGATGGACGCGTCCAACCTGCTGAAGCCTGCACTTGCGCGCGGCGAACTGCACTGCGTCGGTGCGACCACGCTCGACGAGTACCGCAAGCACATCGAGAAGGATCCCGCTCTGGCCCGCCGCTTCCAGCCGGTTTTCGTCGACGAGCCGTCGGTGGAGGACACCATCTCCATCCTGCGCGGCCTCAAGGAGAAGTACGAGCAGCACCACAAGGTGCGCATCTCCGACTCGGCGCTGGTTGCGGCGGCGACGCTGTCGAACCGCTACATCACCGACCGCTTCCTGCCCGACAAGGCGATCGACCTGGTCGACGAGGCCTCGTCGCGGCTGCGCATGCAGGTCGACTCCAAGCCGGAGGCGCTGGACGAGGTCGATCGTCGCGTGATGCAGCTCAAGATCGAGCGCGAGGCGCTGAAGCTCGAGAAGGACGAGGCGTCCAAGGACCGCCTGAGCCGGCTCGAGAAGGAGCTCGCGGATCTCGAGGAAGAGTCCGCCGCCCTGACTGCCAAGTGGCAGGCGGAAAAGCAGAAGCTCGGCCTCGCCGCCGAACTCAAGAAGCAGATCGACGATGCCCGCAACGAGCTGGCCATCGCGCAGCGCAAGGGCGAGTTCCAGCGGGCCGGCGAGCTGGCCTATGGGCGTATCCCCGACCTTGAGAAGAAGCTCAAGGAAGCCGAGGCTCAGGACGGCAAGGGCAGCATGGTCGAGGAGGTGGTGACGCCTGACCACGTCGCGCACATCGTGTCGCGCTGGACCGGCATCCCCGTCGACAAGATGCTCGAGGGGGAGCGCGAGAAGCTGCTGCGCATGGAAGACGAACTCGCCAAGCGGGTCGTCGGCCAGGGCGAGGCGGTGCAGGCCGTGTCCAAGGCGGTGCGGCGTGCGCGCGCCGGGTTGCAGGATCCGAACCGGCCGATCGGCTCGTTCATGTTCCTCGGCCCGACCGGCGTCGGCAAGACCGAGCTCACCAAGGCGCTCGCGAACTTCCTGTTCGACGACGAGACGGCGATGGTGCGCATCGACATGTCGGAGTTCATGGAGAAGCACTCGGTGGCCCGGCTGATCGGTGCTCCTCCCGGCTATGTCGGCTACGAGGAAGGCGGTGCGCTGACCGAGGCGGTCCGCCGGCGGCCCTACCAGGTCGTGCTGTTCGACGAGATCGAGAAGGCACATCCCGACGTCTTCAACGTGCTGCTGCAGGTGCTCGATGACGGGCGACTGACGGACGGGCAGGGGCGGACGGTCGACTTCCGAAACACCCTCATTGTCATGACCTCCAACCTCGGCTCCGAGTATCTGGTCAACCTCGGCGACGACCAGGACGTCGACGCCGCGCGCGACGAGGTGATGGCGGTGGTGCGTAATTCGTTCCGGCCGGAGTTCCTCAACCGCGTGGACGAGATCATCCTGTTCCACCGGCTGCGCCGCCAGGACATGGGCCAGATCGTCGAGATCCAGCTCAAGCGGCTGGAGGGCCTGCTCGCCGATCGCAAGATCAAGCTCGACCTCGACAGGGAGGCGATCGACTGGCTGGCGGATAAGGGCTACGACCCCGCCTATGGCGCGCGCCCGCTCAAGCGCGTGATCCAGAAGGAACTGCAGGACCCGCTGGCCGAGAAGATCCTGATGGGCGAGATCTTCGACAACTCCACGGTGAAGATCACCGCGGGCTCCGACCGGTTGAACTTCCGTTCGAAGCCGGCCGCGGTGGACCAGGCCGAGGCCGCATAAGGCGAGGCCAGCGCGGCGTTTGCTGCCGCAAACAACCGATCCAATGCCCCGTCGAAAGGCGGGGCATTTTTTGTCTGGCTCTTTTCCGACGCGACCGTCCTCAGGCCGCGAAGATATCCGAGAGCGTCTTGCGCATGACAGCCGGATCGACATCGACGCCGGTCCAGTACTTCACGCCGATGACACCCTGGTTGACCAGCATGCCGAGCCCGTCGATCACCCGGCATCCGCGGCTTTCCGCGTCCCTGACCAGCCGCGTGCGCGGCGGGTTGGGGATGATGTCCGCGACGACCATCTCCGGCCGGAGTGTTTGCACGTCGAGATCCAGCCTGGCGTCGACATCGGGGTAGAGACCGATCGACGTGGCGTTGATGACGATGGCGGCGCTCTCGGGAACCGGGTAGGTACCCCTCCATTCCACCAGTTCGGCCGAAGTGCCGGTGCGCTGGTTCAGAAGCTCGACCACCGCCTTGCCCCGGGCCGGATCGCGATTGACAACGGTGATCGACCTGGCGCCCGCCAAGGCAAGTTCGACGCCGACTGCTCGCGCCGCGCCGCCGGCGCCGAACATCACGACGTCCCGATCCTTCGGATCGATCAGTTCACGCAGCGAGGCCAGGAAGCCCTTTCCGTCGGTGTTCTCGCCGATGTAGCGGTCGCCGCGGCGCACCACGCAGTTCACCGCACCCATGATCTCGGCGGATTCCCCCAGCCCGTCGAGGTGCTGGATCACGGCGACCTTGTGCGGCAGCGAGCAATTGAAGCCCGCCCAGTTCATGGCGCGCGCGCCTGCAACCGCAGCGCCGAGGTTTTCCGGCGCCACCTCGCAATTGATGTAGCGCCAATCCAGCCCGTGGTGCCGATAGGCGGCCTCGATCATCGCCACGGTCGGGTTCTCCCTCGCCGGCATTGCGAAGCAACCGGTCAGTTCGCTCAGGAAATTTCTGGCCATCCTCTTCCTCCCCGGGAACGGTTGCGCCGCCGACCGCGATGTCATTGGCGACGTCCACGGCGTCACCTGTATCAAGAACCTCGACGGCGACGTAGGTGCAGCAGCAATCCGCGCACTGGTGTCCGGTTCACTTGCCGCTGCGGCTTGCCGCCGTCGCGCCGCCGCGCTACGTCTTGGCCATGACCACGCATCGCTTCGTTCCGACCGTCTGGCACAATGTCCTGGGCACCGTTCCGCCGGCGCTGACCGTCGCCTCGGGCGACACGATCGTTACCGAAACGCTCGACGCGCATGGCTTCGACAAGGACGGCGTGGCGCGCGCTCCCGAACCCAACCCTATGAACGGACCGATCTTCGTCGAAGGCGCCGAGCCGGGCGATGCGCTCAAGGTCGAGATTCTTCGGATGACGCCGATCCGGGCTACCGGCTGGACGCGGGGCGCGCTGGCAGCCAACGTGGTTGATCCCGAATTCGTGCGTCAGCTGCCGCCCCGCGACAAGATCAACTGGGCGATCGACCGGCAGGGGCTGACGGTGACGCTCGATCCGCCAGTCCCCGGCCTCGAGCATCTGGTGCTGCCGGTAGAGCCGATGATCGGCTGCTTCGGCGTCGCGCCGGCATTCGGGCAGGCGTTTTCCACCGCGACCAGCGCCGAGAACGGCGGCAACATGGACTATCGCGGCTTCCGCCCCGGCACGACCGTCTGGTTCCCGGTCGCGGTGCCGGGGGCGCTGTTCTTCGTCGGCGACTGCCACGCCACGCAGGGCGACGGCGAGATCGTCGGTACGGGCATCGAGACGGCCTTCGAGGTCGAGGTCCGCCTGACGGTGGAGAAGACGCGCAGCCTGGTGTGGCCGCGCGGCGAGACGGAGACCGACATCTTCTCGGTCGGCAACGCCCGGCCGCTCGACCAGGCGCTGCAGCACGCGACGACCGACATGTACAACTGGCTGACCACGGACTACCGCCTGAGCCCGGCCGCGGCGAGCCACCTGATGGGACAGGTCGTGCGCTACGACGTCGGAAACGTCTTCGACCCGGCCTACACCATGGTCTGCCGCATCGCGAAGAAGTGGCTGCCAACCCCGCGAGCCGCGTGATCGGGCGGCGGCTAAATCTGGAACGCCTCAAGCGTTAGGCGTGTCAGTCTCGTCCCCTTCCTGGAGAAGAAGCGCGCAGAGGCGGCCTCAAGACCAGTAAGGGCAGGAGCAGCGGGCGCTCACGGCCCCGTGCCGACCCATCGTGCGAGGCGAGGAATGCGCGGGTGACACGCTCTCCCGCCTCTGGAGGCAAACCGACGCTGGAAACGGGGATGGATATCCCCTTCCGTGGGCCCCCTCGAGGCCCCTTTTTTCAGTTATCCCGGTAACTTGGCGGGTGCGCGCCGGAAATCCCTCTTCGATTCGTCCACGCTCCCACAGTCCGGGCGACAATTGCCATGCCTTTGTCCGACGGAGAAGGGGGCCGGGATGGACCTGAGTGTCGTGATCGAGACGCAGCGCGAAGCGCTGAAGCGCATCGTGGCAACGCTCGCTGCCATGGTCGGTCTCGGGGGACATGTTACCCTGTTTCCGCGAGAGGGGGCGGCCGCTTCAAGCCTGGCGCTGGCGGAACAAGGCAGGCCGGCCTCGGCACCCACGCTGCCCCGCCGTCTCCATCGCGCCGTGCTCAGGTTGCTGCGGCCGGCCGAATCGGCCACGCGGCGCCTGGCCATTGCGCTGGCGCGCGGGCTTCCCCGTCTGCCGGCCTGGCGCGAGGGCGGCGCGGTCGAGGCCCGCAAGGCCAAGGTCGCACCGGTCGTCGTGCGCACCCGCATCGTGCGGCCGCCGGCATCGGCTTCGGCTGATCCAGCCGATGAGAATCCGGGCAAGGCAGCGCTCCGCGCGAGGTTTCCGCTGCTCGATCCATTGCCGCACCTGCGCCGCTCGCGACAGCGCGCTGCTGGTGTGCCCCGTGTCTGCATTCCTGGCGTCACCGGCCATCATGCGGTTCCGGTCCGCAAGCCGCCCTTGCCCGACGATCCGCTCGATGCGGGTCGTCTTTGCCGGCGGTTGGCCGCACTCGCTTGCGCGCTTGACGACCTGCCGGGACAGGCAAGACGCTTCGTGCGCTGGCAGGCGCGCCGGGACCGGGCGCTTGCGGCGGGCCGCATTCACCGCGTCACGCCCCTGCGCGGTGGACGCCCACCGGGCGGGCGCCTGTCGCGCTACCAACCCGATGCCCCGCGCCGGCGCAACATCCGCGAGGTCGACGAGATCCTGGCGCACGCCCACGCGCTGGCCCACCATGCCCTCGGCCCCGACACCTCATGACGGGCGGCCCGACGCTGCCGGGCGGTCGCGGCCTCTCGATCCTTCGGGTGGAATCGCGACGTCATGACCGGCTCATACGAACCTGCCAGGCTTGCGATCCCTTGGGGCGCGGCAAGGATCGTCCATGTCCGCGAGAGAGGCGGGACATGACCCAACGCCCGTTCCCATGGTTTTCGCGCTTCGCTCCCGGCCTCGACGTCATGCAGGGGCTGGGACGGATGTGTGGAAGGTCGGCGGCAACAGCTTGCCGTTGCCGGACGCCGCGGTTGCCTGACGGTCAGCTCGAAAACCCCGACATCGGCTTTCGGCATATGGAAACGCAGTCCGACGCCGTTCGAATTTCCAGAGCCCGTAGCGAGCGCCGAAAAGCAGTGTCGCGTCGCGAACACCTGCCATCTTCACGCCCCGTTCATGTTGGAACCAGCACACTTGGAATGGCTTGTAGTTGCGTGAATCGCCTCCATATCGATTCGCGCGCAAATGGAGTCTCGATACGCAATGTCCCGCGCCTTGCTGATCGCTTCGGTCTTGATCGCTGGCATGTCCTTGACCGCCCTTGCGGGACCGCCGATCGCCCGCGCCGCCGAGTCGGTGCTGCGCCTCGACGCGATGCCGGTGCAGTATCGCGAGGCGGAAGTCTATTTCGACGGCAACGGCAACCGCATCCTGGTGGACCCGGATACGGGCGAGGTCGTCGCGGTGCAGCCGCGGCGGTTGAACGGTTTGCGCGAACGCCGTGAGGATTTCCGCCGCGACCGTCGCGCGTGGCGCGAGCAGGATCGCTATTATCTCGACGATCCCGAGGACGTGACCAGGTTGCGGCGCGAGAAGCGGCGCGAAGGCTGGTACGACGAGCAGGACTACGGCCAGGCACCGGATCGCTATCCGACCGAGGACTACGGATATTACGATCCGGCTCCCCGCGACTCCGGTGGAGCCGATGCGTTCCCCGAACCGCCGCGCGACCCCTATGCCTTTGGCGAGGATGCGCCGCCTCGTCGCGATCGCGGGATCGAGCGCGCACCCTTGGAAGACAACGTCGCCACTGCAGAACCAGGTCCGCTCGATCAGGGAACGACCGGCACAGTCGGGACCGGCGAGCCGAATCCCCAAGTCGGCAATCCGACGCAAGGTCCTTCGGTGCTCGATCCCTCCAAGCCGCCGGTCCTCAAGGAAACCGCGCGCGAGAGCGTTGCCGCGCTGCAGGTGCTGCTTGACCGCGCCGGCGCCTCGCCGGGAGTCATCGACGGCAGGTTCGGCTCCAACGTCGACAAGGCGCTCGCTGCCTACCGGCGACTGACCGGCACGAACCTCAAGTCGACCGATACGGATCTGATCCAGGAACTGCTGGCGTCTAGTGGCGGCGACCCCTTCGTGGAGTACACCATCACGCCCGAAGACGTGGCGGGGCCGTTCGTGGCCTCGGTTCCCGCCGACTACGGGGAGAAGGCCAAGCTCGAGCACATGAGCTACACCTCCGTCCCCGAGATGCTGGCCGAGCGCTTCCACATGGACGAGGGGTATCTGAAGGCGCTCAATCCTGAAGCGAACTTTTCGCGCCCCGGCACGGTCATTCGCGTCGCCAATGTCGGCCAGCCGGTGACCGGGAAAGTCGCGCGGATCACGGCGGACAAGGCGACCAAGCAGGTGCTCGCCTATGACGCCTACGACAAGCTGATCGCTGCCTATCCGGCAACGATAGGCTCGGCCGACACGCCGTCGCCGAGCGGCACGCACGAGGTGAAGCGGATCGCCTTCGATCCCAACTACACCTACAACCCCAAGCTCAACTTCAAGCAGGGCGAGAACGACAAGATCCTGACCATCCCCCCAGGCCCGAACGGGCCGGTCGGCTCGATCTGGATCGCCCTCGACAAGCCTACCTACGGCATCCACGGCACGCCCGATCCCTCCAAGATCGGCAAGTCCGAAAGCCACGGCTGCGTGCGCCTGACGAATTGGGATGCGCACGAACTGGCGAAGATGGTTTCGCCTGGAACCGTGGTGGAGTTCCTGGACTAGCTGCGGCGGCCGGAGCTACCGGCGGCCCGATCCAGGTCTCCGGGAGCCTCCGAGTCTCCGCGGGAGCCCGGCCGGGATTCCGGAAGTGGGTATAGGTGTCGCGCGATGGCGGGAGCTGGTGGGCGCCATCGTCGCGCCCGCAACCTTCAGAAAAAAAACTGATTCGAGCCGGGCGCGTTCGCGCTAGCCCGAAACGCTGGCGACCTTCAGCGTGCCGTTCTGGTTGCCCTGCTTGAGCAGCTCGTCGATACGGGCGCGCTCGATCTGGAAGCGCTCCAGTTCCTCACCCTTCAGCGACTTGCCGCTCGGCAGGCGCACGCGCAGCGGGTCGACCTTGCGGTCGTTGACGATGACCTCGTAGTGGAGGTGCGGACCGGTCGACAGGCCGGTATTGCCGACATAGCCGATCACCTGACCCTGGCGCACGCGCACACCCGGCTTGATTCCCTGGGCGAACGCACTCTGGTGATTGTAGGACGTCTCGTAGCCGTTGGCGTGACGGATGATCGTCTGGCGGCCATAGCCGCCGGCCCATCCGGCCTTTTCGACGACGCCGTTGCCCGCCGCGAGGATCGGCGTCCCGCGCGGGGCGGCCCAGTCGACGCCGGTGTGCATCCGGCTCACCCCGAGGATTGGATGGCGCCGCCCGCCGAAGCCGGACCTCAGCATGCCGTTGGGAACCGGCTTGCGAATCAGGAACTGGCGCGCGTTGCGGCCCTCGGCATCGAAATAGTCGACGGTCCCGTCTTCCTGGAGGAAGCGGTAGAGGTTGCGCGTGGTGTTGCCGAAGGTGGCGGCGACATGCAGCAGCTCAGATTCCTCCGACATCTGGCCGGATTCGTCGGGCTGCGAGAAGAACACCTGGATCTGGTCTGTCGGGGAAAGGCGTGACTGGAGGTCCACGTCGGCGGCAAGCAGCCTGATGAGCTGGCGGGTCATCGACCGGCTCATGCCGTGCGCGTAAGCCGCCTGGTAGACGCCGTCATAGACTGTCGGCAGCGGGCCGCGCTGGGGCAGGAACGGCGTGTCGTCGAAGGCCGTGAAGATGGCCGGGTTGGGGTCGGGCTCGGGCGATTGGACGATGGCGCCGCGATCGTCGAAGGCAAGGGTGAGCACGTGCTTGGCTCGGTCATAGACGCCCAGCCGGATGACCTTCGCGTTCTCGCCCTGCACGACCAGTTCGACCGACAGGACGGCGCCCGCGCGCAATGTCGATCCGCCCAGCCGCTCGGCGGCGGCTCTGGCGATCGCCTCTGCGCCCGAATCGCCATAGCCCGCCTCGGCGAGCGCCTTGACGATGTCCTTGCTCTCGGTGAACGCGATGACGTCGGCCGCGATGGCCTCCTCGCTCTCC